>WNFJ01326558.1_pt3 | contig 63900 bp, 75 predicted proteins | sample 5400461 | NCBI WGS metagenome assembly WNFJ01 (sample SAMN13153349, study PRJNA577476) | soil metagenome | isolation source: 115 cm saprolite on Douglas fir-dominated hillslope | place: USA:California | collected 2013-09-17
TATGCCGGGTCTGGTCCTTTGCCAGCCGCAACTTCTGCCTCGGCGCCGGCGGCAACCGCAGCGGCCCCCTCCCCGTCTGCTGCGCCGGATCCGGCTGCCGAGATGCGCAACGTGACCCGCGTGGCGGAAATTACCCGCAAGCTTTATCACCAGGGGACCGCGCCAGCAGTGCTGACCACGGCGGTCAACGAAATCGGCGGGCACTGGGAAGTATCCCGCTGCGTGGCTTTGATGCGTACGCCCGGTTCGGCGCCGACGGCGATGCAGGAATTTTGCGGTAAAGGGGCGAAGGCGGGAAATTCTGCAACCTTGCGGGAAGTGATGATTGCCCTCCAAGACCTGTGTACCACTGAGCCGATTATCATTGCCGACGCTCAGAAGGCTCCAGAACTGAAGAGCGCCCGGAAAGCGGTTGCGGAGTTGGGAGCCACGGCGATTCTGGCATTGCCGCTGAGCAATGGTGAGGATTATGTGGGCGTGCTGGCACTGCTGCACAACAAACCGCGGAACTGGCCACATACCGATGCCGTAGTGCTGAAGACGCTGGCCGATCAGATGGTGATTGCGCTCAATAATGCCGGCTTGCGGCGGCTGGTAAAGAATCTTTCCGTGACGGAAGAAAAGTCAGGACTGCTGAAGCGGGGTTCGTATCTTGATTTGTTGTTGGCGGAAAGCAAGCGGGCGGTGCAGAATGCCGCGCCGTTATCCGTGCTGCTGCTGCAGTTCGGGCGCAGCGCGGCGTTAATCAAGGAATATGGCGAGGCTGCGGTGGAAAGCGCGATGGATAAGATTGGACAACAGTTCGCCGCCAACATCCGGACGAACGACTTGGCCTTCCGCTACGATACTACGACCATCGCGATCATTCTGGGGGACACGGCGGAAAAAGAGGCAACGATGGCGCTCGAGAAGTTGCGCAAGATTATTGCCGGAGTGCGTCTGCCCGCGAAGGATGGTTCGGAGAAAGGCCACGCCATGGAATTCTCGGCGGGGCTGGCCGAGGCTGTGGTGAAGGATAGTTACGATCCCATCGACATTGTGACGGAAGTGATCAACCGCGCCGAGCACGCGCTGGCGACTTCGCTGGTGCAGGGGCCAGGGAAAGTTGTAGTGTTGGGGGCCGCGCTGGCTGCGGGGGCTGTGGCATAGGAGATTGAGATCAATCGCCCCCATTGGTTCCTCGGCAGCATCTCCATTTCAATAAATTCTAGCGTTCTGCGCACTCCGCGGCTGTTCTCCATGACCTCCGCGCTTACGATTCTTTTGTTTGCTGAGGTGTGATCGATCAACATCTTAAAACGCGGAGATGCGCGAAGAAGGGCCGCGGAGGATGCGGAGAAAGTTGACAGCGAACAGGCTGAGACGTTCGCTCTCCTGTCGGTGGTCAAATCTGCCAGCCCACTGCTACACTAACCAGTTTAACGATTCATTTGTGATCCGCTCTGAGCGCGCGATCTAGCAGGAAAATCATGATGAAACCGGGTGATATCGCGATTGTTAGCGGGGCGCGCACGCCCTTTGGCCGCTATTGCGGCAAGTTGAAAGATTTCACCGCACAGGAGTTGGGTGCGGTTGCGGCCAAGGGAGCGATGGAGCGGGCGAGCGTCGATCCGAAAGAAGTTGATCATGCCGTGTTTGGCAACGCGCAGCAGACTTCGGGCGACGCGCTGTATGGGGCGCGGCATGTGGGATTGCGCGCGGGGCTGCCGGTTGAGGTTCCGGCGCTGACCGTGAACCGGCTGTGCGGGTCGGGGATGCAGGCGATTATCAATGCGGCGCAGATGATTCAGTTGGAGGAGGCGAAGATTGTGCTGGCGGGCGGCATGGAGGCCATGTCGCAGGCTCCCTTTGTGATTCGCGGACGCGATGGATTTACGCTGGCACCGGGCGGCAAGCTGGAAGATTCGCTGATGGTGGCGCTGCTCGATAGTTATTGCGGGCTTTACATGGCGAACACGGCGGAGTTGTACGGCGAGCAGCAGGGTATTACACGGCAGGCGCAGGATGAATTTGCGCTGCGTTCGCAGCAGAAGGCCGATGCGGCCTATAAAGAAGGACGCATTCAGGAAGAGCTGGTTCCGGTGCCGCTTCGAAATCCGAAGGGAGAAGCGACGGGCGAGTCGCTGACCGAAGATGATCACCGGAGGCCGCAGACCACGATGGAAGGGCTGGGCAAGCTGAAGGCGGCGTTCGGAAAGAATGGGACGGTCACTGCCGGGAACGCGAGCGGTATTGTGGATGGCGCCGCGGCTGTAATTTTGATGTCGATGGACGAGGCGCGCAAGCGAAATCTGCTGCCGCTGGGCCGCATTGTGAGTTGGGGGATTGCCGGGGTTGAGCCGAAGTTGATGGGACGCGGTCCGGTGCCGGCCACGAAGATTGCGCTGCAGAAAGCCGGGCTGTCGCTCGACTATCTCGATCTGATTGAGGTGAATGAGGCGTTCGCGGCCCAGTATCTGGCGGTGGAAAAAGAGTTGGGCCTGGATCGCGAGAAGGTGAACGTGAATGGCGGAGCGATTGCGCTGGGGCATCCGCTGGGCGCGACCGGGACGCGGCTGGTGATTACGCTGCTGTACGAGTTGCGCCGGCGAAAGAAGAAGTATGGTTTGGCGACAGCTTGCATCGGCGGCGGGCAGGGGATTGCGATGATTGTGGAGACGCTGCTGAATTTTTGAATTGGGACTTGCGGGCTCCCTACGGATTGGCGCTAGCAGGGATGGGCATGAACGAGGATTTGAGAAACGGCGAGCGTAGACCCTGGATCATATCCATTCTTTGCGGTTCGATAGCGAGTGTCCTTCTGAATGCCGCAATGGTCCTTTCGAACGCCAGCGGAATGCACAATCGAGCAGTTGAACGATTCTTCGTCGTCGGTTCGCTAATATTTCCCGGGTTCGAGTCAGGCATTTTCGTAGTGGCTTCAAACACGATCGTTTTCGCGATACTTCTAACGCTCCTGAGCCGGATTGGCATGAAAATATTGCAGGTTAAGCGTACAGAGGACTAATCGATGGAAATCAAGAAAGTCGGCGTTCTAGGTTGCGGTCTGATGGGTTCCGGCATCGCGCAAGTCTGTGCCACTGCTGGATTCGATGTAACCGTGCTCGAAGTGGAGCAGAAGTTTCTCGACAAGGGCTTTGCCGGGATCGAGAAATCTTTGGCAAAGTTTGCCGAGCGGCCGGTGGAGAAAGGCGGGATCACGGCGCAGCAGAAGGACGCGATCCGCGGGCGGCTCAAAGGCACGACGAACAAGGCCGACCTCGCCGATTGCGAGATTATTATTGAGGCCATCATCGAGAACGTGGAAGAGAAGAAGAAGATGTATGCGTCGCTCGATGGCGTGGTGAAGAAAGATGCGATCTTCGCTTCGAACACGTCTTCGATTTCAGTGACCGAGCTTCTGACGGCGGTGAAGCGGCCGGAGCGGTTTATCGGACTGCACTTTTTTAATCCCGTGCCGCTGATGAAGCTGGTGGAAGTGGTGCGCACGATCGCCACGGCTGACGAGATCTACCAGACGGCTTACGAGTTTGGCAAAAAGCTGGGCAAGGTTCCGGTGCGCACCTCGGACAAGACGGGATTCATCGTCAACCGGCTGCTGGTGCCATATCTGCTGGATGCCATCCGGGCGTATGAAGAAGGCGTGGGATCGATTGAGGATATTGATAACGCAATGAAGCTGGGATGCGGCTATCCCATGGGCCCGTTTACACTGCTGGATTTTGTTGGGCTCGATACCACTTATTACATTACGCAGGTGATGTACGACGAGTTCAAGGAGCGGCGGTTTGCGTCGCCTCCGCTGCTCAAGCGGCTGGTAATGGCGGGATGGTACGGGAAGAAAACTGGAAAAGGGTTTTACGATTATTCCGACCCGAATAGTCCGAAGGCGAATAAACTGTAGGATCGAACGTTCCAGATCGAACTCAGCAGATCGAACCAGCTAAGATTAATCGCATGGAGCGACGCAGAAAAACCGATCGGACGCCTGGAGAAGGCGGCCCCGAGGATCTGGACGCCTATCGCCGGGCCTGGCATAGCTACGTGGCGCGACGGAACCTGGTCGTGGTGCTCTTCCTCAGCTTTCTGTTTCTGGGTTTCATGATTGGGAAGCTGAAATTAGGAGAGGCCGCCGATTTCGCGATTCTATTGGGGTGGATCGGAGTGTATCTGGCTGGTGGATGGTGGCTCACAGAGTGGAGGTGTCCACGGTGCGGAAAGGTATTCGGGCACCGGCTGTGGACGCAGCGCTGCATCAGTTGCGACTTGAGCAAGGATGACGTGGCGGCGGTAGCGCGGGGGAAATAATTCCTCAGCGAGAATAGATCTCCCTGTGGTGGCCGATGCGCAGAACCAGCACTACCAGCCGGGCATGTTCCAGGGAACAGATGAGGCGGTAGTCACCGACGCGGTATTTCCAGAACTCGCTTAGTGTGCCTTGGAGCCTTTCCCCGATCTGCTGTGGGTTATCGAGTTTTCCAATCCTTTGGTAGAGAAACTTGAGGATGCGGCGGGCGACAGGTTTATCTAGCTTATCGAGTTCTCTCTGGGCTGCCGGCTCGATCTCAATCGTCCACTTTGGGGTTGAGGCCATAGCGGCGCATCACTTTTTCGAGTGGGATGGTCCGGCTGCGGCCTGAGCGCACAGCTTCCAGTCGCTTCTCGGCGAGGTAAATGTCTTCGAGATCCTCGAGGTGTTGCAGGATCGCCTCACGCGCGTAGTAAGTCTTAGTACGCCCAGTTCGCTTGGCGAGGCGGTCGAGGCGCTTTTCGATTTTGTCGGGAAGGCGGATAGCTAGCATGGGTTACCTCAGTGCTATACAATTATAGCACTCTCTGGAAGTGCGGAATGCGGCTGACGACGCCTTTACCGTGTGAGCAGAGAGGATGCGCGGGTTTTGTGATTTGCCAGAAATTCCGAGAAAAGCCCGGGCGAAAGAAGTCTGTGACCGCCAAAGAGGAGGGCTGCCCATGGAACCAGAGAGAGTGCGGCGATTTGCCGTAGCAGGTTCGGTGCTGATCTTAAGTGTGGTGTATGTGCTCACGTTGTCTTGTCCACTTCGGGCGCAGGGAACAAAAAGAAAGACAACAACCGTGGATCGGCCCGGTGATGCGCCCTACGCGCCGACGAAATTGGAGTGGGCAGCGCTCGAACTGCAAGCCGGCTTTGGAAGTGCCACCTGGAGTAATGAAACACCTGTGATGACGGCCTACGTAGCCACGGGGGATGGGGCTACCATTCGTTGTATACTGCAGTACACTCCTAACGTTTCGGCGCAGGTCGTGAAAACGAATCGGGACGTGGCACAGGTGATCTTCGATAAGTACGCGGCGCGCCGTGGCTGGTCTTGGCTTCGCCTTCAGTTCGACGAGAAGATGCTGCCCTCGCCGCACTGAGCAGGAACTGCGCTCGAAAAGTTACCTTTAGGTCGGAACGGGATGGAACGTCGCGCAGAGGATGCACATGTTCACGAAATACGTCGGCGTGTTTTGCGGAAACGCTAACTGCCATCATTTCATAGTATTAAGTTCACATAAAACTGATAACCCCGACAAGTTCGGAACTGACCTCGACCCGACTACTTCAGAAAAGGGAATAACATGTCCGAAGTGTGGCCTGACCTGCCACTATGGACATAGTGATGTTGCTCATTCGGAATCGCCGGATGGCAGTGACCCGAAATTTCAAAAATAGCTCGGCATCATTATTCCCTGTCGTGAACTAGAACCACCCGTGGAAATCCGCATGTATCTATGCTGAATGGAATTTCTTATGGCTTTCGAAAACATACTCCTCGAAAAGAAAAACTCCATCGCCTACGTTACCGTGAACCGGCCGAAGGTTCTCAATGCGCTCAACATGGCCACCATGGAAGAGTTGCGTACGGCGTTTCATGACATTAAGAATGATGCGGCGATTCGCGTCGTCATTTTTACGGGGGCGGGCGAGAAGGCGTTCATTGCGGGCGCGGATATTGCCGAGTTGGCTAAGAACGACGCGGTTGCAGCAAAGGAATATACGCATCGCGGACAGAATGTTCTCAACCTGATTGAGAATCTGGGCAAGCCGGTGATTGCCTGCATCAATGGATTTGCCCTGGGCGGGGGTTGCGAGATTGCGATGGCTTGCACGATGCGGCTGGCGAGCGAGACTGCGAAGCTGGGTCAGCCAGAGGTGAAGTTGGGGATTATTCCGGGCTATGGAGGAACGCAACGGCTGCCACGCTTGGTGGGCAAAGGCATCGCCATGCAGATGGTGCTGGCGGGCGAGACGATCACAGCGCAGGAAGCCCATCGCATTGGATTGGTGAATGAAGTCGCGGCGCCGGCTGAGCTGATTCCGCGGGCGGAAGCGATCGCGGCGAAAATTATCGCCAACGCTCCGCTGGCCGTGCAGTATGCCATGGAGGCCGTGAACAAGGGCATGGAGATGACTTTGAGCGAAGGACTGTATCTGGAAGCAGTATTGTTCGCGGTGGCTTGCGCGACTGAGGATAAGAAGGAAGGGACTGCGGCATTTTTGGAAAAGCGTGCGGCGCAGTTTAAAGGGAAGTAAGGCAAAGGCTTTAACACAGAGGACACAGAGGAGCACAGGGTATTGCAACGGAGATTCGCACGGAGAAAGCCACGAAAGCGAAACTGAAAATTGAGCGGCCCCCTGATCCTGCGATTCCTGCCATTGCGGGTGACCTTAATGGTGCTGAAAAACAGTTCGCTGTCGTCGTCTCGCGGTTTAATTCCTTTATCACAGAAAGGCTCTTGCTGAGCGCAATCGACGGCCTGTTGCGAGCAGGTGCAAAGAAAAAAGATATCGATCTGGTGCGAGTGCCGGGGGCGTTTGAGATTCCTTTGGCGGCGCGGAAGCTGGCGGAGACCAAAAAGTACGACGCGATTATCTGCCTCGGATGCCTGTTGCGCGGCGATACGGTGCACTATGACGTAATCGTCAATGAAGTGACGCGGGGGATCGGTCAGTCGGCGCAGGAGACGGGCGTGCCTCACGCCTTCGGCGTGCTCACTTGCGAGACTTTGGAACAGGCCATCGATCGCGCTGGGCTGAAGATGGGCAACAAGGGATTCGAGGCGGCTCTGGCGGCAGTGGAAATGGCGTCGTTGAGAGAAGCTATCAGCCGTCAGCTGTCAGCCATCAGCAAGAAGCAGGTTCCTCGCTCCGCTCGGAATGACAAATCTGAGAAATGGAATGAGAAATCTAAAAAGCGGAATGACAAATCTTTGGGACGCAACTCTTCTATGCGATCTGCCGGACCGAAGACGAAGCGCAAATAAAATCCTCTTCTTACAGTAAACTAGCCACTAGCCACTGGACACTTTTTTCATGGGTACACGCCGTAAATCTCGCGAACTGGTTCTGCAGATGCTCTTCCAGGCCGACATGGGCAAGCAGACGATAGACCATGTGCAGCGCACGTTCTGGGCCGAGCATGCGTCTGCCAGCGCCGAGGTGCGCGGGTTCGCGGACGATTTATTTCGCGTGGCCACCGATCGCGGCACCGAGATTGACAAGCTGATCGAGGGTCACGCAGAGCATTGGCGCATGGAGCGCATGGCAGCGGTGGATCGAAATTTGTTGCGCGCGGGAGTGGCGGAATTTCTGGGCTATCCCGAGACGCCGCGAGCGGTGATCATCAACGAGGCGCTGGAGATAGCGCGAAAATTTTCCAGCCCGGAGTCCGTGCAGTTTGTGAATGGCGTGCTGGACAGTGTGGCCAAGGATCTGGGAAAGACGGCGTAGGGTGCTCGATCCCGCGCTCAGAGGCTGAAGTCCCCGTCTAGTTCGACCGCTTTACGCGGCGCTGAAAGCGACTCTCTTCAACGGCGCTAGATTGCCTCTCTGCAAGCAGTACGATCCCTTCAACTCTTCACGGTTTCACAGCTACCAGATTCAGCGCGCAATTGCTTCCCGTGAAACAGAAGTTGTTGGGAGAATTCGGGAGGGGCGAGAACGAGGTCTGGTTCTGATCAAGACCGGTTGCGGTGTTCAGTTCGTGCAGCAAGCCGTCGGAGCCGGCAACATAGATTAGAGAGCCGTCGGCGGCAATGTCCGCCGCTATCGGAGCCGCATCATTAATTAGCTGGATTCTTGATACCGACCCGGTGTTGAAGCTATAGACGAGGACGCCGAAGTCGGTGGTGACGATGTAAGCCTGGCTGGCATCGGGCGAGAGGAAGAAGTTGATGGGATGAAAAGTGCCGAAGCCGATGTTGATGTGCAAGGTTATAGGAGAGTTGGCCGCAGTCTGAGCGAGGACAATCGGCCGTGGACAAAGTGTGGTGAGCGTTAACGGTCCGGCAGGGAGCGGTAAGGGCAGCAGGGACGAGTTGGTGGCGATTATGTCGATTCCCGTATCGTCGAGGCCGAAGAAAAAGTCGAGGCCTTCTGTAAGGACAGGCATTGGGATGATTGGGTTACCCATGGGAACATTGCCTGCGGGAACCATCTTGAGGAACAAGGGTGGGACTGGCAGGCCGAGCGGTGGGGGTGGCAAAGTCAGATTAACCGCAGAATTGTCGCAAGTGTTGCGGATGGCGAGGGTGGAGGACGTTGCTCCTCCCGCGAGTAAGGCAAACGACCCGGTGGAATTGAAAGTAATCGAGGTAGCAGGCGCGGCCAGCGAATAGGTTTGCAGGGATTGCAGCGTCGAATAGACATATAAGGTATTGCCGCCATTGCCAAGGATAAAGGCTTTCAGACCGTCGGGCGAAAATGCGGCTGCGATTGCGCTATTGATATTCAAAGGGGTGGCAGACGACGAAGCGCTGACGACGTAGACCTGATTGGGCGTGGAAACCGTGTCCGAGAAAATGGCCGTGCCGCCATTCGAGGAGACTGCGAGAACCTTCCCGGTCACCAAGCCCAGGGTCGTGCCCGAAGCAGGCAGTGAAGTAAATGGACTGGTGGTTCCTCCGAAGTTGGCAGGGGTGATGACGAAAGCTCCGAACTGGCTTCCAACGAATGCCTTGTCTCCTGCCGCGTCGAACATCAGCGAGTTGGGTGGGGTGGGCAATTGGCCCGCGCTCCCCGATAGACCGTTTGAGGTCAAAACGTCATACAGACCTACGTTACAGAAGGCGCTGCTGGAACAATCCTGACTGGTGGCTAGCACGCTGGTCGCGACCGGGGCGCCAGTGGCTAGTCCGGAAATAGCGGTGATGGGATATACCGGTTGCGGCGCGTAGGGCGGCGGGTTTGCCGGAGCTGGATTGAGTGGGAAACCGATGTTGCAGGTGGGAGGGGTGCAGGAAGCTGTGATGGCAGCGGCTCCCGGCTGCGCCGTCGTCACTGCGCAGGTTTCGCTGCCGGCGGCGCAGCTTGCGGCAATTGCGGCGGGAGCGGACGATGACCAGGTCAGCGGGGCTTTGGGCACGATGCAGCCTTGCACGTCGACCGCGGTGGCGGTGATTGTTTCCGCAGTTCCGGTGCTGACGACGAACCGTGTGTTGTCGGAGGCTTGCGTTCCTACCTGCAACGCGATGCACTGAACCGGACAAGTTTCGAAGTTGTAGGGCTGGCTAAAGACTCCCGAAGCCGAGGCGATAACTTGAGTCTGCCCTGGTGCGCTCGGAGAGACAGTCGCCTGGTAGGTGGCCGAGTTGATGTCGGTATTGACAATCGGAACCACCCTGACCACGCTGCCATTGGCTGCGGTCCAGGTGAATGGGCCGACGGACGCGGTGATATCCACGCCTTGGCTGTAAGCGGTAGCCTGCAGGGTTTGGACTTGGTTCAGCGAAAGGCAACGGTTGGTAGCCGTGAACTTGAGGTTGCAGGCGGCGGGCAAAGCCACCTGCGACGCGCAGGCGGGATGGGGAGAATTGACCGGCGGCGCCACGCTAATTTGAATGTTGTCGATAGGTGGATGAATGAAAAACAGAGTTGGAGCGCTGGTCGCACCTAAGGCGGAGGCGGTGACCTGAACCGTGCCAATGCCGGCCGGAGTGCAGATCGTATAAAGAGGAGCATTCCAGGCACCGGCGCACGCAAAGCCGTTGGGAGCAATATCGAGAACTCCAGGATTGCTGGAGGCAAACGTGAATGTGGGCGAGAGGGTTCCGCCTGAGACGTTCTGCGCGCTGGCACTCAAAACAAAGGTGGCGCCCACTTGCAGAGAGGTACTACTGCTGGGGTTAAGGGTAATCTTCACCGGAAACGGAGAGGGTCCCGGAGGCTTGCTGCCGCCGCATGCTGCCAAAAAGAAGAAAAACGAGACAGTGACGACTGTCCCCGCTAACGAACCGAAACGCAAACTTCCCATGCACCCTCTCGTCGCCACACGGTTGCATCGATGGGCGAACCGCTCAATGGAATGGAAAACTTTTAGTGTAGAGGCTGGAGACGGATTCAGCAAGCAAGCTTCGCGAACGCATGAACGCCAGTCGCGCGCATTCCCCAACCCGGCGAAAATTTTTCCGCTTGATGGTTCCGTCTTCGACAGTGGGATGCAAAAAGATGGGTTGACGATGTTTCGTTCCAGTTGCTATAGTTGTTGGGTTCCGCGAGTTCATCCAGGCTTGCTGTGTGCCGTGAGTTCCGCAAGATTGTGCGGACGCTTTGCGGCAGAGCTGTTGAGAAATACGTTTCCGGTGTAGAATAGAGCAGTAGCAAGGTTCCGGAAATTTTCCTCGCTGAAACGTTCCTGCGCTGCCTTTCGCCCTGTCACGAGGGCTGCTGTCGCGTCTGAAGTTGGTCGCGGAGTGGTTTGCGAAAGGATATGCAGGACAGAGCTGGCGATACGGAGTACTCCCGTAGTTTTGGCCGGGTGCCACCGTCGGCAGCAGAAATCAGATTGGGACCCAAGAATCTCTCTCCGTGATTCGTGTGCGGCGAGAAGCATGGCTGGGCGATTCTGCCTGCCAGTCCGGATCGCGCAGTCAGCGCCGGGAAAGCTAATAGCGCTGCGCCCTGCCCGCAAGGGATATTCAGTGTGTGATTTAGGGGCGACTTTGCGATTCGGGTTTCAGTTGGCAGCGTTCAGTCAGCAACAGTAGAGAAGGAGCGGCAAAGAGTGCCTACTTTTAATCAATTGGTAGCTCAGGGGCGGAAGCGGCCGCGGTACAAAACCGCCAGTCCGGCGCTGGAAGGATGCCCGCAAAAGCGCGGAGTTTGCACCCGCGTGTACACGCAGACGCCGAAGAAGCCGAACTCGGCCTTGCGTAAAGTGGCGCGCGTACGGCTGACGAATGGGATCGAAGTTACCACCTACATCCCCGGCGTTGGCCACAACTTGCAGGAGCATTCGATTGTGCTGATCCGCGGAGGCCGCGTGAAGGATCTGCCAGGCGTGCGCTATCACGTAATTCGCGGCACGCTGGATGCCGTGGGCGTGGCCGGCCGTCAGCAGGGACGTTCGAAATATGGCGCCAAGCGCGCGAAGAAGGGCTAAGAACTAAATGCCTCGTAAAGGACATACAGCAAAGCGGACCGTGCCAGCCGACGCCGTGTATGGCTCGAATCTGGTGACGAAGTTTATCAACTCGATGATGTGGCAGGGGAAACGCTCGACCGCCGAGGGCATCTTCTATGAGGCCCTGACCAAGGTGCAGGAAAAAGGCGGCGACGAAGCTTTGAAGCTTTTCACGAAAGCCGTCGAAAACGCGAAGCCGTTACTCGAAGTGAAGACGCGTCGCGTCGGTGGCGCCAACTATCAGGTGCCGGTGGAAGTGAATGCCGATCGGCGGACATCGCTGGCCATCCGCTGGCTGCTAATTTATGCGCGCGGACGCGCGGAACGCGGCATGGTCGACAAGTTGAGCAATGAGTTGCTGGACGCCGCCAATGGAAAGGGCGCGGCCATCAAAAAGAAAGAAGATGTCCACCGCATGGCTGAGGCCAATAAGGCTTTCGCGCATTACCGGTGGTAAGGCGATTGAGCAATTGGGAAATTTAGTAATTGGGAAATTTGGTAGGTAACTGAGGATTTGGTTTTCAAATTACCAAATTACTCAATTTCCCAATTACCAAATCAGAAGCGAAGCCGGAGCCATAGAAAGAAGCAGAGAACGTCGTGCCCAGAACAGTCCCATTAGAACGCTGCAGAAACATCGGCATCATGGCCCACATTGATGCCGGCAAGACCACTACGACGGAGCGCATCCTTTTCTATACGGGGAAGACGCACCGCATTGGAGAGGTGCACGAAGGCACTGCGACCATGGACTGGATGGAACAGGAGCAGGAGCGCGGCATCACGATCACATCCGCGGCGACTACCTGCACCTGGCGCGACATTCGCATTAACATTATTGATACGCCCGGCCACGTCGATTTCACAGCGGAAGTGGAGCGGTCTTTACGCGTTCTTGATGGCGCTGTAGCTGTGTTTGACGCGGTGCACGGTGTGCAGCCGCAATCGGAAAAAGTTTGGCGCCAAGCCGATAAGTACAGCGTGCCTCGCATTTGCTTCATCAACAAGATCGACAAGATGGGCGCGGATTTTGAACATGCCATCGATACCATCCGCAAGCGCCTCAGTGCCAAGCCCGTCGCGATTCAAATTCCCATCGGCCAGGAAGATAAGTTTAAGGGCGTCGTTGATCTGATCAACATGAAGGCGATCGTGTGGCAGGACGACACGATGGGCGCAGAGTATCTTACCGAAGAAATTCCCGCCGAACTGAAGAAAAAAGCTGAAGCATTTCACGCGCAGCTAGTCGAGAGTATTGCCGAGAACGACGACGAGATCCTGCACAAGTTTCTGGAGGGCGAGGAGATCAGCGCGGACTCGCTGCGCGCGTCGCTGCGCAAGTCAACGATTGCGCTAAAAGTGTTTCCGGTCGTCGTCGGAACGGCGTTCAAGAATAAAGGCGTCCAGCCGTTGCTCGATGCGGTGGTGGATTATCTGCCTTCGCCGTTGGACGTGCCCGAAACGCATGGCCTGAATCCCGAGACCGGTGAGCAGATTTTTCGCAAGGCTGATGACAAGGAGCCATTTTCGGCGCTGGCCTTCAAGATCATGGCCGATCCGTTTGTCGGCCAGTTGACATTTATTCGTGTGTACTCCGGGCAGCTCAAGACCGGAGACTCCGTTTTGAACACAGGCCGGCGCAGGACTGAGCGTATTGGACGTTTGCTGAAAATGCACGCCAACAAGCGCGAAGAGATCAGCGAGATTCTGGCGGGCGACATTTGCGCCGCGGTCGGACTCAAGGGTGTGAGCACCGGCGATACGATTTGCAATGAAGATCATCCCATCGCGCTCGAAAACATTACGTTTGCGGTCCCCGTGATTTCGGTTGCGGTCGAGCCCAAGACGAAAGCCGATCAGGAAAAAATGGGGATGGCGCTTGGCCGTCTTGCTCAGGAAGATCCCACCTTCAAAGTCCACACCGATCCGGACAGCGGACAGACCATCATCAGCGGCATGGGTGAGTTGCATCTGGAAATCATCGTCGACCGCATGATGCGCGAGTACAAAGTCGAGGCCAACGTCGGCAAGCCCCAAGTGGCGTATCGCGAGACCATCCGCAGGCATTCCGAGGCAGAAGGCAAATACATTCGCCAGACCGGCGGCCGCGGCCAGTATGGACACGCCAAGATCAGGCTGGATCCGCAACCCGCAGGCACGGGCTACGAATTCGTCAACGATATTGTGGGCGGTTCGGTGCCAAAAGAATTCATCAAGCCGATCGATCAGGGAATTCAGGAAGCGCTCGAAGGCGGAATTCTCGCGGGCTATCCCATGGTCGATGTGAAAGCGACGCTTTACGACGGCAGCTATCACGACGTCGATTCGAACGAAATGGCGTTCAAGATTGCCGGATCGATGGCGTTCAAGGAAGCTGCTCGCAAGGCTTCGCCGGTCTTGCTTGAGCCGGTGATGGCGGTTGAAGTAGTTACGCCTGAAGATTACGCCGGTGTGATCATGGGCGACCTGAGTTCGCGCCGCGGGCGCATCGAAGGCATGGAGCACCGCGCCGGGTCGCAGGTGATCAAGGCAATCGTTCCACTGGCGGAAATGTTTGGCTATGCGACCCACATGCGTTCGTCGACCCAGGGCCGCGCCGAGTACTCGATGCACTTCGCGCGCTATGAGGAGGCTCCGCGCTCCGTCGCGGAGGAAATCATCGCCAAGGTGCAAGGGACGGCGAAGTGACTGCCAGCGCCGCGGTTCGTCGTCGACCGCAGGTTCTGGGTCAGGGAAGGTAAGCGAGTCGAGTTCGGAGTTGTTTTTGGGCAGGATGGAATCTGGGCACGGTTTTTGCGGCAGGGTAAAGGCTACATCGCTACGGAAGTGAATTGCGAGTCGGTTAGCGAGGGCCGGTACCGGGTTCGAGATTTCTGGAATGGCCATCGCGGATTTGAAATTTTTCGCGAGAGGTTTGCGGAAGATTTCAATCAGTTCGAGCGGCGAATAGCCGAGGACTTGATAGAGAAGCAGGAATTCGTTGGCGCGTATTACGAGGCCGACGGTGACGATTTGGTTCCGGCGTAATTGGAAGCCGAGGAGATAGAGAAATGGCGAAAGAGAAATTTGATCGGAATAAGCCGCACTGCAACGTCGGGACGATTGGTCACATTGACCATGGCAAGACGACGTTGACGGCGGCGATCACCAAGGTGTTGCAGAAACACAATCCGAAAGGCCCGCGGAATCACGATCGCGACGGCGCACGTCGAGTATGAGACGGCGAATCGGCACTACGCGCACGTCGATTGCCCGGGCCACGCCGACTACATCAAGAACATGATCACGGGCGCGGCGCAGATGGATGGCGCGATTCTCGTTGTTGCCGCCACCGACGGTCCGATGCCGCAGACGCGCGAGCACGTGCTGCTGGCGCGGCAGGTGGGTGTGCCCTACATCGTGGTTGCGCTGAACAAGTGCGATGCGGTGGATGATCCCGAGCTGCTCGACCTGGTGGAGCTCGAAGTGCGCGAATTGCTGAAGAGCTACAAGTTTCCCGGCGACGATGTGCCGGTGATCCGTCTCTCGGCTCTGGGGGCTTTGAACGGAGAAGAAAAGTGGGAGAAGCAGATTGACGCGCTGATGGAGGCGGTGGACAAGAGCGTGCCGCAGCCGGCGCGCGAGCTGGACAAGCCGTTCCTGATGCCGATTGAAGATATTTTCTCGATTCAGGGACGCGGCACCGTGGTCACGGGGCGTATCGAGCGCGGCAAGGTGAAGGTGGGCGAGGAAGTGGAAATTGTGGGCTTCCGCGATACGCGCAAGACGGTGGTCACGGGCGTCGAGATGTTCAAGAAGCAGTTGGATGAAGGTCTGGCTGGCGACAACGCCGGCTTGCTGCTGCGCGGCATTGCGAAAGAAGATGTGGAGCGCGGCATGGTGTTGGCCAAGGGTGGATCGATCACTCCGCACACCAAGTTCAAGGCGGAAGTCTACATCCTGACCAAAGAAGAAGGTGGAAGGCATACGCCGTTCTTCAAGGGATACCGTCCGCAATTCTACTTGCGCACGACGGACGTGACGGGAGTGGCGGAGTTGCCGGCGGGCACGGAGATGGTGATGCCGGGAGACAATGTCAGCCTGGTGATCGAGTTGATCACGCCGGTGGCGATGGAGAAAGGCTTGCGCTTTGCCATTCGCGAAGGCGGGCACACAGTAGGCGCGGGAACGATTGCGGAGATTGTGCAGTAGTAAGGGAAAGACAGCGGAGCTTTGCTCCGCAAGGACAGCCGAGGGCGACTGTCCTCACATAAGCAAATTCAAAGCGGCTTGCGGCTTGCCGCCAGTTCTTTCCTCCCGCAGAAAGCGGGAGGGGTAAAGAGAGTGAAACGTGATTGGAAAAGAAAGAATTCGCATCCGGTTGAAGGCTTACGACTACCGCATTCTGGATCAGTCGACGGGCGAGATTGTGGAAACCGCGCGCCGCACCGGGGCACAGATTGCGGGGCCGATTCCATTGCCCACAATGAAGAACAAGTACTGCGTGCTGCGTTCGCCGCACGTGGATAAAAAGTCGCGGGAACAGTTTGAGATCCGCACGCATAAGCGTTTGCTCGATATTCTCGAGCCCACGCAGCAGACGGTGGACGCGCTGATGAAGCTCGATCTACCCGCGGGTGTGGATGTGGAGATTAAGGCGTTCGGGAAAGAGCATAAGTAGTGCAGGCAGGGCGCGGGCTGCGCCCGCGGAACGGACGAATGCGTCCGTTCCCACATGAGCTTGGAAAGCTCCCCAGCCAATAGCCGCCGTTAACGGCGAGCCAAGCTGGGAATGGAGATAGAGATGGCAATACGAGTTACAGGCATTCTGGGGAAAAAAGTCGGCATGACGCAGCTGTTTGACTCGAAGGGCGATGTGCGCCCGGTCACAGTGCTGCAGGCTGGTCCTTGCGTGGTGACGCAACATAAGCTCGCGGTGAAGGACGGCTACGAGGCGGCCCAGATTGGGCTGGTTGAATTCGTGAAGGAGTCGCGGCTCACCAAGCCGGCGCGCGGTCACCTGGCGAAGAACAATCTTCCTCCAGTGAAGTTCATGCGCGAAGTGCCGCTCGAGTCAGACGGCGATGGCGACGGAGCGGTCAAGGTCGGAGACCGCGTGCTGGTTGAAATTTTTGAAGGCGAGAAGTTTGTAGACATCGTGGGAGTCAGTAAGGGGAAAGGCTTCCAGGGTGTGGTCAAGCGGCATCACTTTGGCGGTGGTCCGAAGTCGCACGGATCAATGTTTCAGATCACAGGTTCGATCGGTTCGTCGGCGTTTCCTTCGCGTGTGTTTAAGGGAATGCGCATGTCGGGACACATGGGTCATGCCCGCGTGACACAGCGTAACCTGCGCCTGCTGGGTGTGGACAAAGATGAGAATTTGCTCGTAGTAGAGGGTAGCGTGCCCGGGCCGCAGGGCGGGTACATCGTCATTACGAAAGCGAAGAAGCCGCCCAGAGAGCGCCGCGGATTTGCGGGTTCGGCTACGGTTGATCCGCTGAAGGCGGCAAAGAGAGCAGCGAAAAAAGCGTAGACCAAGTACCGAGTACCGAGAAGCAATATGGCAACGATTGACATACACGATTTGAGCGGAAAGAAGGTCGGGACGTTCGATCTCGCCGATGAAATTTTCGGCGCGGTGAACGAAGATCTGCTCTGGGAGGCGGTGAAGCATTACCGCGCCGGGCAGCACCGCGGCACGCACGCGACCAAGGCCCGCTGGCAGGTTTCCGGTTCGGGCAAGAAGCTGTGGAAGCAGAAGGGCACGGGACGCGCCCGCATCGGCTCGATCCGTTCGCCACTGTGGCGGCACGGCGGCACGGTGCATGGTCCGGTTCCGCGCTCCTATGACTATGCGTTTCCGCGCAAGAAACTGCTGGGCGCGCTGCGCTCGGCGCTGGCGTCGAAGTTTGCCGACGGCAAGCTCACCATCGTGAATGCGTTCGAGCTGAAAGATGGAAAGACGAAGGCATTTCGCGCCGCGCTCGATGCGCTGAACGTCGAGTCGACGGTATTGATTGTCGATGTTCCGAACTCGGGCAATAACAACTTGGCGTTAAGCTCGCGAAATATCAAAGGGCTTGAGTTGGTTCCGGGCAATGAGGTTCATCCGTATCACCTGCTGCGATACGATCGCGTGATTTTTTCGCATCCGGCGATTGAGAAGTTGCAGATTACTTTGAAAGATAGTTTGCCCAAGCGTCAGCGCAAGGAAGCGAAAGAAGAAGACGAAGGCGCGAAGAAGGCGTCGGCGGCTCCGCGCAAGCGCACGCGGCATGAAAAAGCGGCGGAGGTGGCCTGATGAAATCCGCATACCAGATCATTCGCCGTCCGGTGATCACCGAAAAAGGTTTGGCGATCAAGGAAACTCAGAACACGCTGGTTTTCCAGGTTTCGCCGAAGGCGACGAAGACGGAAATCAAGCAAGCCGTGCAGACGATTTTCAAAGTAAAAGTATTTTCCGTGCGCACGGCGACTTATCCCGGAAAAGAACGGCGTCGAGGAAAGTTTGCCGGCTACCGTCCTGACTGGAAAAAGGCGTATGTACGGCTGCGCGCCGGCGAGAAGATGCCAGAGTACGCTCAGAACTTGTGAGGCGGTAAGAAGCAGATTCCTCACCGACAAAGAGCGCCGGTTCGGAATGACAAGAAGGATTTGAGCTGAGAGCTAAAGGCTCATGGCTAAGAGCTGATTCATATGGCAATTAAGACTTACAGACCGACGACACAGACGTTGCGCTATCGCACGACGATCGTCAACGACGACATTACGACGAGGCATCCGCACAAGCCGCTGATCGAGAAGAAGCAGCGCACCGGCGGACGCCGCAACTCGGGCGACATTACCAGCTGGCATCGCGGCGGCGGACACAAGCAGAAGCTGCGCATCATTGATTTCAAGCGCGAGAAGGCGGGCATCCCGGCGACCGTGACCACGATCGAATACGATCCCAACCGCTCGGCGCGGATTGCGCTGCTGGCGTATGCGGATGGCGAGAAGCGTTACATTCTGCAGCCTGAAGGTTTGAAGGTGGGGCAGAAAGTTGTGAGTGGGCCCGAAGCCGACATTTTGGTGGGCAATGCTTTGCCGCTGCGGAACATTCCTCCTGGCTCGTCGATTCATAATCTGGAATTGAAGCCCGGCAAGGGCGCACAGATGGTGCGCTCGGCAGGCGGAGCGGCCCAGTTGATCGCGAAGGAATCCGATTACGCTCTGGTGAAGTTGCCTTCGGGTGAGACGCGGAAGATTTCTCAGGACTGCATGGCGACGATCGGCCAGGTGGGAAATCTCGATCACGAGAACATCACCATTGGCAAAGCTGGCCGCATGCGCTGGATGGGATGGAAGCCGGTCAACCGCGGCGTTTCGATGAATCCCGTGGACCATCCGCACGGCGGTGGTGAGGGCAAGACTTCGGGCGGCAGGCATCCGGTGACGCCGTGGGGGCAGCCGACGCGTGGATACAAGACGCGGAACAACAAGCGGACGGATAAGTTTATTGTGAAGCGGCGCAGCAAGTAGCGGCGGCAAAAAGCAGGTTCCTCCGGGTCGCTTCGCGAACCGTCGGAATGACAAAGTTTGAGGTTGAGACAAATTTATGGCACGTTCAACAAAAAAAGGCGCGTTCGTGGATGGCTTCCTGATGTCGCGGGTCGAGGGCATGAATTCGCGCAACGAGAAGAAAGTTCTGCGCACCTGGTCGCGGCGGTCCACTGTGGTTCCCGAGATGGTGGGCCACACCATTGCGGTGCACAACGGCAAAAAATTTATTCCGGTGTACGTCACGGAAAACATGGTGGGGCACAAGCTGGGCGAGTTCAGCTTCACGCGCAACTTCAAGGGCCACTCCATGCGGGCGGCCACGGAAGTGGCGGCGAAGCCGGCGGGCATCCCGGGAGGTCCAGGAGCAATTACTCCGTCGGCACCCTCTGCGGCGCCGCCGAAAGCATAAGGGGAGACGCTGATGGAATTCCGAGCGGAAATGCGTTACTTGCGAGTCTCGCCGCAGAAGGCGCGCCTGGTGCTGGAGTTGATCAAAGGGCGCAAGGTGGAAGAAGCCCGCAACACGCTGCTGTTTACCAAGAAGCGGGTGGCGGCGCACGTGGGCAGGCTGCTGCAGTCGGCGCTCGATAACGCAAACTTTCTCAGTGCCGAGAAGAATTTGGATGTTGATCTCGACAACCTGTATGTGAAGAACGCGATTGCGAACGAGGGGCCGCGCATGAAGCGCATCCGCCCAGCGCCGCAGGGACGAGCGTTCCGCTACCAGCGGCGTATTTCGCACATCACGCTCGTGCTGGCAGAACGCGGCAACAACGGGGCGGGGAATGCCTCGGGGCAGCCGCGAAGGGCGACGGGTGCGGCTCCGGCGAAGAGGCGGGCTCCGGTGGCGAAGAAGGCAGCGGGTGCTGGGAAGAAGAAAAAGGCGGCCGCGAAGTAGGCAGCGCGGTGGGCGGGACGCCCACCGGACAGCCGGCGAGACGCCGGCGCTACGGTTCGAAAAGTTCGATTTAGGAGAAGCAATGGGACAAAAAGTCCATCCTTATGGTTTTCGGCTCGGCTACACCAAGCCGTGGAAGTCGCGCTGGTTTGTGGAGCGGGACTACGACAAGCTTTTGCTTGAAGACATCAAGCTGAAGAACGAACTGAAGGACAAGCTGAAGTCGGCGGGCGTAAGCGCCATCGAGATCGAGCGTCCCGGCAACAAGCTGCGCATCATTATCAAGACGGCGCGTCCTGGAATTATTATCGGGCGCAAGGGCGCGGAAATCGACAAGCTGAAGGGCGACTTGCAGAAGCGCACATCGCGCGAAGTGTTTGTCGACATCCAGGAAGTGCACAAGCCCGAACTCGACGCGCAGCTGGTGTCGGAGGCGATTGCGCTGCAACTGGAAAAGCGCGTTGGCTTTCGCCGGGCCATGCGCAAGGCGGTGGATTCGGCGCTACGCTTCGGTTGCAAAGGCATCAAGGTGCGGGTGAGCGGACGGTTGAATGGAAATGAAATCGCGCGCTCTGAGTGGTACCTGCAGGGACGTTTGCCGCTGCACACGCTGCGTGCCGACATCGAGTATGGATTCTCCGAAGCCAGAACCACTTACGGCGTGATCGGGGTGAAGTGCTGGGTGTACAAGGGCGAGATTCTTCCGGCCAAAAAGCGGGAAGCGCAAACCACGGGCGCGTTTTAGGAAGAGCTGACTTATGTTGATGCCAAAGAAAGTGAAGTACCGCAAGCAGCAGCGCGGGCGCATGACCGGTAAGGCCTGGCGCGGCAGTACGCTGGCGTTTGGGGATTTCGGGCTGAAGGTGCTTGAGCCCGGCTGGATCACCGACCGTCAGATCGAAGCCAGCCGCGTGGCCATGACCCGCTTCGTGAAACGCGGCGGCAAGATTTGGATTCGCGTGTTTCCCGACAAGCCAGTGACTAAGAAGCCGGCCGAAACCCGTATGGGCAAGGGCAAAGGGGCTCCGGATCACTGGGTTGCGGTGGTGCGTCCGGGAAAGATTTTGTTTGAGATGGAAGGAGTCACGGTCGTGGATGCGACCGAGGCAATGCGGCTGGCGTCACACAAGCTGCCGCTGCGCACGACTCTGGTCAAGCGCGAAATCGCGCACTAAGAGAAGCTGTCAGCTATGAGCTTTCGGCTGTCAGCCAATCAAGGAAGGGCAGTTCGGTTTTGCTGAGAGATGAAAGCTCAGTAAGGAATTTTATGAAGGCAGACAAAGTCAGAAACTTAACCGACGCCGAGCTCCAGCATCAGGGGCAGGACCTCGCGGACCAGCTGTTCAAGCTGAAATTTCAGCTAAATATGGGCCAGACCGAGAGTTTGAAGAAGATTCGCGGCCTGCGCAAAGATATTGCGCGCGTCAAGACAATTTTAGGCGAGCGCTCGCGCTCGGTCGCAATGGAGAAACGATAATGGCGAAAACCGTAAGCGGAAAGTCCGCAACCCCGCAAAGCGAAAAGGTGCAGGGCCGGCGCAAGGAAGTGGTGGGAGAAGTGGTCGCCAACCGCATGCAAAAGACCATTGTGGTGAAGGTGACGCGCAAGAAGGCGCATCCGTTCTACGGCCGCGTGGTGGCGCGCAACAAGAAGTTTTATGCGCACGACGAGAAGAACGAAGCGCATGTGGGCGACGTGGTGCGGATCGAAGAGACGCGTCCGCTTTCGAAATTAAAGCGCTGGAAGCTGAAAGACATTGTGCGCAAGACCACGCTGGTGCCGGAGATTGTGCTGGAGCAGGACAGCAAGTAGCGCATCGGGAACGACCGAGGGAGATTGAAGCCATGGCTGTGATGATGAGAAGCATGCTGGAGGTCGCCGACAATTCCGGCGCCCGCAAGCTGCAGATGATTCTGCCGCTCGGCGGGTCCACCGGGCTGAATGCCGGCCTGGGCGACATTATCACCGCGGCTGTAAAAGAAGCCGCTCCCGATGGACAGGTGCAAAAAGGCAAAGTGGTGAAGGCGGTAATCGTGCGTACGCGCAAGGAGCATCGGCGGCGCGACGGCACCTACATCCGCTTCGACCAGAATGCCGCGGTGTTGATTAATGACGCGGGCGAGCCGGTGGGGACGCGCGTTTTTGGTCCTGTGGCCCGCGAGCTGCGTGAGCGAAAGTTTTTGAAGATCGTTTCGCTGGCGCCGGAAGTGATTTAGTACCGAGTACCTTGTACCTAGTACCGAGAACAAGATTAAGAATTGAGAACTTGAGATGAGAACTGTCAGCACGGAACACAAGCGAGTGGATATTCGCCGCAACGATAACGTGAAAGTGATCACGGGGCGGGACAAGGGCAAAGAAGGACGCGTGCTGCGCGTGTTTCCGAACGACGCCAAACTGCTGGTCGAGCATGTGATGATCGTGAAGAAGCACGTGCGTCCGAATCCGCAGCGCAACATCAAGGGCGGAATTGCCGAGCAGGAGAGCCGGATCGCGATTTCCAACGTGCAACTGGTTTGTCCGAGCTGCGGCCCGGTGCGCATCGGACATGAGATGCGCGGAGATCGCAAAGTGCGGGTGTGCAGGAAGTGCGGCACGACGCTGGATAAATAGCTGTTGGCTCTTAGCCATTAGCTTGTGGCCGATGACGCAAACAGTGGAAGGAATTTAGTCTCACGCAGCGGTACACGTAGAAGCTAATGGCTAAACGCTTTTTACAATCCGAAACCGTGAGAGAGAGTTGAAGGACGCGATGGCACGAGATAAAGATAAGAAGGCATCGAAGGACTCGGCGCAGGAGCAAAAGGCTCCGGCACAAGCGCATCATAGCGCCAAGGAGCGGCCACGGCTGCGCACGCGCTTTGACAAAGAGGTGGCGCCCGCTCTGTTGAAGGAACTCGAGCTTAAGAACACGATGGCGGTTCCACGCCTCAACAAGATCGTGGTCAACATGGGTATGGGCGAGGCCACGCAGAACTCGAAGATTCTCGACCCGGCCGTGAACGAACTGGGCCAGATCACAGGACAGAAGCCGATTGTTACCAAAGCCAAGAAGTCGATTGCGGCTTTTAAGGTGCGCGAAGGGCAGGCTATCGGCACCATGGTGACGCTGCGCGGCGACCGCATGTACGAATTTTTCGACCGGCTGGTGAGTATCGTTCTGCCGCGCGTGCGCGATTTTCGCGGAGTATCCACCAAGTCCTTTGACGGGCGCGGCAATTACACACTCGGCTTGCACGACCAGTTGATCTTCCCGGAAATTTCCTACGAGAAGGTCGACAAGATGAAAGGGATGAACGTCACCATCGTCACCACGGCAGCCAACGACAACCAGGCGCGCACGCTGCTGAAGCATCTGGGCATGCCGTTCCGCACGCAGTAAGGTTTCAAGTTTTGACGGTTAGATAACAGGATTCTAAGGATTACATGACTACAGCCAAACGAGTTAAAGACGCGAAGATCGAAAAAAAGTTTGAGGTTGCGCGGAATAACAAGGAGAAGACGCCCAAGTTTTCCACGCGCAGGCACAACCGGTGCAAGATATGCGGCCGGCCGCGTGCCTATCTGCGCAAGTTCGGGCTTTGCCGCTTGTGTTTCCGCGGCTTGGCGCTGCGTGGTGAGATTCCTGGAGTTGCGAAGTCTTCGTGGTAAGGAAGCTGCCGCAGGTTCTCCGCTGAGCGCGGAGCGAACGGGTGGCGAGAGGAGAAGCAAACGATGAGGTTGACCGATCCGGTCGCAGATATGTTGACGAGGGTGCGCAACGCGCTACAGGCGCGGCACCAGAAGGTGGACGTTCCGGCCTCGCGGCTGAAGGTGGAGATCGCCCGCATCCTGAAAGAAGAGGGCTACATCTCAAACTTCAAGGCCACGGAAGAAGAAGGCCACAAGGTCATCCGGATTTATTTGAAATACGGCGCGCACAACGAGGCGGCGATTTCAAAAGCGGAGCGTGTGTCGCGGCCCGGTTGCCGGGTGTATGTGCGCCGCAGCGAAATTCCGCGAGTGCTGGGCGGGATGGGCATCAACATTCTGACCACGCCGCGCGGAGTGATGACCGGACGCCAGGCGCGCAAGGAAGGCGTGGGCGGCGAATTGTTGTGCGAGATTTGGTAGAGAAGCAGCTATCAGCTATCAGCCGTCAGCCTTCAGCCAGGGCGCGGTGGTGAAGAAGCTGAGAGCTGAAAGCTGAGAGCTCAAAACTTATGTCACGAATTGGAAAAAAGCCGATCCCGATCCCCAAAGGGGTGACGGTCAAGTTTGAAGGCAACACCGTATTGGTGCAGGGGCCGAAGGGCAAGCTGGACACGGCTCTTCCCGCGGGCATCAAGGTGGAGCAAAAAGACGGAAACCTCGTCGCTATTCGCGAGAACGATTCGCAGGCGGCGGTGCACGGACTGGCGCGCGCCCTGGTTAACAACGCCGTCGAAGGCGTCACCAAGGGCTGGACGCGCGACCTGGAAATCGTCGGCATCGGTTATCGCGCCGAGATGAAGGGGAAAGGAATGGTGGTGTTTAGCCTGGGATATTCGCATCCCATTGAGTATCCCCTGCCAACCGGCGTCGATGCAGCCGTCGATCCCAAGCAGACGAAGATCTCGCTTACGGGAATCGATCGTCAGCAGGTCGGGCAAGTCGCGGCGGAAATGCGCTCGTTGCGTCCGCCAGATCCCTACAAGAATAAGGGTGTACGGTACGCGGGCGAGAGATTGAAGAAGAAGATTGGTAAGACCGGAGCGAAGTAAGAGCGGGTCTTAAGTGTTAGGTCTTAGGTGATAGGAAAACCCCAACACCTAAGACCTCAGCATGAAAGTGTCGAGTCTACGATCAAGGACAGATTCTATGTTTACGAAGAAATCCAAGAATCAGAAGCGCGGACACATTCACGACCGCATCCGCAAGAAGATGCAGGGTACGGCGGAGCGTCCGCGGTTGAACGTTTATCGTTCGCTGAATCACATTTACGTGCAGGTGATCGACGACTTGCACGGCCAGACGCTGGTTTCGGCGAGTTCAGCCGAGGGCGAGAAGGAAAAACGGCGAACCGGCGGCAACGTGGCGGCGGCGAAAACCGTGGGCAAGACTATTGCGGAGCGGGCCAAGGCTAAAGGCGTGAGCAAAGTGGTGTTTGACCGCGGCGGCTACATCTATCACGGGCGCGTGAAGGCGCTTGCCGATGCGGCGCGTGAAGCGGGATTGCAGTTCTAAAAGAAGCTTCTAGCTTCTAGCTACTAGCCCAACCCGGTACGAATTGGGTGGCTGGAAGCCAGAAGCCAGGAGCTAGAAGCTAGGTTTAATAATGCCAACAGTAATCAAGAAGCTCGATGCGAATTCGTACCAGTTAAAAGACCAGGTCGTTGCCATTAACCGCGTCACCAAAGTGGTGAAGGGCGGCAAGAACCTTTCGTTCGCGGCACTGGTGGTGGTGGGCGACCCCTCGGCGGCGGTGGTGGGACACGGCGCGGGCAAGGCCAAAGAAGTTCCGCAGGCTATTCGCAAAGCGATTGAGGCGGCGAAGAAAAATCTGATCAAAGTGAATCTGACTCAGACGTCGATTCCGCACCTGATTCTGGGGCGGTACGGTTCCGGGAAAGTGCTGCTGAAGCCGGCCCCGGAAGGCACGGGAGTGATCGCCGGCGGCGCTGTGCGCGCAGTAATGACGTCCGTGGGGATCCAGAATGTGCTCACCAAGTCGATTGGAACTACGAACCCGCACAATGTGATCAAGGCGACTTTCGACGCGCTGCGGCATTTGAAGAGCCGGGAGAGCGTCGCGGCCATGCGCGGCAAGTCGGTGCAGGAGTTGTAAGAAATACTGAGTTGCGGGTACCGAGTACCGAGAAAAGAAATGTGAGGATTTATCGATGACGACGAAAAAGCCGAAGGCGGTCAGCGGAAAGATTCACCTGAAGTGGATCCGTTCGGCGATTTGCGCCCCGGTGAAACAGAAGCTGGTGGTAAAAGGTTTGGGATTCACCCGCTTGAATCAGGTAATCGAGCGGCCGGACAACCCGGCGATTCGCGGCATGGTGGCGAAAGTCCCGCATCTAGTGGAGATCCTACAGTAGAGGTATCAGCTTTCCGCTTTCAGCCCTCAGCGTGAACCGCTTTGGCTGAAAGCCAAGAGCTGAAAGCCGAGAGCTTATTTATGAATTTATCCAACATTCGAGCACCGAAGAAGGCGTCGGAAAAGCGCAAGCGCGTGGGACGCGGTATGGGCTCCGGCATGGGCAAGACGTCCACGCGAGGACATAAGGGGCAGCGTTCGCGCACTGGTATGCGCCTGATTCGCGGCTTTGAAGGCGGCCAGATGCCGCTGCACCGCCGCATGCCGAAGCGAGGTTTCACCAACATCTTCCGCAAGGAATTCAATATTGTCAGCCTGGAGCGGCTGGTCGCACTGGGCGCGGATCTGCACGCTTCACCCATAACGCCCGATGTGCTGCGCAAGGCGGGAGTGATTAAGGCGAAGCATCCGGTAAAGATTTTGGGCGACGGCGAACTGAAGATTGCAATCACCGTGCACGCGCACAAGTTTTCCAAGTCGGCGCAGGAAAAAATCACCAAGGCAGGCGGCAAGGTTGAGGTGTTGCAGTAATGTTTGAGAAGCTGGCCAATATCTTTCGCATCCCGGACCTGCGCAAGCGCGTTCTGTTTACGCTGGCCATGCTCGCGGTTTACCGGCTTGGCGGACACCTTCCCACTCCCGGGGTGAATTTTCTGAAGCTGGAAGCCGCGTTCAATCAGAATGCGGGATCGCTTCTGGGTTTCGTGGATCTATTTTCCGGCGGCAATCTGCGCCGCATGACCATTTTTGCCCTGGGCATCATGCCGTATATCACGGCGTCGATCATCCTGCAGCTTTTGACTGTGGTGTATGAGCCGCTGGCCAAGCTGCAAAAGGAAGGCGAGCTGGGCCGCAAGAAGATTACGCAGTGGACTCGTTACATCACCGTCATCCTGAGTGCCATCCAATCGTTCGGCATCGCCATCGGCCTTGAGAAGGCCGGGGACTTTGTCCTTCATCCCGGCTGGAGTTTCCGACTGATGACGATGCTGACTCTAACCACGGGCAGCGCATTTGTCATGTGGCTGGGCGAGCAGATCACCGATCGCGGCATCGGCAACGGCATGTCGCTGCTGATCTTTGCCGGCATTGTCGTGGGCCTGCCGCGCGGCGTGCAGGATCTTCTGGACAAGGCTAAGAATGGAACTTGGGGAGCCATCACGCCAGTGCTGATGGCTGGCCTGGTCGTATTCATGATCGCCGTGGTGGCGTTCATCGTCTATGTGGAGCGCTGCGAGCGGCGCATTCCCGTGCAATATGCCAAGCGAGTCGTGGGACGCAAAGTGATGGGCGGGCAGTCCACCCACTTACCCTTGCGCGTGAACGCTGGCGGCGTGATGCCAGTCATCTTTGCGTCTTCGATTCTTACATTGCCGCAGACGGTCGGGGTTGGCCTGAAAAACACCCGCTACTTCGGCGACTTGTTTCGCCTGCTGGCCTGGGGCGAGCCGCTTTACACGTTGTTGTATGCGATCGGCATTATTTTCTTTGCGTATTTTTATGTGTCGATCGTTTTCAATCCCAGCGAAGTGGCCGACAATATGCGGAAGTATGGCGGCTTCATTCCTGGTATTCGTCCGGGCAAACGCACGGCCGACTATATTAACGAAGTTTTGACCCGCATCACGTTGGTGGGCGCGCTCTATCTGATCATTATCTCGTTCATTCCCGAGTGGATGATCACCGGAATTCACTTGAACCATTTGCCGTTCTGGCTGGGAGGTACTCTGTTTGAGCGGCTTCCGGTGTGGGTGACGAATGGATTGGGAGTGAATTTCTATTTTGGCGGAACGTCGCTGCTGATCGTGGTGGGCGTGGCCATGGACACGGTGACGCAGATCGAGGCGCAGTTGATCATGCGCCACTACGATGGATTTACGCCGCGCAGCGGGCGCATTCGCGGCCGCCGCAACTGGTCGTAGGCGAAAATGCTTTTTGCGGCGGCTTTACGCCGCAGGAAATGCTGGGGTTGCTGCACCTGGACAGCCTTATGGAAGGCTGACCGGGAAAACTGTTCGGGAGGCTTTGGCCAACTCGATGGCGCAGGAAACCTCACGTGACGTAGGTCCCGTGGTATTGCTTGGACCGCCGGGTGCCGGTAAGGGCACGCAGGCCAAGCGAATCATGGAGCGTTACCAGATTCCCCAGGTCTCCACGGGGGACATCCTGCGCTACAACGTGGCCCAGGGCACGGAACTCGGCGTGGCCGCCAAAGCAGTCATGGCTCGGGGAGAGCTGGTATCCGACGATCTGGTTTGTGAAATGGTCCGGCTCCGGTTGAAAGAACCGGATTGCAAGCGCGGGTATGTTCTGGACGGGTTTCCGCGGACCGCCGCACAGGCCGGATGGCTGGACGCGCTGCTCGACGATAAGCTCTTTGACAATTCGCGCCCGACACGCGCCTGGCCAATTGTGATCCGCCTGGACGTGGACTATAATCAACTGTTGCTCCGGATTACTGGACGCCGTTCTTGTCCCACCTGTGGGCGGATCTATAACGTCCACTTCCAGCCTCCCCGTGTCGATGAAATTTGCGACGTGAACGGGGCGAAGCTGGTGACCCGTAATGACGATCGGTTGGAAGTAATTCAGCCCCGTTTGGCGGCCTACCAGGAGCAGACTACGCCTGTAGCGGATTATTACCAGCGCACGGGAAGATTGATCTCAATCAACGGCGATCAGCCGATGGACGAGGTCACGAAACAGATTTTCAGGATTCTTGAGGACCATCACGCATAAGAATGGCCATTGTGTGCAAGTCGGCGGCAGAGATTGAGCGGATGCGGCAGAGTGGCCGCATCGTGCGCCAGGTGCTCGATCATGTGCGCACGCTGGTGGCGCCGGGCGTGACCACGATGGATCTCGAACGGGCGGCCGAGCTGAAGATTGCGGAACTTGGGGCCAAGCCGGCGTTCAAGGGATATTACGATTATCCCTGCGTGCTGTGCACGTCGGTGAATGAAGAGATTGTGCACGGTATTCCGTCGGAGAAGCGGGCGCTGAAGGAAGGCGATATCGTCTCGATTGATTGCGGCGTTGTGCTCGAGGGCTATTACGGGGACGCGGCGATTACGGTTCCGGTGAGCGAGTCGGTGAAGCCGGAGTTGCGCAAGCTGCTGACGGTGACCGAAGAATCGTTATACCGGGGCATCGATCAGGCGCTCATTGGCAACTCGGTCGGTGACGTTGGCGCGGCAGTGCAGGAGCATGTGGAAGCGGCTGGGTTCAGCGTAGTCCGCGAATTTGTGGGGCATGGCATTGGCACCAGGCTGCACGAAGAACCGCAGGTGCCGAACTTTGGGGCGCGCGGACACGGCGCGAAGTTGCGGGAAGGCATGGTACTTGCCATCGAGCCTATGGTTAATTTTGGTAAGCCGGAAACCCGAGTGCTCGGCGACAAGTGGACCGCGGTTACCGTTGACGGAAGTTTCAGCGCGCACTTCGAGCACTGCGTTGCGGTCACGAAAGATGGGCCGGTAATTCTAACCAAGTAAGTGGCCAGTGACTAGTGATCAGTGGCCAGGTATAGAAGAGCACTACCGTTTTGTGCCAGGAAGCTGGGGCCCTCCACTAGCCACTGGCCACTGTTTCTAAGGAGTCGATGAGCAAAGAAGACGCGATTGAAGTGATGGCGGTGGTTCTGGAACCGCTGCCGAATGCTATGTTCAAGGTGGAACTGGAGAACAAGCACCAGGTACTGGCGCATGTCTCCGGTAAGATGCGCAAAAACTTTATTCGCATCCTTCCCGGCGACAAAGTCGCGGTGGAGCTTTCGCCTTACGACTTGAACCGCGGAAGAATTGTTTATCGTTATAAATGAACGTCGTTTCTCAGTAGTTTGATTTTGCTGATGGCTGAAAGCTGGTTTATGAAAGTACGAGCATCGGTAAAGAAAATCTGTGACAAGTGCAAGGTTATCCACCGCAAAGGTGTGGTGCGGGTGATCTGCGTCAACACGAAACATAAACAGCGCCAGGGATAATCTAGTTAAGCCAAGCCTTGCCGCCCGGAGTTTAAGAAACTATGGCACGTATCGCAGGCGTCGACTTACCGCGCCAGAAGCACATCAACATCGCGCTGACCTACATCTACGGCATCGGGCATCCTCGCGCCGGAAGTATTCTCGACGAGGCCAAAGTGGATCCGATGAAGAAGGTCCAGGATCTGAGCGAAGAAGAAGTCAACCGCATCCGTACCGTGATTGAAGAGCAGGGGTTGGTCGAGGGCGATCTGCGCAAGGAAGTTTCGATGAACATCAAGCGGCTCATCGAAATCGGCTCCTATCGCGGTTTCCGCCATCGCCGCAACCTGCCGGTCCGGGGACAGCGCACTCATACCAACGCGCGCACCCGCAAAGGCCCGCGCAAGGGCACGGTCGCGCAGAAGAAGAAGTCGGCGGCGAAAACATAGAAGCAGTGTTCGGTGGGCAGTGATCAGTGGCCAGCAAAGCCCTGACCAACTGACCACTGGACACTGACCACTGGACACTAATTTATGGCTAAACCAGCAGCAGCGGGCGGCACGGCCGCACCGGAGAAAAAAGGCAAGAAGAAAACCTTCAAGAAGAAGGAGCGCAAGCACGTTCCGCATGGATTGTGCTTCCGCATGGATTGTGCTACGTGCAGGCTTCCTTCAACAACACGATCGTGACCATCACCGACATGAACGGCAACGTTCTATCGTGGAAGAGTTCAGGGTCGCTGGGCTTCCGCGGATCGCGCAAAGGCACGCCATTCGCCGCGCAGCAGGCCGCCTCGAACGCGGCCAATATGGCGCGCGATCATGGCGTGCGCAGCGTCGACGTGCGCGTCAGCGGTCCGGGTTCCGGACGCGAGTCGGCGGTTCGCGCTCTCGCCTCGTCTGGCATCGAAGTACGATCCATTCGCGACGTAACGCCGATTCCGCATAACGGATGCCGTCCCCCGAAGCGGCGAAGAGTCTAGAAAGTAGTTCTCAGTTCAGGGTTTGCTGAGAACTGATAACCGAGAACTGAGAACTTGTTTTACCGTCCGGGACGAAGGGTGAAGCCAAACCCGTAAACCGGTCATCTAAAAAGGAGAACAACTTGGCCCGTTATACCGATGCAGTTTGCCGTCTATGCCGCCGCGAGGGCATGAAGCTTTTCCTCAAAGGCGCAAAGTGTTTCAGCGATAAGTGTCCCATCGAGAAGCGCAACTTCGCTCCTGGACAACATGGGAAAGACCGTAAGGCCAAGATTGTTGGCTACGGCCTGCAGTTGCGCGAGAAGCAGAAAGCCAAGCGCATCTACTTCACGCTGGAAGGCCAGTTCCGCAACTACTTCGAGAAGGCCGCACGCACGCGTGGCGTGACTGGCGAGTTGCTGTTGCAGCAACTCGAGCGGCGTCTGGACAATGTTGTTTTCCGCCTGGGATTTGCGCAATCGCGGCGTCAGGCGCGACAGTTGGTCCGTCACGGACATGTCGCCGTAAACAATCGCAAGGTCAATATTCCTTCTTACGAAGTGAGTGCGGGCGAGGAAATTGCCATCCGTGAGAACAGCAAGAAGCTGGTCATTCTGGAAATGGCCAAGGAATTCGCCAGCCACGGCACGCTGCCCAACTGGCTGGAAGTGAATCGCGACGCGTATACGGCGCGCGTGCTTTCGTTGCCGAAGCGTGAAGATATTCAGTTGCCGGTAAATGAGCAGCTGATCGTCGAACTTTACAGCAAGTGACGATTGGGCGATCTGGCCATCGGGTCATCGGGCGATTTAAAGTCACCCGATCACCCGATCGCAAAATTACCCAATCTCTTTGGTCCATTTATTTCGAGCCAGATCAGCCTGTCGTGGCGCTTGACCTGAATCTATCTTTTGCGGCATGGACCACTCAGGGAGCCGGGATTGAGCCAAACGGCCGAAGGAGAAACAAATGCTTTGGAAAGGTTTTCAGAAACCGAAACGTCTCGCAGTTGACACTTCCACCCTCACCGACAAATATGGAATTTTCTGGGCGCAGCCTTTTGAGCGCGGCTTCGGCACCACCGTGGGCAATGCTCTGCGGCGCGTGCTGCTGAGTTCCATTGAAGGCGCTGCGGTTACCGCGGTGAAGATGGAAGGTGTGCTCCACGAATTCCAGTCGATCCCGGGCGTGGTGGAAGACGCGACCGACATCATCCTCAACCTGAAACAGATTCCCTTCAAGCTGGCCGGCGATGCGCCGAAGGCGATTTACCTTCGCGCAGATCAGCCGGGCGTCGTAACCAGCGGCATGATTGAAGCCGATGGCGACGTAGAAGTTCTCGACAAGGACGTTTACATCGCAACCGTCAGCGAAGGCGGCAAGCTCGATATGGAAATGCGGCTGAAGCGCGGCCGCGGGTATACTTCCGCGGACAAGAACTTCGATGAGGACCTCGGCCTCGGATTTATCCCCATCGATTCCGTGCATTCCCCGGTGCGCAAGTGCAATTACACCGTCGAAGCCGCGCGTCTCGGCCAGATTACCGACTACGACAAGCTCACGCTGGAAGTCTGGACCAACGGCTCCATCACTCCCGCCGATGCGATCGGCCTGTCGGCCAAGCTGATGAAAGATCATATGAACATCTTCATCAACTTCGAAGAGGAAATCGAAACCGGCACGTCGTCGTCGGATGACCGCAAGCCTGAGATTCACAACGAGAACCTCAACCGGTCGGTCGAAGAGCTGGAGCTTTCGGTGCGCAGCTATAACTGCCTGAAGAACGCGAACATTCAGACCATCGGCGAACTGGTGCAGAAGACGGAAAGCGAAATGCTCAAGACCAAGAACTTCGGGCGCAAGTCGCTGAATGAGATCAAGGAAATACTTTCCACGATGGGTCTGAGCCTGGGCATGAAGATCGACGAGCACGGCAACGCCGTGCCCGGTCCGACTTCAAACATGGTGCTCCCGGCTTCCGCTTATGGACCGGACGATCAGCTGTAAGGACAAAGTGGTCAGTGGCTAGTGGTCAGTGGTCAGAAAATAGACCCCAAAGACTAGCCGCTGACTACTGGCTTCAACATCTAGGACTGGCCACTGACCACTGGCCATAGACCACAGACCACTGAGGTCCACCATGCGTCACAAGGTAGCAGGCTACAAACTCGGACGGAACACCTCGCACCGGCGCTCGCTGCTGCGGAACCTGGTCACGTCGGTGATCGTGGAGGAGCGCGTCGAAACCACCGTTCCCAAGGCCAAAGCCGCAAAGCCGATCGTCGAGAAGATGATCACGCTGGGCAAACGTGGCGACCTGGCGGCGCGGCGCCTCGCCACTTCGTACCTCATGACCGGCGAAGCCGTCGTGAAACTTTTTGACACTGTCGGGCCCCGCTTCGGTGACCGTAATGGCGGGTACACGCGCATCATTCGCACGGGATGGAATAAGGGCGACGGTGCCGACAAAGCGTTCCTCGAACTGCTCGGCAGCGAGAAGGTGCTGGACGAAAAGCGCGAGAAGCGCGCCGAAGCCCGGGCCAAGAAGGCCGCCGAAACCAAGAAAGCTATGGAAGAGGCCGAAGCGCAAGCGCAGCACGATGGCGGCGTCGAACCGGCCGATGGCGAGGAGAAGAAGGGGTAGTTTTCCCGCTCTGATCTACGAGGGACGGCGTGAGCCGTGCCTTTTCGTTGCTCCGTTGAGAACAATTACTGTCCCAGCGGACCGGTGACTGTTCCGATGAATCCCGTCTTATTGTCGAGCACGGCCAGGCGAAGTTGGTTGCCGCCCTGTGGAACTTCCAAGTCGATCGGCACCATCATTCCTTTGTCCAAAATCTGCTGATAAGTGGTGGAATCAAAGGCGCGATCCACCTTGATGCTGTGACTTGCCAGGTTTTTGCCATTTGGCCCAAAGATGCAGGCATAGATACTAAAGTTCATCTTCTTACTGCCGCCGGATTCTTCCGCAGACACAGTGTGAGCATCCACAAGAAATACGACGCGAACTTTACCCGGGTCGGTGGGCTTGGCTTGTGCCATGAAGTAAATCTGAGTAAAGGGCGCGTTCACCTGCAGGGCTGAGGCCACGTCCTGCTCGTAATTAGGATTCTTGATTTGAGTCGTATCGACTGCGAAGTAGCCCTTGCGATAGCGAATTCGTGTATCATCTTGGGCAATTTTTACCTTGATGCTCCGGTACTTGCCGTCCCACTTCTTGTTTTCTGGATAATAGGCGATTTCGTATGAGGCCTTATCGTCCGCCGCGGCAAGAGCGATACCTTCTTTGATTTCGTTCTCATTGATGTAAGGTTTGCCGCCCGTTTCCGCCGCCACCTCCTCCATTGTGCCTTGGCTCGTCCGGACACTGCTGGTCTCGGCAAGCGCTCTATTTGCCAGTCCGGCCCCATGGATATCGTTGTCGTGGGCGCCTGAGTAAGTTATCTGCAGGCCGCTGACCAGCCCACGTAGGTCAACGGGATAGATCGCGATATTAGCGCTCGCCAGTTGGGACTCGGCCACGCGGATCTCAGTGCCATAAAGCGACCGTTGCTCCTCAGCCATCGCACCCGCGGCACGGAGCTGAACCGTTTTGTTCATGGAACGTGAGGGGAGATTCGCCAGGTACTCTGCATCGCTGATGTTGCGGTCCTCTGGAATCAGGTCGAAGGGCAGCTCTGCGGTCAGCCAAACCACATTCTTGCGGCCCTGCAGACCACCTAGCATCCGGGACAGGGAACGCATAGCCTCGATGGTGATGAGAGTTCGCCGTTCCAGGTTATACGCGACCTGCGCGTTGGCGAAATCGGCAACATCCGACTGGGCTGCCAGCACCATCGCCGCAGATGCGGCGCCAGGCCCGGACATGTCTGCCGGCACAGACGTGGGTGCCGGCCCTGGCGCCGCCTGCAGTATTTGCTCTTGCGGTTTGAAATTTTTGATGGCCGTCATCAGAACTTGCGGGTCGCTGGTGAATTGTTGCAGCACGTGCAGTCGGTCGGTTAAGGCTAATACCGACATGGGATGGCCTGACTGACCTTGTTCGGCGACGTATTGCAGCATCTGCGACCGCCCATAGGCCTGCTCTTTAAACGGAGAGTTCGTTGCGTCGAGAACCAGGACGATGGGAACGCCCGCCGGGCCTACATTTTCGGGATGGTTGGAAAGAATGCCCGGCGGAGCCGAAGCTGGGGCCATCCGATTCGCAGGCACAGGCGGAACGAATACACCAATCTTTTGCTTCTTGCCATTCTCTTCTACCGTGAAGTCATCGGCTTTCAAGCCGGTTACCGGCTGACCTTTCTTGTCCGTTACCACCACATCGACGATAACGAGGCGGGTGCTGGAACGAAGGGTTACGGATGGGACATCGGTCGATGATTGCTGGGCCTCGAGACTGCAAGGGGTGGCCACCAGGTTAGCAATCAGGAGCAGTGCCGAAATCATGCGAAAAGACAAGGTGCGCATAGAAGGCTCTACTCTCGGCGGTATTGTGAACGCCCTGAATCTACTCTATTTCCCGGCCCTTGGCAATGCCCTCGCTAATGTGGTTCAGATACTTGAACGCCTGCGACCTCACTTCGGTCTACCCCACTCGTACATGTCCTCCCGCGCATCCCACTAGTAACCTTGCCGTGCATTGCCATCCTTATAGACTTTCTCTTAGATGGGCTTTACTCGCACACAGATCGCGATTGCCGTCGGTGCCGGCGCGCTGCTGGTGTTTGGATTCCTCGGCTACATCTGGTGGCTGAGCAATCAGGGACCAGTGCTGGCGCGCTCGGTAGACCATGATTCGCTTACCGGCTTGCCGGTCAGCATTCGGATGAATCCCCTGCGGGATCGCACCATTGAGCACAGCGCCAACCTCTTTCTTCGCCAGTTGCGCGACGGCCACTGCGACGATCTGCTCTCGAAATGGGAGCACGATTATCGCAAGAAGTATGCCCACTTCATCTGTAACTCTGAGAAGGAACATCCGCTTCTTTCCTGGGAGTTGGCGGAGTGGGAAAGCGCCCCGCCCTTGACGATTCTTCACTACCGCGGCAAGCGTCAGTACGGCGGCGGGCAGCCCGGCACTTACCAGGAACTATTCACTGTCACGACTGAGAATAAAGCCGGACAGTGGGCAGTTACTAAGTACGACGCGATGTACTGATGGCAGTCTGCAATTCTCATTCTCCGCTTTTAAGGGAGCGGGACGCCGGCGAACTGGTGTCGCACATCGCGTCTAGGGGAGCTGTGGGAGCTTCACGCCGCGATTGAAGAGCCGCTCTTCCACGGTACTACGAGGCTTGGCGGGCTCTTCCCCAGGTTGTCGAAGTCGTATGCTTCCCAAGACTCTTCCACCATAGGAAGATCAGTACTTGCGCCGCCAGGGCCGCACAGGTATCGAGAACCACGTCCTGCCATCGTCCCGTGCGCGAAGGGATGAAACTCTGGTGCCACTCGTCCAGACTTGCTACGAACGCGGTTCCCAGAAGTGCTATGGTCGCCCAGCGTAGCGTCCACTTCGAGTTGTCCATCGCGGGCAGAGTCGCGCGCCATGCGCGGAACAGCAGAATGCTCAGGATGGCGTAGCCGACCACATGGCCTGTCTTGCGAATGTAGAAGTGCCAGTGGTGAAATCGCTTCCAGTCCAGGCCGAAGAGGAAATGCAGCAGGGGGTATAGAATTCGGCTCGTGTTGTGGGCGGAAAGCAGGGCGCTGGATTCGATGGCGATGACGATGAGCCAGAGAATCGCGGCGATCCAGGCCTTGAGAAGGTTGTGCCGGTCTGAATTCAATCGTCCGTCTTACTCGACGCCATAGTTCGGAGCCTCACGGGTGATCATGACGTCGTGGACGTGGCTCTCCCGAAGTCCAGCGCCGCTGATGCGAACGAAGCGCGTTTTCTGCAGTAGCTCGGCGATGGTGGCGCAGCCGCAGTAGCCCATCCCTGATTTCAATCCTCCGACCATCTGATGCACGATCATGGCGACCGACCCGCGATAGGGAACGCGCCCCTCAATGCCCTCTGGAACAAGTTTGCCGAGGCGATTCGATTCGCCATCCATGGAAGACACCGCAGCGGAGGAATCACCCTCAGTGTTCTGGAAATAACGTTCGCTGGAGCCTTGCGCCATGGCTCCGATTGATCCCATGCCGCGATACGACTTGAAGGAGCGGCCCTGATACAGAATCAATTCTCCGGGGCTTTCGTCGGTTCCGGCAAAGAGTGAACCGATCATCACTGCGCTCGCGCCCGCGGCCAACGCTTTGGTGATGTCGCCGGAGTACTTGATGCCGCCATCGGCGATGATGGGAATGCCCGCATCTTTCGTGGCGCGGTAGGCTTCGGCGATGGCGGTGATCTGCGGCACGCCGGCGCCGGTGACCACGCGCGTGGTGCAAATGGAACCTGGTCCGATGCCGACCTTGATGCCGTCGGCTCCGGCGCGAGCCAGTTCGCAGGCCCCATCGAAAGTTGCGACATTGCCGGCGAGCAATTGCATCTCCGGCAGCTTTGATTTCAACAGTTTCACAGCGTCCAGCACTTTCGTGGAGTGCCCATGCGCGCTGTCGATGGCAACCACGTCTACTTTCGCTGCGGCCAATTCTTCGGCGCGCTCGAGAAAATCTCCGGTGGCACCGATGGCGGCGCCCACTCGGAGGCGTCCATGAGAATCCTTCGCCGCGTTGGGGTACTTCAATTTCTTCTGAATGTCTTTTACGGTGATCAGTCCCTTAAGGTTGTATTTGTCATCAACGACGAGCAATTTTTCGACGCGGTGCTCGTGAAGAATTTCTTCGGCGTCTTCAAGCGTGGTGCCAACTGGTACAGTAATGAGATTTTTCTTTGTCATCACACGGTCGATGGGAATGTCGAACCGGGTTTCAAAGCGCAGGTCGCGGTTGGTGAGAATTCCGACGAGCTTGCCATGCTGAGTGATGGGCACTCCGGAAATCTTGTATTTGCGCATCACTTCGAGCGCGTCGCTGACCTTGTCAGTAGGCGACATGGTTACGGGATCGACGATCATGCCGCTTTCCGAGCGCTTCACCTTGTCGACTTCATTCGCCTGTTGCTCGATGCTCAGGTTGCGATGGATAATCCCGAGACCGCCCTGCTGGGCCAGCGCAATCGCCATGTGCGATTCGGTCACGGTGTCCATGGCGGCGCTGACAATGGGAATATTCAAACTGATATTGCGAGTAAGCTGTGTCTGAGTAGTGGCGGTCGCGGGAATCACATCGGAGCGCGCTGGTAGGAGAAGAACGTCGTCGAAAGTGAGAGCTTCGGGTACTGGAAAATGAATCATAAGTTTCTCGTAATTCTCCCTGCGGAGTGAATCTTCATTCTAGAGAGGCGTGGAGATTCAGGCAAATCGAAGGGGTACACACTGTGTCCAGGTCCACATCAGAAACCTGTTTTGGCGAGAAAAACCATTCCGTGACCGTTGGTGCCTCCTGGAACCAGGTTTGTCGCGGCAGACAGAAAGACCACGTAGTGACCGTCGCCGCTAATGGCGGGGTAATCGCTGATGTCATTGGCTTGGGTTTCCGGATTCGGCGTATCGGTCACCGACACTCGTACCGTGCTCGGGACACATCCGGATGCTGCTCCGAAGCAAGTGTCGCGTACAAAGATGTCTTTAAAACCCCCGGCGGGCTCGTTGTCACCCGGCACAAGGTTCGATGACAACGAGGAGAACGCCACAAACCTCCCATCGGCGCTCATGGACTGGTCCGAGCTGCCGTTGTTGCCGATTGAGCCGTCATTGCCCAGTGAGACAAGACTTGCGCTTGGTGTGCACCGCGCCAGCACGCCCGCGCACGTGTCGCGAACGTACACGTTGGCCCAGATACCCACATTCGCAGAAACCAGGTTCGAGGCCAACGTCGAAAAGGCCACGAGCCGTCCGTCCGAACTGATTGATGGAACTATGTTGAAGGTAAGTGAATTGTTCGCGGCAGTTCCATCGCGAGCGACATCCACCCTTGTCGTGCTCGGGGTACACGGAGCCGGAGCCGTGACGCAGGTGTCGCGCACGAACATGTTGGGCTCGACCGAAGGATTATTATTCGGGGCCATGTTGCTTGCCCAGGACACAAAAGCAACGAAGCGGCCGACGGCATCGATCGCCGTAAGGCCGCTCGTCCCGTTTCCTTGCGCTCCCGAGGACGACACAGAAACAAGAGTGTTGCTAGGATTGCAGCCTGCAGACGTTCCGAAGCAGGTGTCGCGCACGAATGCGTCGGCCACACCGTTGGTATCCACATTCACTATGTTTGTCACATTGGAATTGAATGCGACAAATTCGTCACCGTTGCTGATCGAGGGGTTCGCCCCGCCCGCGGGGTTCCCGTCCACCGCGACGGAGACCAAAGTGGTGCTGGGAACGCAACTCGCAGCCGTTCCGTTGCACGTGTCGCGCAGAAAAACGCAGGTGTTGCCGCATACCGCTGTTCCCGGCAGTATGTTTGTAGCCTGGGAGTCGAACGCAACGAAGCGTCCGTCGCTGCTAATCGCAGAGTCGCGGCTGTGGCCGTTCGTGGGCGAACCATCATGGGTCGTTGAAATCCGCGTCGTGCTGGGCGTACAGCTTGGTAGCGCCGAGCCTAGGCATGTATCACGAAGGTAAATGTCTTGAAAACCACTGGCCGGGCCGGGAACCAGGTTCGTGGCCGCCGATTGAAATGCGACATATCTACCGTCGGAGTTGATCGAAGGAGCGACCAGGCTATCGGCGTTAGCGACCGAGCCGTCCGGCGCAATCGTGATCAGTTGAATCACTCCTGCTGCCGCAGCCGCTGGCGATGCGACTCCAAACGGTTCCGCGTTCGAGGTCGTTCGAACTGAGGGATCGTTGACTGTAATGCTGGCTGTTCCGGGCAGGGCGATCAAAGAGCTTGAGATCGAAGCAGTCAAAATCTGATTAGTGCCGAACGTTGTGGGAACCGGGCTCCCATTCCACTGCACAACAGAAGACGTAGTGAACCCGCTTCCATTGACGAAAAAAGTGAAGGAACTTCCACCCGCAATCGTGTATGAGTGCCGACCGTGATTGTCGGCGGTGGCGGCTGAGAATTGACTGGACCGCCACCGCAGCCCAGCATCACCGCCGCCAAAGCGGCGAGCCACACTACGCTTACAAGATTTTTGGCCTGGCGCATTACCCTGAGGCTGCCCCCTTTTTCCTGCCTTTCAATCTGTTCCTCCAGTCAATTGCGCTCCAGACGCAACGCCTGTGAAGGCGGGATTAGAGAAATCAGTAGTATTGAAACTGTACGTAGTCGAGAGCGAATAATCAGTGACTGCGCCCTTGACCTTTGAGGTGATGGTGACGACGTTGTTTGAAGCCGTTGCTGAAACTGGCGAGGTAGAGACGTTCATCGCGCTTGCCAGAGCAGAAGCTACGGACGTTGTACTTGCCGTGCTGCCTGCGTAATTGGCTCTAAAGAACACTCCTCCTACCGTTACAGAAACACTGCCATTCTCCCAAATTAGGGTGCAGCAGCTCTTTAGGCGACATCCTACAGGGCAGGAGTATCCGAAGATCGCATGTCCCTGAATAGTCACGGTTCCGGTGCCGGGAGTTCCCACCGAGCTCCCCACAACGATCGTGACGATCTGACTCATCACTGTTATCGTACCGCTGAAACTGTTGCTAGTGCTTCCAGGAGCAGCACTGAAAGTGAATGATCCGGAGCCCGTCCCACTGGCTCCGGAAGTAATTGTAAGCCAACTGGCACTGGGCACGGCTGACCACACGCAGCCGGTTTCTGTGGTCACGGTCACGGATCCCGTGCCGCCCCCCGGAGCAAGAGCGACCAGTTGGCTTGACAATGAATAGGTGCAGACTCCTACCTCCGTGACCGTAAAGCTAGTGGAGGCGAGGCCATTGCCCGCCTGAATTGTAGTGGTTCGGGGAATGGTTACGGGATTGGCCGCGACAGAAAACGACACCGTCCCGCTCGACGTGCCGCTGCTTCCCGAGGTGATGCTGAGCCACGGGGCTTGGCTCACTGCCGACCACTGACATCCCCCGCCGGTGCCCAAGCTGAAGCTGCTGGAGCCGCCGGAGGGTGAAATGGAAAAGCTCGCCGGCGTGGCTGAGAATGCACAACTTGCTTGCGTAGGCACTTGAAACTGCTGCTGAAGGACCTGATCGAGTGTGGTGTGAACGTAGGTGCTCGTGGTTGCCCCAGTGTGCGAATCGGCGCCGTAGATTGGATACTGCGCAGCGGTGCTGGAAGGATAATTCTGGCTAGATGTTGGCACGATCCCGTCCGAGGACGAAAGGCCGGAAACGATGACGTTCCAGAACCCGTCTACCGCGTCCATCCCGACAAGGATCTCAAGGAAGTACAAGGCCTCAGCAGCCCAATAATCACTATTGTTGGGGTCGAAAATCTCCTCGAAAATACAAAAGATAAAGAGCCCTACTACTTCGTTGTAAACGCCATTGGTAATAGCGGCAATGTCGCGCTCACCACAGCCTGTCTCTGGATAGCATCCCGCCGTGCCAAGGAAGAGCGCGTTGTCGAGGATTCGCATCTCATCCCAACGCAGCGGCGTGTACGAAACCACTCCGGTGCGCTTAAAGCTTTCCGCGTAGCTATTCAGTTGATTGAGGAACGTGCTGCCAGGGATGAGATCCTGGATGTCTGGGTTCGTGCTGTACCAAACGTCACCCACTACCGGGCCACCGAAAAATATGAGTGCAGCCATATAGCAGACAAAGTTGTCGTATGCGGAGCCGCAGCCTGTCACATCCCACAGCCAAGCGCCCAAAAACTCCAGGCCGCCCAGTATTGTCGGTCCACCAGTCACGGCAAGGGGCGCTCCGGTGTTGGGGCTGTCAAGAGTTACGACCCCAGCGACGGTCGATTGATTATTGTTAGCGGTTTGGTACTGCTGAGCTGCAGACCGGGAAACTAAGCCGCCTTGACTGTGCCCGATAAGTATGTAATTACTCCCACCAACGGAGTTGATTTCATTAAAAAGCTCGGTTCCCTGAGTCGAGAGATGATTCGACCATGGAAAGGTCGGAATTACTTCGCTGCCAAATCGGAAGTCCTGATTGAGCCAGTTCGACATCCGTGTCCAGGTAGATGAACTTGATAAACCCCCGTGCATGAACGCAATGTTCTGGGTCCCTCCCAGTTGATTTACCACGGTACTTCCGCTGGCGGGCGATGTGACGGTCAAGCCGGTCGGATTGCCGGTTGTATTCGCTGGCGGCGCCTTCGCAGTGTAACCTTTGGCGGCTCTGGCTGCGTCATTGTTAGCGTTGTCATACCAACTCATATTAGCGAACTGGATCGTTCGGCTCGCCGATCCGCTGGACAACTTTGGAGTGAGCACCATCTGCTGGGCAACCCAATTAGAGCCAGATGGCACGTAAGTCCAGGCAGCAGTACTGCCGTTAGGCTGCGTAACCGTCACATAATCCGCCGTAGGGTTCTGAGACGTGACGTAGTTGGCCTTCAGAGCGTTCGCATAGTTCTGAACGTTGGGCACGACCAGGTTGCTGATTGCCGAAGGCCCCGGATTGGTTCCCAGCAAACTCAGCGGCCACGTGATTGGCACATTGGCGGGAAACACTAAAGGTAGGGGAGCGCCGTTCTGCGCAAACACTGTGATTTGCCCTCCCCCAAAACGGATAAATCCGATTGCTTCGGCATCAGTATTACTCGGATCTGCGGGGGTTCCCGTAGGCCAGAGATTCATCACCAGCCCGCCGCCAGAGTCGTAGCCTGACTCGACATGGAATGTCTGAGTCGCAGGGTTGACGCTCAGCACATTCGTGGTTGTCCCTGTCGCTGGATTGTAAAACGAATTCGGCAAAGTGAGTGTGGTGCTGCTGCTGACCGTCAAATCCACGACGACATAGGTGTCAGCGCTGTTGATGCCTGAGTTTGCCGATAGCGCGGCTTGGCTAAAGGCTGTGCCCGAGAGCAGGCAAATGAGCATGATCCACGGAAGAAGCGGCGTCCGGGACATTTATCCCTCCTTGAACGGCAATTACCTAAACTTGGTGAAGTCCCCCTTGATTCGTAAAATGCCTTGCAGTCTACACAGCACTTCGTTCCCAGCAACAGACGCAGCCATTCTGTTACGAAAAACGAACACGCAGCATCGCGTTCTCCGCGAGACCAGTTTGTCTTTTACCCCCCACCCGGCGTATATTAGAAAACTGGAACTGTTGTGTAGTACGGGCATTTGGCGAAGCACACCAGTGGGCGCAAGCCCACTTTTTCGTTGCAGAAGAATCTGCCGGGTGGGGTTAGGCGTAAGTTATTGGATGCATGGCACTTGATCTTGATCGGGTACGCGAGATTGCGGAGCGGGTAGCGGTCTCCAGCGGGCTGGAAGTGGTCGATGTCGAGTTGCGCGGGAGCGGCAATGCCCGCATGCTGCGCGTGTTTCTGGACAAGCCGGGAGCGGCGAGTGGCGATCCTCTGGCGGGAGTTACGCACGGAGATTGCGCCAACTTCAGCCGCGAGTTTGGCACCATCCTTGACGTCGAGGACGCAATGCCGGGCAGCTATACGCTGGAAGTTTCATCGCCCGGTTTGGATCGTAAGCTGACGAAGGCGGCGGACTTTGAGCGCTTCACGGGAAGCCGGATGAAGCTGATGACCAGGCGGCCGGTGAACAATAACCGCTACTTCGAAGGCCGGCTGGAAAGTTTTCGCGAAGGCATGCTGACGCTGGATCTGAGCGTCGCGAGCAAGAAGTCGAAGAAGAAAATGCGCACGGCCGCGGCGGAGCAAGGGCAGAAGATTGGAATTGAATTCGCCAATGTGGAGAAGGCGAATCTGGTGCCGGAAATCTAGGGCAATTGGGTAATTTTGGAATTGAGTAATTTGAAACCGGCGCCGCTGAGTTGGCTTTTAGGTTTTCAATTACCAAATTACAAGATTGCCCAATTACTAAATGGTTTTTTATGGCGAGTGAGCTCTACAACACGATTGACGCGCTAAGCCGCGAAAAAGGGATTGATCCGCAGATTGTGGTAAGCGCGGTGGAAGATGCCATTGTGATGGCCACGCGCAAATACTACAAGACGCAGGAAAACCTGCGGGCTGAGCTGGACAAAGAAACCGGCAAGATCAATGCTTTCGCGGTAAAGACGGTAGTCGAAACACCGGAGCAGGTGGAAGATCCGCTGCTGCAAATCACTTTGGAAGATGCGCGCAAAGCCGATCCCGCTCTGGAAGTTGGCGGAGAGTTGCGCATTCCGAAAGTGACCGAAGGAATTCTGGGACGTATTGCGGCGCAACTGGCGAAGCAGGTGATTTTTCAGAAAGTGCGCGAGGCCGAGCGCGACACGGTTTACAACGAGTACATCGGACGCGTGGGCGAAGTGGTGAATGCGACCGTGAAGCGGGTTGAAGGTCCGGATGTGATCTTCGACATCGGCAAGGCGGAAGCGCGCATGCCGCGCAAGGAACAGTCACGGCTGGAGTCCTTCGCCGTCGGCGAGCGGGTACGGGTGGTCATTGCGCGCGTGGAAAAAGCTTCGAAGGGACCTGGAGTTGTGGTGTCTCGCGCTGTTCCGGACCTGGTGCAGCATTTGTTTCAGACCGAAGTGCCAGAAATTTACGACGGCACGGTAGTGATCCGCGCCATTGCGCGCGAGGCTGGCGAGCGCACCAAGATTGCGGTCATGTCCAAGGACAAGGATGTGGATGCCGTGGGTGCCTGCGTGGGCATGAAGGGGATGCGGGTGCAGTCGATCATCCGCGAACTGCATGGAGAGAAGATTGACATCATCGAATATCACGAAGATGCAGTGACCTTCGCGGAAAAAGCCTTGCAGCCGGCGAAAGTGAGCAAGGTTACGGTGGTCGATTCCGGAGGCAAGCATCTCGAAGTCGTAGTCGACGACAGCCAGCTTTCACTTGCCATCGGCAAGAAGGGTCAGAACGTTCGGCTCGCGGCGAAGCTGCTGGGCTGGAAGATCGACATCAAGAGCGAGGAAGAGAAGCGGCAGGAAGTTGAGCAGCAGATGTCGGCAATGGTCCCGCAAACCTCCACGCCTCTGGAGAGCGTACCCGGCCTGGGTGAAGGATTGGTCGAAAAACTGGGCGCTGCCGGCGTCACAACCGTGGAAGCTCTGGCCGATATGACCCCGGAGCAACTTGAGGCGATCGAGGGCATTGGGCCGAAGACGGTGGAAAAAATCAGTCTTGCGGTGAATAATTACTTTGCCAGCCTTGAGGGCGCGGCCGCTGAGGGCGAAGTGGTGGAAGGCGAAGCAGCTGTGGCGGAGTCTTCTGAAGTGGGTGGAGAGGGTGCGGCCACGGAAGTTGCAGCGGCCGAAGAAGCGATCGCCAGTGACGAATCTGCGCCGGCTGAAGAAGCCGCTGCGGAGCCGGTTGCAGCGAATGAGAACGAAGCGCAGGCAAAGAATTCCGAAGGGGAGCCTGCGGTGGAAGCGGAGAAAGCTTCCGAAACCAGAGAATAATCATGGCACGCTGGCATACGTTCGATGGCGTGGGATCTAAGAAATTGACTCCGTGAGGTCGCAATGAAGACCTAACCTACAACACGGAGAAACGAAAGGCCGGATGAGTAAGGTTCGAATTAACGATCTTGCCCGAGAGCTGGAAGTCAAAAGCCGGGCAATTCTGGACACCCTTCCGCTGGTCGGAGTGACCGAGAAAAAAACGCACTCCAGTTCTTTGGAAGAACACGAAGCGGAGAAGGTACGGGTGTACATCCGTTCTTCTGCGGAAGGTTCGTCGTCCCCCGGCAAATCCGGTCCGCGCTCGCTTCGCGGCGAAGAAGAAATCAAAACCAAGATTGATCTGTCGAACATTTCCCGCCCCGGGGACGTGCTAAGAGCCATTACTCAGAAGAAGGAGGCCGCTGCGCCGCCGCGTCCCGCAGCCCCTCCAGCGCAGACTCCCGCGGAAAAGCCTGCGGTCGCGCTTCCCGCCGGGGTGAGCCGCCCCACCACGGTTGCTCCTCCACCGACGAAGCCCGCACCGCCGCCTTCAGCCGTATCGGCGAGTACACCGTCGACGACTCGAGCTGTTTCCCCCGTCGCCGTGCCCCCGCAAGCATCGACGCCCGTAGTTGCACCTCCGGCACGTCCGGTCACGCCGCCTCCCGCGGCACAAGTTCCTTCGGCCGCAGCACCGACATCTGTTTCCGCGTCCGCGGCTCCGCCGAGTCCGAGTCCAGCGCGTCCAACTGCTCCGCCACCGCCAGTGCCACGCATGATTGTTCCGCAAACTGGGCCAAGACCCGTGTACAAAGCTCCTTTGCGGCCCGCTCCACCGGCGGTGCAGCCGGGGGTTCCGATTGGCGGCACGATGCGTCCCGCTCCTGGACGTCCCATGCCCGGCCAGCCTATTTTTCAGCGCCGTCCGCCGACTGTGGGCGGAGCTCCAGGTGCACCGCGTCCGCCGCTGCGTCCTGGCGAACGCAGGCCGATGCATCCCACGCGGCAGTCGCCTGCAGGATCGCGTCCGCTGGGCGTGGGTCCGGCGCTTCCGCCTCCTGGAACGACTCGTCCCGGCAGTCGACCCGGTGGTCCGGCGCGACGCCCCGGCCAGCGCTATGTTCCGCGTGGCGTAAAAGAAGGCCCGATGAAGGGCTACACGCCGCCACCGCGCATGGTGGTGTCGAACGAGCCTCTCCCCATCACGCGCAGCATTACCATCACGGAAGGCATCAGCGTGAAAGATCTGGCGGAGAAGCTGGAAGTTCGCGCCAAGGATCTGATTTCTCGATTGCTCTCCAAGGGCGTATTCGCCACGATCAACCAGACGCTCGACGCAGAACTGGCTAGTGAAATGGCGCGCTTCTTCGGCGCGGAAACAAATGTGATCACGTTCGAAGAGCAGACTGCGAAAGAGATCGATGCCGCTGCGGCCAGCGAAGAATCCGTCCCCGAAACCGGGATCCGTCCGCCCGTGGTTACGATCATGGGCCATGTCGATCACGGCAAGACCACGTTGCTCGACTCGATTCGAATCACGAATGTGGCGGGCGGAGAAGCAGGCGGCATCACCCAGCATATCGGCGCGTACAAAGTTCGAATTACCGACAATGAGTCTCCGGCATTCGGACGCGAGATCGTATTCCTCGACACGCCCGGTCACGAGGCCTTCACGCGCATGCGGTCCCGCGGTGCAAAAGCCACTGACATTGTGGTGCTGGTGGTTGCAGCGGATGACGGCGTGATGCCGCAGACGCTGGAAGCCATCGACCATGCGCACGCCGCCGAAGTTCCCATCATTGTGGCGGTCAACAAGATCGACAAGCCGGATGCATTGCCCGACCGCGTCAAGAAACAGCTTGCCGACCGTGGCTTGATGCCGGAAGAGTGGGGCGGCAAGACGGTATTCGTGGATGTTTCGGCAAAGAAGAAGACGAATCTGAATTTACTGATGGAAATGATCTGCCTGGTTGCCGACCTGGGCGAATTGAAGGCGACCCCGGAGCGCGCAGCCACCGGCGTAGTGCTGGAAGCCAAACTGGATCGCGGACGCGGTCCTGTTGCTACCGTGCTGGTGCAGAACGGAACGCTGAACGCGGGCGACAATTTTGTGGTCGGCAACGTGTACGGGAAAGTGCGGGCCATGTTTGACGACCGCGGCGCGCAGTTGCAGACCGCTCCGCCCTCAACCCCTGTCGAAATCATTGGCATTGAAGCGCTGCCGCAGGCGGGCGATCAATTTGTCGTCGTCGCCGATCGTGACAAGGCTCGCGGCATTTCGGAATATCGCGAACAGAAATCGCGCGAAGCCGCACTGGCCAAGAGTTCCCGCGTGTCTCTCGAAGGACTGGCCGAGCAGATCAAAGCTGCAGGTACCAAGGAACTGAACGTAATTCTCAAGGGCGACGTGCAGGGCTCGGTGGAAGTGATTACCGACTTGCTCACGAAGCTCTCGAACGAGAAGGTGCGCTTGAAGCTTCTGCGCTCGGGCGTAGGCGCGATTACGGAAACCGATGTCCTGCTGGCTTCGGCGTCGAACGCGATCATCATCGGCTTCAACGTGAGGCCGGAACGCAAGGCGCAGGAAATCGCCGAGCAGGAAAAAGTGGATATCCGCTTGCACTCGATCATTTACGAACTCCAGGATGAGATCAAGCGCGCCATGAGCGGCCTGCTCGAACCTACGATCAAGGAAAATTACCAGGGCCGTGCCGAAGTCCTCAATGTTTTCCGCATCCCGAAAGTAGGTACGGTCGCGGGATGCCGCGTGAGCGATGGCTTGATCAAGCGCGACTCCGAAGTCCGCTTGCTGCGCGACAACGTGCAAGTGTTCAAAGGCAAGGTGGGATCGCTCCGCCGGTTCAAGGACGATGCCAGCCAGGTCACCAACGGCATGGAGTGCGGCATCTCCATATCCAACTACGGCGACATCAAAAACGGCGATGTGATTGAGGCATTTGTCACCGAGAGGATTGCCGCGGAAGTAATTGCTTAAAAACAGTGGCCAGTGATCAGTGGTTAGTGGCCAGTTGAACCCTTGGCTATTGTGATTTGTGGTTTACTGACCACTAGCCACTGACCACTGCATGATCGCCTTTCTCACCCTCGAACTCCACATCGAAGCTGCTCAATCGCTGAAGGACAAACGGCAGGTCGTGCGCAGCTTGAAAGATCGTCTCCGCGCCAGCTTTAACGTTTCCGTTGCCGAGCTTGAGGCTAGCGGCTTGTGGAATCGAGCCACCATTGGCGTGGTCAGCATCTCCGACTCGCGCGACTACCTCGATGGATTGATGAAAAACGTAGAGCGGCAAGCCACCCGCATCGCCAACAACCATGGGGCGGACGTGGCCGACTCGTTCGTGGATTATCTGTAGATTCATTCCGCAAGAGGCGGCAGCATACAAAGTGCTCAGTGGCCACTGATTGCCACTGCTCAGTGACCAATTAAACAGTGCGACGGCTGGTTTCACTGGGCACTGACCACAGGCCACTGGCTACTGCCGCTATCACACCGTTACCTCTGTACTTACCCTGATTGCTCCTTTGTGGGCGACAATAGCACTTCAGAGCCAACACTTGGGGTCGATTTTCTGATATTCTCATGCGTTTTACTTCGAGGTGAAGGTTGGAGAAGCGTGGGCTCAAGTATCATCGCGGGCGGTTGGGCGAGGCCTTGCGCGAGGAGATTGAAACTCTGGTGGAAGGGGAACTAGCCGATCCGCGCATCGGACTGGTGCGCGTGACTGCGGTGCATGTGGCCGACGACGGCCGTTCGGCGCAGGTTTTGGTGGATGTGGATGGCGACGACCAGGAAGCGGAGCGAAGTCTCGAAGGCCTGCTCGCCGCCAAGGAATACATAAAGCATGAATTGGTGGAGCGTTTGCGGCGAAGGCGCGCGCCGGAGTTGTTTTTCCGGTTGGACCGTTCGGAGCGGGAAAAAGCGCGCGTGGAAGAACTGTTGGCGCGCGCGAAGAAAAGAATGAAGCAGCGTTCGAAGTCGGCTGAGAAGAAGGCATAGCGATGTTGCAGGATGTGCTTCAGCAAATCGAGCAGCGCGACCGATTCGTGCTTACCTCGCACGCCCGGCCCGATGGCGACGCCATCGGATCGGCTCTGGCATGTTGCCAGGTCTTGCGCGCCATGGGGAAGCAGGCTGACGTTGTGCTGCACGATGGCGTGCCGCGAATTTATCGCGCGCTGCCCTTCGCCGATCAGGTGTTGCAAGCCGATCGTGTTCTTGGCAACTATGAGGCGGCCATCATTCTTGAATGCGACAGCATTCACCGGACTCGCCTCGCGGGTCTGGAAGACCGCTTTCTGATCAGCATCGATCACCATGTCAGCGGGCGGCCGTTCGCCGATGTGAACTGGATCGATCCGAAGGCTGTGGCTACGGGAGAAATGGTTTTTCGCTTGGCGCGTGAAGCGGGAACGCCGTTCTCTCCGGAGATTGCCACGTGCCTCTACACCGCGCTGATGACCGACACGGGATCGTTCATGTTTCAGGGAACGAACGAGCATACATTCGCTCTGGCACGGGAATTGGTTCTGGCCGGCGCCGATCCTTCGCATTGCGCGCGCAGCATTTATTTCGCACACTCGGTGGCTAAGATGCGGTTGCTCGGCGAAGCTCTGCGCAACCTGAACACCGAAGGCAACGTCGCCTGGACTTGGGTGATGCAGAAGCAGATGGAACGGTGCGGAGCGAAAGAAGAAGACTGCGAAGGCCTGGTCAATTACGTGCTTTCGATCGGCGAAGTTGAGGTGGCGGCATTCTTCCGCGAACTTCCCGAGGGACGTTTTCGCGTGAGCCTGCGCAGCAAGGGAAAACTCGACGTCGCGCGCGTGGCGGAGGGTTTTGGCGGTGGCGGCCATGAGTGCGCCAGCGGTTGCTCAGTCGAAGGGCCGCTGGTGCTGGCGGTGCGTCAGATTCTGGATCAAATACGCCTCGGTCCTTCCGTACAATAACTGACTGGCAGTCTGACTACAGCTCAAACAATTGCATTGTCTCGATAATTTATCCATGTCGTCCGCCGCTTCCGCAATCCTAGCCGCATGACGAATCGCACTCGCACTGACGCGCTCATGCTTGCCGGCTTCTGCGCTTTTCTGTTTTTGTACGGATTAGCGCAGTTCGGGCTGATTGGGGCCGACGAACCGCGTTACGCGCAAGTGGCGCGCGAAATGCTCCAGCGTCACGACTGGATCACGCCTGTGCTGTACGGCGAGCCCTGGCTGGAAAAGCCGCCTCTGTATTACTGGCAGGCTATGATCGCGTACTCGATTTTCGGGGTGAGCGATTGGGCAGCGCGCCTGCCTTCCGTATTCGACGCCACTCTGCTGGTGGTGGCAATTTACATTTTCTTACGCCGCTTCCGTCCTGGATTTGCGTTGGATGGAGCCCTCATCGCGGCTTCCTCGGCGGGAATTATTGGATATGCCCGCGCCGCCTCGATGGATATGGCGCTGGCCGCGGCTTTCACGCTGGGAATGCTCGGCTGGTGGGCCTGGCGGGAAACCGGGAAGAAAATGTACCTCGCAGCTTTTTATGGCTTCGTCGCCTTGGGAATGCTGGCGAAAGGTCCGGTCGCTCCTTTTCTCGCAGCGGCGGTCATTCTTCTCTACGCGGCGGTTATTCGCGAGTTTCGTCTTGTCTCAAAGACGTTATGGCTGCCGGGGATTGGGTTGTCCTGTGCGATTGCCCTGCCCTGGTATCTCGCGGTGCAAATGCGTAATCCGAATTTCTTTCACGCATTCATCATTGAACACAACCTTGATCGCTTCTCGACGAATCTGTATCACCATCCTCAGCCCTTATGGTATTACCTGCCGGTAACCGCGTTGGCTCTGCTGCCCTGGACGGTTTTCGTGATTGCGGCATTTGTTCAGAGAGTTCGCATGCCGTGGGCCAGTCTAAAATCGGCTGGCGCAGGCATGCTCCATCTCCAGAATCAATTCGGCATGTTCGCCTGCTGCTGGCTGATCCTTCCCCTCCTGTTTTTCTCGTTTTCGCAGTCCAAACTGCCAGGCTACATTCTTCCTGCGATTCCGGCGGGCGGGCTGCTGTTGACGGAGTACTTGCGGCAACGTCTGACACCGGGCTGCGCTGAGTCAGGCGCGAAAGCACTCGTGGTGCCGCACGCGCTTCTGGCGGCGGCGCCGATTGTCCCGGCGTTGCTGATTGCCTACTTGATCACGCAGCATCGTTTGCCGGGAGGTCGGCCGATGCTTGTAGCACTGACCGTCGCATTTGTGCTTTGCGCCGGAATTGCGCTCACGCTGGTCCGCCCCTCCGGGCTACGCATGTTGAGGTTCGTCACTCTGATTCCGGTTGTGCTGGCCGTTGGGGCCACATTGAAACTGGGTTCTACGGTGATCGACCAGACTCTGTCTGCTCGCCCCTTGGCGCAGGAAATCGCCAGTATTGAAACCCATCCGCGGCTGCTGGCTGTCTACCATGTGGGCCGCGAACTGGAATACGGACTGACTTTTTATCGCAATCAATTAACATTCAACTACGATTGGGGCACAGTTCCCCAGCAAGAGCACTTACTAGTTGCGCCGGAAAATTCGCAGGTCGAGATTGCGAAGCTGGTGGCCGGTCGCCGCGTGTCTTACCTGGGACACTACGGGGCGCAGCGTGTGGACTATTTCTGGGTGGCCGCGGCAGTCGCCGGTTCCGCGCATTAGGTCCCGCGCATTAGTTTTTCACGCATCCGCTTCCTGTTGCCGCCCCGTGTTCCGGCGGTTTGCCTCGCGTCCTCGAACCCACTAAACTCGGAGTTCTGCCACAGCAATCAAGGCCAGAAGCGCTTTGGATGACTTTGCAGGAGCCCCGTGGAGATTCTCGACCTCAGGCATTTTTCTTCGGTTGACCTGCGCCCGCTGCTCGACGATGAGACGCGAGCCTGGGCGAGGCTGCTCTCATGGGACTATAACGGATCAGCCGAGATGATCCTCCGCTATGTCGACGCGAAAATTCTTCCGGGATACGCTGCCATCGAGCGCGGCCGCATCTTTGGCTACAGCTTCTTCGTATATGAGGGCAGCAAGGGTGTGGTTGGCGATCTTTTCGTCGCCAACGGCGGCAGTCTTCCAAACGCGCGTGAGGTCGAACTTAAGTTGCTGACGCATGTGATCGAGACTTTGCAGCAATCTCCCGGAATCCACCGGGTCGAAGCCCAATTGCTCGCCCACGAGACAGGGAGCGTCGCTCGGCCGTTTCTCGACCAGGGATTTCAGCGCCATAAGCGGCTGTTCATGGTTCTGGGGCTGGGCAACGGCGCGGCGACAACGCCAGCGACCCATCCGGACGTTGAAATCCGGCGTTGGACTGAAGCCGACTATCAGCCCGCAGCCGCCGTGATTACAGCGGCTTATCGCGGCCATGTCGACGCGCAGATCAATGATCAATACCACACGCTCAGCGGATCGTTGCGCTTCTTAAATAATATTGTCCGCTTTCCGGGATGTGGATTGTTCGACGCCGAATCGTCGTTCGCCGCCGTAGAAAAGAAGGCGAAGAATCTGATCGGACTAATTCTGTGCTCGCGTGTTCGCGGGGATGTGGGGCATGTCACGCAAGTCTGCGTGCTGCCCGAGTATCGTTCGCGCGGCATCGGCGAATCGCTGCTCGCCGCGACCTCCACGAACCTGCGCAAGCGCGGTTTCTCCATGCTCTCGCTCACCGTGACTGAAGCCAACGCCGGAGCCGTCGCGCTCTACCGCCGTCTGAATTTCGATTCGAAGCGGGTATTTGATGCTTTTGTATGGCAGGGGTGAAAGACAGACTGTCAGCTTTCAGCCTTCAGCGAATAACTAGGGAGGCCATCAACTCAGCTATCTCCGCACCACCCACATCGCCCAACCCGCCACCAGAACGCCACCCAGAAACATCGCAAAACAATACAAGCCGTAACGAATCATGTCGCGGGTGGTCTCGCGGTGGGTGATGCCGAAGACAATGGAAGCAAAGAGCGCGAATACGAAAGCCGCACTGAAATGAGTAAGTTGGATAGTCATGATTTGCCCACGGGTGGGGAGGTTCTTGATAATGGCTGAGAGCTGATAGCTGAGATCTGCCTCATCGCTTTTTCCCGATTGCAATGTGGTAAGCGTCCGCTATCGCAATGAAATTCAAGAGCCCGGCGACGATCATGAACTTCGTTCCGTAATCGGCAATGGCGAAAGCGATCGCGCCCTGACCTCCGTTCATGGCGAGAGTAACAATGTACATTCCACCCGCACCAAGATCGCCGATGAATCCGAGAATATCCAGGATGTCGCCGCCGTTCGCCTTATAGATGTGGCCTTGCATCATCAGGCCGAGCGCGAACAGCGTTCCGATCGAGATGAGCAATAGCACACCTCGAATCCATCGCTTTTGAATAATATGTCCCGCCCCGGGGATCAGCCACCCCACAGCCGGCGCCACCACGGCCATCATGGTGACTGGTTGCGCGGGTTCAGCCGCCGGTTTCGTCTTGAGTTGTGTGGAATTTGCCATCAGATAATTACGATCTCACGTTGAATGTTGCCGGTAACTTCCGCCGATTTGGGACGGACCAGCATGTTGACTTCGCTGCGCACTCCAAACTCCGGCAAATAAATTCCGGGCTCGATAGAGAAGCAAGAATTAGGAAGGATCTGGCGCTCGTCGTGGATCTCCAGATCGTCCATGTTCGCTCCATTGGAGTGGACGTCGGTGCCGATGGAATGTCCGGTGCGGTGAATGAAATATTCCCCGTAGCCGCTCTTCTTGATGTGGCCGCGGGTGGCGCGATCCACTTCCCACCCCGCAATCCGGCGCCCGGCGTTCACGGCGTCAGTTACCGTCTTCACGCCGGCGTCGCGCGCGTCGCGCACAATCTCGAATACCTGGCAAATGCGACCCGACGGTGCCTTGCCGACAAATCCCATCCAGGTGATGTCGTAATACACCGCTCCCGGAGTATCTTTTTTTCCCCAAACGTCGAGCAGCACCAGATCGCCTTCGCGAATCGGCACCGGATGATCGGCGCGCGGCTCGTAATGTGGATTGCCGGCGTTGGCGTTCACCGCCACGATCGGCGGATCGTCAGTCAGCAGGTTCTCGCGGCGAAACGCTTCCATGAACCACTGCTGGATCTCGTGTTCCGTGGTTCCCGCGTTTCGGACACGCTTGCCGATCTCCTTGAATGCCGCCGCCGTGATTGCATCGATTGCGTCGCGTGCCGCAAAGTGCGTCTTGATTTGCTCTTCGGTCCAGGTAGCTTCGAATTGCGCAACCAGATCAGCGGAACTGACCACGTTCTTTCCCAAGCCGCGTAGCAACTCAACCGTCCCGGCATCGACCAGAGAAATCGTGAAGACTATGTTGTTGGGCGAATACTGCATCGCAATGTCGCGGTAGGATGCCAGCATCGTCTTCAGGCTGTCGAACAACTCCTGCCATCCGGAATATTGGCGCTTGCTGCCGGGCAGGGAATCGAGGTGCCCAGCTTCGATCTTATGTACCAACTTTACCGGTTCGCCCTGCGCCGGTATCAGGTAGAACCAGCGCCGCGTCACCATCAGGCCCGCTGGTAAGCCGAGCACCCGGTAGGCAATGGGATCGCGATGATGATGGTCGTAGAACAGCCACGCATCGATGTTGCGATCGCGCAGCGCAGACTGAATGGCAGACAGGTCCATGGGCAAACGTCTATTGTAAACAATGGATGTGATTTGAGCGAATTGGAGCGGCCCCGAGCACCGCGAGAGTTTAGTTTGTTTGCGTAGCTGCAGCCACTCTGAAATATCTGTCATACACCCACAGCATCGCCGTCGTGATCACGCCGACAGCTGTCACCGCCCACCAAATGCGTTCCGGTTGGTGCGAGACTTCCCCGAAGTGATGCAACAGCGTGCCCCCAAACCAGCCACCGATCAGCGAGCCAATTCCGATTGGCAAAAACGCAAAACCCATATAGGTGCCCTGCTGTCCGGGGGGCGCAAGCAGCGCGATGTATTCGTAGTAGCGCGGCTGCTGAATGATCTCGCCCAATGCGAGAACAAATAGGGAGACGACTGCTCCCGGGATTGTAGGCCAGAAGGCGAGGATCAACCACGAAACCGACGTAATAAGCGTCCCCAGAATCACAGCCTGAAACGCCGGAATCCTGCGCGTCAGATAATTTACGGCGAGCGTGAGACAGATCACTGTGACCCCATCAGTGGCCAGAATCTTTTCGACACCAGCACCGGATTGAATATAGCCGTGAATGTAGCCGGGCAGGCTGATATACTGCTGCCAAAAGACGATCCAGTATCCAGTGAAGAGCACGAGGAACCACATGAATCGGCTGATCCCGGCGAGCACAAGAGCGAGCATTCCGACCCAGAACCACCACGGTACGGAAAACTGCGGGTAGATCCAGAGGCCGACGCGCAGCAGCAGTGCGATCATCAGCACGGGCAGCACCAACCGATAGTTGCCCACGACCACGCAGAAATTCCGCGCCACAGTCGCAATCGGAGGTGGAGGCGCGTCGCTCGCCTTGCGCGGCTCACGGAAGAAAAACAGCACCACAAAAAACATCGCAAAGACGAAAAGCGCGGCAACCCGGTAAACACTCTCAACGCCGAGGTGACGATGAGCCCAGGATGCGAACAATGGCCCCGTCGCGCCGCCGATATTGACCATGGTGTAGTAAATCGAATAGCCTATGGAGCGCACATTCTCTCTGGAGGCGCGCGCTGTTGTGCCGACCACGCAAGGCTTCACCAGCGAAATGCCGAGGGCGGGCAGAATCAGGATGAAGCCGACAAATAAGCTGAGCGGCACAGCGTTGCGCACCGGGGCGAGCCAGGGCGCGCCAATGGAACCGATCAGGAAATATGCGGCGGCGAGGATGAGATACGCTATCGAGAGAGCGCGCCGGAAGCCCAACCGGTCGGCGGCCGCCCCGCCGAAGATGGCGAGAAACCACACCATGCCACCGAAAATTCCCGTCAGTGTCCCGGTCTGCTCGGTCGAGAAATTAAGTTTCTCCTGCAAGTACAAGGCAAGAGATGCAAAAGCCCCGTAGTAGGAAAGCCGCTCAAATATTTCGCTGAGATTGGCAATCCAGAACGGTCGCTCAAACCCAGTGCGAATCTCCTGCAAGCGTTCGGAAAAGCTCAAGCTCAAAGAGTAGCTCCCTGATGTGATGTGGAGCGGGCGCCCCCGCCCGCATCTACATCCCAATGCGTTTCCTGAATTCCTCGGTCGAAAGCCCAACGACACGAATCACTTTTCTGCGGCTGGTCTGGCCCGAGGCAATGGTAACGGAAGATCGCGGTACCTCCAAAAGTCTCGCGAAGAATTCGATGCATGCGTCGTTCCCTTTGCCATCGATCGGCGGAGCGGTAAGAGAGAGCTTAAGCGCGTCACCAAGTTCGCCCATGATAGCGTTCTTCTTCGCGCGGGGATGGATTTTGACTGCGAAAGTCACGCTGCCGCTAGATTCCTGGATGGGAATCAAGCGCTCTTCCCCAGTGAGAATACGGTCTCGACCAGCAGCAGCACTCCCACCAGCGCAACCTGCGGGTTCGCCAGCGTACGAGATTTTCCGATGCTCGCGATCAATGCGACAGCAAACAAGAGCATCGTGACGTTCGCCGTGATGCAAAACAGTTTAAGTCCCTTTACGAAACCGCTATTGCGAATGCGCAGCACATTCAACATCGCGGTGAACAGCAAAGCCAAGCCGGTCCCGAAGATCCAAATTCTGCCAGTGTAAGTTCTCGGCACGAGCAGGCAGTCCATGATCGCGAGAACAAAAAGGACGCCCGCACAAAGCCTGTCGAAAAAGATCATTGCCTCTGTGCCCTCTGTGTCCCCTGTGTTTAGGCCTTTGTTCTTTCTCCGAAGATAGCAGTACCCACGCGCACACAAGTTGATCCTTCTTCGATCGCTACTTCGAAATCGTGCGACATGCCCATTGAAAGCTGGTGCATCGCGACGGATGGCGGCTTGCGCGCAGCGATAACATCGCGCAGCTCACGCAGCTTGCGGAAGTACGGCCGCGCCACCTCGGGATCGTCGGTCAAGGGAGGCACGCTCATCAGGCCGCGGAATACGAGCGATCCAAGGCGAGGCGTTGCAGTCAATAACTGGTCGAGCGCGGCCGAATTCGGCGCCATGCCACTCTTCGCAGGTTCGCCGCCGACGTTGATTTCGATGAGCACGTCAAGCTTTTTGCCGAGCACCCGGGCCGCCGCGTCCAACTTCTCGGCCAGCTTCAGCGAATCGACCGAATCCACCGCAAGAAATAATTCCGCAGTCTTTGCCGCTTTATTGGTCTGGAGATGCCCAATCATGTGCCATTCAGCATCCTTCAAATCCCGCAGCGCGTCGATCTTACCGGAAAATTCCTGAACCCGGTTCTCGCCAAACAGCCGTTGTCCAGCGGAATAAGCTTCGCGGATGCGCTCCGCTGGCTGAGTCTTGCTCACCGCCATCAGCGCGATCTCCTCGGGTGGTCTCCCAGCGCGTCGCGCAGCTCTATTGATACGCTCCCGAACGGCGGCCAGGTTCTCTGAGATCGACATAAGCTACTAAACCACGAAGAGCACAAAGTTGGACTAGAGGCTTCGGATTTCCTTTGTGCACCTTCGTGTCCTTGGTGGTTAAAGGACCTTACATCATCGCTGTCGGAGGTGCCGGTTCGTTGGGATCTCCCGCAGCCGACACTGGCAAGAAAATCATTAACGCCGCCAAGCCGGCCAGCACGATCATCCCTCCCACCAAGTAAGATGGGTCGCCGAAGATTTGCGGAGGATGGTTCGGCGCGCCCCATGAGGGGACAAACTGCAATCCTGCCCAAACCAAGCCCAGTAAGGCTTCCCCGGCGATCAGTCCGGAAGCGACCAGCACTCCGGCATTTTCGACCCGTGCTTTCTGCGCACTGTTGAATCCACGTCGCTCGGCAACCCGATCACCAATGGAGCGAATCACGCCTCCCACAAAGATCGCGAACGTGGTACCGAATGGCAAATACATTCCGACAGCTACCAGCATCGGGCTCTTCACCTGCATCATGACGAGGGCGATGCCAAAAAATATTCCCACCACTACCAACGGCCAAGGCATATCGTGGCCAACGATACCCGCGGCCAGCGTCGCCATCAGGCCAGCCTGCGGAGCTGGAAGCTCTGCTCCGCCAAATCCCACGCCGCCAGCTTTGATGCTGCCCTCATGCAGCAACATGAGGGGAAAGTACATCACCAAGCTGGCCACCACGACCGCGATGAGTTCCGCTGCCTGAATCTTCTGCGGCGTGCCGCCTAAAATGTAACCGACTTTAAAGTCCTGCAATAGTTCGCCCGCCACGGCCGACGAAACGCAAACCACCGCCGCGACTCCCAGAACCGCAGCCACTCCAGCCGTGCCAGAAACTCCCAGCGCCACCATCAAGAGTGCCGCAATCAGCAGCGTCGACAACGTTAAGCCGGAAATCGGATTGTTGGACGAGCCAATGAATCCCACCAGATTGCCCGAGACCGTCGCAAAGAAGAATCCCACCAGAATCATTACGACCGCCGCCAGAATTGCCGGCCACACCAGGCCTGAGATTCTGATATAGAGCAAACACATCAAGACAAACATGACAGCGATCAAGCCGAAGACGATTTTCGAGCTCATGTACCGTTCGGTGCGTGCCAGCTTGGCCTGTTCATCGGACGTCTGGCGCAGGTCCGCGAATGCCTTGCCAATTCCTGCCGTCAGGCTGGCGCGCATTTTGAATAATGTGTAAGCCGCGCCCACGAGCATGCCTCCGACAGCAATCGGACGCACGATATATCTCCATACCGCGTCTGCCATGTTTGCCCAATTGTCGGGAGTGTCGGCCGGAATGTACGCCTTCAGCTGCGGCCCCAGAAAAAAGATCATCAACGGAACCATCAGACCCCAAGCCAACACACTGCCCGCAAACTGGATCGATGCCAGCTTCACTCCGATGATGTACCCCACGCCGAGGTAAGCCGGGCTCACGCTCGGCGCCGCAAACACACTGGTCCCTCCCGTGGGTATGACGTGCGTGCTGCCCGTCGAGCCGAGCCGAACCTGACTGTGTCCCAGACTCCCCACGCCAACATGAAGATCGGTGTCGGCGGCGAACAGCCCGAATTTTCCCAGAATGTAAACTACGCCGCCAATACCGATGTTCCAGAAGAGATATTTCGCCGCCTGTGCGCCCCGTTGTCCAGCCTTGTGAATCTCCGACGCGGCCAGCGATTCAGGAAAAGGTAGTTCCGGATCTTCCACCATGCTGCGGCGCACCAGAGAAATAAATAGAACGCCCAGAATGCTGCCCACCATAATCAGCGCTGTGGACTTCCAATATGCGTCTGCAAACCTAAAAGAAGGCCAGGCCTTGGCCAGCAGGAACGCGGGCAGTGTAAAGATTGCACCGGCCGCGACGGACTCGCCAATGGAACCAGCGGTCCGTGCGATATTTTCTTCCAGCAGCGATCCCTTCCAGGCCCGCATCGCCGCCATTGCAATTACCGCGGCCGGGTAGGTAGCCGCGATGGTGATGCCGGCACGCAATCCGAGGTACGCATTGGCGGCTCCCAGGACGATCGTCATCAAAAGTCCCAGTAACACGGCGCGCAGGGTAAATTCCTTCATCTCCATGCTCTCGGGTACGAAGGGCACGTGTTTTTTGACACCAGTTCCTGATTCGCGGACTGGATTACTCATAGACGGAATCCTCTCGTCGGGCCTGAGATGAAAGCAGTGTAGTGCCGCAACTTACTCAAAACACTAAACGGCGCAAGTTAGCACGCTGGATGCCTGCATTACAAGTGCGGTGGGGCTCCTGCCTTAGGCTGGGTTGTGGCTCGGATCGAAACGGCCCACCAAATTGGCTTGTACACTAGTATGTTGATAAGATAAGGGCAAGCGGTCTCGTGCCCTTCGTAGTTCCTCAACCGGAGGTGTTAGTGTGATAGGAAAGTCTCCCGACCAGCTCTGGTTTCAGAGATATCTTGAATTTCACTGTGACGATTGCGGCAGCGATGTCGGCTTTCGTTCGCGGCGCCGTACTTTTTCCGAACGCTACCTGCTGCCGGTTTTTCTGCTGCAACCGGTGCGTTGCGCCGAATGCTTCCGGCGGGATTATCGTTTCCTGTTCATGCCGGTGAACGAGCGGCTTCCGGAAGCGATCAAGAAGGTGCCGGCTCCGGTGACGCGGTCCAACCGTAACGTTGCCTAGCCGACCCGGCCGCCGTTATACTGCTAGGTAAGCAGGCAAACGCAGAGTCGCCCGCGCAAAAGATTTTCCTGCGGGCAAAACGGAGGCCGTCTTCAGCAGTAGCGAGGACAGAATTCGGGCTAGCCAGGCCAAAGCCGCAGTGGCAAGCCCTTCTATTGCTTCGCGCATCGACGGAGTGCGGTTCGGTCGCCGTTGGGCTCGACAGATCGCCGAGAGTCTCTTCACCGTTTTGTTTCCCTCCGATTGCCGCATCTGCCGTACTCCCCTTGTGAGGATTTCGCGACTCCCGCTCTGCCAGGATTGTCTCGACGCTATGCGGCCCATATCGGGTGGCGTTTGCACCGTTTGCGGCGAGCGATTGTTTTCCTCTTACGTCTTCGGCGATGGCGAGAGCGAGGCACGCTGTGGGTTGTGCCGCCGCATCGAACCGGTGTTTGCCCGCGCCGCAGCGTATGGCAGTTATGAGAGCGGACTGCGCGAGTTGATTCATCTGCTGAAGTATGGCGGCATACGCCCGGCTGCCAACGTTCTCGGCCGCATGCTAGCCGAGGCCATTGCGGCATTGGATCCCGGTTTCCCGGCGGACTCCGTGGCGGTGATTCCCGTGCCGCTGCACCGCACCAAACTTCGGCAACGCGGCTTCAACCAGGCAGAGCTGATCGCCCGCGCCGCAATGAAAGTCAGTGGGCCAGCAGCTCGCCTACACTTGTGTCCCGGGGTTCTGGAGAGAAAGCGCGACACCGCGTCACAAATCGGTCTCACGAGTCATCAGCGCCGCGAGAACTTGCGAGGTGCTTTCCGGGTCGTGCAACCCCAACTGATCACCGGCCGCGAAGTGCTTGTGGTGGACGACGTTTACACAACCGGCGCCACCGTTTCGGAATGCGCGCGGGTGCTCCGCCGCGCGGGCGCGACCAAGGTCTGGGTCGCGACCGTTGCCCGTACGCTGAAGATTTCGGCTCAGCGTGTTGAGATCAAACCCGGCTACAACCAAGCGGAGGAATTATCCGCCGCGCGGGAGGTTTCCTTGACTCGCGCGGCTGGCGGTTAGCGGTAACGCAGGGCGCGGAGACGGCATCTAAATACCAGGGTTTAAGCCCGCAAGGAACAGTTCAGGAGACAAGCAGAGCATGTCAGCCAGGATCGAACCCGAGGCCGGACCAACAGGCAGGCACGCCGCCGGCCTGTTCGCCGCGGCGGCCGTGCATCGCGACAGCAACGGAAATACGCTGCACGCCCCCGTGCTCGTGTTGAATGCTTCCTACGAACCCATTAATGTTTGCGCCGCTCGCCGAGCCCTGGTCCTGGTGCTAAAGGGCGTGGCCATGACGGAAGAAGAAAATGGACACTTCCTTCACGCTGCGCGCATTGCCATACGTGTGCCCTCGGTGATCCGCCTGCTCGAGTACCGCCGCATCCCGCATCAGAGCCGCGCCTTGTCGCGCAAGAACATCCTGCTGCGTGACCGCAACACCTGCCAGTACTGCGCGACTGTATTGCCGTCGGGCGAGTTAACTCTGGACCACGTCATCCCCCGCTCTCGCGGCGGTTCCTCTACGTGGGAGAATCTTGTAGCCTGCTGCCATACCTGCAATCGCCGCAAGGGCAACCAGTTTCCCCTGGAAGCCGGCATGAAGCTGATGCGCGAACCCCGCGCCTTCAACCTCCACACCAGCCGCCACATCATGCGATTGATGGGCAGGTCGGATGATAAGTGGCGGAAATATTTGTTCTATTAGCTCTCAGCCGTCAACTTTCAGCCAAAACCACTGCCAACACGTCATGTGTCATCCCGAGCGTAGCGAGGGACCTTGGTGTTGGCTCGTTGCTGACGCCTACTTCTGCGGCGGCTGCGGATTCGGCGCAGCGTCCGGCTTTTTCTCATCCGGTTTCTGATCCGGTGCGGGCTTCTGCTCCGGATTCTGCGGTGCCTTCTGATCCGCCTTGGGAACCTCTTTCCCCTCGTACAGAATTCTTACATTCGAACCAAACCGCTTGTAATCCTCATACTTCACAATCTCACGAATGTGAATATCGCCCGCATTGAAGTGCAAGGTGTCGTCGGCGCGCGTATAGGTGGGAAACCAGTACTGGTTATCGATCTGCTCGCGCCAGGTAGTGAATTTTGGGTAGAGGTGCTCTTCCTTGCCCTTCTTCTTGGTGTCGCGTATCTCCGGTACAGCCTGGCCGTAGGTTTTAACGATCTGGAAATCGTGATCGTCCACCCAGATGCGTCCCTGGAAGTAGCGCTTCTTTCCGACGATCGCTTTTGGCGCGATATCGAAGACGTAGCAGTGCAACTGATCTTCCTGCTGCTGGCCGACATAAAGGATGTTGTATTCCGGAACCTCTTCGGTGGTAAGCACAAAAGGAAGGCGGTTGCGGAAGTCCTGCACGTCACCTTGATCGAGCGACAACCCGCCCTGCTCCAGCGAGGACTGCGGCGCAAAAACCACATTCTCGATGCGTTTGCCCTTATCGTCGTAAAGCACGTCGAAGACCTCATGGTATTCCCCGGTGACCGTGTCGCCGTCGCGGGTCTGCACCTTGATGTCCTGGCGGAAGGTGTATTGATCGCGCGCCTCTTTGAACAATTTCTCCTTAGCGGCAAAATGCGTGATGATTTCCTCGGGCGTCACGCCCTTGGGCGGGATGTTTTCGAGTGGACCTTCCTGTGCGGCCATAGGCAAAACAGAGAAAGCGCAGATAGCTAAGAGGACAGCAGACATGGTTGAGCGGAACGGCCATTTCATAACTCTATTTTATCGGATAAGCGGCAAGGTGATTTGCTGGATCGGCGGGATGGCAATTCCCACTACCGCGGCGACCCTCCCCTGACCCCTCTCCGCTCAGTGAGGCCAGGGTAAGGGCGCTGCAGTTCTGCCGCATACTTGGATGCCGTTTCAGTAGAGGGGTTGCCGTTAGAAAAAATGGGCTGCGGACATCGACTGGCGGGACCGGCTTCTCCTCGTCGCCGATCCCCGGTAATTGAAGGAGCCGACGCCGGGAAGTCCGAAGCCCGCAGACCGCATATGCAATCACTGCTATCAATGCTATCATTGATGGCATGGCAAGCATTACGATTCGCAAACTTCCCGAGATCACCAAGCGACGGCTGCGCATTCGTGCTGCGCGCAATGGGCGCTCCATGGAGCAGGAGGCCCGCGATTTGCTGGAAACCGGACTCGCGCGCGCGGACGCCGAGCCGGAAAATCTCGGGGAAGCTATCCGCCGAATATTTGCCCCCCTGGGCGGAGTTGACCTGAAAATTCCTCCTCGGCGCGGCACCATCCGCGAAATCCGATTCAAGTGATATCCGGAATCACAATTCTGGATACAAACGTCGTCTCCGAACCGATGCTGCCTTCGCCCTCGGCCACTGTACTGACTTGGTGGTCGCGGCAGCAGCC
>WNFJ01336516.1_pt2 | contig 63222 bp, 53 predicted proteins | sample 5400461 | NCBI WGS metagenome assembly WNFJ01 (sample SAMN13153349, study PRJNA577476) | soil metagenome | isolation source: 115 cm saprolite on Douglas fir-dominated hillslope | place: USA:California | collected 2013-09-17
CAACGGCTCTGGCAACCTCCGCTGTGGACGAGCGTCATGATACCTCTGCCGATTGCGGCCTGCCTTGGCTTGATTGTTTATCAGATGCAGTCGAGCGGTAATTCCTCTCGTGCAGCGGACCCACCACCGGCAAAATAACCCGAGCACCACGGATCACTCGCAACCGGTGACCACATTTCATGCTATCCTGCGCTCAACTTCTGTGTGCCGGGATCGCCGTGCTCGTTGAACTGCGCCTCGAAAACTACGCGGTCATTGACAACGTTGCGGTCGGGTTCGCGCCCGGACTTAACTTGCTGACGGGAGAAACCGGCGCAGGCAAATCCATCCTGATCGACGCGCTTGCTTTGCTGATGGGAGACAAAGCATCTCCTGATCTGGTCCGCTTCGGGGCAGAACGTGCGGTGATCTCTGCGGTCTTCGAAGTCGAAAGCGGATCAGAGAAACTGGTCTCGCGCATTCTGGAAAACAACGGAATCGATTCTGACGACGCAAATCTGATTTTGCGCAGGGAGATCGCAGCCAAGGGACGCGTCTTCGTCAATAATCAGCCAGCCACGGTTGCTGTTCTCAAGCAACTGGCGCCGCATCTTGCCGTCATTCACGCGCAAAGCGAGTCGCTGGTTTCATTCGATGGCGCGGTGCGGCTTGCGCTCCTCGACAGCTACGCCGGCACGCAGCTCGATCCCGTGAACGAAGCTTTTGAGAAATGGAACCAGATCAAAGGCCGAATCGAAGAGCTAGAGCACGGAGAGCAGGATCGTCTTCGCTTGGTCGATCTCTGGACATTTCAGAAGAGCGAAATCGAAGAGGCCAAAATCCAGCCGGGCGAAGACGAACAGCTCGAGATCAAGAAGCGAGTGCTGGCCAACGCCGAGAAGATTTACAGCGCCGCCATGCACGCCTTCGATCTTCTCTATGAAGGTGCAGGCTCGACTTCGGCCTCCCTGCGGTCCGCCCAAAAACACCTGGAAGAACTCATCCGGTATGAGCCGAAGTTTCAGGAGGCCCTTGCGTCACTTGAAACAGCGAGAATCAGCGTGGAGGATGTGGGCGCAAGTTTGCGCGATTATGCAGGAGGAATCGAGGCCTCGCCAGAGCGCCTGGCGCAGATCGAAGACCGCTTGGCGCTGCTCGACCGGTTGAAGCGCAAATATGGCCCTGCGCTGGCGGACGTGATCAATGTCGGCGTGGAGGTCACACGCAGGCTGTCGGAAATCGAGAACAAAGACGAAATTCTGCGACAACTCCGTGCTGAACTCGCCGCGGCTGCGGAGCAGTATTTGTGCGCATCCCGCGCCATTTCCAAGAAGCGCTACGAGTCGGCAAAGAAACTGGAGAAGTTGGTCGAGGTCGAGATCAACGAACTCGCAATGAAATCACAATTTCGAATCGAGCTCAGCGGCACCGACGCAGAAGAGAACTGGACCGCACTCGGCTTCGACCAAGCTGAGTACATGATTTCAACTAATCCCGGCGAGCCGATGCATGCTCTGGATCAGATCGCTTCCGGGGGAGAACTTTCGCGAGTGATGCTGGCGCTTAAGGCGAGCGTGGAAGCCGGTTCTCGCAAGAAGACCACTGGCGCACAGCGCACACTTATATTCGACGAAATTGACGCCGGAATCGGCGGCCGCGCTGCTGAGGCAGTTGGGAAAAAACTGAAGTCTCTCGCCCGTGCGAACCAGGTGCTTTGCGTGACTCATCTGCCGCAGATCGCGACATTTGCTGATCATCATTACCTGATCGAAAAGAAAAAGGCAGGAGACCGCACCCGCACGAGCGTCCGCCAAATTACCGGCGACGAGCGCACCGAAGAGATCGCCAGGATGTTGAGCGGAGCCAAGCTGACAGAGACTTCTCTGAAGCACGCCGAGCAGATGCTTAAGGCGAATGCGTAGATTGCTTTGAAGAACGATCGAATCGGTGAGGTACTTCCGCCTTTTGCAGCATTGCATCCAAACTCTGGCAAACAGGATTGCACTTGAGCGCAGATCAAATCGTCGAAGTTGGGGGCCGCACTCTTAAGCTAACCAATCTGGACAAGGTGCTGTATCCCGCAACCGGATTTACCAAGGGCCAGGTGATTGATTATTACGCCCGTATTGCACCTGTCCTGGTTGAGCACCTGGCCAACAAGCCGCTCACACTCAAGCGCTACCCGAACGGCGTCGACCAGGAACCCTTTTTCGAAAAGAATGCCACCAAGCACCGCCCGGATTGGGTAAAGACCGCTCCGATTTGGAGTGAAGGTAATCAGCGCAACGTAAATTACATTCTCGCTAACGATCTGCCGACAATCATTTGGGTAGCGAATTTGGCCGCGATCGAGTTGCATCCTTCACTTTCGTTGGCACAGGACATCGAGTGTCCGCGGACGATGGTTTTCGATCTCGATCCCGGTCCGCCTGCGAACATTGTTCAATGCTGCCAGGTTGGAATGTGGCTGCGCGCCATCTTTGAGCATTTCAGCTTAGAAAGTTTCGCGAAGACTTCCGGCTCGAAAGGCCTTCAGATTTACGTTCCGTTGAACTCGACGACCAGCTATGACGAGACCAAGCCGTTTGCCCACGCACTAGCCCGGCTTTTGGAAAACGAACATCGCGATCTGGTCGTTTCAGATATGAAGAAGTCCGTGCGCACTGGAAAGGTATTTGTGGACTGGAGCCAGAACGACCAACATAAAACCACGATCAGTGTCTATTCGCTGCGTGCGCGCGAGCGGCCCACGGTTTCAACACCAGTCACTTGGGATGAAGTTGAACGTGCGTTGAAAAAAAAGGACGCGAGTCTGCTGGTGTTTGAATCCCATCAAACGTTGCAGCGCGTGGAAAAAATGGGTGACCTGTTCGCGCCCGTACTCAAATTGAAGCAGAAGCTTCCAAAACTGGCTGGAATCAGCCAGGGTGAAGCCCCGGCAATTGCTGCCGGATTAGAAATTGCGGCGCAGGCAAGTGCCAGATCACGAGTGAAGAGACCAGCGGCATCCAATGGGGCTGCTGGGAGGAAGCGTCGGCGAAAGATATAATTTGCCGCGGGAGGCTTTAAGCATACGTCGTTGTTGCCCGATCACATGCAATGCCCGGGAAGGCACCGCACTCAGGCGATGTCATCCCGAGCCCGCCGTCAAAGCGGGAGAGGGATCTTATGTCAATCGACACCGCCCCAACAGCGGAGAGGATTGCGTATCCTGCACACTTCCCCGCCACGTCCTACGCACCGTAAGACCCCTCTCTCGCCTAGCGGCGAGTCCGGGATGACGAGTGTTTGGCGTAACATGTGCCCTAATGCATAGCAATCCATTCTTGCAGTAGCATCGGCTTATGGCGCAGCTTTACGTCGGCACTTCGGGATGGGCCTATCCGAGCTGGAAGCCCGAGTTCTATCCTGCAAAACTCGCGCAGACGAAATTTCTGACACACTACTCCAGCCACTTGAACACGGTCGAAGTAAACCTCACCTTTCGCCAATTGCTGAAAGAAACGACGGCACAGAAATGGATCACACAAACGCCTGAACATTTTCGTTTCGGGATCAAGGCGCATCAGGTCATCACGCACCTCAAGCGTCTGAAGAACACCGAAGACTTCCTTCCACGATTTCTTAGCACCATTGAGCCTTTGGCAGGAGCCGGAAAGCTCGGCCCATTGCTTTTCCAGTTGCCTCCGAATATGAAGGCCGATCCAAAACTGCTGGACGAATTTATGGCGACGATCCCGAAAGTTATCCAGACCGCATTCGAATTTCGTCACGAATCCTGGTTCGGGGATGACATCTTCTCACTGCTAAAGCAGCACAATCGTGCGCTGTGCATCGCTGAAACCGAAGAGCGCGTAACTCCCGACGTCGTCACCGCGGACTTCTGTTATTACCGCTATCGCAAGCCCGCGTACAGTCCGGAAGAGCGCCAAGCCATGGTTCGCCGCATGCACGAGCATCTGAATTCCGGACGCGACACATACGCCTATTTCAAACACGAAGAGACACCGCAAGGCGCGCTGTATGCAGTCGAGGTGCTGAAGGAAGTCGGAAGATCGTTGGCCACGGATTAACCCGGATCAAAACACAAAATTCTTACCCGTGTGAATCCGTGCAAATCCGTGGCCAAGAACCTGCTTTGGCACTTCAAAAAGTGTCCGATAACGCGCAAACTCACCTTGTGCCTTCCGAAGCCAATTCCCGCGTCCTTTCTGATTTCATTGACTACCTGAAAGTTGAAAAGGGACTGGGCGCGCTCACGGTTTCCGCCTACTCCCGAGACATCTGCCAGTTCGCCGCATCTCTCGATCGAAGTAGGCGCACACTGCTGAATGCACGCAGAGATGACGTTCGCGATTTTCTCCAGCAGTTGTTTGCCAATTCTGTGGACGGACGCTCCGTCGCACGAAAACTCTCGGCGCTACGGCATCTTTATCGTTTTCTCCTGCTCGATAAGCGTGTGGAGCGTGATCCCACGCTAAATATTCCTACGCCGAGACAGTGGAAGATATTGCCCAAGTCTTTGGCCCGCGAAGAAGTGGAACAAATCTTGACAAATGGAGCGATGGGCGTCCTCGCCGGTCAGTCGCGCGGCAAGACATCCGAAGCCATCAGCCTTCGCAATCGCGCGATGCTTGAGGTCTTCTACGCCGGAGCGCTGCGGGTCTCAGAGATCACTTCGTTGAAGCTCGAAGATGTGAAGCTCGACATGGGATACGTGCTGGTGCGCGGCAAGGGAGACAAAGAACGCATCGTTCCTCTGGGACGATCTGCGCAACAAGCACTCTCAACTTATCTCCGCGACGCACGGCCGAAATTGGCGGCCGGAAAAAGTTCCCCGTTCCTGTTCATGGCGCGAGGAGCAAAGAAGCTTACTCGCCAGCGAGTGTGGCAGATGGTGGGAATAGCATCGGCGGGCGCCGGACGCCACGCCAGCCCGCACATGCTGCGTCACAGTTGCGCCACCCACATGGTGGAAAACGGCGCCGACCTGCGCACCGTACAGACAATCCTCGGCCACGCCGACATTTCGACGACCCAGATTTACACGCACGTCGCGCTGGACCGATTGAAGAGCGTTTACGCAAAACATCATCCGCGGGCGAAGGCAAGATGATTTGCACCACTGGACGCGGAGGCACGGAGAAAATAAGAAAAAATTTCTTAGCCACGGATTTACGCGGATTCCACCGATCAAAAACACAAAAAGGTTTATCCGTGTTGATCTGTGTAAATCCGTGGCCAAGCCTTTCTCCGTGTCTCCGTGGTGAACAAGCGGTCTGAACATGGAAAATGCGCGAACAACAGTCGGCAAGGCAACCGACAAATTCCTTCGCTCCCTCCGCGAGCGCAACGTCTCTCCGCATACGATCAAGGCTTATTCCGGCGACTTAGCAAACTTCTCCTTGTACATCGGCTCGCGAAAATGGCGCGAAATCGACCACGTCACCATCCGCGGATTCCTCTCGCATTTGTACGAAAAAGGATTAGGCAAGACTTCGGTCGCCCGCGCGCTAGCCGCTGTCCGCTCTCTCTATCGCTGGCTCGCTCAGGAAGGAGTAGTTGACCAGAATCCAGCGGCGTTGGTGTCCACTCCCAAGCTACCCAAGAAGCTGCCGCGCGTTCCGACCATGGAAGAGATGAACTCCGTGCTCGATAGCCAGATGCCCGAGATCGCGTCTTTCCCTGAGCGAGACCGACTGATGCTCGAACTACTCTACGGATGCGGGATCCGGAATTCCGAACTGGTCGGAATCAATCTCGACGACGTTCGCCTAAGCAGTGAAGCCGTTTTGATTCGCGGCAAGGGCAAGAAAGAGCGCTATGTTCCCTTCGGCGATGCGGTCAAATCAGCGCTGGCCGCTTATCTCTCCGTGCGGCAGATGACGCTCTCTGAATCCCGCAAGAACACGCCGGCGCTGTTAATCAACCAGCGCGGCGGGCGCCTCACGACACGCAGCGTCGGCCGGATTATCAAAAAGATCGCCGTTGCCAAAGGACTCTCCCCAGACGTCCACCCGCACACTCTGCGCCACGCCTTCGGCACGCACATGCTAGAAGAGGGAGCTGACCTGCGCGCCATCCAGGAGATGCTCGGCCACGAACGCCTCTCCACCACCCAGCGTTATACCCAGCTCACGATGAAGCATTTGCTGAGCGTATACGACCAGACGCATCCGCGGGCGAAATAGTTCTCGGCAGTTCAGCCGCCCACCCGAGACAGTTCGCCCTTCTGGATGGATTGAAGTAGGTTTAGAATCGCCCGCGTATGAGGGAGTAGATCAAGAAGCCGGCTTGATTTGGCACCAACGATGATGACGGCGAGTTTGCGGGTCGCGAGATTCTGTTCATACTCAATGCCTCGATCAAGAGTGAGAAATAACTCAAAACCGGCTTGCTCGGCCAGAGACAAGAGTTCGCCATTATTCTTGCCAGCCAAACCTGCCTCAGGGACGGTTTTACATTCATGACCCGGAGATTGCTCTTGAGTTTTCTAGGCACGCACTCGTCGAGCAGCAGCTTCATTGAAGTTGGCTGACGACGAGTGCCTTGGCATGTTCGAGGGCTTGAACCGCTGCCTCCCGACTTACCGTCGGAAAATCATCCAGAAACTCGTCCAGTGTCTGCCCAGCTTCCAGGTAGTCCAACAAATTCTGGAAGGGGACGCGAGTCCCCCGAAACACTGGTGTGCCCCCGAGCACACTAGGATCTCTCGTGATTACGTTGTTTCGCATGTCCTATACGCTCTCGGCTAAGACTGATGATAACTCACTGCAAGCCCTCAGCTTTCGAGAACTCCTGATTTCCCCCCCAACCCCTCCCACATCTCCACCACTCTTGCCTTCAACTCCGCCGTGAACCTCGCGTACGCTTCTTCTGACGCTTCCGATTCCGGCGGGGGCAACATAGGCTCGCCAATTTTGATCCTGATGGGAGCGAACTTCTGGAATGACTTCCCGCGTGGCCAGGCGTCGTAGATTCCATCAACTGCAGTTGGAACGATGGGGACCTGAAGATGAATGGAGAGGATGGCTGCGCCTTTCTTGAAGGTCTTCGGCGTGCCGTCGATGCTGCGTTCGCCTTCCGGATACAGGACCAGCCCTAGACCATGGCGCAGACCGAAAGCCCCGGCGCGCATGGCGGGGACAAGGTTGGCGTCGGGATCAACCACGACCACGCGAATGATCCGCGCCACCCGCAGCATGAATCCCGAGCCAAAAATCTCGCTGGTACCCACCGCGAACAGGCGCACCATGACACTAAACGGCAGCACGGCCAACAAAATCAGGGGATCGATGAAGCTCTGATGGTTCGAGCAAAGAAGATACGCGCCCTGGCGCGGGACATTCTCCAGCCCTTCGATGTCGATGCGGGACCGGATGCGCCAGACCAGCTTGATGAGACGAGTGAGCAGATAAATGACGCGGTCGGTGATCGGCCGAGGCTTGGTAATGGCCAGTACGTCCGGGTCCGTGGGATCTTCTCGGAGCACTGCGCTCCAGCCGGCAAAATGCGGCTTCCCGGAAGATTTTCCCGAGGCAGCACTGGCGAGCACTGCATCAACCAATTCGCGGACAGTGTAGATGTCGGAGAGTTGCGATTCGTCAACATCGCCTCCGAGCGCCTGTTCGACTGCGACCAGAAGCTCGACTCGCCGCATGGAGTCGAGTCCAAGATCGAGTTCGAGATTGTCGCCCGGTCGAATATTTTCGGAACGAGTGGGCGAGAATTCGCGAATGACCTTTAGCGCGCGTTGAACGTTCGGCTGCTCGAGCCACGACGTTTCTTCGGGTGTGAGCGGCCTTGCGGCGGTCAGTTCAGGCCCATTTGGATCGGACACCCCCGCCCGACGCTTTTCCATTCCCACGCGCACGCGCTTTTCGATTTCGAAACGCTTCAGTTTGCGAGTGGTGGTGCGAGGCATGTCCTCCTGCCAGATTTCATAGCTCCCGATTCGCTTGGTGGACGCAAGCTTCGCCGACAGGCCTTCCACGTCGAAGCGGATGACCTCTTTCGCATTCACGACTTTTCTCTGCCTAAGGACTTCAAAATTCGGCACAATGACGGCGTACAGTTTCTCCGATCCCGCAGCGCCTTCCATCCCCATCACGCAAATCTCCTTGATGAATGGCGACTGCAGGTAATGCGCCTCGATCTCCTCTGGGTACACATTCTTGCCGTTGGCGAGGATGATCACATCCTTTTTCCGCCCAGTGATGAAGAGGTTTCCGCGAGCATCGAAATAGCCGAGGTCTCCAGTATGCAGCCAGCCGGCCTTGAGCACGTCAGCAGTCGCATCGGGACGGTTCCAGTAACCTTTCATCACAATCGGCCCGCGCACGATGATTTCGCCGCTTGCAGGCGAGCCATCGTCCGATGCTTGCGGCTCTACAATTTTGGCTTCGACTCCTTGCAACGGCTTGCCGACCGATCCGATCACGTTCCCGTCGGTAGGATTGGCGAACGCGCCACCGCAAGTTTCGGTAAGCCCGTAGGCTTGCAGCACGTCGATGCCAAGTTCATAAAAGCTGCGACCGATCTGAGGATCGAAGCGAGATCCTCCGGTAACCAGATACCGCATGTGCTGTCCGAAGAGATCATGAATGCGGCGGAACAGAATGCGGCCGGGATTGAATCCAAAGGCGCGGCAGAGGACCGTCACTCGTTTCATGGCGCCGAACCCAAACCGTGTTGCTCGCCCTTTTTGCTGCACCTCTTTGAGGATGCGCTCGTGGATGAGATAGAAAAATTGCGGCACGACCGCGAATATCGTTATGTTCCGCTCTCGCAGCGCCCGCAGCAGCTCGGTTGTGTTGAGCGTGGAAAGATAAACCACGCGCGCACCGGCGATGAGTGGCAACAGCAGATTTGCCATCTGTGAGAGCACATGAAACAGCGGCAGCACTCCCAAGAGCGCGTCCTCGGGGCCCACGTGCGCCCAGGCAAACACCGCCTCAGCCTCGCCCAGCAGGTTGCCATGGGTGAGCATGACGCCCTTCGGGTCGGCCGTCGTTCCGGACGTGTAGAGGAGAGAAGCCAGATCGTCCGGTTCCCGAGGTACCGGCGAGAAGCCGTCTATTTTCTTCCCGAAAAGTTCGTCGAGATCTATTTCGCATGGTGGAGGGACGAGCGCCCCCGCCCGTCCCTGGGGATGTATGCCGGTAGCGGTCAGCACAACGGCAATTTCCGATCCGGCTGCAGCTTTCTGCGTAACATCCAGATGTTTGGGATCACAGACAATCAGGGAACTGCCGCTATCGCGCAGGAGCTTCGCTATCTGATCCGCGTGATAGGCTGTGTCCAATGGCACCGCGGCGCCTCCCACAGCGATGATGCCAAGGTACGCTGCAACCCAGCGCGGATGGTTGTCGGCCAGAATTGCAACCCGCGCGCCAGGCTCGATTCCACGTCTGCCAAGCCACGCCCCAAACGACTCCGCCATGCCGCGGAGCTCGCCGTAGGTGTGGCTCTCGATGCCATCCGGCCCCTGAATTTCAACCGCGATGTTTTCCGGCCAGCGTTCAGCGCACTCGACGAAGCGGTCGTAAAAAGTGGGCATCAGTGGAGGAAATATACCTGAAAACCGTCAACGTGGCGCGGGCGCGCCCGCCCGCGTAATCATAATCCGAGGGTAAAATCAGTAGGGAATATCACGCTGTCGGTCCGCGGGCGAGGGTGCCCGCGCCACATAATATCTGAGCTGCATCTAATATGCTAGGCTTCTAAGATAGTGGGTAACGCGTGTCCGCTGAAGGAATTCCGATTTGATTAACACTCTGTTAGGCAAGATTTTTGGGACCAAGAACGAGCGCGAAATCAAGCGCCTGATGCCGCGGGTTGTGGCGATCAATGTGCTTGAGCCCGAGGTGCGGAAGCTCTCCGATGAACAACTGCGCGCCAAGACTGAAGAATTCCGCAAAAAAATTCAAGAGCGCCTCAGCCGGATAGCGGACGAGCCTGATGCCGATCCCGAGCGCCTCAAGGAAATAGAAGACGAGCGCCTGCAAGCGATTAACCAAGTGCTCGACGAAATCCTCCAAGAAGCCTTTGCCTTGGTGCGCGAGGCAGGTCGCCGCGTCCTTAACATGCGGCACTTCGATGTCCAGTTGATCGGCGGGATGGTCCTGCACAAAGGCACAATTTCTGAAATGAAGACCGGCGAAGGCAAGACGCTGGTTGCGACCCTTCCGGTCTATTTGAACGCACTCACCGGGCGCGGCGTGCATGTGGTCACGGTCAACGACTATCTGGCCAAACGCGACTCGGAGTGGATGGGCCAGCTCTATCGCTTCCTCGGACTTACCGTCGGGGTGATTGTTCATGACCTCGATGACCAGGAGCGTCGCGAAGCCTATGCCGCCGACGTGACCTACGGTACCAACAACGAGTTCGGCTTCGACTATCTCCGCGACAACATGAAGTTTGACCTCAAGGACTGCGTGCAGCGCGGCCACAACTTCGCCATTGTGGACGAAGTGGACTCGATCCTCATTGACGAAGCCCGCACGCCGCTGATCATCTCCGGCGCCAGCGAAGAATCAACCGACAAGTATGCGCGGGTAAACCGGATCATTCCCAAGCTCGAAAAAGGTGAAGAGATCCCCGGGCCCGCAGGTGAACCGGCACAGATGACCGGCGACTTCGTCGTGGATGAGAAGCATCGCAACGCTACGGTGACCGACGAGGGCTGGGAAAAGGTCGAACAGCTTCTGGGAATCGGCAACGTTGCAGACCCGGAAAACTGGGACCTGAAGCATCACGTCGAAACCGCCGTCAAAGCGCACTCGCTCTACCACCGCGATGTGGAATACGTCGTGAAAGACGGCGAAGTCATCATCGTGGATGAGTTCACCGGACGCCTGATGCCTGGCCGCCGCTGGTCCGATGGTCTGCACCAGGCGGTCGAGGCCAAAGAAGGCGTAAAGATCGAGCGCGAGAACCAGACGCTCGCAACTATTACCTTCCAAAATTATTTCCGCATGTATAAGAAGCTGGCTGGCATGACCGGTACGGCGGAAACGGAAGCGTCGGAATTCGCCAAGATCTATAACCTTGATGTCATCGTCATTCCGACCAACAAGCAGCTTTTACGCATCGAGAACCCAGATCTTGTCTACCGCACCGAAAAAGAAAAATACTTTGCCTCGGCAGACGAAATTCAAAAGCTGAATGACAGCGGACAGCCAGTGTTGGTGGGCACAACGTCCATTGAAAAGTCCGAGCGCCTGTCGGAACTGCTGAAGAAAAAGGGAATCAAGCACGTGGTGCTCAATGCGAAGTACCACGAAAAAGAAGCCGAAATCGTCGCACAGGCTGGCCGCAAAGGCATGGTCACCATCGCTACCAACATGGCCGGTCGCGGAACCGACATTCTTCTCGGCGGCAATCCTGAGTTCATGGCCAAGCAGGAGTGCGTGAAGAAGGGAACTGCTCAACTTCTGCGCGCGGCTCAAGGCAAAATTCAGGTGGATGTGGACGAGACCAAAAGCACGGTTTGGTATTACGCAGGCAACGAATACGTAGTCCCCAACGAGCAGTGGAACGAGGTCTTCGCGCGCTACAAGCAGCAGACCGACAGCGAGCATGATGAAGTGACGGCGACCGGGGGCCTGTTCATTTTAGGCACCGAGCGCCACGAAGCCCGCCGCATTGACAACCAGCTTCGCGGCCGTGCCGGACGCCAGGGCGATCCCGGTGCCTCCCGCTTCTATCTTTCGCTCGAAGACGACCTAATGCGCATCTTCGCCAAAGAGTGGGTGTCAAACCTGCTGCAGCGGCTGGGGATGGAAGAGGGCGTGCCCATCGAATCGCGCCTGATCAGCCGGCGAATCGAAAAGGCGCAGGAGGCAGTTGAAGCTCAACACTTCGAGGCCCGCAAACATCTGCTCGAGTACGACGACGTGATGAACAAGCAACGTGAGGCGGTTTACGGTTTACGCCGCCAGTTGCTCAATGGGGTGGATCAGAAGGACCTCATCCTGGAAGACTATGTCGCTGGAATCTTGAGCGACCTGCTCGATCAGCACTGTGCAGTCAAGACGCATCCCGCAGACTGGGACGTCAAAGGTCTCAAGGATGCGATCTTCACCCGCTTCGGCGTAGATATTCTTGCCGAGGGCATTACTCCCGACAAACTGAACCGGCAAGAGTTGGGCGATGCAATCTTCGACAAACTCAAAGCCAGGTACGACGCCAAAGAAAAGCAAATCGGCCCCGACGCCATGCGCTACCACGAACGCATGATCATGTTGAGCGTGCTCGACCAGCAGTGGAAAGATCACCTGCTCAACATGGACCACCTGAAAGAGGGAATTGGTCTGCGCGGTTACGGGCAGAAGGATCCTCTAGTCGAATACAAGCGCGAGTCCTTCGACATGTTCGAAGCCATGATGCAGCGCTTCCAGGAGGACACGACCCGTTATCTCTACCTCATGCAGGTCATCGGAGGCGGAACCGGCGGAGTCGCTCCAGGCGGCGGAGGCCCGCAAGATCAAGACCAGAGTGGCCCGGCTGGAGTTCCCGTGGTTGGCTCCGGCGGCGGCACCGACGGCAACGGACGTCGTCCTCCACAAACGGTTGCAACTTCCATGGACGATCTCGAAGAAGCCTTCCAGCGCCGCAAGCGCCGCGAGCTAGACCAAGCCCGCATGGCCGGCGCAGGAGACCGACAGCCGGTACAGCAAGTGGTGCGCAGCGGCGCGAAGATCGGGCGCAACGATCCGTGTCCGTGCGGATCCGGCAAGAAATACAAGAAGTGCTGCGGTGCGAACGCTTAGGAACCTTGTCGCGAGGCATCACGGCCCTCCGACGTGCGTCGGCATCACCGTGAAGTCTTCGTCAACATGAACGACTTCACCACCACATTATTTGGCTGCACTCCTGCCGGAATCATCGTCAGCAGTCCATATTCCCCCGGCTCCAGCTTGCGTGACTTGCGCTTCTGAATCACAGTCACGTCCCCTGATTGCGAGTCCAGCACCAATAGATAGTTTTGCGTGGCTGAAAGCGCCAGTCCATCCGGTTGGCTTCCTACAGAGAGTGATGCGATGATCTTGCCCACGTCGATGTCATAAACTGCTACCGCATTCGAGCCGAAGTTGCTCACGTAGAGCCGTGAGTTGTCACTGGAGACGACTCCGCGCGTGGGACGGGTTCCGATCAAGTAGCTGCCGCTGACTTCGTCGGTAGTGGTTTCAATGATCGAAATGCTGTCGGAATCGAAGTTGCAGACGATGAGTTCGCCCCCATCCGGCTTGAGAGCGAGATTCACTGGCGTTTTCCCTACGTCAAGCAGAGCCAGCAGCTTGTCGGTTTTCAGATCGATCGAAGCCACTTGGGCCGACCCCGAACACGCAACAAACGCTTTACTGTTGTCCGGCAGGATGGCAATGTCCTGAGGCTGATGGCAGATCGGGATGGTAGCGCGCACGGAGAGAGTTTTCCCATCGATCAACGAAACCGAATCGCTTCCGCGGTTGCTCACAACCACCGTATTGCCGTCCGGCGATACTCGCGCCAGCCCCGGCGAGGCTCCCACGCGCACATTCGCGAGCACCCTGCGCTGCTCCAGGTCAATCACCGAAACGTTGGCCGAACCGGAATTGGCCACATACGCGCGCTCCCCTTCGGAAGAAACATCGATGAAATATGGCGTTCCTTGGACACCAATGGTAGCGACGACTGCATTTCGCTCCGCATCGATGACGCTCACGTTGGATGAACCGCTATTGACCACATAAATTTCATTCTTTTTGGTATTGGCTGCAATTCCCGTCGGCGCAGCGCCGACGCGTAACGTTTTCGCCGGCCGGAATGTGCGCAAATCAATTACGGAAACCGTGTTGCTCTTGCCGTTGGTGATGTAGGCATACTCGCGGTAGGCAGGGTATGAACTGGGAAGTTCTCGCTGGTGAAAGTACCACCACCCAAGCCCTACGGTGAGCGGCAGGGCGATCATGATGAACAGAAGTTTTTTCAAAGCTATTTGAACTGAAGATCGAAAGAAAATAGTCCGTGATCGAATTTGGGAAGGGCACGACTTAGAGTCGTGCCGTGAAGACGCTCAAGGTTAGGCATCGGCACGTCTGAAAGGCGTACCCTTCCCGTTTTTTTGAAAACAGGTTGTGGATTATAGATGAATGGCGGAGAACTCCTACCGCAGCTCTTCCATCACTTGCTCCAGCACTTCTCTGCCTGGACGCACCACTGATGCCGGAAGCGTGGCCAGCGGCGCATCCGTGATATTCAGCATGTCCAGGAACGTTGGGGCTTGCGTATTGACGTAGAGGACCCCGGTCAGCATCTCTTCTTTTTGTTTTGCCTGATGGAGTCGGGTGATCGCCTGAATCTTGTCTGTTGGATCGTAGTCTTCCTCCAGCTTTCGCAATCGCAGTCGCGATCCGTCGTGCATGGTGACTTCTACAGTAGTTCCTGGGTCGTACTCGACTGCGATGTCCTCGAATGCGGGAATGAAATTGATCTCCTGCAGGGGCTCATCGTGGTCTTTCGCGTACTTGTAGGACTTGGTCGAACCTTCGTGATCGTTGAAAGTGACACAGGGGGAAATCACATCGAGAAGAACCGTGCCATTGTGCGAGATAGCGGCCTTCAACATGGAATGCAATTGGCGCTTGTCGCCGGAGAACGAACGGCCAACAAAAGTTGCGCCCAGAGAAATCGCCAGCTCGCATGTGTCGATGGGCGGGAGTTCGTTGATGACTCCGGTCTTGAGCTTCGAGCCAAGATCGGCGGTAGCGGAGAATTGTCCTTTGGTCAGGCCATAGACGCCATTGTCTTCGATGATGTAAATGATAGGCAGATTGCGCCGCATGAGATGAACGAATTGTCCGATGCCAATCGAGGCCGTGTCGCCATCGCCGCTTACTCCAAGCGCCATCAGCGAGCGATTTGCCAGCACGGCGCCCGTTGCGACCGACGGCATGCGTCCGTGGACGGAGTTAAAGCTGTGGGCGCGTGCCATGAAGTATGCAGGGCTTTTCGATGAGCATCCGATGCCGCTCAGTTTGGCCACGCGCTCGGGCTGAACCCCCATTTCGTACATGGCGTCAATAATGCGCTCGGAAATCGCATTGTGGCCGCAGCCTGCGCACAGCGTGGTCTTTCCGCCGCGATAATCGAGGACTGCAAGCCCGCGGCGATTTGTCTTGGGAGCGCCGGTTGGTGTGGTCGCCATTACTTTACCTCCATGGCAGCAATTTCGTCGGTGACCGATCGCGCGTCCATCGGTAGTCCATCCAAGTGCGCAACCCTGCGTAGTTTGAGCACAAGTTCTGGGTCGAGATCCAGCTTGAGTAAGCTGAGCATTTGCGCGTCGCGATTCTGTTCGACCACGTAAACGCGCTTGTGCTCGCGGATGAAGTCGTGGATCTCCGGAGAAAACGGAAACGCGCGAATCCGCAAGTAATCAGTGGACAGCTTATGCTCGTCGCGCAACTGGTCTCGCGATTCCGTCAACGCCCAGTGCGAGCTCCCGAACGCAATGATTCCCACCTCCGCATTCGGCATGTGTTCAATAATGGGCGCAGGTACAAAGGCGCGTGCTTGGTCGAACTTGCGGCTGAGGCGGTCCATATTTGCTTCATAGTCGGCCGGCCGCTCGCTGTACTGGGCCTCGGCATTGTGTCCGCTGCCACGGGTGAAATAGGCCGCTGCAGGATGTTGGGTGCCGGGGAGTGTGCGGTAGCCGATGGCGTCTCCCTCGACATCCTTGTACCGGGAAAAGCTGCCGAGTTCGTCGAGATCTTCCTTGGTCAGGACTTTGCCGCGCTCGATCGGCTTCTCGGGATACGGAAACGGATCAGACATCCAGTTGTTCATGCCCAGGTCGAGGTCTGAGAGCACGAACACGAGCGTTTGAAATTTCTCGGCGAGATTGAATGCCTCCATCGCCATGGTGAAGCATTCCTGTGGCGACGACGGAAACAGGATGATGTGCTTGGTATCTCCATGGGACAGGAATGCGGTAGAAAGAATGTCGCCCTGCGAAGTTCGCGTCGGCAGACCAGTGGATGGGCCGACGCGTTGAATGTCCCACACCACCGCAGGTATTTCCGCGTAGTAAGAGAGCCCAGCAAATTCGGACATCAGAGAAATTCCGGGACCTGACGTTGTAGTCATAGCGCGAGCCCCGGCCCATCCCGCGCCGAGGACCATTCCGATCGCGGCAAGTTCATCTTCCGCCTGAACCACAGCGAATGTGGCTTTCCCGTCCGGGCCGATGCGGAAACGCTTCAGATACTCGATCATGCTTTCCGCCAATGACGAAGAAGGTGTGATCGGATACCAGCTCAGAACCGTGACTCCGGCGAACACGCAGCCGAGGGCCGACGCGGCGTTTCCGTCAATGATGATCTTGCCGTGGTTCTTGTCCATGCGCTGGATGCGATATGGATCGCGTTTGGTCAGGCTTGCCGCAGCGTAGTCGAAGCCCGCCTGCACCGCAGCCAGGTTCAAGTTCGCCGCCTTCACTTTCGTCGCGAATTGCCTGCGAACGGCGATCTCGATCTCCGCCATTGCTATGTCGAGAAGCCTCGCAACGACACCGACATAGATCATGTTCTTGACCAGCTTGCGGAGTTTGGCCTCCGGGCAGACCGGCGCAACCAGCTTGTCGAACGGGACGGAGTAGAACACCAGGTCGTCGCGCAGCCCACTCAGGTTCAGCGGCTCGTCATAAAGCACGGCCGCGCCGGTAGCCAGCGACATTACATCGTCGCGCGCAGTCTCCAGGTTCATCGCGACCAGAAAATCAATCTCTTTCTTGCGGGCAACGTAGCCATCTTTGTTGGCGCGAATGGTGTACCACGTAGGCAGCCCTGCGATATTCGAAGGAAAAAGGTTTTTCCCCGAAACCGGCACGCCCATCTGAAAAATGCTTCTCAGGAGTACGGTGTTGGAACTTTGCGAGCCGCTGCCGTTCACCGTCGCGACCTGAATGCTCATGTTGTTGACAACCGGTGCCACAGGCGTCCGCCCGGCGGACTCGTGCAGCCCGACATCAGTTGTAGCCATTAACTATGGAATCCTTCCTGCCATGACGTTTTTGCAAAAGACCAACGGCTTCGCCCGCACCGACCATGAGATGTGGGTGAACTCTTTAGATTATACGGCAGTGATTTGATGTTAGTAACGAGAGCGTGGGTGCGGGGATTACCGAGTAGGAACTAGGAGGCTATGGCCGGGCAGGAAGAGAAGCGGCAATTTTGTCAGAATTCTACAAATCAGATGATTCGATGCACTGGCTGGTTCAGCGGACGATTCGTTTGCTCTTTAAGGCAGCGCTACTGCTAGCCGTCGGAGGTTGCTTCTTATTCGTGCTGTTCTGGTGGGGCTGTACCGGGCCTTCCGACGCAACGCTCATTAGAAACTTCCGTCATCATCAGGCGGACTTGCAAACGCTGGTGTCAATGTCCGATAAAGATCCACGATTGATACGTATTGCCTTTGACTTCACCCGTCTCGACGACAATTGGGCGTGGCCGAGAGCCCAGTCCGACTGGGGATTCAGCCCCGAGCGATGGAATGAGTATCGAGGCTTGTTCAGTGCGGCTGGAATTAAGGACGGGCTGTATCGGTCGGCGCTCAGCAACGAAATATTTCTTCTTGCGTGGAGTCAGGGAATTGTAAATCGAGGCGAGTACCGAGGATACGTTTACCGCGGTGAATCTAAGCCCGACGATAGGGATGCATACCCGCCGTGCAAGGAAGGGAAGGTCTCCTTCGATGGTGACAAGTATCGCTACAAGAGAATTGCTGAACACTGGTACATCTGGGACGATTAGTCTTAGCTAGGTAGGATGAACACGACTTACTTTCTGTCTAATGTTCCGTGAAGAACTGCGCCATCTTCCTAAACTTGTCATACCGCGACGCAACTAGCTCCTTCACCGGCAAACTCTTGATTTCCGAAAAGTGATGTTCTAGCGCAGCAAAGAGGAGTCTTGCCGCCGCATCAGGGTCGGTATGCGCGCCGCCGTCTGGCTCGGGAACGATGGCGTCGATACAACCAAGGTGTTTCAGATCAGAAGAAGTGATGCGCAGGGCCTCGGCGGCGAGCTCTTTTTTCGAGGAATCGCGCCACATGATGGACGCGCATCCCTCGGGCGAGATGACTGAGTAAATCGCGTTCTCCATCATCAGCACGCGGTCGGAGACGGCGATGCCTTCGCCGGTAATGACGGTAATGATCGGCACCTGGAGACGGGCCATCTCGCGAAGGTTAAGGGCGATAGCCTCGGCCTGTCCCCGTTCTTCAGCGCCCAGACCGGGATTCGCCCCGGTCACATCCACAAATGTGAAGACAGGGCGCGAGAACTTCTCGGCAATCTGCATCGCGCGCAGGGCCTTGCGATAGCCCTCGGGATTCGGCAGCCCGAAGTTGCGATGGACTTTCTGCTTCATGTCCCGGCCCTTTTGCGTTCCGAGGATCAGGACTTCCTCGCCATGAAATCGTGCCATGCCGCAGACCATGGCGGGATCGTCGGCATAGCGGCGGTCGCCGTGGATCTCGCTCCAGTCGGTGAAAATCTTTTCTACGTAATCGAGGAAATAAGGCCGCTGCGGGTGGCGGGCAAGTTCTGTTTTGATCCAGGCCTCGCGGTGCGACATTTCCTTGCGGAGCGCATCGACGCGCTCGCGCAATTCCTCAATCTGGCGGCGGGTCTCCTCGTTCTGGCCGTCGAGCGACTCGATCTTGACAATCTGCTGCTCAATCTTCTCGAGTTCGCGGGGTGCGGTCGAATCGAGCTTGGCGTCGCCATTACGGGAAGCCCGGCGCGTCTCGACCATCGAGACCAGGAGTTGGGCGCTACTCAGCACTGCGCTGATGTCAGCCGTTTTCATCGTTTGTAGTTTGGCGATTGCAGCCGCTCGCATATGTGCCCAGACGGCAATTTCAATCGATGATTCGAACCGCGCCGCGTCCGCAGAGTTCTTCGACGCGCCCAATAAAACTGCGATCCGGAAGGACATTATAGCCTTCCGCCTCCATTACCACCATGAAATCCCCCTCGCGCTCCACGTCAAATAACACCTTAGCCTCGCCTTTTCGTTGAGAGAAAAGGAGATACAGTTCGTCCACTGTATTTTCAGAAGCTTGATCTACAGGAATGCGGATGCGCAGGGAGCGGGGAAGGGGAACTTTGGCTTGTTCGAGCGGAGTGATGTCGTTCACGGTGAGCTTGGGATTGGCGCCTTCCTCGATGCGCACACCGCCGCGCACGAGGACGGGAACTTCCATTTTCACTTTGTCCTGAAGTTTACGGTAGGCGTCGGGAAAAACCAGCATTTCAATTGAGCCGGCGAGATCTTCCAGTGCGGCCTGCGCGTAGAAATCACCTTTCTTGGATTTCAGCACCCGAAGGTTGGTGATGATGCCGGCCGTGCACAGGTTCTCGTCTTTTCCGGTGGAAGACTTCATGGCTGCGAGTTCTGCGGTCGAAAGCGCGTGCAAGTCTTCCAATTTTTCGCGGTACTTATCCAGCGGATGGCCGGTGATGAAGAAACCCAGTATTTCCTTTTCGTTTGCCAGCCGCGTGTGCTCATCCCAATCCGGCGTGTCAGGAAGCCTGTCTTCCTGCGGCTGAGATTCTTCCTGCTGGAACACGCCGAATAGTCCATGCTGCCCGGATTCGGCATCCCGCTGCGTCTTCTGGGCATGGTCCATGGCTTTGTCGAGCACGGCCATGAGTTGCGCCCGGCGGCCAAGAGAGTCCATGGCGCCACTCTTGATGAGCGATTCCAGCACCCGCTTGTTCAGCAGGCGAAGATCAACCTTCTCGCAGAACTCATAAATTGACTTAAACCGGTCGGCTTGTGTGGGGCGGACCTGTCCTGAGCGAGAGTCGAAGGCGCCCTCGTCCGTCTGCCCGAGTTCTTTCCGGGCCGCGACAATCGACTCAATCGCGTTGTGCCCGACGTTCTTTACCGCGGCGAGGCCGAAGCGAATGGCCTGACCGTGCGGAGTAAAGTTCGCATCACTGACGTTAATATCGGGCGGCTCGACCGCAAGACCCATTTCGCGGCATTCGTTGATGTACTTCACCACATCGTCCGTGCTTCCGGTGACCGACGTCAGCAGGGCAGCCATAAATTCGACCGGATAATGCGTCTTCAAATATGCTGTTTGATAGGCCAGCAACGCGTAGGCGGCCGAGTGTGCTTTGGGGAAACCGTATTCGGCGAACTTGGCCAGCAGATCGAAAATCTTCTCGATCTTTCTAGGAGGATAACCGCGTTGCACGGCGCCTTCGACAAAGCGCTCGCGTTGCTTGGCCATCTCCTCCGGCTTCTTTTTTCCCATCGCGCGGCGCAGCAGATCAGCTTCGCCCAAGGAGTAACCCGCCAGGCGATTGGCGATCTGCATCACGTGCTCCTGATAAACAATCACTCCGAATGTCTCTCTTAGGATTTCTTCTAGCTCCGGCAACTCGTATTCGATTTTCTTCCGGCCATGCTTGCGATCTATGAAGTAATCAATCATGCCGCCCTGGATCGGCCCCGGGCGGTAGAGCGCGTTCAACGCGGTAAGGTCTTCGATGGTGTTGGGCTGATAGCGGCGGAGCACGTCCCGCATGCCGTGGGATTCAAACTGGAAGACGCCGGATGTGAGGCCGCTGTGGAATACCTTGGCGTAGGTTTCCTGATCGGTTAGGGGAAGCGCTTCGAGTCTGAGCTGCTCACCCCGCGTCTGCGCGATCAGCTTCAGGGTGTCATCGAGGATCGTCAGGGTGGTGAGTCCGAGGAAATCCATCTTAAGCAGACCCATCTTCTCGATGGCCACCATGTCGAACGCTGTGACGATTTCGTCGTTCTTGGTACGGTGCAGAGGAACCAGGTCGGTGAGCGGCCGCGGCGAAATCACAACACCTGCGGCATGTACTCCCGCGTTCCTTACCAGGCCTTCCAGCTTTTTCGCTGTATCGAGCAACTCGCGTATTTGCTTATCGTTTTCGTAAGCCTGTTGCAGGGCCGGGGATTCCTTGATCGCCGTTTCCAGCTTGATGTTGAGTGTGGTCGGGACCATCTTTGCAATCCGGTCCACGTCGCTGTAAGGCACATCCATTGCCCGGCCCACGTCTTTAATCGCCGCTTTCGCCGCCATTGTGCCGAAGGTGATGATCTGCGCGACATTCTCCCGCCCGTATTTGCGGGTCACGTAGTCGATGACTTCGTTGCGGCGGTTCATACAGAAATCCATGTCAATGTCAGGCATGGAAATGCGCTCGGGATTCAGAAAGCGCTCAAAGAACAGCTCATGTTCGAGCGGATCGAGATCAGTGATGCGAAGCGAGTAGGAGACCAACGAGCCAGCGGCCGAACCCCGACCCGGTCCAACCGGAATACTGTTCTCTCTCGCGTAATGCACAAAATCCCAAACGATAAGGAAATACCCGGAAAACTTCATCTGTTGGATGATGGCAATCTCGCGCGCCAGCCGCTGCTCATATTCGGTGACCCCGTGTTTCAACTTGCCGGCGGCCGACAGTCCCCGTATCGCTTCCATCCGCAGCGCAAAACCTTCACGCGTGACCTGCTCGAAATAACTGTCGAGCGTGTATCCATCCGGCACATCGAAATGGGGAAACGGATTGCTGACTTTATCCAGCCGCAGATTGCAGCGTTCCGCGATCGCCAGAGTGTGCGCCAGCACGTCTGGAGAATCCTTGAACACCTGGTACATCTCGTCGTGGCTTTTGACGTAAAACTGGTTGCCCTGGAATTTCATCCGGTTCGGGTCCTGAATGCTCTTGCCAGTCTGAATGCAGACCATCACGTCTTGCGCGTGCGCGTCGTCTTCGCAAAGATAGTGGCTGTCATTGGTGGCGACCAGCGGCAGCCCGAGGTCCTTCTCAAGCCGGAAGAGGTGGGGATGGATGCGGTGCTCCATCTCCAGGCCCTGGTCTTGAATTTCCAGGAAAAAATTCCGTTTGCCAAAAATATCGGCGTACGTGGCTGCGGCGGTCCGCGCAGCGTCGTACTTCTCTTCCATCAGAGATTCCGCCACTTCGCCTTTCAGGCAGCCCGAAAGCGCAATCAGCCCCTTGGCATGCTCCGCGAGGAACTTCTTACTGACCCTGGGTTTGTAGTAGAAGCCGTGGAGCGAAGCTTCAGAAGTAATCTTTACCAGATTGCGATAGCCTTCTTCGTTTTCGGCGAGCACGAGCAGGTGATTGTAGGTATCGCCATCGGGGGGGGTGCGCTCGATGCGATGATCGTCTTTCTTGCAGACGTAGAGTTCGCAGCCGACGATGGGCTTAATTCCCGCACTCTTCGCAGCATTCACGAAGTGCACCGCGCCGAAAATATTTCCGTGGTCGGTCATGGCCACGGCGGGCATTCCCAGTTCTTTTACTCGGTGGCAAAGCTTTTCCACGTCACAAGCGCCGTCGAGCATGGAGTAATCGGTGTGGAGATGCAGGTGGACAAATTGAGACATGTGAAATCAGGCTCTAGGCTTTAGGCTTCAAGGTCGAACTTCCCCTTGCGACTCTGATCTGATTTTACTTTGGTGCCATTCTAAGGGAAAGCGGGTGGACTAATTGCGCCAAGTTATTCACAGTTGTGGATTGTTGGCGTGTTGATGTCTGTATGTGGCAGAACTTGTTTGGGAAAGGCGGGCGGACGAGGACGTCCGCCCCTACACAATTCATGTAGCCCCGGACGCCCCTTCGACAAGCTCAGGGCAGGCTCTCGTCCGGGGTCTAAAGGTCACAGCACGTTTATTTCGAGTACACGAAATGCCCACGCCGGTTCTGTTGCCAGCAGCTCTCGTTTGATTCAGTGCAGAACGGTTTTTCTTTTCCGTAGCTGACCGTCTTGATGCGATCGGCCGCAATTCCCGCCCCGACCAATGCGTTCTTCACCGCGCTGGCACGATTGTCGCCAAGCGCCAGGTTGTACTCGGTTGATCCGCGCTCGTCGCAGTGTCCTTCAATAGTGAAGCTGATATTGGGATGCTGCTGCAGAAACGCGGCGTCGGCTTGAATCGAAGCTTGCTCGCTGGCACGAACGTCGGACTTGTCGTAATCGAAGTAGATGTCCTTCACACTTTGTGCGAATAACTGTTCTTCGGTTAACGAGGGCTGAGTGGTCGGGGGTGGCGTCGGTGGAGGCGCATTCACGGTGACCCGTGCCGTTGCCGTTTGTGTTCCTCCGGCTCCCTTTGCCGTGAGTGTGTAAGTGGTGGACTCCGCCGGGCTCACCTGCTGCGTACCGTTCGGTTGCACTGCGCCAATTCCGTCAACACTGATGTCGGTGGCATTCGAGGTTTGCCAGGTCAGGGTTGAGGACTGCCCTTTGTCAATCGTGTCCGGGCTAGCCGTCAGCGTTGCGGTAGGCGTAGCCGGAGCCGGTGGAGGCGGCGGAGGCGGTGGTGGCTGCTTTTTGTGGCACGCACCGAGGAACAGAATCGCGCCCAGCGCGAATACGAGGGCGACCCATTTCAATGTCAGTTGCTTCATTTTTTCTCCCTTTTATTGCACGTCTCTCGACGCGCGTCTCATTCCGGTCGGGACGAATTTCGCCTCCCCAGAGATATCAGGAACTCACATCCAAGCACAAGAACAAATCTATTTCCAACTCCAGTTCGGCTCGGAATTGCTCCCAGAAGAGGTCAGCGCTTTCTGGTTGCTGCCGTCGGCCAACATGGTCCAGATTTGCAGCGAGCCTGAACGATTGGATTGAAAAACAATATGCCGGTTGTCCGGCGACCACGACGGGAAGTCGTTTCGCCCGCCATCGTGCGTCAACTGCACCCACTGCTTGCTGGCCACATCCATGATGTAGATATCCTGCGCGCCCGGAGCGCCGGGGCCGTAATGGCGTATCCAGGAAAATACCAGGAACTGGCCGTTGGGCGACCATGAGGGCGAAACCGCGTAGCCTTGGTCGGTGAACTGCTGAACGTTGGTTCCATCAGAACCCATGGTGTAGATCTGCGGCAAGCCGGTGCGGCCGCTGACCCACGCAATTTCAGAACCTGTCTTGCGGTTCCAAGCCGGTGAAACGTCTGGGCCCTTCGAGTTGGTCACGCGGTGCAGGTTCGCGCCCGACTGGTCCACAACGTAGATTTCGGGATCGCCCGAGCGCGACGACGATATAGCCAGCTTCGTGCCGTCCGGTGACCAAGCCGGAGAAAGATTCGTGCCGCCAAATCTTGGAAACGACACCAACCGGTTCAGGTCAAACGAGAACATTCGAATTTCCCAGCCGGTGCCGGTAAAGGAGCTGAACGCCAGCCGCGAGCCGTCAGGAGAGACGTGAGGCGATAAGGAAATCGTGCCCAAGGTCGTGACCGGATGCTGGTTGGCGCCGTCGTAGTCCATTGCCCAGATTTCTTTGTGTCCGCCGCGCGCGCTCACATAATAGACCTGCGTTTCCGCAATGCCGTTGATTCCGCCACCCAGCCGGAAGATGATTTCATCCGCGAATTTGTGCGCAATGATGCGGGCCGCCTGCGTGGTCGCTGCGTCTGTGTACTGCTTTCCCAGCACTTGTGGTGCAGCCGTGTTCTTCACATCGTAGAGCCATCCTTGAACCGTGACGTTATTCGCAGACGTGGCCAGATTGCCGAATACCAGCATCATCGCATTCGGGGGCGGTGCGCTCCAGGACTCGAACTTTACGTCGGCGGGAGCGCCGATCTGGCCGAGAGGGTAGAAGCTTTTCGAGACCATATCGAAAATGCCGGCATTGTCGAGATCGCTCCATAGCGTGTCGTTGAAAGTCTTGAGCAGTTCGGTATTTCTCGGGTCTTGGCTGGAAGCCTTGAACTCGGGCACGGCGATGCGAATTTTTTCAACCCCCAGCCCAGTGCCGGTTTTGATCCAGTCCTGGGCGGAGGCGGAGACCACTAAGATCAGGGGAAGAAAACCTTGGAAAAATCGCTTCATGAAATTTAGTCCCATAATTCGAACACCACAAAAACCAACAGCCATTTCTATCTCTTGTAATCGAACCAGAACTCTACCGAAACTTTGCTCCCGGAATAATCCGGAGGCAGGGGACCAAAGCTGTCAATACGCTGCAACGCTCGCACTGCCGACTGGTCAAGCGAAGGCACGCCGCTGGACTGTTCGATTTGCACATGCGTCGGCCGCCCGCTCCGGTCTATGTCGAACGTTACGTATACCCGGTTTGCATCCTGGATGCGTGGGTCCACCTCGTACTTTAGCCAGTTCTCTGAAACTTTCTGATTTACGACTCGCACGTACCAGGCATAACGAGATCCGAAATCGCCGCCTCCTCCCGTGAATCCAAACCCGCCCTTTGCGGAGCCAATATTGAAAACGGAATACGGCCCGCTGACCGGTCCACCTTCACCAAATGGAACAATGTTGTTGGCTTCTTCCACTGGCTGAGGCGGCGGCTTACGCTGACTCGGGGTCGGCTGCTGAACTGGTTTGGGCTTTATTTTTGCATTCTTCTCCGGAATCGGGACCGCTTCTTTCTCTTCCACAACTGGCTGCGGCTTCGATTTCGAAAGTCCTTTTGATTCGGTCGCCAGCACGTTCTGCGTCTGTACTGGATTCGCCGGCAGCGGAACATTGCTCACCAGCGTGACGCCCATCGCTCCGCCGCCTCCGCCTGCTGCCCAACTCGAACCGCGTGACCCGTGCGCGACGAAGGCATACACGACTATTGCTACCGCCACTCCAATATGCAGCGCCGCTGACCACGCCAGGTTGTGTCCCCAGCGTTCGTGCTCAAAAAAGATTTCAGTGCTGGCCATGAGATTCAAGCGGCTGGGTGACGATGCTGACGTTGGTGATCCCCGACCCTTTCACCGCGTCCATCACGGTCGCAAAGGCACCGAACGGCACGTCTTCATCCGCCCTCAAAAAAATGGACTGATGCTGCGGATCGCGGACTTTTTGCCGCAGCTTGGCGCCAATCTCGTTAATGTTGATCGGATCATTTCCCAGAAACACGCGCTGCTGCTTGTCGATGCTGATGACCAGCCGCTCTTCAGTGATCTCTTTCACGGTGCGCGTCTTCGGGACAGCGACTTCGATCCCGGACTGGAGCACGGGAGCGGTAACCATGAAAATGATCAACAGAACCAGCACCACATCCACCAGCGGAGTGATGTTGATGTCGGAGAGAGCGATCTGAGTGCGCCCATTGGGAGCAGTGAAAGCCATTACCGCCGCACCTCCGGAAGCTCGGAGACTCGGGCAGCCGTGGGTTGACGCTCGACTGCATTGAGCATCTCCAGCGAGAAGTCGTCACACCTAGCCGCGAAGTCGCGGATTGAGCCGCCGATCAGGTTATAGGCGATAACGGCTGGAATTGCGGCAGCAAGCCCAGCGGCAGTTGTGATCAGAGCTTCCGAAATTCCGGGAGCAACAGCTCGCAGCGTAGCCGCGCCGCTGGTCCCCAGGCCATGAAACGCGTCGATGATGCCCCAGACCGTTCCGAACAATCCGATAAACGGAGTCACTGCGCCGGTGATCGCCAACCAGGGAAGATTTCGCTCGAAGCGGGTCATCTCTTCGGAAGACGCAATCTGCATGGCGCGCTGTACTGCGAGTGGATTTCGCAGGGTCCCCGAGGCCCCGACCTGGCGCTCGAATTCCCTAAACCCGGATTCGAACACTCCCACAAGAGGGCTAGGCCGAAACTGGTTGGACACGACTTTCATGTCCTGCAGCCGCTGCGCGCGCCGAAATGCTCGCAGAAACCGGCCACTCTGAACGCGGGCCCGCCGGAGCACACTCCACCGGGAAAGAATGATGGCCCAGGAAACCAGACTGAACGCCAGCAGGAGCACCAGCACTGCTTGCGCTACCGCGCCCGTTTCCTTGACGAGATCGACGATTTCGCCGCCGATAAAAAGAGCAGGGAAGAGATACAAATGCATTGTTTTTTAGGGAAACGCCAGACTTTGATTATAGACCAACGATTTCGGCTGCCGGGCATGTGTACTCAATCCGTAACTAGGGAAAGTACATGCGCGTCCGCAGCCTTCGCTGCAAGGGCGTGAGTTCGTCGAGGATTGGCTGCCACTCTCTCAGAAATGGTCTCCCGGTGCCTCATTTAGGTGACCCACTGGAATGTGCCCGCGTGGCCGAATTGGCGGCCTCGGTGCGCGCCTTCTCTCGACCAGAACCACGCGACGCACAATTCCCACGTAAACCGAAATGCTGGCTCGTTCCTCGCGATAGAACTGCACGTTGACGAAAGCCTCGCGCTGCATCCCAGTCGGTTCAAATGTCGAATTCCTCACGATTTCTAGCGCCGCATCGGCGAGTTCTCGATCGGAGGTTTGCAATGCCTCTGCTTCCCGCACCTGTCCATCGTTGTCACCTATGGTTGCGTGAACGATCACCGGCTGAATCGACCCGACTAGAACATTGGGGTCAGGCTGAACCCGGATTGGAAAGCGGCCAGGAGCGGACAACGTGAAGGATGGGCCTTGCGCCAACATTTCCGGAGTAGGCTGAAAAATACTTGGATCAATCGTACCCGCGTCCTCGAGTTTATTGACTCGGATTTGCAGCAGCGTGTCGCCGTTCTCCACAACCGAGATTTGACGCGCGATCGCATGACCATGGAAACTGATTGCGTCGTCGTAATCGTACGTGACGTAGATTCCCGGCGCCTCGGACCACATTTCCAGCAAACCTGAACTGGGATCGATACAGTATTCAGTTTCCACCCAAAAACGCGAAGCTGGCACAGCCGCAACCCCTCCTGAGAGGAGAAGGCAGGTAATCTTCTTTCCCTTGTACTTCACGGCTGCCGACCGGATGGTCTCCCGCTGCAGCGCTCCGGTGATCGGCCAGAATATTGCGCTACGCGCCATTTGTAGGCGCAGTGGTACTGGGTCGGTCGTACCGTAAATCTTCCCTCCAGAGGCAACACGAATCTGCGTCGAGCCGCCTAACCATGCTGTCCATCGCCAGTTCGCGCCTTGCCAAGTCTCCTCCATCTCGCCGTAACCTTCATACGGAAGCTGACCATTCGAGGTGAAGGATGCTTTAAGAACAAACGGGGCGCCTCCGGATTCCTGCAGGTTGTAATTTTGCTGTGCTCGTTTGAGGAGATCGACTGCAACTGCCCTTTGATCGGGAGAATTCAGAAGCTGAGCAAAGCCGGTCACCAGTTCGTGCCGGTCTGCAGGTAAGGGCGCCATCTGGCAGAAAGCGCTCGCGGCGGCTAAGGCGAACGCGACTAGGGAGGCGGAAAAGAGTCGAGCAGTTTGCATTGAGTAGCACTCCTAACCACGCCCTAGCCGACCCCTTTTAGGATCCGACAACCCTTACGCGGGAGTATAAATCCAGAGTCAAGCCGTACCAGAAATCCAGGCCCCCCTTCCCGCGTAGCCGCTTTCCTGTCATTATGCTGGTACAAAGGGGAGTACCCGCGCCATGTCTGCTCAAACTATCATCGGTCCAATTTCTGGTATCGGTTCAGGCGTCTTCCCGAGCCTGATCTTCGTGCAGGGAACTGAGCAGCGCTCTTTGTATCTCGACCACAGTCCTTTCACCGTTGGAAGAAAGATGGACAAGGACCTGGTAATTGCCGATCCCAGGGTTTCCCGCGACCACGCTCTCATCGTTTCGGAAAACGGGCAGTTCTTCGTAGTTGACCAGGGCAGTAAGCACGGAACCTTCATCAATGGCGAGCGGGTCGAGCGCAAGTTGCTGGAGCGCAATGATCGCGTTGAGTTCGGGGCGCGCGATTCCATCTACGTCGTTTTCCACCCCCAGCACGTCACCACCAACACTGCCCGCGATTTCCTGAGCCAGATTTCAGGGATCCAAATTTCCAGTGAAGTTACCGACCTCGAGAAACTGACTATTTTTCTCGATGCCGCGCGCAAACTGAATACAACTGGAGTGCTGGATGAAATCCTGCTGACTCTACTGGACGTGACTCTGAAGCTGACTGGCTCCGAGCGGGGATACGTCTTCCTGAAGAACGTAGACGGCAAGTTGCGCCTGGCAGCAGGACGGAACTCTAAGGGCGAGCTGCTGCTTGACGACACGACAATTTCCCACTCAATCCTCGAAGATGCGCTGCGATCAAATTCCGAATTTCTGCTGACCGATACCAGCCAGTCGCTCGATCTCTCAGGGCGTCAGAGCATTGTTGCCTACGATCTGCGCACCGTGATCTGCATTCCCCTTCGCAAGATGCAGGTGCAAACGCGCGCGCGGGGAGGCTCAGAACCTGCGTCCTCAGGCGACGCCATGGGTGCGCTTTACGTGGATTCGCGCTTTGCCTCGCGCGATATTTCCAAGGTAAGCGGAGACATCTTGCACGTGGTGGCCACCGAGGCAGCGTCACTGATCGAGAATGCGCGCCTGGTGCAGGCGGAAGAGGAATCGCGGCGCTATCAGCAGGAGTTGACCATCGCAGCTTCAATCCAGCAGCGATTAATGGCGGTGACGATCCCCGAGGTGCCGTTCGCGCGTCTCTGCGGCAAGAACCTCTCCTGCAAAGAAATTGGAGGAGACTTTTTTGACGCCGTCAATACTGAAGAGGGCCTGGCGATCGTTTTGGCTGACGTGGCGGGCAAGGGCGTATCCGCGGCACTGCTGGCATCAACCCTGCAAGGCATGATGTATTCCCAGCTCGTCGCGCGTATGCCACTGACGGAAATCGTGGCATCGGCAAACCACTTCCTCACCAGCAAGCGCATTGGAGAAAAGTACGCGACCGTCATTATCGCCCGTCTGCGCCACGACGGCGAACTGGAGTATGTGAACTGCGGCCATATTCCGCCACTGCTAGTTTGTGGAGGCGAGATCATACGCCCGTCGCACGGGAACCTTCCGGTGGGCCTGTTGGCGGATGCTACCTATGAGAGTGACCGCTACAGCCTGCATGCGGGAGACCGATTGGTGCTGGTCACCGACGGAGTCACCGAAGCGGAAAATGCCGAAGGTGAGTTCTTCGACAACGAACGCCTGGAAATTGCCGCCAAAAAGGGGACGATGCAGGATATTTTCGCGGCCGTCTCAGAGTTCTGTGGAAGCACGCCGCTAAATGATGACTGCACCGTCGTCGAGATGGTCTTTTCAGGCGAATAGGACTTGGTCTTACTCAGTCCGTAATGCGCCCTGATTTTCCCGTTTACCTAGTTTTCGACTAGTATGGTTTACGCTCGCGCCCGTTGTCTGAATGAGACTCTTTCTCCTGACGAGGCGCACTCTCGCGTTGAGAGCCATTCCCCCCTCGAGCTCCGCTGGGACGCGGCCCTGAATCCATTGGCGTCCGAGACACTGGACGAGCTTCGTTGCGCACCGGCTGGGCACCTCGGTTGCCGTATCCTTCCTGACGCGACATCGGCCCCCGCTGCATGTTGCGCGAAGAGTTTTCTGGACGCGGCACCCCACGATTTTCGACTGAGCGATTCTCAGCAGGGCGATTCCCGGTGGGGCGATAAGGCCCTCCGGCAGACCGCGCCGCTACCACTCCACGACCGTTGAATTCGCCGGGTCGAGCCGTCGCGGCAATCGCGGGCCGCCCATGATTCACTGACGCCAGGAATGCACGGTTGCTGCTGGCAGCGTGTTCATGCTGCATCTGCATGTTTGTCGCTTCGATGTGACGTTCGCGTGCCGCTGTCTCCTCGAAATGAGCAGGGCGGGCGTTGATTCCTCCTCTGCCTCCGTTGTAGCTGACGCGGTTCACGGTCACATTATTGATCACCGTCTTGTTGTAAATGTGGACGTTGGTGATGTTAACGTTATTCACCGAACGGTTGTAGAAGAAAGTCCTACCGCTCCAGTATCCGCCTTCATAGCCGGTCCCAAAGTATCCGAAGCCATAATTGACGCCACCATAAAATCCGATGTGTGGGCCCCAATAGCCTGCATGCCAGATATAAGCACCGCCGCCCCAACCCCAGTAACCAGGCGTCCACAAGAAGCCCGGCTCGGGGGCCACTACCCACGTCCCCGGCACCCAGTAATAGCCATCCGGACCATAAGCCCAGTAGCCGGGCGTCCAAATATAGCCGTCACCGGGACAGGCAGGCTGTACGTACACCGGCAGCACCGGCGGGGCAATACCCACCGAAATAAAAACGCCTGCAAAGGACGACGCCGGGATTGTCAGCACCAGCAGCGCCAGGAACAAATAGCGAATCACGCGCGTACTCTTCATGGTGTCTCCTGTGGTCAGTTTCGTCGATGACCCGCTTCATCTGAAACCGTGCGGGATCATGGAACGCTTGGGGGAGCTCAAATCTGTTCCGTAACTGTTGTCCCGTATACAAACTCAAGTTTTAGAAATATGTTGCGAGGGCGCGCAGTGTGCTGATTCTACATCGCTTTCCCGAGAAATCTGCCCGGTTTAGGCTAGCATGGGGATTACTTTAGTACACAAAATTTCTGGCGACTGCTGCGCCGAAAAATGGTGATCGTTGCGCTTGCTCACAGACACCTGAACGAAATCGACTGTATAGAATCTGAATCTTCGCTGAACGGATCGAGCTACCAACATGACAACCACCGCTTCTCCGATCTCTGTCCCCAGACGTGACCAGCAATCATTTTTCGTGAACGGCATGGCAGTGATTTGGGCGATCGCCATAGCCAAATTGCTCTTCCATATTTACTTCAACAATCGCTACGGCTATTTCCGCGATGAGTTCAACTACATGTCTTGCGGAGACCACCTCGCCTGGGGATATGTTGATCAGCCGCCGCTCATTCCGTTTCTGAGTTACATTTGTCGCGCGGCGCTCGGGGATTCACTGCGCAGCGTTCGCTTTATTCCGGCGCTGGCTTCGTCGCTCTTAGTTGTGCAGACTGCCTTCATTGCTCGCGAACTTGGCGGCAAGCGCTTCGCGCTTCTATTGAGTGCAGTCGCCGTGGCGTTCGCGCCGCAATATCTCTCTAACGGCAGCTTGTTAGGGACGAACTGCCTCGAACCCAACCTCTGGATGGGCGGCGCCTACTTTGCGATTCTCGCCATCAAGCGCAACGAGCCTCGCTACTGGCTCTTGGTCGGCGCGATTGCCGGATTAGGCATGGAGGAGAAATATTCCATTGCATTGTTCGCCTTCGGAATTGTCGTCGGTCTGCTCTTGACCGAGCAGCGGCGCGTCTTCCTGAATAAGTGGATCTGGCTGGGCGGAGTAGCTGCATTTCTTGTGTTCCTCCCGAACTTGCTCTGGAACATGCACTATCACTGGCCGTTTCTCGAATTGATGCGCAACATCAAAGCCGAGGGCCGCGATGTTGTGCTTCCCGCTGGGCAGTATTTTTTCCAGCAGACACTACTTCTCAATCCCCTCACAGCGCCGATTTGGCTTACAGGGCTTATTGCGCTCTTCTTTTCCGCCCGTCTGAAATCGTATCGCGTGCTCGCATGGAGCTATCTCGTTTGCTATGGTGTCTTCTTTGCTCTTCATGGCAAGAATTATTATCTAGCCCCGATTTATCCCATGCTGCTGGCTGCCGGTGCTGTCGTGATCGAATCCGCGATCGCCAGCCCGCGTCGCGCCTGGCTAAAGCCGGCAATCATCGTCGTTTTGCTGGCCAGCGGGCTGTATCTCGCTCCCGTCGTGATTCCTGTCTTCTCCCCAGAGAAGTTTATCGCCCACACGCGAACGCTGCCGTTCAAACTTCCGCGCATGGAACATTCACATGAGCGTGCTGCTCTGCCGCAGTGGTACGCAGACCAATTCGGATGGGAAGAGATCGTCGCCGAAACCGCCCAGGCTTGGAACCAGCTTGGCGCTGAAGAGCGCCCTGACTGCGGGATCTTCGCTCAGGATTATGGCCAGGCGGGCGCTATCGACTTTCTCGGTCGCCGCTACGGGCTGCCGCCTGCGCTGAGCGGTGATAAGACTTACTTCTTATGGGGACCGCGCGGCTACTCAGGCAATTGCCTGATCGTCCTGGATGACACCCGAGAGAACCTAGAGGCGCTCTGGAACACCGTCGAATACGTGGGCAACTCAGCGGACAATCCTTACGCGCTGGAAAAGCAGATTCCCGTTTTCATCTGCCGGGGCGCGAAGTTCGGCACACTTGCCCAGCTCTGGCCGAAACTGAAGCGCTGGCGCTAACGGCACCAATTATTGGAGCAGTAAACGTACTTGCTGAAGCTGTCTTGTGAAGTCCTGCTTCTCTTCGAGCACTCGTTTTGGATTGGGAATCGCGCGCTGCAATTCCGAAGGAGCGTTTGCAAGGCTCGATTCAAGGTTCGGCAGCGCGGATGGGTCGTTGAGCGCGGCCATATAGCCCTGAGTGACACGTCGCAGTGGTAGCTGCCAATCCGGTTTGTTGAGGACTCCTAACTCACGCTTCATCGCCGATTGCCAATCAAGACCGGACGATCCGAACTGCGCGAAAGCTTTTTGCAATTCCGACCGCTGCCCAGGGGAAAATCCCGCTAGGTGTGACAGCCCTTCGATAGCCCGAAAATGATCCACAAGCAGGTCCTTTGCCACCAGCGTGGCGAACAGCGTACCGCCATTTTCGATATCGTGCGAGAAGCGCACTCCCGCAGCCAGCGTGCGCACCGCTCCGTCCTTATCGCCGGCGATCATCAAGTGAAAGGCGTAGAGAACGTTAAGCCGTCCCAGAGTCAGCGCCTTACGAGCGTATTCAACGGACGTCTGATCGCCGAGTCCGTAATCCAACCCCCAATCACACGTCGGCAGCGCTGTGCCGCGCGACATCACCTCGATCGCTGGCCTGTTCTTTTCGACCAGGTCTTTGTATTTCAGGTCATCGTAGGGAGCCGTACCCTCAAGAATCAGGTTCAGCTCTTTCGCTTGGTCGTCGGTAATACTAGAATCCTGCATCTCAGCAAATGCTGCCCAATAGCGCAATGCCGCATTCTCGCTAGGTTTCGAGTTTTGCCGAGCAGATGCCCCCCAGGTCGAACCCGCCATAAGCAGAACCAGTACTGCCATCATCTTGTAAGTATTCATAACTTGGTTTTCTCCTTGCTGAGAACGTCGAGCGCGCTGCGCTCACCTTTCGGCAGTTGGGCGGATTGCGAATGAAATGCCACCCCGTCGAGCGCCGCTTTAACCGACGGGGATTCGGCGAATAAAGCATTCGCGTGGCGAACGGTCAGCGGCTCCCACGTCGTGGCCTTCTCAACCACTGTTGCGCGATTGGCACCGTGTGGTAGGTATGTTGGTTTGGCTCGAAAGTGCACGGCAAGCGCGACCGCGAATATGACGCTGGCGAAGGCCCCAGCCCATACGAAAATGGATGGACGCGGAGTCACCTGTGTCCGTGCCTTCGCCGGCAGCGGTTCCGGATCCAACGGACGGAACTGCTTCAGATAACGTTCGAACTGCTCATCATCAAGGCTTGGCACAGGAGTCCTCCTTTGCGCACATCGCTTCGCGCAACTTGGTAAGGGCATAACGATATCGCGATGCCGCAGTATTTGAGCTAATGGCGAGAACTTCAGCGATTTGCGAGAACGTTAGCTCGCCCCATACGTGCAAGATTGTTACCTCGCGCTGATCATCTGGCAGGCCAGACAGCGCGCGCCGAAGCTTCGCTTCACCGGCGAAGTCTCGGTCTGGCGGCGCGAACCAGGCAAGGTCGGGATCGAGTGCGACGTTTCGTTGGCGAACCTTCGCATCGTTGAGAACGGTATTCCGCACACTTGCGAACAAATACGCCTTTGCATCCACAACCCGGGGCAGACTGCCATCTTCTATGAGCTTCAAGAAGACCTGGTGAACCGCATCCTGAGCCCGGCCCCGGTCGCCGGTCACCGCTTGCCCAAAGAGCAGGAGCGCGGGGCCATGCTGCCGGTACAACAGCTCGATTTGAGTAATGTTTCCCGGCTGCATGTTGCGGCCTCAATCGTAAGACAATTGATCAGCCCGAGTTTGTCTACGATTTTGAGAAAATTGATTGGTCCGGTGCGGGATTGTAGGTCGGAGCTGTCGGATCAGCGATACCAATCGTCCCTGGTCAGCGGCATTCCGCTCTGGCCGTCCCAAGGCTTGACCAAAAGAGACTGGTACAAGTCCAGCTTGCCCGATTGGAAGTAGTAGGCGGAGCCGGCCAGATACAACCTCCAAACCCGATACTTGAGTTCGCCGACAAGGCTGCGGGCCTGGTCTGCATTTGCCTCGAGCCTCCGAAGCCATTGGCAGAGCGTCAAGAAGTAATGCTCACGCAGATTTTCCACGTCGCGGACCTCGAAGCCGATTTCCTCAGCGCATTGCAACATGGTTGCGATTGGCACCAAATCATTGTCCGGAAAGACGTATACGTCGGTAAAAGTTGGCTCTGCGGACTTGGATCGGCTTCCGGCGCGGCCTATGCCGTGATTCATGAAAACTCCGCCGGGTTTCAACAAGCAAAATGCGGCGCGAAAATATTCTAGAAGCTCGCTTTCCCCGACGTGTTCGACCATGCCAACGCTGACCAGTTTGTCGAACTCACCAAGCTCGGCGGCATCGCGGTAATCAAGAAGCAGCGCTTCACATCGGGACGAGAGCTTTGCTTCTGCGATTCGTTCTTGTGCGAGCGCCAGTTGCTGCCGGCTGAGCGTGATCCCCGTCGCGTGAACTCCATAATGTCGAGCCGCATGAAGAATAAGGCCACCCCAGCCGCAGCCTATGTCAAGCAGACGCTCCCCGGGACGAAGACGCAGCTTGCGGCAGATGTAATCAAGCTTTTGCGCTTGGGCCTCTTCTAAATTGTCTTCCAGCGATTTGAAATACGCGCAGGAGTACACCATCGCGGGATCGAGCCAGAGCTGGTAGAACTCATTTGAAACGTCGTAGTGAAAGCTGATGGCCTGCTGGTCGCGCGATTTCGAGTGCAGCTTGCCGCGAAGTTTTGCGCTGACGCCGTCATCATCATTCCTCGAAGGAAGGCCGAGCAGCAGAGTGGCCAGGTGCAGCTTCCTTTTCGGACTCCTGTATCGCCCAGCCAGATGCTCAGCTACCGGGAAGATTGCGAGGATGTCTCCGGAGATGTCGAAGTCGTTGTAGATGTAGGCTTCGCCCAGCGCGACCTGTGTGGCCGCGTTCAGTGCGGCACGCAGCCGGCTCGCGTGGTTGATGCGCCACGTAAAACGACAGAACTGTCCTGGCTCAGGATCCAGCCGCGTTCCGTCCCAGAGTTCGACCCTAAAGTTGCGCGGGTGATAGTCGCGTAGCAGTTCCTGAACAATGGCCATCGCCTTGGCCGCTGACTTGTCGTTATTGACGACGACCGGATTCGTGACGACTGGCGATCGTTCCGCCATGGCGCAATTATTATGCCCTCAAAGTTCCTGAATGGTGACCGAAAAATCTACGCCCTCCCAATGCCGCGCCTGCTGCCAGAAAAATGTAAATACCACGGTGTGGCCAGGATCCAGGCTGTGGCTTGGAATGTCTGCAACATAGATTCCCAGTCCGGTATCTCGAGTTGCGCTGTCGTCCACAGTTTGCCAGCCATCCTCGCTCCAATGCACTGTGGCAGGGGCCATCACTGCGATGCGCAGGTCCTTCCCCGAGGGCACAATCCGGCATTTGTTATTGAAACGCCACTCCCAGTAAAGCGACTTGCGCTGCTCCACCCGGTAGCGCTTAACCGTCTGCGGCGGCTGATCAAAGATCTTTCCATCCTTGATGGAGCGGACCAGTTTGATGTACTCCGAATGCGCCCAGACCAGCGGGCAAGCAGATCCGGATGGCTTGCCGAGAAACAATTCACGCTCAGGAATGTCGGTACTGTCCCAAACTTGTTCCGGCAGCAGGCGGCTGCCATTGGTCGAAAATTCTACCGCGCGAAGCAGGTCTTGGGCCGCGCTTATATTGCCCGCAGCCAGTTCGTAATGCGCACGCTCACCCGCGAGCAAAGGCCATGGCCGTCCAATGCCGCTGCCATCAAACGGAGCGCCGTCAGCATGTTCGCCGTAGCCATCATCGTTGTAGCGATACCAGCACGGGCCTTGGGGAAGTTTCACCCGCAGCAGCGCGTCAATCACTTTGATGGTATTCAGAATTCGCGGATCGTCCGGAGCACGCAAGCCGAACCGCACCAGGGACAGCGCATCCGGGCTGATGATATGCGAGCCGCGCTCATTGCCCTCCCCGGGAGGACGATTCTTGATTGGCACGAACCCCTCGGTCGGAGAAGCGGCGCAGTCCGACTCCGGCGGCGCGATGCGAACGTAATATCCATCGACGGCGATCTGCCGCGCCAGGTCGCCGTTGGTCGAGTAGGTCCAGCGCTCAATGCTGTCATTCCAGGTATCAGCGAGATCGCGCAGGTATGCGGCAACGGTGGGCTGATTCACCAACTCAGCAATGTCAGCGGCAGCGAGCAACCCCGCGACTTCGACAGCCAGGGTGAACGGCGAATAGCCCGCGTCCTCCTCCCAGCGGTCCTGCTGCGTCACCGGCCCATTGCAAGCTATGAATCCGGCAGCGTTCAGCACCATGGGCCACCAGCGCTTCAGATCTCCCAATGCGCCAGGAGCTTCACGACGAAGCAAGTCCACCAGCAGAATGGGGAAGGCTGCTTCATCCATCTGCAAGCCATTCCAGTAGGGGCGCCCGTCGAGCCACATATTTTGCGGCCAGCGGCCGTCGGCCTCTTGAGTGACCTCGAGGTAGCGAAGAATGCGAATCGCGTCTCCCGTGGCGCCGGCGGCAACAAAGCCGCCCGCAGTTTCGACCAGATCACGTGGCCAGACCAGGTGATATCCGCCCAGATCTTCATCGCCTTTGTTGAAGCCCCAAGGAATGGAAAGGCTGGCGATTACCCCGCCAAGAAAGTCCTTCGACTCATGGACGCGCAACATAGCCGTGCTCGCGCGGTACAAATCATGGTCAACTGGCCGATCCAGCGGCATCAGCATCTTGTGCCAATTCTTCCATTGCGAAACGTAGTCACGAAACAGATCGTTGTAATCATCGAGGAGAGTCGCACGAACTTGTTCCGCCGCCTCCGCCCAGATGTTGCCGAAGCCCAGCGCGAGAACGAATTCCCCTCCGCATGCAGCCAGATCAACCTCGCCGGTGAGCGCGACATTGCCGTTCTCAGCGCGCGGATAATGATTTGTCAGTTGGAAATTTCGCGAAAGGTCATGCCAGCCGTCAGAGTAGCCGGAAAATCCCACCGACATCTTTTTCCACGGTGACGAGCACGCGAACGCCAGAGCAATGCCCATCGGACTCTCCGCAAACAGCATTGGCACACCCTTGTAATCCCCGATCCATCCTGTGTTGTTGCTACCGACATTGCCCAGATGAGGTGCAAGCAGCGCATACAGCCGGGAGTTCGTAAGTCTGGGGACACCCGTCGTCGGCCGTCCGGTCTCGATAAATCGAATTTTCTGCAGAACCACGTTCCGATACGGGTCTGCCAGGATTTCCTTTTCGATCCGGTATCTATCATTCAACTCGGTATTGATCAGACGAAAGGCGGGAACGCCTGGTTCGATTGGCATGACTTCGAACTTGCAATGCCTCTTTTCTTCGGAAAAGAAACTTGAACCATCGGTGACCATCAGCCCTAGATCACGCGTGCAGGCCATATCCACGCGAGGAAAATAAATCTCATTAAGGATGCCGTGGCTCAGCGTGAACCACACGCGGCTGGTGCGATTGAGCGCCGTGCCCACACCGGTCTTGGCGCTGGATGTCCAGCGTGGCGGAATGCCCGGCCATCCGGGTGCGTAGAGGTTCGAATCACTCACAGATGAGGTCCTGCCCCGGCGTCTTGGGCCGGAGTGTTACTTCGAGATGCTTGGAATAGTATCAGGCAAGGTCATTGGCCTGAGTCAAACGGCCTGGGTCAAGCGACCAGTGTAGATGGCCATGCCCACGACGGCATCAACTTCCATTCGGTGTAGGTGCTCGATTTCTTCGTGGGTTGAGATTCCGCCCGCTGCGATCAGCTGCCTAGTCGTGGCCTGTCGCAACTCACGAACTGGGCCGAGCGGAAGGCCGGACATTAGTCCCTCGGTATCGATGTGTGTGTAAAGAAATGCGCAGCAAAACGAATCAAGCGCTTTGACCATTTCGAGCGGCGAGATGGATGTGATCTCGCGCCATCCCCGAATGGCGACTTTGGCTCCTCGGGAATCGATTGCGAAAACCAGCTTCGCCGAACCAAACTCAGCGGCAAGCTGCTTCGCAAACGCCACATTGATGGTGCCGTTCTGAATCAGGGTTGAACCCAGAATCACCCGTCGCGCGCCCGCATCGAGCATCTTGCGCGCGCTTTCAATTGAGCGTATCCCGCCGCCAACCTGGCAGGGAAGTCGTTTCACAAAAAACTCGATTAGATTTGCATTCGATTCGCGGTCCATCGCCGCATCAAGATCAATCAATTGCACCAGAGGGAATGAAGAAAACCGCGTCGCCCATTCCTCAAAGTTTTCCAATTCAAGGGCCTCCTTTTCGCCCTGAACCAACTGCACAATTTTCCCGCCCATGAGATCGATCGAAGGAATCAGCATGGGAACCTCATGGGAATTCCGGCGACGAGAAGGTGCTTTTTGAGCTCGGAGATCGAACTCAAGCCAAAAATGAAAAATGGAAGCGGCCAGCGCGGCATCAGCAGCGCCTTCGCGGAACACCTCGACAAAATGTTGCGCGCTGCCGGCGCCTCCTGAAGCAATCACCGGAATGCGGACTGACTGTGCGACGGCCCTCGTCAGCTCGCAATCAAAACCTTCGCCGGTACCGTCGCGATCCATCGAAGTCAACAAGAATTCCCCTGCGCCACGATCTTCGGCTTCTTTCGCCCACTGCACTGCGTCTTTGCCGGTTGGCACCCGGCCCCCGGAGGCCCATGCTTCGAACTTGGCCTCAGGACCTGGGCCCTTGCGTTTGGCATCAATCGCCACGATCACTGCCTGGGATCCAAAGCGATGCGCGATGCAGGTGATGATTGAAGGATCAGCAATCGCCGCGGAGTTGATGCTGATTTTGTCGGCGCCTGCGTCGAAGATGGCGCTGGCATCGTCCAGCGTGCGAACGCCTCCTCCGACGGTAAACGGGACGAACAGCTCGCGCGCGGTCCGCCGAACGGTTTCGAGAAGGGTGGCGCGTTTTTGGTGGGTTGCGGTGATATCGAGGAGCACGACTTCATCCGCTCCCGCCGAACTGTGCCTGGCGGCCAGCTCCGCAGGGTCCCCGGCATCGCGCAAATCAAGAAATTGCGTGCCCTTGACGACGCGGCCGGCGTCCACGTCCAGACAGGCGATGATGCGCTTGGTCAGCATTTACAGACTACAGAAATTCTCTAAGATATTAAGCCCGACAAGTCCTGACTTTTCTGGATGAAATTGCACGCCGAACATGTTTTCCTGCTCGACCGCAGCGGAAAAGCCGCCACCGTATTCACACTCCGCGGATGTCGAGCTCAATAGCGGCACGCGATACGAATGCGTGAAATACACAAACGATCCTGATGGTATCCCACGCAGCAAGCGTGAAGAGCGGTTGCGAATCAGTAAGCTGTTCCATCCCACGTGCGGTGACTTGACGGCGGCAGGAAACCGGCTGCATTCGCCAGGCCACAGGGCAAGCCCCGAAATCTCGGGTGCCTCCTCGCTTGACGCAAGCATCCATTGCATGCCCACGCAGATACCGAGGAAGGGAACAGCTCGTTCAATGCTCGCAATGATCGTCTCTCTCAAACCTGAATCGTCAAGGACTTTGGTGGCAGCGAAGTGTCCCACGCCGGGCAGGGCGATCTTGTCGGCACTCGCCACCTGTTCGGGATCGGCAGTAATGATCGTCTCCGCGCCCAGATGGTCGAATGCCTTCTTCACCGAAGTGAGATTGCCGGCCCGGTAATCTACGATAGCAATCACAGAAGTCCCTTTGTGCTTGGAAGCAGTCGGGCCATTTGCTTATCTCGCCAGCAAGCGGCCCGCAGCGCGCGCGCAAATGCCTTGAAAAGTGCTTCGATCTTGTGATGGTTCGAGCGGCCATAGAGGACGCGTGCGTGGACGTTAGCCTGCGCCCCGCGCGCGAAACCATCAAAAAAGTCGTGCACCAGTTCGGATTGCAAATCGCCTACCAGGCGCACGCGGACTTTTGTATCTATAATTGCGGCTGCGCGCCCGGAAAAATCCACGGCTGCCAAGCCAAGAGTTTCATCCATCGGCATCACAAAATATCCTGCACGCAAAATGCCTCGCTTATTGCCTAGCGCCTGCGCAAACGCCTGGCCGAGCGCGATGCCGATATCTTCCACAGTATGGTGCTGATCAACATCCAGATCTCCAACCGCTGATAGATCGAGATCGAATCCTCCGTGGTGGGCGAAGAGTTCCAGCATGTGATCGAAAAAACGAATGCCGGTGGAAACCTTGTACCGGCCGCGTCCTTCGATGGTGAGGCGAAGTCGAATGCTGGTTTCTTTTGTGGTGCGCTCGAGCGCGGCCTTTCTCATCGCGCTACCCTCTGTTGTATTCCGAGTTCAGCGAAAACCTCGCGCAGGGAAGTGAGTAATCGCTGATTGTGCTCGCTGGTGCCCACGGTGATGCGAACGCAATCCTGGCAGCCGTGGTCGCTCGACCGGTCTCGTACCAGGATGCCCCGCGTGCGCATGTCACGGATGAACGGTTTGCATTTATTGCCGAGATACGTCAAGACAAAATTCGCACGGCTTGGCCAGAAGCGAACGCCCCACGCTCGAAGTTCAGCTTCCAGTTCGCGGCGGCCTTCAAGTGCTTGACTTACATAATCCCGAACGTACGCTTGGTCAGCCAACGCATCCGGTAAGCAAGCCAGTGCGACCGAGTTCAGATTGTATGGGGAGCTGGCGCGCCGAATCATTTGCATCTGAACCCCGTTCCCCATAAGGACGCCGATTCTCAGTCCAGCCATCCCATAGGCCTTTGAGAAAGTGCGCGAGACAAAAAGATTGGGGATCTCGCGCCATTTCGGTGCCATGGTTTCGCCGCAGAACTCAAAATACGCTTCGTCCACCAGCACAGCAGCATCCGGCGCCGCCTTCGCGATCTGCACGAGATCGCTAACAGGAGGGAACGCCCCAGTGGGGTTGTTGGGATTCGCCACCGCAATAAAGCGAGTGCGATGGTTGATTCGGGCGAGAACACTCTCGGTAGGGAACTCAAACTCAAGGCCGGTCGGAATTGAGATTACTTGCGCTCCAGTGGCCGCGGCATAGATTTCAAACATCGCAAACGTGGGCACAACGATCAGCGCTTCATCCCCCGGTTCTAGATAGGTTTCGCAAATCAGGTGAATCGCTTCATCGGTGCCGTTGGTGAGTAGCAGTTCCTCGGGCAGGACTCCAAAATGCGATGCAGCAACGTCCTCGCCGCTCTGACGCTCCGGATAACGGGCGAGAGTCTCATGATCGAGCTGGCGCAATCGCTCCAGCACACGCGGAGAACATCCGGCGGTGTTTTCGTTGAAATCAAGCCGCAGCCCTACGCGATTGCCCAGCGGTGGATGATAGGACTTCAACGCGTGGATTGACTCTCGCGCCTTAAGCACTGGTACACCTCACGCGAATGGACTCGGCGTGCGCTTGCAGACCCTCCGCCTCGGCGAGCGTTTCAACGACTGGCGCAATCTGCCGCAGGCCCTGCGCGGACAGTTCCTGGACGGTGACGAGTTTTACGAAATCCATTACGCTGAGTCCGCCTCTAAACCGTGCCGCGCCCGCGGTTGGCAGCACGTGATTGGGCCCTGAAGCATAATCTCCAGCCGCTTGCGCCGAGTAATCGCCGACGAACACGGACCCGGCATTCTGGACCAGATCGAGATCGCGTTTCTCGACCGTAATGTGTTCCGGCGCGATGCGGTTCGCCCAATCGAATGCCTCTTGTCTGGAACGAGCAATCAGCACAGCCCCGCGGGCCCTGAGCGATTTACTGGCGATAACATTTTCACGTAGGGGCGGACGCCCTCGTCCGCCCTTCTCGACTTCACTCACCACATCAGCTGCTAGTTTCTTCGAAGTAGTGATGAAAACGGCCAACGTCTCGGGATCATGTTCAGCCTGCGCCACCAGATCGGCAGCAATGAACACCGGATTTCCCTTCGCGCTCACGATCGCAACTTCTGTAGGGCCTGCCAACATGTCAATCGCGCAATCAAACGAGATCAGTTTCTTGGCAGCACTCACGTACAAGTTCCCCGGCCCCACAATTTTGTCCACGCGTGGGATTGTTTCCGTTCCATAGGCCAGGGCTGCGATTGCTTGAGCGCCTCCGACACGATAGAACTCGCGCACGCCAAGCATGGCCACCGCAGCAAGCACTTCGGAAGTGGGCCGAGGCGAGACCACACGGATATTGTTTATCCCCGCAACCTGCGCCGGAATCACCGTCATCAACAATGTCGAAACCAGCGGGAATCTTCCTCCCGGTACGTAGCAGCCGCAAGAATTAAGAGGTCGCACCAATTGGCCGAGAGAGGTTCCGTTTCCAGTGCGGACCCACTCTTTCGGCCTTTGCCATTCGCAGAAGCGGCGGATATTTTTCTCAGCGATCCGCAGCGCGGTCCGCAATCGTGATGGAGCGATTCTCCACGCGGCGATCAGTTCAGAATCGCTTACTCGTAAGTTCTGCTTTGGTCCGAGTCCGTCCAATCGCCGCGCATACTTCGACAGAGCTCGGTTTCCGTGCCGGCGCACGTCTTCCACAATCCGCTGCACTGCGGGTTCGATTTCATCCAGCCGCGAGCCACGTTCCGCCATCGCGCGCACGCAAGCTTCAGCGGCTTTGCCTTGCATAATCCGCATTACATGACCACCTTATTTAGCGGATACTCCACTATCCCCTGGGCGTTAGCCTCTTTCAGACGCGGAATCACCTGCCAGGCCAGCGATTCCTCGATAACCGTGTTCACGGCCAGCCAGTCCGGATCGCTTAAAGTAGAAATGGTCGGCCGCTTGAGCGCGGGTAGCACGGCGAGCACACGCTCCAAATCCTGTTTGCGCACGTTGAGCATAAGACCAACGCGGTCCTTCGCCTCCATGGCGCCGCGCAACATGAGCGCAAGGTTTTCAATCTTGCGGCGCTTGTCGCTGTCCGCCCACGCAGACTTGTTGGCGATGATTTGTGTGTTGCTCTCGACTACCGTATCCATGATGCGCAGATGATTGGCCCGCAGGGAACTCCCAGTCTCGGTCACTTCCACAATCGCATCCGCGAGCATTGGAGGTTTCACTTCTGTCGCGCCCCAGGAGAACTCCACTCGTACATCCACATTACGGCTGGCAAAATAATTCTTGGTGACGTTCACTAGTTCGGTGGCGATGATGCGGCCGCTGAGGTCCTCTGGTTTTTCGTAGGAAGAACTCTCAGGAACCGCTAGCACCCAACGGACCTTGCCTCGGCTCTGTTTCGCATAGATCAAATCAGAGACTGTGATCACTTCAAGCCCACTCTCGACGACCCAGTCGAACCCGGTAAGACCGGCATCCAGCGCGCCATGCTCGACGTAACGGGCCATCTCCTGCGCACGAATCAGCATGCACTCGATTTCCGAATCTCCGGTCGAGGCGAAGTACGAGCGAGAATTGGTGTGGATTACCAGTCCCGCTTGGGCAAAGAGCTGAAGCGTCGCTTCCTGCAGGCTGCCTTTAGGGATCCCGAGCCGGAGTTTCATCGCGAGATCTCCTCCATCGCGGCCGGGCCAACCACAATCGGTTTGGTGAAGCACGACCTCGTTCCTTCATGACAAACCACTCCGGCGCCCTCGACTTCGACTTGGATCAGCAGCGAATCGCGATCGCAATCCGTCGCGGCAGAAACGACTTTGAGCCGGTTGCCGGAGGTCTCACCCTTGGTCCAAAGCTCGTTTCGAGTACGGCTGTAGAACGTGACGTATCCAATCGCCAATGTCTTTTCCCAGGCTTCGCGATTCATAAATCCGAGCATCAGAATGTCACCCGCCGAATCCTGAATGATTACCGGAACCAGTCCCTGCATTTTGTCGAAATCAATATTCATATCGCTTTCTACTCCATCGGCAATTCAATTCACCACGGAGACACGGAGACACAGAGAAACCGAAAGATGAGTCGCAATCCGCATTTCCGGATTCCTTTTGTAATTCGTGTCCTTTGTGGTTGAGATCTTTGCATTTTGTTGAGCCTTCACCGTGCCTCCGTGGTGAACAAACAAAAAGCCCGCTGAACTTTGCGCTTCAGCGGGCCTTGATTCCTGTGTTTGTGCTGTTCTAACTCAGCCCCACACACCCGCCTCCGCGTTCTGCGCGTGATGGTGGTGGTGGTGCTGGTTCATCATGAAGCTTAACGCTACGGGAGTGAGCCGGCTGAGTCAATCCGGAAAATCCGATGGAAGCGATCGCTTTCTTGGATGAGAGGGAGGGGCACTTAGCATTTGGCCCGCGGACGTTCAATTTGCATTTCAAAAAGGCGAGCAAGCTCTAAGGGGCCAATTGCCAAGTGCTAAATGCTAAGTGCTGATGGCATAAGGTAAAATGAATTCACACCACACAACCAACTGGGAGACCTAATGGCCAAGATTGCCAAGACAGCAGACCGCAAGAAGGTAATGGACACCACCAAGAGCACGGATTGCCCCAAGTGCGGCAAGCCCACCCGCATCGTTAAGCGGGTCAAAGACCGCGAACGCGGCGTCCCGGGCGGCATTTTCATCTCCTGCTCCGCCTGCGAATTCTACGAGAAGCTCTGATCCGAGGATACTACTCCGCATACTCACATGAATTTGGGAAGACTTCCGAATCACCTTTTCTCGATCCTTGTCATCGCAAACACGGCGAAACAAAGCGCGAGCACAAGATGATTCAGCGAAGCTCCGAAGTATTGCCAGAGGGCGGCTTGAGGTCCGGGATAGTTGGACGAGAACAGTAAGCTGGCCATGTAAACCAGACCACATACGCTGGCCGTGTGCACGAAACGCCCGAGCACAAGTGCGGTTCCGATCGCGAGTTCACCGTAGGCCACCAGGAAGGCGATGGGCGTGGCGTGCGGCAGCACGAAATTTCTTAGCACTGGCACCATGAATGGGTAGGCGCCGTCTTCGAGGAAGCGATTGATCCAGTACTGAAATCCTCCGCCTAACGTGAACTTAGTCCCAAAGACTTTGTATTCGGCGAAGATGAGGAACAAAATGCCAATGGAGATGCGAAGGGTGGCAAGCGACCTGGCACTAGACATTCCCATGCCGCTTACACGTTTTGGGTCTCTAACTCGGACCGTCGCGTTCCCAGATCCTGCAGAATCTTGGCAGCCTCCGCAGCAGGATTCGCTGCCGCGGTAATCGGCCTGCCAACGACAACGTGCGTTGCTCCGGCTGCGATTGCCTCCGCTGGAGTCGCTACACGCGCCTGGTCCCCATGCGCAGAGCCTGCAGGTCGGACGCCCGGAGTGACCACAAGGAAATCACTCCCTAGTTTCGCGCGCAAAGTTTTCACTTCCCGCGCCGAACTCACGACCCCGGCGCATCCGGCCTCAAGCGCCAGGGAAGCCAGTCGGACAACTTGATCCACAACTAGTCCCTTCACTCCGGTTTCGTTCAGATCTTGGTCATTCATGCTGGTGAGCACGGTGACACCGAGAACTTGTAGACCCGACTCTTTCTCTCGCGCAGCCTCAACCGTCGCGTGCAGCATCTTTGTCCCGCCGAAGGCGTGCACCGTCAGCATACTCACGCCAAGCTGCGCAGCCTCGCGCACCGCAGCTGCCACGGTATTTGGAATGTCGTGATATTTCAGGTCGAGAAAGACTCTTCGGCCCGAGGCTACCAGGTCGCGAACAACCTGCGGGCCTTCGGCGGTGTAGAGCTGCATGCCGACTTTGTAGATTTGTACAGCGTCCCCGAGGCTGGAAACAATTTTCCGCGCTTCTTTCGCAGAAGAAACATCGAGCGCCACGATCAGCCGCTCACGAGGAGGAATCATTTATCTGAGTTTAGCAGGCCAACAAGGAAGACCAGAATAGTTTTGTTTCTAGCGGCTCAGGACTGGCTCACGCAGCATAGCCATCGTGGTTGCGGCTTTCCTGGGAGGAACAACATCCAGTCGCACTCGCTGTGTGCCCTGTGCCTGGAACTTCAACACCTTGGCTGCGCTGTAGGAAACGTCAATAATCCGCCCCGGCACGATCGGTCCACGGTCGTTGATCCGGACGAGAACCGCACGCCGGTTCCGCAAGTTTGTCACCTTTACGAGGGTCCCCAGAGGCAAGCTGGGGTGGGCTGCGGTCAGGTCGTACATGTTGTAGGGTTCGCCGCTTGCCGTGGGCTTGCCCTCAAAGTCCCCGCCGTACCAGGAGGCTGTGCCGACCTGATAGGGCCGTGCGCCCGGCCCAGGTCCCGCAACACCGATCTTTTCTACAACTCTTGTCTTGTGGTTAGCTGACCATGAGCTGGTTGGCCCCTGAGCCGCCCCCAAGCCGACGAGTAATGCAATCGTCAGCCCTTGAGCCATACGTCTTCGCATCAGATACCCTCCATCTTCGAGTCATCCTCCCCGTGAACGATGTGGCGGCCAGTTTGGAGATGCTAGAGGCCTGGGAATGGGCTGTCAATCAGGAATTACGTGTATAACGATTATAAAGTAGTTATAGATATGTGAAGTAACTTATTGCTAATAATGACGTATTGCGCTTATGTTGCTGCATCATAAGGTGATGGCTATTTATCATTAAGTAAGTAATCTTGATTTTCGGTTTTAAGGTAGTTTTTTCGTAGTCCTGTTTTCAATGGCTTGGCTTCAACCCCCAAAGTAACAAATTTTTCGGTTCACTGAAACTTCGACTTCGAACCTTTGATATTCATCATGCGCTCTAACCGGACCACTTGATCGGTTACCGTAACCATGAATCATGATTCATGATTACTACAATCGAGCGTCTGTCTTCACCGGCGGTTGCGAACGTCGCTCACTGCACTGAAAGAAGTCCACAGAACCCGAAGCAACATTCTTCTGGATCTCTCCAACAAAAGAGTTTGCAACCATCGCGGTTTCCGATAGATTCGCCTCTATGCCTCATCCGCCCGTGATTCTGACCATTGCCGGGTTCGATCCCTCGTCCGGCGCCGGGATCACAGCCGACATCAAGACGATCGCCGCCCATGGCTGCTATGGGATTGCCGCCATCACCGCCATGACCGTCCAGTCCACGGTGGGAGTTCGACAAGTTTTCCCGGTCGATCCTCAGCTGCTCAGGGATAGCCTGGAAGAACTAACCGCCGACGTCAAGGTTTCTACGGTACACATTGGAATGCTGGGGTCGGGCGAGATAGCTAACCAGGTAGCTGAGTTTCTTGAGAGATCCTCTCCCGCTCATGTGGTTCTTGATCCCATCCTGAAGGCGTCTTCGGGAACTGCCTTGTTGGACGCTCCAGGGATCGAAATCCTAGCCCAGAAGTTGCTTCCCCTGGCGACGGTCATCACACCGAACGTGGATGAAGCTGCCGTGCTAACCGGAACCGAGATCCGAGACGTTGACCAAATGAGGGATGCCGCCAAGCGGTTGCACGAAATGGGAGCCAAGGGAGTGGTAATTACCGGCGGACATCTGGAGAGAGCCGTGGATTTCCTCAGCTTAGAGAAGGGCGGCGGGGTCCAGGTCTTCCGCGCCGAACGGCTGGATTCCAAGTGTACACATGGCACCGGCTGCGCCTTCTCAACCTCGATCGCCTGTCATCTGGCCCAAGGCAGAGGGCTATCCGAAGCAGTGCTATTGGCCAAAGCCTATGTAACTGCCGCGATCAGCAGCGGCTACCCGTTGGGGAAAGGCTGCTCCCCGGTGAATCACATGTATCGATTGAAAAGCCACCCAAGGGCAGCAGGACTCGCGAAGAGACTGGCTTCGGGGAAGGACTAGCTCTCGGATTTCCGATTCTTCAGCAGAATGCCTGCCAAAAAAGCTGCGCACGCCGCCATCAGCCACTGGATGCGCCACAGCTGGACTGCTTCAAAATCCGACATGTCGTGCACGCTGACGAAACCCATGGCCAGCGCGACAACCAAGAAAGCGCCGCCTACCAGGAACGCGCACAGAGACGGCATGGGTAACCCGAACCAGCCTCTAACGCTGCTGAAATCGAGTGCTCGGAGGAATCCAAGATATTTCGTCCAGTTTCGGTCTGAAACTCTACTGGATCGATGCCGGCCCGATCCGCAGATATGGCAGAATGCCGCTCCCACCATGAACTCAGTTCCGCAACGCCGACAAGCCTCAGCCAGGGTGTCATTGGCATTGGCTAGGGTGTCATTGGCTAGGGCGTCATTCGCTGCTGGCTGCGATACGGGAGGGCGCCAGAACTCCAGATGGGTGTCGTGGATGACATCAGACATGGTGGATTCCTTTACAATTTCGTGGCAAACCTATGACCAAATTGCGCGCTGTGGGAAGGCCATGTTTCCAAAAGGTTTACGAGGGGCAATATAATTCGTCTTACTGGCCGGGCAGAGAAAGAATTACTCTGACAGTGCAAAGATTCTAAATCCAAAGATGATCCTTGCCGCAACCCACTTAGCCAGAAAGAGTTGCACCAAGGGTTCGGCACCCGTGGCGCTTCTCGGTTACACTCGCAAGCAGCGACTCTTTGAGAGATTCCGGTCTTGCCTCGCATAATCATCCTGCGCATAGTTGTTGTGGCCTGTTTACTTCCGGCCGTTCTCGAGGGACAAGTACCTGCGACCGGGCCGACCACTAAACCGCCCGTTTCCCAGCCACAGATTTCCCATCCGCCGATTTCCCAGCCGACGGAGAAGCTCTCGTTCCGGGCTTCCGACCCGCAGAATCCCCAGGCCTTCGAGCACTTCTACAACATGGACTACGATCGCTCGGCCCAGGAGTTCACGCAAATCTTGCAGCGGCATCCGGACGATCCCGACGCGGTGAATCATTTGCTGAATGTGGTGCTGTTCCACGAGCTTTATAGGATCGGCGCACTGAATGCCGGAGAGTACGCGAATGACAGCTTCGTGAATACGTCGCATCGTCGGGCTGATCCGCGCACCTGTGAGCAGATCAAATCGCTGGTCCAGAAGGCGCTGGCGATCGAAGAGAGGCGGCTGCAAGCAAATTCAAAAGATGCCGGAGCGCTCTACGCTCGTGGAGTCACTCGAGCGCAGTTCGCGACCTACACCGCATTGATCGAGCGTGCATGGTTCTCGGCTTTGCGGAACGCGGTCGGCGCGCGGCGTGATCACGAGAGGGTGTTGGAATTGAATCCGCATGAGGTGGATGTCAAGCTGATCATTGGCGCCCACAATTACGTTGTTGGAAGTCTGCCCTGGGCCGTGAAAACGGCTTCGAGCATGGTCGGCCTCGGAGGCAGCAAAGAAAAAGGTCTGGAGTATCTTCACCAAGTAGCGGCAGGCAACACTGAAACCAGTGTTGACGCAAAAATCGTCCTGGTTGTCTTCCTTCGCCGCGAGCGCCGGTTTGACGAGGCACTGCAAATTTTGAGGACCCTCGAGCCTCAATATCCCCACAACGTTCTTTTCGCACTGGAGGAAGGGAACCTGCTCAGGGCCAAGGGCGAAGACCAAGCCGCGGCGGCAATCTACCGCAAAGTGTGGCAGGATGGACACGACGGCCGTTATTCAGGGCTGCACTATGAAGTCGCCACCCTCGCACTGGCGGATGTGCTTCGCAACCAGAGGAATTACGCGGGAGCAGCAGCAGCTTACGAGCAGATCAGCGAGATCCAGAAGCCTGATCCAGAAGCCGCGCAAAGGGCTGCAGTCGGCGCCGGGGAGATGTATGATCTTCTGCAGAAACGTGACCTGGCGTTAAGAAAGTACCAAGCAGCGATCTTATTGGACGCCAGCACCCGCGAAGCCGAAACCGCCCGGAGAAGAATCAAAGAACCGTATAAGGGCTCTTGACGGGAACATCGGGCAGCGGATTTTCGTATCCCAAGTTGTGAGGTGGACTATGTACTGTAACTATTGCGGCAAAACCATCCAGGATGATGCCAACATTTGCGCGTATTGCGGCACTCGTGTAGGCGGTGTGATCGCTCGCAAGCGGCTGGTTCGCCCGCGCGAAGGACGCAAGATCGCCGGCGTTTGCCTCGGCGTCGCCGAATACTTTGACCTGGACGTGACCATCGTACGTTTGGTGTGGCTCATAGCCTCCGTGGTGACCGGCGTTGGTTTGCTTTCGTACCCGATCGCCTGGATCGTGATGCCTGAGGAGCCATACATGCTCCCAGCGCAGGCATCGGCGGGGCAACAGGTTACAAATCAATAGCACGGATCTTTACTCCATGCAGCAGCGGGTGGCCCTATTCTTCAAGAATTTTCTCGCGGCGCTTGGGCACTGTGTGCTGGAGGATCTAGATGTTTTGGGGCCAGTCACTCTCGTCCTGAGTTGCATTTGTATTGTCCTCGTTTGCGTCATTGTCTTTCAGATTGCTTACGAAATGGTTCTGGATCCTAACGCCGCAGACATCGCCTCCAGACTGACTTCTCTCTCAATTGATCCTGAAAAGTGGGTGTGATTGTGTTCGAGGTCAGACTCGAGGTCGGCGATCTCGCCCGAATCTCTGAAAGGGTGCGGTTTTCATCCGCGCCGATATCTGGGGTTAAATTTCACCATGCAGCGCATTGTCAGCGAGGATGCCGAAATCTTCTACGAGGTAACCGGCAGCGGACGATCAGTCGTCCTGCTGCACCCTTTTCCCGCAAATCACGAACTCTGGCTGCCAGTCGCGCAGATGTTGGGTTCGCGCTACCGGCTAATCATGCCGGACCTACGCGGACATGGGGAATCATCAATAGGCGAGGGCCCAGCGACGATGCATAAACACGCGCGGGATGTCGCCCGTGTGATGGATGGCGCTGGGGTAGATCACGCGCCGCTTGTCGCCGTTTCCATCGGCGGATATTTGATCTTCGAATTCTGGCGCCGCTTTCGCGATCGCGTGACCGCGCTCGTTCTTTGCAACACCAAGGCGCAATCCGATACTCCCGAGGCCCGGGCCAACCGCTTGCAGTCTGCTGACGATGTGATCCAGCGCGGCACCGAGCCGTTCTTCGAAAGCATGCTCCCGAAACTGCTGGGCGGAACTACTCGCCGCTCTCGTCCCGACCTGGTCGAAGGCGCGCTCCGCATGATGTGCAAAATGTCTGCCGAAGACGTCGCCGGAGTGCAGCGCGGCATGGCCGAGCGCCCCGATTCGGTTCCGACACTGAAAACGATCAACGTGTCCACGTTCATTATCACTGGAGACGAAGACATCCTCACCGGAGTGGCGGAAGCACAACTGATGAAGCACAACATCCCCGGAAGCGAAATGAGGGTCGTCGCCAAAGCCGGACATTTCTCGCCTTGGGAGCAATCGGAGGAAGTGGGAAGATTGCTAAGGCAGTTTCTCGATTCAGTAAACCGTGCGTAAGCTTACTGTGTCCAACCCCTGACTGCGGGTGCCCCATCCTTCCCCCGATTTTGGGAAGGGAACCACTGACGTGAGCACAAAGGACTTACGCTTGCATTTTTTAAGTCGAGGGAATTTGGGCCTGAGGTTTCCTACCCTTCCCAAAATCGGGGGAAGGATGGGGCACCCACGGTTTGTAGAGTGCCAGCACGGAACACGAAGAAAAAATCAAAGTTGACCGCGATTTTCTACTGCTGTCCGTTGGCGCCGCTGCTCTTCGGCGACTCGTACGGCTTCTGCAGATATCTGCGGGCCTCGTCTAGCGCGCCTTGGGTATTGTCGTTCGTCTGGATTGCCTGGCGGTACTCGTTAGTCGCACGCTCCCGCTGCCCAGTGATGTCGAAAATTTTGCCCAGTTGAATGTGGCTCCAGACTTCGGTCCAACGCGGCTCGCCATCTCCGTTCAAACAGTCGCGATAAGCATTTGCGGAGGCCTGATAGTTATGCTGCAGGAAAAAAACCTCCGCCACCCGGTAGTGCGCGAGAGAACTGTTCTTGTTGATATCGAGCGACTTGTTGAATTCCGAAAGCGCGCCCGCCATGTCTCCTTGTTGCACCAGCGCCTGCCCGCGCTGGATTCCGGCTCGTAGCTTGATATCTGACGAGTTCTTCAGCAGGCGGTTATCAGGGTCAATCGAGATCCGGCGCGGCCGGCCGAAGGTGTCCACGCTGAACGCGGAATCCGTTCCGGAGACATCAATACGTTTTACTTCGCTCTTTCCGTCGGTATCAATCTTCAACTCCACCGGCATCCGGAACAGATCAAGGTCTTGCCCGATCTGACCCACAACTCGAAAACCCTTATTATTTCCCAGCCGGTAGACCGAGTACTTGGTTTTGAATTCCGGCGCTCCAGTCGAATCCAGCCACTGCGAGAAGAACCAAGTCAGCTTATCGCCGTAATCCTTTTCGGTCAGGGCACGGAAATCATCCACCGTGGCAGACTTCCAAGCATACTTCGAGGCGAAGTCGCGCATGATCTGATCGAATTTCTGGTCGCCAACCACCCAGCGCAGCATGTGCAGGATCATTGCGCCTTTGTCGGTCACCAGAGATTGAAACTCTGGCGAGAACAGGTCCAGCTTTCCGGCACTCGCAAGCGGGACGGTGTCATACGCCAGCGCTCCCACCGACATGTCTTTCACCGCCTCTTGCAATCCGCCAGACCCGGCGGCGCTCTCGATGTAGCGCGCTTCCGAGTAGCGGGCAAAGCCGTCCTCCAGCCACCAGTCATCGCGTGAGGCGGGACTGATCGAAACCCCCCACCATTGGTGAGAGATGGTATTTGCGAGCAGCCGGTAGTTCGTTCTCGGAGTGATTCCGCGCCCGGCAAGAGCTGCCAATTCCGGCGCCCATGCCGAGGGCACGGTGTCGTCCGGCAGTTCCACAACCCGCAGAACGTTCGACGCAGGCGGTCCATACAGCGTGATGAAATACGTAAACTCCTTCACCGCGGTTTCCGCGTACGCCGATGCCAGCTCCTTGTGGGCAGGCTTGAAGTAAAGGTGTAAGTCGACCCCGGCCTCGGTGCTCGAATAGTCGCCAAAGTCTCCGGCAACAATGGTTCCCGGAAAACTGGCCTTGGCGTACTTCAACGCATAAGTCTTGTTCGCGCCGCTACCCGCTGCTTTCGATGCCGGAGCCTCACTCGTACTCACGCTGCCACTACCGATAACCAGCATGTGCGACGGCACGGTCAAATTGATCGTCGATGTGAAGCGGTTAACACCGTAGGCATTTACCGGGAACCAATATCCCGCATAAAGCAGGTAACTGGTGTCGTCATTAATGGAAGTCAGTTTGAGTCCGGGGACGGGTGAATCGTCGGCGGAATCAAGCACTCCCTCATAGTCGAACGTCAGGGTGGTTGACTGGTCCTTCGTCAGGGTGCTCTTCAACGACACCCGCACGCTGGAGTCCTGGGGCATGCGGTCGGCGGTCAGCGGTTTGCCGGCGGCATCGGTCACCCTCGTCAGCCGCAAGTCGTTGTGCAATTGAAAGGTTGCAATATTCAGATCTTCGAGCCCTGTGATTTTCACCCTGGCGCGGGCAGCAATCTTGTGGTCATGCGGGTTCAGGGTTGCGTCGATCTGGTAATCATCGACCCGAAAGTGCACTTTCTCTGCCGCCCACGACGGCAGGCACAGAAAAAAAAGGGTTAAAACAAGACAAACGGCGAGGTCCCGACGCTGTGGCCGAGGTAAAAGGAACATTCAGGGGATCTCCTGGGTACGGTGCTACTACCATTGTAAGATGAAAATTGTGGCCTAAAAGATGCTGTAGCACAAGCATTTACGAACTGCGGTCTTTCTGGGGTCCATCCTCGGTATTGATCGATTGACCGAGCTCGGGAGTCCTGCTCCTCCGCCATAACTCAAGGACTGCCGGTGCTGCGCGGTCTGCCGGACTCGTGCTTCCTGAGCCCTCGCCACGCAATTTGGCCTTCACCCTCCGCAGTCCCTCCAGCATTTCCTCTCGTGGAGGCCCGTCGGGAATGATCTTACTCATCTCTGCGGTCACTTTTTCCGGCGTAAAGTCCCCCTGCACCAGCTCGGGGACAACCTGCTCCCCAGCAATCAGATTCACCATTGCGAAGTACGGCACCTTCACTGTAGACCGGCCAAGCAGATAGGTGAGCGGAGTCACGCGATACACCATCACAAAGGGAGTCTCCATCATCGCCGCTTCCACGGTGGCCGTACCGCTGGCGATGATCGCGGCACGGGAATGCGCCAGAGCAGGCAGAGCCTCGGAGGTCAAATAGATTGGTGCAGTGCCGCTCTCATCTTTCATCAGCTCCAGAATGAGAGCTTTCGGAATTGTGGGGGCAACAGGAATCACAAAGTTATATTCAGTGCCGAGGAACTCGGCAGCCCACAACATCGCCGGCAAGTTCATCCGAACTTCTTTGACTCGGCTACCCGGCATCAGTGTGATCCACGTCTTGGAGGCAACCAGTCCGTTCTTGGCCGCATATTGCTCGCGCGTCACCACGGGCCTGGAAAGCTCAGCCAGCGGATGCCCGACAAACTCCGCATCCACGCCACGATCGCGATAAAACTTTTCTTCGAAGGGAAAAATTACAAGGGCTTTGTTCACATATTTACGCAGCAAGCGAACCCGCCCCTGCCGCCACGCCCAGAACTGCGGGCAAACGTAATAAACGACCGGGACGTCACCTTTGCGCATTTGCCGCGCCACCCGCCAGTTAAATGCAGGCGAGTCAATGACGATGGCGAGATCGGGCTTGCGCTTATCGGCTTCGACAATCAGCTTGTGGAACAGCCCCCAGATTTTCGGCAGGTGACTCAGAATCTCCGTGATGCCGACCACGGATAGGTCTCTCGCATCGACAACCGTGTCGCATCCGGCAGCCCGCATCCGCTCGCCGCCGACACCGAAGAATTCTATCGAAGGATCAATCCTGCGCAGGGCTTCGATGAGCTGCGCCCCATACATTTCCCCGGAAGCCTCGCCCGCAGAGATCAGGATTCGCACTGAAGGATTGTAAAGGCTCTGAGCGTGCGGTCGGCTGGCCGCCGCCTTCTCGCCGCCTTGCACTGCCTAAACATATGCCCCGGACAGAGGTTGCATCTAAGCCCGCTGCGGAGCTCCTGAATCGATATGACCCTCAAAGCGCTGGCATTTTACGTTTTTTGTGCATGGTTCGTACCCTCAGTGTGTGCACAGGAGCAAGCTTCCCCGGAACAAGGACGTGTTCACTGCGAAATGCACAATGTGATGTATCACTTCACGGATTCGATTGCAGTGCACATCATTCATTTGGAAGGCGAGTTGGTTCCAACTGCGAGCGGTGGCATGCCGGTCTTCGATGATGCGAACTCTTTTAATCTAGCCATTCGGTCTGCAGAAATTTCAATTACCTCGGACGCGCTTGCCAACGCGCTCAATCAATTTGCATTTGCGGCATCAGACTCCCCGATTAAGAGTGTGCGAATTTCCCCGGTGGGCAACAGGATCAAGATTCAAGGACGGCTGCACTCAAAGGGTGATCTTCCATTCGAGACCGAGGGATCCCTATCAGTAACGCCCGAAGGCGATATTCGTGTTCACACCGAAAAAGTGAGCGCGGCCCATCTTCCGGTCAAGGGATTGATGGATCTGATCGGGGAGACTGTCGCCAAGCTGATTGACACGAGGAAGGTCCGCGGAGTTCGAATCGAGAAAGATGACTTGATCCTCAGTCCCGCGGGACTCTTCCCGCCACCGCATATACAGGGGCGGTTGAGCTCCATCGTCATTCGTGGAAATGAAATTGTTCAGCAATACGGGAAACCTTCGACCAATTCGTTGAAAATATCAGGCAATTACATGGCGTACCGAGGCGAGCAGCTCCGCTTCGGAAAATTGACTATGAGCGACACCGATCTCACATTGATTGATCTGGATCCGCAGGACCCTTTCGACTTCTATCTCGACTACTACAAGGACCAACTGGTGGCGGGATACACGAAAACTACGCCCAGCTTCGGACTGCGCGCTTATTTTCGCGACTACAACAAGCTCACTCCGAAGCAGAAGAGCCGGAAAACCAGCCGAGCTCATCTGAGTCAGTGATCTACCTGATCTCCACCTCATCAATTTCAAAGTCGAACTTGCCTGGAGTCCCGCCGCTCACGAATGCCACTCCTCTGATGTCGCTTCCGTCAGTCTGGAAATCGGAGATTGGGAATGAGTATGGTTTCCATTCCGGGCCGGCCATGAAGGACTTCATCGTCGGCATCTCGTTCTGGCGGCTTTCAGTGGTCACGGCAATGAAGTAGGTCTTGCCGTCTCCCTTGGCCCAAAAACTGATGGTCTTTTTGCTGGAGAGATTGACGGGATCGTCCAGCCCTGCGCCCGGCGCGAACAGCGCTCCCGCCCAAAGGAACTGCGCGCCAGGAATGAGCTCCCCGGTTATGTGCAATGCGCCTTTGGAATTGTTTGCGCCGCCTGCCACCGCCTGAATTGAGCCGGTGGATTTGCCCCCACCCATCAGTCCATCTGATCCGGCGATCCACGATCCGTAGTTTGCGGAAACCTTCAGATCGTCAAAGTTACTCACTACGCCCGACTCAGATCCCGCCGGTGGAGGAGGAGGTGGCGCTATGCCGGTCTCGCCATAAACGCCGACAACCGCAAGCGGTAGCGTTTTGGTCTGATCTGAACTGGGCCCGACCATGACCTCGAAAACTCCGGGCTCAACAACGTTGTGCATGTCGACGTTGAGCATGGAAAGCGTATCGGGAGTGATCGTGAACTCGACCGTCTTCTTCTCGCCAGACTTCAGCGTGACTCGCTGGAATCCCTTGAGCTGCATGACCGGCCGCGTTACCGAGGCGATCTTCTGGTGAATGTAGAGCTGCGCGACCTCGTCCCCATTGCGCGTGCCGGTGTTGCTGATGTCCACGCTGACTTTGGCCGTCCTACCCACATGGATCTGCGACGGTTCTACGCGAAGGTTCTCAAACGTGAAGGTCGTATAGCTAAGGCCGTAGCCAAACGGAAACAGCGGCTGCCGGGTGCTGAAGGCATAGGTGCGGTTAGCGGACGGCTTGTGATTGTAGAAGTCAGGAAGATCGCCCACGGAATGAGGAAAAGTGATGGGCAACTTGCCGCCTGGGTTCACATCGCCAAACAGCACGTTCGCCGCTGCAGTTCCGCCTTCCTGCCCGAGATACCATCCTTCCAGAATTGCCGGCACGTGCTCGGCGATGTAGTTGATGGAAAGAGGCCGCCCATTGATCAGCAGCACGACCGTGGGAGTCCCGGTTTCGACTACTGCTTTGACCAAATCATTCTGCGCGCCGAGCAGTTCGAGCGAATCGCGGTCGCCGCGATGCTGCTCCGACCAAGCCTCGCGGTTGCTGCTTTCGTTCTCGCCGACCACGAGAATTGCGACATCGGCGGTCTTTGCAGCGGCGGCAGCCTCTTTGATCTTGTCCGCCTGGGTTGCTGGATCAACCAGCTCCACGTCGTCGTCGAACCAACCATGCCAGTCCTGATGCTTGTTGGTGAATCGGCAGCCTTCCGCGTACACAACCTTGGCCTTACTTCCGACCCGATCTTGAATTCCTTGAAGAATAGTCACGCTGTGCGCGGGTAAACGGCTGTATCCGCCTAGATGAAGGCCGTCGGCGTTGGGCCCGATCACTGCAATGGTTTTAAGTTTGTTGAGGTCGAGCGGAAGCAGGTTCTTGTCGTTCTTCAGAAGAACGACAGTTTTTTGTGCCGCCTTCAGCGCCAGCGCCCGGTGCTCGGCGCTGTTGGTGGCCTTCTCCGCGTAATCTGGGTCAACAAGAGGATTATCGAACAGTCCCAGCCGGAACTTTGTGGCCAGCACGCGAGCGACTGCCTGGTCGAGTTCACTTTCTGGAACCATTCCTTGCTTCACTTGATAAATCAATGTCCGGTATACCGATCCGTCTGACAAGTCGTAGTCAACTCCCGCCGCGATGGCAAGCCGCGCCGCGTCGGCCTTGGTTGCGGCCACGTGATGGGTTTGCACCAACATCTGCAGACCGTCTCCATCCGAGGTCACGTATCCGCGGAAGCCCCACTCCTGACGCAGCACTTTATCTAGCAACCAGTGATTAATGTGTGAAGGGATGCCATCAATTTCATTGTAGGAAGCCATCACGCTGCCCACATGCGCTTCCTGCACGGCAGCTTGAAAGGGAACCAGAAAGTTTTCGCGGATGATCCGCTCCGAATAATTGCCCGGAGCCGTGTTCGTTCCTCCTTCCGGCTGACCGTGTACCGCGAAATGCTTCATCGTGGCAACGACGTGATGGCGTCCGATATTGAACGTATCTCCCTGCAGCCCAGTGACCGCAGCCACAGCCATCCTCGAAACCAGGTATGGATCTTCGCCGTAAGTCTCTTCCGTACGTCCCCAACGCGGATCACGCGCCAAATCCAGAACCGGAGTGAAGACCTGGCCTGCGCCTGCAGAACCCGCTTCGTCGCCTGCGGCCGTGAAGACCTGCTTCACCAGCTCCGGGTCCCACGTGCTCGCCAGTCCCAACGCCTGTGGAAAGCTGGTACTGCCATATTCCATGAATCCATGCAGCGCCTCGCCCATGAAGAGGTGCGGAATTCCAAGCCGCGTCTTTTCGCGAAGGTACCGTTGCACTCCGTTACGCAGGATTGCTGCCCGTTTCGGCGTAAACGGCTGGTCCGGGTCCCACCACCGTTGGAGCGTGGCCCGCGCCGTCTCGTCAGTAAACGTTCCGGTCGGGTCAATCACCGAAGTCCGACCCTCCCCTCCGCCGGTGAGCTGCCCGACTTTTTCTTCCAGCGTCATCCTGGAGAGCAGGTCGGCCACGCGGTCGTCAATGGCGAGGGCTGGGTTGCGATACTTCGGCGCGTTGTCCGCCTGGGCCGCCTTGCCTTGGCCACTTGCTGTCACGCACAAAAGCGCCAGGCACGCAAACAACTGCATCAATAGAGTTCGCTGCGGGATTCTCATTTGAGGTCGGAACCGCCTCCTTACTCAGCTTTGTTGGGCCGCGATAATGCAGAGTACGAAAGTATAGACGGAATGGTTCCTGTCAAGTGAGAGTGGCAGGTGACCCTACGCTGTAGACATGCCGGTGGTCCCGATCGCGCTCGTTCGCCTTCTGATCCGCCACTCCACGAGACGCGCCGAGACCAATGTTGCTCCCAGGAGCGCCCACATCACCATTCCCGCGACAATGAGAGTCAAAAGGGAGTCCCCTTTGTGGCCGTAGTACAGAGGCAAGCCAACCGCCGCGAATACGCAAAATAGAAGAAGTGTTGCACCCACAACGACCTCAATCCACCTGATGCGAGGGCGCACCAACTGCGGTCGTGCGGCGAGCAGTGCTTCCATGCCACGGCCTGCAATCCACCAAAACAAGATTCCGATCAGCGGCAAGGCTATCGCCCGCCAAGTCCAGAGATCCATGCTCTTGGGCACCCACTCTTTCTTGTCTGGGTTCAAGATGACGTATGGCAATTGGACAAGCAGCGAAGGCACGTTCAGCATCGTCGGTACCATTTTTCGTCTTTCGAATACATCCAATTCATAACTGCGGCTGCGGAGTGAGGTGCTCAATGAGCCCGATGAACTGTTGATTTCCGTCCCGCTGAGGAGGGGATGCTTTCAAGAACCGATATACGCGGAGTGAAACCCGTGTTTGGTCAATCAGCGACGAGCGTATAGGCCACAGAACGACCAGGCAGATCATGAGCTGGGTGGCTGGCAGTGGCCATCGAAAAGGCAACACACGACGATCTCTAGGCATGAACGGGCGCGGAGTGCATTCTACACCCGGATTCCCGTGCCACCACTCTATTTGCTACTTGCAGGTCAGCGTTGCAGAGGTGAACGCGTGTCCGCGAACCGTGCTGTTGTTACTGATCGTCGCCGAAGTGGCCGCATGGCAGGTAACAACACCTTGGCTGCTGATGGGGGCATTCGTCGGGTCCGAAGATGACCATACGCCCATGAAGTCGGCGATATACGGACAATTGCCCTTTACCGACGACGTGAGCGAAAACTGCGCTTGATTTCCCGGCGGGGCCAAGGTGTGATCAACAGTTGCGGTCGCCGGAGTTATGGCTGCGCTGATTGTGCAAGTGTTGTTGCCGTAACCACCGCAACTGGCAAGCATGAGCGAAGAAAGCATCGCCGCCAAGAGCCAAAGATTCTTCATACCGAGGCTCCTATATCGATTGTTCTAGCTAATTCTTGGATGCTGGCAAACTGGTGGCAGGATTTCTTCTGCTCTTTCAGATGGCGCCCGAGATGCCGCACTTTCCGTTGTATGTTATTGCGCGCCTAGGCAGTCCAATTAATCGTCAGCGTCGGCAGTGACTTCGGGGAGGGGTAAGTCATTCGCGGACGAGAGCTTGCCCTGAGCTTGCCGAAGAGGCTCCGGCGCCATACTCATTTCCTGGTCCTTGTACTGCAACTGGTACAGCTTGTAATAAATCCCGCGTTGGGCCAGCAGTTGCTGATGAGTGCCCATCTCGCGCAACTGGGCTTTGTGCATGACGATGATCTTGTCAGCGCGCTGCACGGTGGAGAGCCGATGGGCAATGACAATTGACGTTCGTCCCTCGACCATCTTGCCCAGCGCGTCACGCACTTTGAATTCTGTTTCTGTGTCCACGCTTGACGTGGCTTCATCCAGAATAAGGATCTTGGGTGCATGTGCCAGCGCCCGCGCAAAAGAAATCAACTGCTTTTGCCCGGTTGACAGCGTCGAGCCGCGCTCGCGTACTTCTTCTTTGTAAGTGTTGGGGAGGCTGTGGATGAAGTCGGTCAGGTTGACCTCTTCCGCCGCCTGCCGCACCTGCTCGTCCGTGATCCAATCTGTTCCCAACCGAATATTGCCATCGATTGTCCCGCTAAATAAAAACGGGTCTTGCAGGACTACGCCGAATCTGCGCCGCAGATCAGTTAACGACATCTGCTTCACGTCCACGCCGTCAATTCGGATCGCGCCCCGCTGCACGTCGTAGAAGCGCAGCAGCAGGGAAATGATCGTTGTTTTCCCGGCGCCAGTGTGGCCAACGATGGCCACCGTCTCACCAGGTGCAATGCTGAAGCTGACATCCCGCAGCACCCAGTCTGGCTCGCCGGGCGATGCCTGGGTGGGGACAGCCGCCCGCGGCTGGCCTGTGCGACTCGAAGAGTCTGGCAGATTCCCATCGCCGCCCGCGGGCACGCTTCGGTACGCGAACCACACATGATCGAACTCGATTCTGCCCAGTCCATCCGGCGTTTTCGTGACTTGCTCCTCGGTGATTTCGACTGGAGCATCGAGCAGCTTGAATACGCGTTCGCCGGCAGCCATCGCCGACTGCAGAATGTTGTACTTCTCGCTCAGATCCTGGATTGGGCGGAAGAACCGCTGCGCGTATTGCATGAACGCGACTAGAACTCCCAGCGTGGTGGCGTTTCGCACCAGATGAAATGCGAGCAGTGTTTTTGGGCTGAAGCTAACCGCCACGCCGGTTATCACCCCGCCGCGAAGCACGTCGTGTCCGCCACACCAGATCACGCACGCAATCGCGATCGAGGAAAGAATCTCGACGATGGGGTAATAAACCGCGTGGGCCATGATTGCGTCTTTGAACGCATCCATGTGCTGCGCGTTCACCTCGGAAAACGTCTCAAACGCCTTCTGCTCGCGGTTAAAGAGCTGCAACACCACCATGCCGCTCACATGTTCCTGTAGGTGCGCATTGATCCGCGCAATCGCTACCCGGATGCGGCGGTAGGAATCGCGCACCTTGTCGCGAAAGATCTTGGTCGCGATGAAAATAAACGGAAGCACCGCAAACGTAATCAGCGCCAATTTCCAGTTCACGCACAGCATGATCGCCAGAATTCCAGCCAGCACAAAAATGTCCTCGAAGATGGACACCACGCCGGAAGTGAACATTTCATTCAACGCATCAACGTCGGTGGTCACGCGGGTGACCAGTCGTCCAACGGGGTTCTTGTCGTAGAAGCCGATGTGCATGCGTTGCAGGTGACGGAAGATCTCACTGCGCAGGTCGAACATCACCATCTGTCCGGCCCACTGCATGAAATAGGTCTGCAGGTATTCAAGAAGGAAACTGAAGCTGATCAGCCCCACGTAAATGGCCGCGATCTGCGCAATGCCGGTCAGCGGATGAGGGCTCAACCATCTTCCCAACATCGACGGTCCCTGGTGTGCCGGGGCCAGGTAGGTGTCGATCGCCACCATGGTGAGGAATGGCCCGAGCACGTCCGCGCCGGCCTTGAGCACAATGGAAGCCAAGGCCAGCGCAACCTTCCACTTGTAGGGGCGCAGGTACTTCAGAAGCCGCTTCATCAGCCGGCTGTCATACGCTTTGCCGAGAACTTCTTCTTCGTGTTGGGACGCCATGATTGGAAATGAA
>WNFJ01676760.1_pt3 | contig 63050 bp, 55 predicted proteins | sample 5400461 | NCBI WGS metagenome assembly WNFJ01 (sample SAMN13153349, study PRJNA577476) | soil metagenome | isolation source: 115 cm saprolite on Douglas fir-dominated hillslope | place: USA:California | collected 2013-09-17
CACCCCGCAAACCCGCCGCACCGAAGCCGCGCTTTGGCAGGAATTCGAAACGCATCGCCCCGCCATCCTGGCCGCCCTATGCGACGCCGTCGCGACCGCCCTCCGCTCCCCAGCCTCGAATCCCCAACCTCCAGTCCCCAACTTCCCCGACGCCGCCCATTGGATCCAATCCGCCTTCCCCGACCAGGCCGCGTCAATCCTGGAAGCGCTAAACCAAACGCCCACCACCCCGATCCTCGACGCCATCGCCGCCCTCCTCGCAAAAACTCCAAAATGGACCGGCACGGCCACGCGTCTACTCCAGGAAATCGCCGTCACCGCCGTCACCGCCTCCAGCCTCGCCCACCACCTCCGCCACCACAAAAACTCGCTTGAATCGAAAAACATCCACGCAACCTTCACCCGCAAACACACCGGTACCCGCCTGATAACGCTAGAACTCCGCTCGCACAACCCCTACAATGAAATTGATGAAGGCAGTCGCCAGTCCAACCTGCTCAACGCAAAGCGGCATTCCGATCGAGCCGGTATACACCGCCGGCAACATCCAGGACCTCCATCTCCCCGCACCCGGCGAGTTCCCCTACACGCGCGGCATCCACCCCGACATGTACCGCGGTCGCCTCTGGACCATGCGCCAGTTCTCCGGCTTCGCCACCCCCGAAGAAACCAATCGCCGCTATCTTTACCTCCTGAGCCAGGGCCAGACAGGACTCTCGGTCGCCTTCGACCTCCCCACCCTCATGGGCTTCGATGCCGACCACGCCGCTTCGGAAGGCGAAGTCGGCAAATGCGGCGTCTCCATCTGCTCGCTCGAAGACATGGAGATCCTCTTCCGCGGCATCCCGCTCGGCGATGTCACCGTCTCCATGACCATCAACTCGCCCGCGCCCGTCATCTGGGCCATGTATCTCGCGGTCGCCGAGAAACAAGGCGTCGATTGGAGCCGCCTTTCCGGCACGCTCCAAAACGACATCTTGAAGGAATACATCGCGCAGAAGGAATATATTTTCCCGCCGCGCCCCTCCATGCGCCTGGTCACCGACGTCATCGAATACTCGACGCAGCATGTCCCGCGCTTCAATCCGATTTCCATCAGCGGCTACCACATCCGCGAGGCCGGATCCACTGCCGTTCAGGAACTCGCCTTCACACTGCGCGACGGCATCGAGTACGTCGATTGGGCCCTCGAACGCGGCCTGCCGGTCGACAGCTTTGCACCGCGCCTCAGCTTCTTCTTCAACTCCCACAACGATTTCTTCGAGGAGATCGCGAAATATCGCGCGGCACGCAAGATCTGGGCCGAAACCATGCGCGAGCGCTACCACGCCAAAAGCGAGAAGAGCTGGAAACTCCGCACGCACGCCCAGACAGCCGGTTGTTCGCTAACCTGGCAGCAGCCGTACAACAACATCGTCCGCACCACGCTCCAAGCCCTAGCCGCTGTGTTAGGCGGAGCGCAGTCGTTGCACACCAATTCGCTCGACGAAGCCTACGCGCTCCCGAGCGAGCATGCCGTCACCATCGCCCTGCGCACGCAGCAGGTGATCGCCTACGAAAGCGGAATCCCCGAGGTTCCCGATCCGCTAGCCGGCAGCTATTTCCTGGAAAGCCTGACGATGGAAATGGAGCAGCGTGCCAACGACTACATCCGCCGCATCGACGAAATGGGAGGCATGATCCCGGCCATCGAGCGCGGCTTCCCGCAAACGGAAATCGCCAACGCCAGCTACGAATACCAGCACGCCATCGAAACCGGCCAACAAAAGATCGTCGGCGTCAACGCCTTCCTGGAAGAAAACGAGCCGCCCATCGAACTCCTGCATATCGACGAGAGCTCCCAACACCACCAACTCGAGAAACTAGCGAAACTGAAGTCGCAGCGCTCCAACGAAAAAGTAGCAACCACGTTAGATGCGCTAAAACGAGCCGCCGAAGGCAAAGAAAACACGATGCCGCACATCCTGGAAGCCGTCCGCTCCTACGCCACAACAGGCGAAATCTGCGACGCCTTCCGCGAAGTCTTCGGCACCTACACCGAAACAAGTGTCGTGTAGCAGCCCTGTAGCATTTGCGTTCATTCGCGTTCATTCGCGGCCAAATGATAAGATTAGACATGCCCCCAATCCGGGTACTGGTAGCCAAACCAGGTTTGGACGGCCACGACCGGGGGGCCAAGGTGATCGCGCGCGCTCTCCGCGACGCAGGCATGGAAGTGATTTACACCGGCCTGCGCCAAACTCCGGAGATGATCGTCAGCGCGGCGCTGCAGGAGGACGTCCAGGTTATCGGATTGTCCATCCTCTCCGGCGCCCATAACGCGATCGTGCCGCGCGTCATGGCGTTGCTACACGAAAAGCACATGGACGACGTCCTGGTGATCATCGGCGGTATAATTCCGGACGAGGACGCCGCTCAGCTAAAGAGGCTGGGCGTCGCGGCTGTTTTCCAGCCCGGTGCCTCGCTCGAAGAAATAGTAGACTTCATCCGGTCTTCCGTAAAGCTGACCGCATGAACTGAAAAGCTGTGAAAAAATTTGGGGACACTCCGGGCTAGCCTAGCGCAGGCGTTCAACCTTTGCAATAGCAAGGCGTGTCCCCGGATTTTTTCACAGCTTCTTTGAAATGAACAAAACGGAAACCAAGAAGGAACCAATGCAAGAAAAACTCAACATCGCCGTATTCGTCGATTACGACAACATCGAGATCGGCGTGAAATCAACCCTAAGGCGGGAGTTCGACGTATCGCTCCCGCTCGATGCACTCAAGGAGCGTGGCGACCTGGTCGCCAAGTTCGCTTACGCCAACTGGGGACGCCAGGAAGGCGCCGCCCGCTCCATGGCCGAAAACGCCGTCCAGATGGTGCAACGCCTGCCCTCACCGCGCGGCGACAAAAACGGCGGCGATATCAACCTCGCCCTCGACGCGCTCGAAATGGCCTTCACCCATCCGCACGTCAACGCCTTCGCCATCGTCAGCGGCGACAGCGACTTTATCCCGCTGGTCAACAAACTCAAGGAATACGGGAAAACCGTGTTCGTCGTCGGCGGCAAGGCTTTCACCAGCACCATCCTCCAACAGAACTGCCACGAATTCGTAAGCTACGAATCGTTGCTCGCGGATACCGATCGGACCGAAACCCGGGCCGAAACCCGGACCGAAACCCGGGAGCGTCCTCCCAGACAGCAACAGCAGCAGTACGGCGGTGGCGGTCGCCAGCAAGGCGGCCGAAGCCGGCCCGCTCCGCTCGACCTTGTCCAAGCCATGCCGCTGGTCGAGCGTGCACTCCAGGTCCTGGAACGCCGCGCCGTTCAGCCGCAGCTCGGCTTGCTCAAGTCCACCATGCTCCAGCTCGATTCGGCCTTCACCGAGAAGGCCTATGGCGCAGGCAGCTTCTCCGACTTCGTCGAGAAACTGAAAAAATCCGACTTCGTCAATGTCAGCGGCCAAGGCGGTCGCTACATCATCGAGCGGAAGACTTCCGCTCAGCCCGAACGCCCCACTCCCAAGCCCGACGAGGCTTTGCCCGCCCTGCGCGACGTGCTGGAAACGCACCGGCTCGAAATGGAGAACGGAGCTCCCGTCGACGACCTGGCCGCGTGGGTTCAGGCCGAAGTCCCCAACTTCGATCCCGCCGCCTACGGCTACCAGGAGTTCTCCGAGTTTCTTAACTACGCTCAGGATAAACTCGTCGTGCGCGTCGTGCCCGACGAAGAAAAAGGCCTGGTGGTATATCTCGGCGCCGAGTTTTATCCGCCCGCGATCCCCGAGCCGCCTGTCGAACAGCACACCGATGAACCGGAAGAAGACGAAAAGCAGCCCATCGTCGAGGGCCAGCCGTCGCTGCTCGAGCCCAATCCTCCGCCGGTCAACCCCAAGCCCATGCGGCGTCCGCGCAAAGGCGGGTCCGGCAACGTCGGCGATCGCCAGCGCCGCGGCCGCAAGAAGAAACCCGAACACGAGCGTCACCACACGATGCAATGAGCGAGCCGGCAATGATTGCCAAACCGCGCGGCCCCTATTCGCCCTTCGTCCGGGCCGGAGATTTTATTTTTGTCTCCGGCCAAGGCCCCATCGATCCGGCGACCAACCAGTACTCGTTCGGCGACATTCGCCACGAAACGCGTCTCGTGCTGGCCAACGTCGGACGCGTCCTCGAGCTAGCCGGCGCAACTCCGGCCGACGTAGTGAAATGTTCCGTGTTCCTCGCGAGCGGCAAGGACTTCGCCGCGATGAACGAAGTCTACGCCGAGTTCTTCGGCGAAACCCGCCCCGCCCGCACCACAGTCGAAGCCAAATTCCACCAGCCCGAAATGAAAGTAGAAATCGACTGCATAGCCTGCAAAAAATCTGGGGACACTCCGGGCTAGCGTTCGAAAAGCTTCAACCTACCTCTGGCGCAGGCGTGTCCCCAGATTTGTTCCCGGTCAATGGCTATATCCGCAACGGCTACAACGTCATCCCGCCGTCCACCGAGAGAACTTGCCCGGTGATGTAGTTATCCGGCTCCAACAAAAAGCGCACCGCGCGCGCCACGTCCGCCGCTTTTCCATAGCGCGGGATCGCGCCTTCCGTGATGTAGCGCTCGTACTTGCCCGACGCGATGCTCGCCTCCGCCATTCCGGCCGCCATCACGCCCGGCGCGATCACATTCACGCGAATGTTCGCAGCTCCGCGGCATTCTTTCGCCAAAATGCGCGCGGCGTGCAACAGCGCGGCCTTTGCGCCCGCGTACGCGGTCGAGCCGGGAAACAGCGCCACTGCCTGCATGGTCGAAAACAGCACGATCGCGCCTTGAGTTCCGCTCGACTTCATCCGCTCCGCCGCCTCGCGCGCCAGCAGAATCGGACCTTCGTAATTCACCTCGTGCGAGATGCGCATCGCTTCTTCGGCCGCGCCGCGCGCCGGATTTCCGGCAAAAACCACCAGCCCGTAGAGCTTCGGAACCGCGTCCAGCAACCGCTTGCGGTCGTCCGCTTTCGTCATGTCCGCGCGCAGCCCTTGATGCCGCGAGCTGATGACGACGCGCGCTCCTTCGGATTCGAGCAACCGTGCCGCCGCCGACCCCAGCCCGCCCGCGCCACCAACCAGCAGTATTTCGAGGCCTTCGATGGATGACTTTTCAGCCCGCAACTTCCGCAGCCTCCTTGGCGATGTATCCGAAGCTGACCGTAGCGAGAAACAGCGTCAGCACTTCCGAGTCGCCCAGGTTGTACTCCAGAAATCCTTCCGCGAGAATCGCCAGAATCACGGCGATCGCGCCGTGCAACACGAACCGCGCTTCCGTATTCGCCGGCTTTCCGCGCAGCGCCTTGGCGAAGTCCCACAGAATTTTCCCAATCATCCACATCAATACCAGCGCGACTGGGATTCCGCGCTCGGCCGCATACTGCAGATAGATGTTGTGCAAATGTCCGTACCAGCCTTCCGGCAGCGGCCGCGGGATATCGCTGGGAACATATTTGTCGAATTGCTTGCTGTCCTTCATCACTTCCGGTCCCAGCCCGAGCCAGGGATGCGCGCGAATCATCACCAGCCCGGTTTGCCGCAAGATCGTGCGATGCCTGTTCGAGTCGGTCTCGCCGTGCGGACGAATGACGGAAGTCACGCGCTCCTTCAGCACCGGCGGCGCGATCAGAAACACCAGCACCGCTACGACGGGCAAAGCCGCGAGCAGCCACTTGTGCCAGAACCAGAGCAGATACGCCAATCCAACCGGAAAGCCGAGCAGGAAAATGCTGCGCGTCATTCCCAGCACCAGCGACAGGCTGAGCACCGCCGCGCCGAACCAGGCCGCCTTCTTCCAGCCGCGCTCCATCGAGAAGAACAAAAACGACAGCAGCAGCAACAGCACGATCATCTCTTCGCCGCCGAACGTCATCCAGTGGCTCATGAAGCCCGTGATCCGCTGGCCAATGTAGAAATCGTAAAAGCTTCCGTGTTCCTGCCAATCCTGATACTTCTGCCAGAACTGGAACAGGCTGCGAACCGCCGAGAGCGTCGCAACGCCCGACCAGATCAACGTGAGAGCGCGGACTTCCGCGATGGAGCGAAACGTGCTGTAAACCAGCAACAGAACCAGAAAGACGAAAAACTTCCGGATCTGCGGGATGCCGTCGTGAATGTGGCCCGAAGCGAGCCACGAGATCGCGGTTCCGGCGGCAAACAACGCCAGCGGCAGCTTGATCGGCGGCAACCGCAGGCGCTCGGAGGAAAGCAGCAATGCAGCCAGCGCGAGTCCCAGCAGAATGTGCGACGTAGCGATCGAGAATAAGATGGAGATGAGCGAGCCGCACGTCAGATAGAACGCGGCCCGATCGAGATAAGGTTTCAAACCAGTAGGCTAGCAGGAATGCAGATCTACATTCTCCGGCACGGAATCGCCGAAGACGGCCACGCCGGCCAACCCGACTCGGAGCGCGCCCTCACTTCAGAGGGAAAGAAAAAGCTGCGCAACGTGTTGCGCGTCGCGCGCGAGGCCGGCGTCGCGCCTTCGCTGATCCTCACCAGTCCGTACCGCCGCGCCGTGCAGACCGCGCAATTGGCGGCCGAAATGCTGGAGTACACCGGAAATCTGCTGCGCACACGGGCGCTCGAGCCGGACTCGCATCCTCAGACCGTTTGGGAGGAAATTCGAGTTCACAAGGACCAGGAGCAGATTCTGCTCGCGGGTCATGAGCCGCTGTTCAGCGCGCTGACCGCTTATCTGCTCGGCTGTCCGAGTCTCCAGATCGATTTCAAGAAGGGGGCTTTGGCTTGCGTGGAGATCGACCGCTTCGCTGCCGAACCTCGCGGCGTTCTCAAATGGATCGTGACGCCAAAGCTGGCCGCAAACCAGGCATCTTGACCGAGCCGCGACCGGCAGGGAGCGCTACCACGATGGTCCAGGAGATAAGAATTCGTCGCGGCGTTAGACAGGGCATGGTGCTGTCCTTACACGTTGTTGCGCTTGCGCTCGAAGGGCTGCTTCAAGTATTTGGCCGCTTCTTCCTGCGCGCCTTGTGTGTTGTCGCGCGTGCGGATGGCTTGGTTGTATTCGTTCACGGCGCGGTCGCGCTGGCCGTGCACATCGTAGATTTTGCCCAGGTAGATGTGCGCCCAAACTTCCGTCCATTTCGGACTCAGATCGCCGTTGAGCGATTCGCGAAACTCATTGGCGGCCGATTGGTCGTTGCCCTGATTGAAGAAAATCTCCGCGACGCGGTAATGCGCCAGAGAACTCGCATGATTCACTTCCAGCGCCTTCTGGTATTCCTTGAGCGCATCGCCGTATTCGCTGATCTCGGCGAACTGCTCGCCGCGCTTGATCGCGACTTCGATGCGCATGCTGGGGTTCCAGCGCAGCACCGTCCCGTTGGGATCGATAGTCACCGATTTCGGCTTTCCGAACGTATCCACGGTGAATTCGGAAGTCGTGCCCACGACGTCGACGCGCTTCATTTCCGGATTGCCTTCCGTCTCGATCTTGAGATCGACGGGCATGTGGAACGTGTCCAGGTCCTGCGTGATTTTACCCATCACGCGGAAGCCTTTCTGTGTGCGGAAGACCGTGTATTCGAGTTTGAATTCGGGCGCACCGCTGGATTCGATCCATTGCAGGAAAAAGTACTGCAAGTTCTGGCCCGAGATCTGCTCGGCCATCTTGCGGAAATCCGCGGTGCTCACCGATTGCCAACTGTGCTGCGCGGCGAAATTGGCCAGCAGCTTGGTGAATCCTTCGTTGCCCATCACGTTGCGCAGCATGTTCAGAATTGCAGCGCCTTTGCCCGCGGTCATGGCCCAGTACTCCGGCGAATAATCTTCCAGACGTCCGGATTGAATGAGCGGCGGGTTGTCCACCGTCAGCGCCTGCACGTAAGCGCTATGAACCGCCTGCTCGAAAGCTCCCGGTCCGTTGGTGTGTTCTTCCCAGAGCATCTCGGCATAGCGCGCGTTGCCGTTCTCCAGCCACATGTGATCGCGGCTGATGGGCGATACCAGCACTTCCCACCACTGCCGCGAAAGCTGATTTGCGAGCAGCATGGAGGCGACCTGGTTGCCGATCCCGCGCGGCGAAAGAAAAAGAATGCCCGGCGCTGTATAGCCGTTCGGAGTTCCGTCTTCGGTTTCCACCAGCGCCAGATTCACTTGCGGCGCGAGGCCGTACGTGCCGGTGAGGAACGTCATCACTTTGCCTACTTCTTCGCCGTAGGCGTTCGCCATGGATTGTTTCTTGCGGAAATAAACGGACGTTGTCACGCCCTGCGAGCTGACGCGCACCGGCTCGTTTTGCACCACGGCAATGCTTCCGGGAAACGAGGCATGCGTGTATTGGAACGCGTAGGTGATTTTGTCGGGAGCGGAGCGGTCCGACTTTTCGAACCCGCTCGCGATCACCCGGAAGCCGGCGGGAACCGTGACGCGCATATCCGCGGTGTAGCGATCCACGGTGTAATCGTTGACCGGGAACCAGCGCGACGGGTACATCAGGTAGGCGAAATCGTTTTGGATGGCGGCGAACTTGATGCCGTAGACGGGCGAATCCTCCTCGCCGGTGAGACGGCCGTCGTAAGTGAACGTCAGCGTGGTTGCTTTGCCCTTGGGCAGAGGAGCCGGAAAGTTCAGGCGAACGGTGAAATCCTGGCCGGATCGCGAGTTGGTGATCTGGCGGCCGGCATCGTCGACGATACGCGAGATGTTGAGCGCGTTGTTCAGCTCGAAAGAAGCGGACGAAACGTCGTTATCGAGCGGCACAAAACGAACCTGAACGTTGGCGCTGAGCGCTTGCGTGTGCGGGTTGATCTCGGCGTTGATGACGTAGCTTTCCACGTCGATGCGCGGACGCTTGCCGCCTTTATCCTGCGCCATAAGCAAGGGCGCGATCGCAAATGTTGCCAGGATTATCTTCCTAAGCATGAACCAATTCCTCTTTCAAATGCTTTTCCACCAGGGATGCCGCTACTTCCATGGGATCTTGGGGGCCGGAGAGCTGTTGAGCGACGGAGGCGAGCGAGGCGCGCATGTTCTTCCGCGCGCTTTCGTCGCCGAGCAGGGCCAGCGCTTCGGCGGCCAGGCGCTCGGCGGTCATTTCGTTCTGAATTAGTTCCGGCACGACGCGCCGGCCGGCCACCAGGTTCACCATCGAATAAAACGGCACCTTCACGAGATGACTACCCATCCACCAACTCAATCTATTCACTCGATAAAACGCGATCATCGGGGTTCCCAGCAGGGCGGCCTCGATCGTGACCGTCCCGCTGGCGGCGAGCGCTAGATCGGCGCAGGCCAGGACATCCCAGGTTTGTCCTTCAAATACTTTGATGGATGATCCGGAAACGCGTTCCGTAAAAGTTTGCACGAATTGGGCCATTCCGGCTGGAACCGCGGCGATGAAGCTTGCGGCCGATCCGATGCGCCGGGCAGCTTCGATTAGTACTGGCATATGCCGGGCTATCTCGCCGCGGCGGCTGCCGGGGAGTAAGGCTACTAACGGAACGCCTGCGGAAACGCCGTACCGCTCACGTAACGCCTGGCGGCTGGCGGACGGTTTCACTAGGCGCGTCAGCGGGTGACCGATGTAGTCGGCCTCGATGCCGTGGCGAGCGAAGAAGTCGGGCTCGAATGGGAAAATGCACAGCAGCCGGTCGACAGTCCGGCGCAGGACGGGCAAGCGGCCTTTGCGCCAGGCCCAGACTTGGGGCGCTACCAGGTAAATGACCGGAATTCCGAGGTCTTTGAGGCGCCGGGCCACGCGCAGGTGGAAATCCGGGCTGTCGGTCAGGATGGCCGCGTCCGGCCGTTCCTCGATGGCGGCGCGGACCAGCTTGCGGTATTCGCGGTAGATTCGTGGGATATGAGTGACGACCTCAACCAGGCCGACCACCGCGAGGCTGGCGGCATCGACGACCGGACGGACGCCGGCGCGTTGCATGCGCGGTCCGGCGCAGCCGAAGAACTGGAGCGAGGGATTGCGATGCCGCAGAGCTTCCACGAGCCCGGCCGCGTAAAGGTCGCCGGACGGCTCGCCCGCGGAAACCAGGATTTTTTGGGCCACTACTGATTATTTTAACGCGAGGGTTGGGTCGGGCGGAGCGACGCACAAAGCCGGCAATTTTGCCGGCCATTCACAGGTTGAGGCTTGGGCTACTAATTCACCGGCTGAAGCGTGTGCTACCAGGGATTTGAACTTGTCGATCAGTTCGTCCCAGGTCAGCGGGTTTTGCGGGTCGCCTTTTGGATGGGTGATCAGCTTTTCATGGCTGCGGCCGCCGGTTAGCTCGATTGTGACTCGCGCCGGCCATTCGTCGGGGAAGTTCTTTTCAATGCGCACGTCTTTTGTCATGACGACCTTGCCCATGAGGCGGCGAAGGCTGCTCGATCGGGCGTTTTGTTCGGTGAATTGGTCGATTCCGGCGGCGCGGTGCATTACCGCGACTGCTGCGCCGAACGGCATCGAGAACTGCGCTTCAACGACAGATTGCGGCTTGTACTTTTGTCCCTGCGGCTCGACGACGAGCGGCCAGCCGGCCTCGAGAACCGCGACCTCGATGCGTTGGACTTCGTCGGGTTGGATATCGTGCTCGCGCACCAGCGCGAGGATGGCGTCGATCGGGCCTTGCATGTAGCGGCAGCAAGCGTGCGGTTTCACGCTGGTGCGCAGGATCTCGAAAGATGCGCCGAGATCGCGCGTGAGTAATTCGGGCAGCGGCTTTTTCGAGTAGGCGTTGAGAAATCCGTCGCGACCTTCGAGGATTGTGCCCGGCCCGCGAAAACCTTCGGCGGCAAGCATCGCGGCTTGAATACCGTTCTGCGCGGCGAGACCGGGATGAAGGCGCTTGGTCCATGCGCCTTCGGCGAGAAATTCGAGCGATCCGGCGACCATACTGCCCGCGATGCCGACGGCCGAGAGCATTTGTTCAGCGGTGAGGCGGAGCAATTTGGAAGCGGTGACGGCTGCGCCGAACACGCCGCAGGTAGCGGTGGGATGGAAGCCCAGAAGGTAATGCTCCCTGGGCTGCACGGCCATCGCGATGCGCGCGGCTGTTTCGTATCCGGCGACGACGGCGGTGAAGAATCGATCGGCGGGCACGTCGGACAGCGATTCGGCGAGCGCGAACGCGGTTGAGAACATCACCACGCCAAGATGGATGGAGCCCGCGTTGTGGGTGTCGTCCAGCTCGATGGCGTGCGCCGCTGTGCCATTGGCGAGCGCTGCGAGTCCGGGTAAGGTGCGCACGCCCGTGCCGATGATTGTGGAACATCCGGACGCGCCGACGCGTTGGATCATTTTGTATACCGGCGCGGAGGATTCGGAGCGCGATCCGCGGATGGCGACGCCGAGGTAGTCGAGCATGAGGTAGCGTGCGCGGTCGAAGATTTCGTCAGGCAGATCGCTGGGCGCGAGCTCTGCCAGAAACCCGACCAGTTGGCGGGTCATTCCGCACCCCTTTTTGGCGCCAGGAAACGTCGCCGCAGTACGATGATGCGCTCGCGGTTCTGGTTGTAGCCGCGGGTTTCGATGGCAACGATGCCGCGGTCGGGTTTGCTGGAGGATTCGCGCTTATCGAGAACTTCCGATTCGGCGTAGAGCGAATCGCCGGGAAACAGCGGGCGCTCGAAAACTACGCTTTCGTAGCCGAGATTGGCGATGGTCTTGCCGCTGGTATCGGAAACGCTCATGCCGACGGTCAAGCTGAAGATCAACGTGTCGATTACCGGGCGGCGCCCGGCGGGCTGCTCGCGGGCATAATGATCGTCGATATAAAGCGGGTGCTGATTCATCGACAGCAGCGCAAACCAAGTGTTGTCGTGCTCGGTGATGGTGCGGCCGGGCCAATGGCGGTAGACAGCGCCGATTTCGAATTCGTCGTAGTAGCGGCCGAAGGTCATGATTTATGAGCCGGAGTATTTTTTCAACAGATTCTTGGCGATGATCAGGCGCTGCAGTTCGTTGGTGCCGCCGCCGATCACAACTAGCGGCGCATCGCGATAGTAGCGCTCGACTGGAAAATCTTTCGAATAGCCGTTGCCGCCCAGAATGCGCATGGCTTCAAACGATACTTCCGCGGCGGTTTCGGTGGCGAAAAGCTTGGCCATGCCGGCTTCGAGATCGCAGCGCTCGCCGCGGTCCTTTTTTTCGGCGGCCGAATAGATTAGCAGGCGCGAGGCTTCGATACGCGTCGCCATGTCGGCCAACTTGATCTGAATGGTTTGGTGCTCCGCGATGGGTTTCCCGAAAGTGCTGCGGCGCTGCGCGTAACGGATCGCTTCTTCGAAGGCGGCGCGTGCGATGCCCAGGCCGCGCGCTGCGACATTGATACGCTCGGCTTCGAGGCCGGTCATGACTTGTTTGAAGCCTTGGTTTTCGACGCCGCCGATCAGATTACCGGACGGCACGGGGAAATCCTGGAAATGCAGTTCGCAGGTTTCGACGCTCTTGTAGCCCAGCTTGTCGATATCGCGGCTGACGGTCAGCCCGGGCGGCCCTTTTTCGATCACAAAAGCGCTCATGCCTTTGTGAGGCGGCTCGATGCGCGGTTCCATTCGGGCGAGAAGCAGAAACGTGTCGCCATAGCGGCCGTTGGTCACCCACATTTTCGAGCCGTTGATCAGGTACGTGTCGCCTTTACGCGTGGCGACGGTGCTGATGCTTTGCAAATCGCTGCCCGCGTTTGGCTCGGAGAGGCAGATGCCGCCGCGCCGCTCGCCGGACGCCAGGCCAGGGAGAATGCGGCGTTTCTGCTCTTGGGTTCCGTAGCGGATCAGCACGTCGCAGAGCACGGAGTGGGTGCCGATAACGCCGGCAAGTCCAAGCCAGCCGCGCGAAAGCTCCTCGAAGATCATGGCGAAGGTGGTGTAATCGACGTCCGCGCCGCCGTACTCTTCAGGAACGTTCAAGCCGAACAGGCCCATCTTCCGCATTTCGGCGACGAGCGCGTGCGGATACTCGTTGCGATGCTCCATGGCGGACGCGACCGGGATTACTTCCTTGTCGACGAACTGCCGCACGGTGGCGACGATCAATTCCTGCTCGGCGGTCAGCTTTCGCACGGCGCTTCTCCTTCGGGGCGTTTGGGCACGACGATCTTGCGCTGCATGGTCAGGATCGCTTCACCGCGCTGGTTGAGGCCTTTGGTTTCGATGACGACAATGCCGCGCGCATTCGGCAGCTCGTCTTTGGTGACGATGCTCGATTCGGCGTAGATGGTGTCGCCGTGGAAGACAGGCGCCAGGTGGCGGATGTCCGAATAGCCGAGTGTTTCGAGCGCGCGCCCGCCGATATCGGCCTGGCTCATGCCGATCAAAAGGCTGATGACTAGCGGCCCTTCCACCAGACGCCGGCCGTGCTGCGTTGCGCTGGCGTAGTGTTCGTCGATGTGGACCGGATGTTGGTTCATGCTCATCAGACTGAAGAGTGTGTCGTCGAATTCAGTGATGGTGCGGCCGGGCCAGTGGCGGAAGTGCTTGCCAACGTCCAGTTCGTCGAAGTAACGGCCGTAGCTCATCAGAAGAGAATTCAGAATACAAGAATACAGAAGACAGAGGACTGGAAGTTAACTTGCGGCGGTTAGCAACCGCCGCGCAGCTTATCAAGCTGCCCCACAATCTGGCTTTGGAGAAGGCGGTCGATCTCAGGTTCGGTAAACCCGGCTTCGAGAAGGATGGCTCGAGTGTGTTCGCCTAAGGCGGGTGGCGGACCCGGGACTACTGGAGGAGGGACCGATAAACCGAACGGAAGACGCGGGACTGCGGCAGGGGCTTGGCCTGGGAGCGGGACCTCAGCGAGCTGATCGAGCGCCGCCATCTGCGGATCGTTCATCACCTGCTCGGCATTTTGGATGGCGTCGCCCGGGACGTCGTACTCGTTAAAGATGCGCAGCCAATCCTGGGTTGGCTTGGTGCGCACCAGCGTGGCGAGCTGACCTTCCAGATCGGCGCGATTGTTGGCTCTATCCTTGTTGGTGGCGAAGCGCGGATCCTGAGCCCAATCGTTACGGCCGACGGCAGAACACAAGCGGCGGAACAGACGATCGTTCGAGATGCCGAGCATGATGGCGCCGTCGCTAGTGGCGAACGCCCCGTATGGAGCAACGGAAGCGTGGCCGGAACCTTGCGGTCCGGGGCTGATGCCGGTGAATTGCTGGTAGAGCAAGTGGTAGCACATCAGCATGACTCCGGTCTGAAACAGCGAGGCGTCGACGCGCTGGCCGCGACCGGAGCTTTTTCGCTCGAACAATGCCGCGAGAATGCCGAGCGCCATCCACACGCCCGCGCCCATATCGAGGATGGAGACGCCGGCGCGAATGGGCGTATCCGGATCGGGACCGGTGACGCTCACGATACCGGTGCGGGCTTGCAGGATGGCGTCGTAGCCGGGCTTGGCGAAATCGGGGCCAACGGGTCCGTAGGCCGAGAGCGACGCGTACACAATGTCGGGTTTGCGCGCGCGCACGGACGCTTCGTCGAGTCCGAGCGCCGCTGTTTTGCCGCCGCGAAAGTTCTCGATGAAAACATCGCAGGTTTCCGCCAGCCGTAGGACCGCTTCGCGCCCGGCAGGCTTGGTGATGTCGATCGCGATGGAGCGCTTGCCGCGATTAATGGGAATGAAATAAGCGCCCCAGGGTCCGCGATGCGGTCCCATGTCGCGCGAGTCGTCGCCACCGTCGATGCGTTCCACTTTGATGACGTCCGCGCCGAGGTCGGAGAGGATCATGGTGGCCGTTGGCCCGGCCACGACGCTGCTCAAGTCCAGCACGCGCACGCCTGTGAGAGGAGGGGGCAAGACGTTGAAGATAGCACATTGCGATAGAGTAGCTGGATATGAGATTCACAACATGCTGGCTGGTTTTTAGCGCGGTCGCGGCGGCGCAGGGCACTCGATACGAGGCGCGCTGGGACCCGCAAAAGAGCGGCGTTAAAGATACGCTCCATTCGGTCTGCTTTATCGACACCACGCATGGCTGGGCCTCGGGCGACGCCAACGTAATTCTGAAGACCACCGACGGCGGTAAGACTTGGAAGAGTCTGCAGGAACGCCAAGAGGGCGGCACTCAGTTTCGGGCCGTGACCTTTGTGAATGCGAACGAGGGCTGGGCGGTGAGTCATGGGGTTCTGCTTCACAGCACCGATGGCGGCGAATCGTGGCAACCCGCGCGGGACCTGCCTGGCAATCTTCCGGGATTCGGCGGCGGGAGCGTGCTGGGGAGCGCGTGGTATCAAATGCACGAGCCGACGGCCGGAGCGGGTGTCTTCCGAACGACGGATGGCGGCGTCACGTGGCAGGCGCTACCCAAGGATCCGCCGAGCAATGCCTACAGCGCTGTGTTTTTCGCCGACCCGCTGCACGGCTGGGTGTCGGGAGACGCCAAGTTCGCACTCACCGAAGACGGCGGCAAGAGCTGGGTGGAGGTGCAACCCAGCAAGGCCAACTTCACCAAGATCCAGTTCGTGAATCCACAGCGTGGGTGGCTGTTGCCGCAGCGGGGGCACACCGGGGGGCTGCTTTCGAGCACCGACGGAGGGCGCACCTGGACCAGCCAGTACGCCAGCGTTCCAACCTTCAAGCCGCTGGCGGACCTGCAGTTCCTGAACGAGAACGATGGCGTCCTGCTTTCCGAAGAGGCTGTTCTTGAAACCACGAATGGCGGTAAGAACTGGAAGACGATCGGGAAGATGGCGCGGTATCCGCACGGGCTAAGTTTTCCGAAGCTCGACGAGGGCTGGGTGGTTGGCACGAACGGATCGATCTTGCATTATCATCTAGTGCCGGTCGCGGCGGGCAAATAGTTTTCGGTGCTCTAGATATTCTGCCGAGGTAGGTGTCGGGTGCCCAGTTGGCTTATTTGACTGTCAGTCTATAAGGCCCCGACGTGCCACTGAGGCCGACGACCTGGACATAGTAGGTTGCTCCGGCTTCCGCTGGAAAGGGGCAGTCGACCTGTTTCAGGGCTTCATTCAAGTACTGGTTGGTCTCCGCGATCTTGTGCCTGTTGCCGTCGTAAACAACCACGTACGGGCGTAATGTCGTCCCGCCATTGTCAATCCTCGCCGTCAGTTGCCCTTTTCCGCCTGCCTTCACCAGGTAGAAATCGGTCTCATAGCCATCCATGATGTTCGCTTCAATCGTGCTCCCGACAGAAATGGATTTCGCGTCCGGGAAGTTGTTATTGGGCTCGAACTTGTCATAGAGTCTGAGGGGCTTGATCTGCAGTACATACGGCCCCGACGTGCCACCGAGGCCGAGGACCTGGACATAGTAGGTTGATCCGGCCTGCGCTGAAAAGGCGCAGTCGAGCTGTTTCAGGGCTTCATTTAAGTACTGGTTGGTCTCCGCGATCTTGTGCCGGTTGCCGTCGTAAACAACCACGTACGGGTGTAATGTCTCCGCGCCATTTTCGACCGAAGCCTGATAGTAGTCTCGGGGACCAGCAGGCGTCTTAAACTGATAGAAATCGGTGTCAGATGAGTCGGCGATCGAGGCGCTGATCCTGTCGCGAACAGAAATCTCGGTGGCGTGGCTGAAGTCGTTGTTGGGCTCGATTTCCCGACCGGCCGCTTTCGGATGCTTCTCGGTCTCAAGGGATGGGGGCGGGGGCTTCTGGATCAGTTTCAGGTCCCGGAGAGCGGGTTTGTAGGTGCCGTCTTTCTGGATGGCTCTCTGATAACTCTGTTGCGCAGCCTGGAGGTCGCCTTTTTCCGCCTGCAGAGATCCGAGGCTGCTTAGAACGGCTGGAACCGGCGCCACGGCAGCGATCTGCTCAAACAGCGGGCGGGCCGCCTCATACTGGCCAGCCTTGGCCAGGTTGACTGCGCTCTCAATGAGTTGCTTGACACTCTCGTCCGTCAGCGGGTGGCCCATGAACTGCAGATATTGATTGACGATGACGGCCTTGTCGATGACAATCGTGTAGCCGCGGGGCGTCGTGACGGTTGACCGGTTGCCGAGGAGCATGAAAGCCCCGCCAATGACGGCAGCCAGAATGGGCACGACCAAGCCACCGAGCTTGAAATAGTCAGAGCGCGTCCACGGTTTCTTGGAAGGCATATCAGCCAGGATTTCCATTTGTCTTCCCGGCTCCGAACCAGTATACATCCAAAAGCCCCGGCTAGAGCGGTTTTATTGGGTTGATTTTACGCATTTTCCGGCCACCGCCATTCTTGTGAGAATCGCAAGGATGCCGCTTCGTCCGCGCGCCTGTGGCGGCACGGTAACCTTGTGGTGGTGCGGGTTCCTAGCTATGTTGCGTGGCCGATCGTAGCTGCATCGGCGTACGGCGGGTTGTCGTACGTCGCTCATCGGGCCGTTTATTATCCGATGAAATACCCGGATGGATTTTGGGACGCGCAGCATGAGTTGGGAGCCACGGACGTGTGGATCGACACTCGCGATGGCGTTCGGCTGCACGCGTGGTGGGTTCCACGCGACGGGGCGCGTTTCGCGACGCTGTACCTGCACGGCAACGCCGGCAACGTCACGCACCGGGCGCCGCAGATCCGCGAGATCGTGGCGGCGGGGTCGTCCATCCTCATGCTGGATTATCGCGGGTATGGCAAGAGCACTGGGCGGCCGACCGAGAGAGGTTTGTATAGCGACGGCGATGCGGCATTCGCGAACTTGGTGGGTCGCGGCTACAGCGCTGAACAGATCATTCTGCACGGCGAATCGCTCGGCACCGCAGTGGCTGTGGAGCTTGCGTCGCGGCGGACGTGCGCTGCTCTAGTTCTGGAAGCTCCATTCACTTCCGCCAGCGACGTCGCGGGAACTGTGATTCCGGTTCTGGGGCCGATGCTGTTGCGGGGTTTCAATTCGGTTGCCAAGATTAGGGGGATACGGGCGCCCAAGCTGTTCATGCACGGTGATCACGACGACATCATTCCGCTGCGGTTGGGTCAGGCGCTGTTTGCCGCGGCGCCGGATCCGAAGTCATTCTGGATTGTTGAAGGGGCCGGCCACAACGATATTCTGGAAACGGCCGGAGCGCGATATCGGGAACGGTTGGAAGCGTTTTATGAGAGTTTAAATTAGCCGCGGATGAACGCGGATTAACGCGGATGCTTGTTTCCGGTCGCGAGTGCGGCAGGCGCTGCGCTACTGGACACGTGCGAGCGTGGTAGCTTTGCGGGCGATCAGTTCGAAGCCGTGGGCGTGGGCGTCGTCGCGCAGCGCCGTCAGATGCTTGCTTGCGATGGCAGCGTCAGTATGCATTTCTGCTTCTCCCAGGGTGAGGCGAGCTTCATATTCCAAGGGCGCCAGACCAAGGTTGCGGGCCGTCCGGATACCTTGAAGCAGATCGGAATTCAGTTTGAGAGCGGATCTGCGACTCTCAGAAGCCGCCATGCTCACGCGCGCCTCGGCGATCAGAAGATGCAGACGATTGCGTGGATCCTGACTTTGGGCGCCAATCGCGCGCGCCTGCCGGACAGCGGCCTGTGCGTCTTGCACGCGGCCCTGCATGAGCAGGCAGTGGGACAGCACAAGCAACCCGGCGAATTCATCGTCGCGCATTTTTTCGTCGTGAAACACGGCTAAGGCGTCGCGAAGCAGCCCCTGTGCCTGAGATGCCTGTGCCTGCTCGAGGTGCAGCCGGCCCAATAGCAGGCGCGTTTCCGCGGCCTCGGCCCGGGCTCCGATTTTCTCCGCGATCTGCAGGGACTCACGAGCGTTTTCGAACGCGCCCGCCAAGTCTCCCTGCTCGGCCAACACTTCACTGAGCATTCTCAAATTGATGACCAGGGGTACCCGATAAGGATTTACCCGTCTCGGGATCAACATGGCTTCGAGTTCGCGGCGAGCGGCGCTGAGGTCGCCGCGGATCAACGCCAGCCGCGCAAAACCATCATGTGCGCTGTCCTCAATATCCTGCGCCCCGAGCTCTTGTGCCAGTTGCAGAGACTTTTGAAACCAGTTTTCAGCTTCCGCCAACTTGACCTGCGACAGGAGAGTCCCACCGACGTTGCTGGCCAGCACCACCGCATTCCGGCGGTTTCCGACTTTCACGAACAGGGCATAGGATTGCCGATACAACTGCTCCGCTTTCTTGAGATCCGCCTGCGCCTCATAGTCGATCGCGATCTGGTTCAGGCTGACAGCAGAGCCCCGGTCATTGCCCGACTGGCGATCCATTGACAGCGCCTGTCCATGCAGTTCAAGGGCTTCCGCAAGCCTTCCCTGCTTATACCGAATGTCACCCAGGAAGCGCACAGTTTGCGCCCGGTTGAGAGCATCTCCGGCTTCAGAAAAGGCGCGCAGCGCGGTTTCGCACGCGTTGACGGCATCCTCCGGCTGGCCCATCGTTTGTAGAGCGTTGCACTCCATCATTTCAGTCTTGGCTTCGAGGAGCGCCGCATGCTGGAGCTTGGCCTTGGCCTGGGCACGGCGCACTAATTCCAGATGTTTATGAAGATCGGGTTCTGCGTAAGCCTGCTGGATATCCAGACGCGGATCCTGGGACAGCGGCTCGGGCAAACGGCGCAGCGCGTCCACAGTTGCCCGCGACTCGTTGCGTTTGCCTGCCCAAGCCTGAGCTTGCGCCAGCAGTAAGCCGTCCTCCAGGCTATCCGGTGATAACGCAAAGCGCGCTCGATAGGCGGCAATGGCTTGATCCACTTCACCGGACATCTCGTGATAACGTCCTTCAATCAGGAGGCGGTCCGCGCGAGGCAAGTCTGCCGAGCGCTCGAACGCCAGCTTCGCTTCTGCCTTGGCCTTCTGGTCATAACCCAGCAGTCTCCAACACGAAGCCAGCGCCATATGGGACAAAGGGAAGGCGGGCTCGGCACGGACCGCATTCTCCAGCAGATCGCGTGCTCCAGGCGTATCCAGGACCCGCATTCGCGCCTGACCTTCCGCATAGAGCCGGGCGGCCTCGCGGTTCGCTGGAACCGAAGCCCTGACCGCCGCTTCTTCGTTCTGCGAAATGCCGGGCAAGCCCAAACGTTCCCGAACGTGGGCCCCCGCTCGCGATATCAGCTCGAACATATGCCGCTCTGTACCGGTTTCTGCGAGCGCGGCAATGATCTGGCCGTTGAGCGCGTCCTGGAGGCGCAAGTCCACACGCAGGCGGCGGCTCGACAGCGGTCCGGTGGTTGCGAAGGAGCCGAGAATGAAGAGATCCGCCTGGAGGTTCTTTCCAGCCTGCATGGCGGCATCCCGAGCCAGGCTGCCGGTGCGTCCAAGATGCAGCTCGCGCTGAACCCGAGCCACATCCTCGACGGGAATGAGGCGCAGCTTCTCCCCCGCGGCAAGTTCCGTGCTTAACATCTCCGGGATCGCCGTGGCGAGCCAGCCGTATTCGCGCTGCCCGGAACTGTTCTGAAATTCCATGATGGCAACGGAGCGCCGCGGCGCCGCTTCGACGATAGTTGCGGCCTGTTGCGGCGGAGCAGGGGTTCTGACGTGCGGGATTCCCCTCAATACAATGAAGATGCCACCGCTCGCGAGTAGGACAAGGGCCGTTATCCAATAGCGCCGTTTAATATCCTTCGCGGGTGCGCTGGGAACTCGCTCCAAGACTGGAGCTGGTGTGGGCGCATCAGAAACCTCAGTGGCGAGAGAACCGTTCGAAGGCGTCGGAGCGATCTGCACTGAGACTGGCGCGATAAACCGGTAACCCCGGCGCGGAAGCGTCTCCACGAAGCGCGGATTCTCGGCGTTGTCGCCCAGGGCGTCGCGGATCTTTTTCATGGCCACGTTCAGGCCGTTGTCAAACTCGACAAAAGTATTGGCTGGCCACAGTTGTCGCCGCGCCTCTTCCCGCGTGACCACTTCGCCGGCCCGCTCGAGCAACAGTATGAGCATGCGGAAGGGTTGGTCCTGCAACGAGACGAGCTGGCCCTCTTTCAGCAACCTGCCCAAGGATGGGTCCGCGTCGAATAGCCCGAAGGAAAAGAGCTTCCTTTGCCCTGGTGTATTTGCCACGGCAGACACCTACCGCAGTGTAGCACCAGTTGGCCATGCGGATTCAAATCTGGTTAAGAGGCGCTCGCAAAATCCTGATGGACGGCCAGTTACCAGTTAAGGCAGCCTTAAGCCCACGTACATTTGACGTCTTGCTCCAGGTCACGCAAGATCGCCATAGCGCTGGGTTTTCATGGCATTCGACCCGCCGTTCAGCGCGATTGAGGAGGCACCTTGCCGAAAAGAAAAGCTCGAGCGATCCTTACATTCGCGTTCGCAATACCGCTGTGCGCGCAGACTTCAAAGACCAAGGCGCAGGTGACAAAACGCACGGCATGCCAGATCTTGACTATCCAGGAAGTCGCCAAGTTCACCGGCTTAAGTAATTTGGCAATAGTACCGGACGAATCCGGACCGGATGGGCCGAGCGACTACTGCGCATGGAGGGTCAGAGGCGGGAGCGACGGGGTGATCCTCACGCTTGAGAATCTGGATGTCCCGGATCAGGTGGAAAAGCTAACCGGAATGCAGAGTTCCGGCGAGCGCGTGAAGAATCACTTTCGGCTCCGCAGGATACAGGCTTACGGCGGTAATCCCCCCGAGGTTCCCGTCGCCGGGCTGGGTGACGAGGCTTTCTATCGGGACTTTGCCCACGCAAAGGGCGGCTGTTTACTAGTCCGGCGAGGGACGCAGGCAGTTACATTCAGTGGAAGCGCGCCCAAAGATGTCTACATCGGACTTGCCAAGCTGGTACTACAACGATGGTAACCACTACTCGGCGCTGCCCGCGCAAACTGCGCTCTTCCGCGGCTTCTATCGCATGTTCGTGTAGTGTGTACGTGCAACCTCTCGCACGCCATGCTACCCAAGTGGCGTTAAGATGGACGCACAAATTCCTGACGGACCGCGAGTTACCAGTTAAGGGAGGTTTAAGCCCGCGTACATTTGACGTTGTGCGGGAACTCGAGCAAGATCGCCATAGCGCTGAGATTCATGGCATTCGAAAGAGCGGGGAAAAACGATGAAGAAGGCTCGGGGTGCTTTCACAAATAGCGGGGTGGCGGGCCGGGTTAGTGGCGGCCGTGCTGGTGGCTGGGGCTGGAGGCAGCTACAAGTCCTGTGCCGAAAGATCGAAGCCACGCATTTGGGTGGAGAAGATCCTCGATTCGACCGGCGGCAAGTACTCGATCCATGGTTCGGGCTTCAAGAACGGCGAAACTGTGAGCCTGACAATTCAGAACGCGCCACTCATGCGGCCCAGCGGTTGGCATCTCGGGAACACATTGTCCGTCGAGGGGGCATTCTCGTTTCAGACGGAGGACTTTCGCTGCGTGCGAGTGGACGAGGACAACCCGCGCGAGAGCTACCGGAAGCAACGCGTCGTCTTTGTGGCGACGGGCCTGAACTCAGGGCTGGCCGCCGCGGCGGTGGATACGGCCGGAGAGGTTTTCGTCTGCCGCTAACAGTCCGTCGCAGAAGCCCATGGGAAACCCCGAAAAACAGGCTGAAGCCTGTGCCACCTTATACCCTCAGAATTGGAATCGAAAGGAATAGAACAATGAACAGAATTGATGAATCAAGTGCTATACACAAACGGCGAAGCGGGTTCACGCTGATCGAGCTAGTAGTCGTCATCGCAATCATCGCGATCCTCATCGGACTGTTGTTGCCGGCTATCCAGAAGGTGCGCGAAGCAGCGAACATGAACAAGTGCATCAGCCATCTCAAGTTGCTGGTCAACGCCCAGAAATTCTATTTTCAAGGACACGGAATGTATGCCGATACCTTCGAGGCGCTGGGCTTGGGGACGGAATTCCCGTGCTCCGTCGGTGGCTGCACACAGCGGCAAAACAATGGTTACCTATATCAGATGCTATTGAGCCACGCAGGCCAGGATTTCCAAGCGGTGGGGAAGCCCGGTGTGCCGGGCAAGACCGGATCGGCTCAGTGCCTCACCGATCCGACAGGTAACGTAACCTGCGCTCCGGTTGCGGAGGCCGACCCCGTGCGCAGGAAGATGTTCGCCGATATCCGGGTCCAGGCAATCCAGGGGCTGTTCCAGTTGCTGCTCGGAAGGACACCTCAGGACGTGCCGCCGATTGCGCGCGCTTTGGAATCTCCACAAACGCTGCCGACGGCATTTCACCAGCTCGACCTCAACGGCGACGGCAATGTCACGATTCGGGAAATCCTGGACTACAACGGCGTGGGGAGAGCCGTATTGAACGACTTCTTCCTGTTCCTCGGACGGGAAATGGACCTGGGCGCCGCGGGCGAGGATGTGCAGGCTCTGCCGGGCGTGACTTTGGATATGCTCCGGGCGAACCCTGGCCCCAACGGGGTCCAACCCGGCCCCGTCGGGGTCCAACCCGGCCCTATTAACGCGAACATCACGGGTTTGTCTAGCGACCCAACCGCTCTCGAGGTCCCGGCGGTGCAACTCGCTGGGTTCGCCAATGTTCGTCTGCGAGGCGAGGGAGAAGGCTTCGCGCGTATGAGCCAAGCCGAGTTTTTCGCGCAGATCCAGCAGCAGCCGGGTTCGATCAGCAACCCGGGGGGCACGCTCGCGAGAGGCGGCACGTTCACGCTCACGGACTCCCGCGGAAACTCTCTGAGCGGAATCCTGATCGGGCTATTGCAGCCATCAACTGGCGGGCAGGTTCTGTTTCAAAGTCTCGTCATTGTAACGGACGCAGCCGGACAGTGGTGGGGCGCCGTCGGAGACGGCCAAGCGACCTTCAACTTAGGGTTCCTAGGCACGCTGGGCGGCGTGTGGACGGGACAGGTCCAAGTAGTGCCGGCCGTTCAGTAGGAATGTCGCTAGTGCGTATTGGAAAATTGTGTTGGTTGTGTTGCCTGGCGATCGGCTGGACTCTGCCGGCAGGCGCGGCCGATGCGGCCAAAGCATGTGCTCTGCTCACGCCGACGGAAATCGAATCGGCGACCGGCCTGAAGGTTTCGGACCTCAATCCGGGCGCTGCTCCCGGCAGCCTGGCGAACCCGGGTACTGGCGATCTGTGCTCCGGCATCGCCCCAGCCGCAACCATCCTGCTGCGCCTGGCGAAGAAGAGCGGCGCAGCAGGGCGCGAGGCGAAGGGAATCGAGGCGGTCAAGAAGATGGGCGCGCAGGTCGAGGTGAAGAATTTCGGGCCGATCACCTGTTCAACGCTCGTTCCGCCTGCCAACCTCGCGGCTCAGATCCCGTTCAATACCACCTGCACGGTCACGAAAGGGGACGCAGTCGCCGGAATCGAGGTCACCGCAAAATCTCAAAAGGACATGGTTACTATCGATAAGCTCCGCCCGCTGGCGGAAAAAATTGCGCAGCGGTTTTGAAGAGGTTGATGACGATACTATGACCACACTTTATCCGCACGCCGCTATCGCGGTGCTCGCTCTAGCCGCCCCGGTTCTTGCGCAGAAACCAGGCGGTAAGCCACCACCGCCACGGGCCCCAAAGTCCGGGCCCACATCGACACCAAGGAATATCCACTGAAAGTTAAACCGTCCGCGCAAAGGTTACGCGAACTGCGAATCACCCGACACACAACTCTCCCCAAGTGGAACTACACCATTGCTCCTTCCAATGGGAAATAATTCTTGCGCTGTTGCTAGGGTTTCTGTTTCCGATATTCAGACAGCGTTCATGAGGCGGCCGCGGCGGGTTACCCATTCTTCACTCGTGAAGACGCGGGGGCCGACTTCGATCAGGCGCGGGAGCATGTCGAAGACGGTCCCCGGCGTCCACTTGGTATTGTGGCGCGTTCGAAATCCCCGCTGGTTGAGCGACTCGGCGACTTCGGAGAGAGGCTTGTCCTGGATGATCATTTCCAGCATGACGATGAGCGCCTCCTTTTCCTGGATGTCCTGCTCGAGCTGCAGGCAATCCTCGGAAATCTTCAGACCGTAGGGCACTTCTTCGGTGATGTTGGCAGGCTCAGGTTTGGCGCTTTCGACGTGGCGTTCCCACACGACCACCACGGGCTTCCAGCCTTCGCCGGACCTCTGCTCGATATAGGCGGGCGTCAAGGGGCCTGCCAGGATTTCTCGGATGCGTTCGATGGGCATGGAACACCTCTCTCGCCGGGACGGTCGAGCAACTGGGTTGCCAGTCGGTTGCGGCGTTGATTCTTTAACTTTGCGGGGTTGGGGCGCGACTGTCTGTTCGGTCGTGGGATTCGGCTGTGCGGATGTTGGCCACGGATGGACACGGATGAACGCGGATTGCTCCGAGCGCAGTCACCAGAATGGGTCGGTGCACAGTTGTATCATGACTACTTACAAATGAAACCAGTTCCAGCGGATCGGCAACGAGCATTGGTCGACAGACTGATGCAGGCGTGTGGGGGCGGTTATTCGCCCGAGACGCGCCGCAAGTATTACATCTCAGGACCGCAGTGGGCCGCTGCATACCAAGGGCAGGCGCTGTTTCACGCGCCGACACGGGCGCCGATCGGTTTTGAAGATGTGATCCGGGAGTTCGCGAAGATCGGCATCGGTTACTGGACCACGCACGACACGGACGTGATTCCAACGGAGGCGCTCGGCAAAGAGGAACAAGCGAACATCGTCGGGCGAATCCGGCAGGCTCTCGAAAGCAACGGCGTGGAGTGCTCGATGGTGACCACGGAGACTTTTTTCCACGCGGTTTGGGCGGCAAGTCCGGCGGCGGAAGCGCCTGAAGTCCGGCAATACGCGGCGTGGCGGCTGGCGAATACGGTGAAGATCGGCCACGAATTGGGAGCGAAGTTTGCGGTTTACTGGCCGGGCTCGCTGGGCTACTACACGCAGGGCGCGATTGAAGAAACGCAGACCTTGCGCTGGTACGCCGACGGGTTGAACGCGGCTTGCGAGGCCGACATCGAGCTGGCTGCGAAATACAAGCGTCCCACGTTGCGGCATTGTCTGGAGGCGAAGCCGTTTGAGCCGCAGGCCGAAATCCTGCTGCCCACCAGCGACGCGATGCTGGCGTTTATCGCGTCCGGATTGCTGAAGCATCCGGAGATGGTGGGGTTGAATCCGGAATATCTGCACGAACTGATGTGGGGCGGCGCGCCACGGGCGGCGCTGGCTCGCGCGCTGCTCGCCGGAAAGCTGTTCCATTTCGACATCAACGACGGGTATCGCCTGAAGCACGACGTCGATATCGGCATCGGGCTGGTGAATCCGCTGGACTGGCTCAATGTGCTGGTTCTGCTGCGGAGCCACAACTACACGGGACCGTTCAATCTGGATTACAAGCCGCCGCGGACCACCAGCAATTACGGAGTGTTTGCCGTGAGTTTTCCGACAGCCGTCGACCGGTTCATCACGCTATGGGAAATGGCGGGCGACGTGATTGCCGATCCGGTGATTCACGAGGCCACGGAGGCGTTGAAGGCTGGAGGCGGGCCGGCGGATCCGCTGGACGTGGAGGCTGTGACGGCGGCGAATCGCGAACTGCTGACGCTGCATGAGCTGATCGCGCATCGCATGGTGCAGATTTTGCTGGGGCCGCATCGCGGGCGGGTGTACCCGGTTATGCCGGCTTGAAGGATACACAGGCAGGAATTCCGATTTCTAGAGGCTGCTGAAAAGTCTCTGCTCTCGCGTTTCAAGCCCAACAGGCTGAATGATCGCCTGGACCATGGTGGTAGCGCTCCCTTCCGGTTGCGGCTCGGTTTACGCTACGCCCCGATGGCTGCACCGCCCCGGCCAGGCACGCCCCACTTCAGGATGATCCCGACTACGGCGTCGATGAAGGCCTGGATATCCGTCGGTTTCTGCACAAACTCGCGTGCACCCAAGCTCAGGGCATGCTCAATTTCGGCCTCGTTCCAGGAGGAGCTGAAAACAACGATGGGCGTGTCCTGCCCCTGGTAACGTTCCAAGAGCACGTTACCGGGGATTCTGGGGATGTTCAGGTCGAGAATAATCAGGTCCGGCTTGAAGTCGGGATTGGAGAGCATCATGAGAGCCTGTTCCCCATCGCGGGCAATGTGCAGGTGGACGTCCACCGGACATTCCGCCAGCGTCTGGCGGGTGAGAACTGCGTCGCCGGCGTTATCTTCCACCAGGAGGACTTCCACTGGATCCATACACGTATGCCTGCTAATGTTGACTCCACGCCGAGCAGCGCCGTTTCGTAACTTTCTTCTAGAGCGCCAGAGAGTTTTTGGCTTAGTAAGCCACTAAACGAAGAGCACCGTGAAAGATCCGCTCGTTGCACCGCTTGCGGCCCTGGCCTCCGGTATCTTTGTGTCACATTTTGTAAGGTTCGAGACCGGGGAACTGCTGTGGGCGCTTCCGCTTCTTTTTAGCGTGACACTTCTGGCATGGAAGTGTTCGCGCGCGCTGGTCACGTCCTGCAGCCTGACAACCTTGTTACTTTTCGGGGTACTTCTGGACGTTGTGCACCGCCGGGACCGGCTGCCGGAAATCGATGCAGGCGCACGCGAAACCGTGGTGATGAGCGGCTGCGTGGTAGAGCCGCCGATATTTTACGAAGGGCGCGATCAGTTCACCATTGAGTTGGCTCGGCATGCGCGCGCGCGTGTCAGCTTGACGGTGAAGGATGGAGAGACGCCGCCGGATCTGCGCTACGGGCAGGTGGTGGAGTTCGAGGGGCGGGTGCGTCCGGTGCGAAATTTTCAGAATCCCGGCGCATTCGACTATGTAAGCTTTTCTGCGCGCAGCGACGTTTTTTGGACGGCGTCGGTGGCGGTCGGCAGCGCGATCGCGGTCCAGCCAGGCCAGTGCGGCTCGCGGTTTATGGCTTTGATTTTTGGCCTGCGCACGGCGGCGCTGGAGCGCATCGAGAGGCTCTACCGGAACAATGATTACGCGACCGGCATGATGGAGGCGACGCTGATCGGCGAAACACGGAAACTGGAAAAGATCTGGACGGATCATTTTCGACGCACCGGAACTTATCACATGCTGGTGATCGACGGGCTGCATATCACGGTGCTCGCGGCGTTCCTGCTGTTCCTGCTGCGCCTGTGCTTCGTTCCGGAACTGAAGGCGCTGGCGATGACATCGGCGGGGGCGTGGCTATACGCGCTGGTCTCGGGATGGAATGCGCCCGCGGTGCGGGCGGCCGGCGGCTTCAGTCTGTATGTGGCGGCGCGCTATTTCTACCGTCGCGGCAGGCTGCTGAACTTGCTGGCCGCGGTTGCGATCGTTTACCTGGTCTTCGATCCGGGACAATTGCTCGAAGCCGGCTTCCAGTTGTCGTTCCTCTCGGTGGCGGCCATCGCGACGCTGGCGATTCCGGTGCTGAAAGCGACTTCGGCTGTGTTTTCGCGGGGACTCAGGGGGATTACGGAGGCGAGCCGCGACCCGCGGTTGCCCCCGCGCGCGGCGCAGTTTCGAATCGAGTTGCGCTTGCTCGCGGAAACGCTGCATTACTACCTCCGCGTGCCGCAGAACTGGCTCTTGCGCGCGCTGGCCGTGGGCGCGCGTCTGCTTCTGTACGCGTACGAGATGGCCGTCGTCTCCACTGCGATCCAGATTGGGATGGCGCTGCCGATGGCCGTTTACTTCCACCGCATCCCGCTCACCGGATTTTCGGCGAACGTGATCGTGGTTCCGTTGCTCGCGCTGGTTGTTCCGGTGGGCTTCGTGGCGGTATTCACTGGCTGGGCTTTGGCGGCGCGCATTGCCGAGTGGCTGCTGATGGCGGGGGAGAAGGTGGCGGACTGGCACCTGCGTTTTGAAACAGATTGGCGCGTGGCCGATCCGCCGCTGTGGTTGTCCATCGCGTTCTGGGTCGCGCTGGTGACGCTGGCGGTGACGATGCGGCGTTCGCGCCGCTGGGCGTGGGCTTCCGCGGTGTTGGTCGCGGCGCTGTTCACACTGGTCTTCTGGCATCCGTTCCCGCCCAGAGTGCAGCGGGGTCAACTGGAGCTGACGGCGATCGACGTCGGCCAGGGCGACAGCCTGCTGGTGTCGTTTCCGGATGGCAAACTGATGCTGATTGACGGCGGCGGCGTATTGTCTTTTGGGCGCCAGCCACGGCGCCGGATCGAGACCGGCGAGGATGTTGTCTCGCCGTATTTATGGAGCCGGTCGATCCGGCGCATCTATGTGGTGGCGCTGACTCACGCGCATGACGACCACGCGCAGGGGTTGCCGGCGGTGATCGAGAATTTCCGGCCGGCTGAATTGTGGACCGGAGCGACGGCGCCGAGCGAAGCCTGGTCGGCCGTGGAAGAGAAGGCGCGCGCGCGCCATGTGAAGGTAGTCCCCATGCGAGGCGGGCGTCATTTCGATTTTGGAGGCGCGCGGATTGAAGTGCTCTCGCCGCCCGCTGATTATGTTCCCGCGGAGAGCCCGAAGAACAACGACTCGCTGGCGATGCGGATCAGCTACGGGCGGCGTTCGTTTCTATTGACGGGCGACATGGAGAAGCCGATGGAGTACCGGCTGCTCGCCGATGGCGATGCACTGCGGGCGGACGTGCTCAAAGTGGGTCATCACGGCAGCAATACATCGAGCATGGGGCCTTTTCTGGACGCGGTGTCGCCCATGTTCGCAGTGATCTCGGACGGCTTCGAGAATTCGTTCCGCCATCCGCACCCGCAGGTGCTGGAGAGGCTGGCGGCGCATCGCGCGGGAGTGCTGCGCACCGATAGGCAAGGGCTTGTCACGGTGAGAACGAACGGAGAGAGAATATGGGTGGAGACGTTTCGTTGAATTATTGGTATCCTAATAGCGTCCGAGGTTTTTACCAAAATGTCCAATCCCCGCTGGTGCCTGCGGCTTACCCTGCTGGCGCTTTTCTACAGCCCGATTCATCTCAATCTTGCGGCTCAGTCCGAAGCCGATATCAACGCGAGCATCCGGAAGTTCACGCAGCTTTACGAAGCCGTGGAAACGAACTTCGCCGATAAGGTGGATCCCGATCAGATTGTCTACCGGGGCGCGATCCCGGGCATGCTGCGCACGCTGGATCCGCACTCGAGTTTCTTCGATCCGAAGGCGTACCAGCTGATGCGCGAAGGCCAGTCCGGACATTATTTCGGCGTCGGAATGTTCGTTGGTCCATCCGCGGGCAGGGTGGTGGTGATGTATCCGTTCGAGGGATCGCCGGCGTTTCGCGCGGGACTGCATCCGGCCGATGAGATCATAGCGGTGAACGATACCAACACCGAGCATGCGACGGTAAGCCAGGTCTCGTCGATGCTGAAGGGACCGCGCGGGACTCCGGTGACCATCACGGTGAGGCGTTTAGGCAGCCCGGCGCCGCTGCATTTCTCGGTGATTCGCGATAACGTTCCCCGGGGCAGCGTGAACCACGCATTCTGGATGCGGCCGGGCATCGCGTACATAAAGGTGGAAGCTTTCAATGAGACCACCAGCCGTGAAGTGGACCAAGCGCTGGCGCGTCTGGGAGAAAAGGACATGGAAGGCCTGATTCTCGACCTGCGCGACAATGGCGGCGGCCTGGTGCAGGAGTCGGTCAACGTAGCCGATCATTTTCTGAAGAAGGGCCAACTGGTTGTATCGCACCACGGGCGGAGTTCGGCCGAAACCAAGTTTGTGGCGAAACACGGCGAGCGCGGGCGTGAGTATCCGATGGTGGTGATGGTGAACCGCAATACCGCGTCGGCGTCCGAGATTCTGTCGGGCGCGTTGCAAGACCATGATCGAGCCTGGATCTTCGGCGAGAGCACGTTCGGCAAAGGATTGGTGCAGGCGCCGTTCCCATTGACGGGAAACAGCGCGCTGCTGCTGACGATTGCGAAGTACTACACTCCCAGCGGCCGTCTGATTCAGCGGGATTACACGCACCAGGGTTTATACGAATACCTAAGCCGCAACGAGGGACGCAACAATCTCAAGGACATGAAGAAGACGGACAGCGGCAGGATCGTGTTTGGCGGCGACGGGATCACGCCCGATGAGAGATACGAAACTCCCAAGTTGACGCACTTCGAGGCGCAACTGATCGGGCACAACGCATTCTTCTATTTTTCGCCGGAATACTTCGCCTCTCACGACATACATCTCAGCAAGGAGTGGCGACCGGACGATCAGGTGATGGACAGCTTCCGGGCTTTGCTGGTGAAGCGAGGCGTTGAATTCACGCCGGCTGAGTTTGAACGGGAAAAGTCCTGGACTCAGGAGCAGATTCGGGAAGAGCTGTTCATCACCGCATACAGCAAACAAGCTTCCGAGCGCACGGCATTGGAGAACGATCCGGAGATTCACAAGGCGGTGGAATCGCTCCCGGCGTCCAAGGCGTTGCTGGACAGAGTGCACGAAACGGTGGCCCGGCAGGCGAAGAAGGCGCCGGCGGAAGCACGGTAAAATACGTTTCTTGTTTCTCGTTACGCTCGCTGCCCGTCGCGGCTCAGTTGGGTTCGGAATTTCGCTCGGCTTCTTCGGCCGCGGCCGGACCCTCGGCTTGCGCTTCGGCGATCAACTGGCGGGCGCGGTCCACCTGGTCGCGAGCCACGCGGACTTCGAAGGGCAGAGTGGGGAGGGCCGAGTTGCCCACCAGGACGGCCGCGATCCCATTCGATTCCAAAACGTTCTTGATGCCCAGAGCTTCCACTTCGGCCACGGTCCCCTCGGCGTGAAAGATCGTTTGGAGATCGAGGTGCGCGGAATTGTCGACTTCTTCCACCTCGTCAGGCAGCGGGTTTTCGGCGATGGTCTCTTCGGCTCGCTCGGCGTCGGCGGCCGGAACCTGGACCTCAAAGGTTCCTTCCGGGACGCCAGGCGCGGAGTCGTCCAGCATGACCGCCGAAATTCCTTGAGCGGCCAGAATGTCGACTACGATCTCGCAATCTTCCTTGGCATTCGCGTCCATGGAGCGGTAGACCGTTACGAGATCGGACGATTCGCTCATGCCTAGAGGATAGCAGCGGGCGCAGCGGTAGAATGGATCAGGAGGAATTATGGCGGAAGAAGGCACGGGCAACAAGGTAGTGTGGTTTGTGGCGGGGATCGCGATTGGCGCGACGATCGCGTTGCTGTATGCGCCGGCTTCGGGTGAAGAGACGCGGCGCAGGATTCGGAAGCGGACGGAGCAGGGCCGGGCGGCGCTGGCCGATTCGGGACGGGAAGTGCTGGATCGCGGCAAGGAGATGTACAGCAAGGGACGCAAGCTGGCGGACGATGCCGCGGAGATGTTTGAGCGGGGCCGCAAGATCGTGGAGAGCACGGCGGCGAATCTGAAGGGATAAGGGATAAGGATCGAATGAGCACAATCGCGGAGCCGGCGCAGGCGATTCCGGCGTTTTCGAATGAGCCGGTGGCGGATTTCTCGCGCGGGGACAAGCGCGAGGGGATGGAGAAGGCGTTGCGGGAGGTGCACTCCCAACTTGGGCGCGAGTACGACCTGCTGATCGGGGGCCGGCGTGAGAAGACGGCGGACAAACTGAGGTCGCTGAATCCGTCGCGCCCGGCTGAAGTGGTGGGGATCCACAGCAAGGCGAGCGCGGCGCTGGCGAACGAGGCGGTGGAATCCGCTTACGGCTATTTTCCGCAGTGGAGCGCGACTCCGGCCGAAACTCGCGTGGAGATGCTGCTGCGGGCCTCAGCGGCGATTCGGCGGCGCAAGCTGGAGTTCGACGCCTGGCTGGTCTACGAAGCGGGCAAAACCTGGCCGGAGGCGGATGCGGACGTATCGGAAGCGATCGATTTCTGCGAGTACTACGCCCGCCAGATGCTGCGCCTCAGCAGACCGGATGCGCTGGTGCAGATGCCCGGCGAAAAAGACGAAATGGTCTACCTGCCGCTGGGCGTTGGGGTGATCATTCCGCCGTGGAACTTTCCGCTGGCGATCATGGCCGGCATGACGGCCGCCGCGCTGGTGGCGGGCAACACGGTTGTGATCAAGCCATCCAGCGACACGCCGACCATCGCTGCGAAATTCGCGGAAGTGTTGCTGGAAGGGGGCTTCCCGGCGAAATCGTTTTCCCTGCTGGTGGGCAGCGGCTCCGTGGTGGGCGATGTCCTGGTGGAGCATCCGAAGACGCGGTTCGTCGCCTTCACGGGTTCGCGAGACGTTGGCCTGCGCATCAATGAGCTGGCCGCCAAGCCGCGGAAGGGCCAGGTGTGGATCAAGCGCGTGGTGGCGGAGATGGGCGGCAAGGACGCGATTGTCGTGGATCGCGACGCGGATCTCGACAGCGCGGCCAAGGGCGTGCTTTGGTCGGCATTCGGGTATCAGGGCCAAAAATGCTCGGCCTGTTCGCGCGCCATCGTGGATCAAGCCATTTACGACAGGTTTTTGGAAAAATTGAAGATTGGTGTCTCCGAATTGAAGGTGGGGCCCGCGGATCAACCGGAGAATTACATGGGACCGGTGATCAACGAAGGCGCCCAGCGCTCCATTCTGAACTACATCGAAGTGGGGAAGAAAGAGGGGAGGCTGGTGGCCGGCGGATCCGTGGGCGGGAGCGACGGTTACTTCGTCCAGCCGACGGTGATCGCCGACGTGGATTCGAAGGCGCGCATCTTCCAGGAAGAGATCTTCGGTCCGGTGCTGGCGGTGACCAAGGCGCGGGACTTCGAGCATGCGCTCGAGTTGGCCAACGATTCCGAGTATGGATTGACCGGCGCTGTTTTCTCGAAGAATCCGGAGCACATTCAGAAAGCGCGCGAGCGTTTCTTTGTGGGGAATCTCTACATCAACCGCAAGTGCACCGGCGCGATGGTGGGAGCGCATCCTTTTGGCGGGTTCAATATGTCGGGAACGGATTCGAAGGCGGGCGGGCCGGACTACCTGCTGCAGTTCCTTCAAGCCAAGTCCATCGCCGAAAAAGTCTCCTAAGGGGGTGTGCCGGCAAAGTAAGTGAAAGTGATTGTGTGTAGTAAGATTTGAGGTGTTGCCCCCGATGAGAAGGGGACCAAGACGTAGCAACTCCAGGGTCGAATCCGACCGACGCGGCATAGGGCGCTAAGTGGAGCGCCCTATCCCATCTCACGCGCGCCGTTGAGCCGTCCTCAGGTCTGTGGGCATCGGCGTAATCAGGTCAGGATTCAAAACCGCGCGTAACGTGGGTCTTCAGAGTGCGGTCGAAGAGGTCGAAATACTGTTCCTTTACAACCACTTAAGCGCTGTACCTAGCCGGACGTCCCAACAAAGATCGACTTGACAGGCAACTTTGGATCAGTAATACTATGCTATGACTACGGAGGAGGGAGCTGTGAAAAAAAATAGACCGTTGTTGGCCAAGATTCTGACGCTGTGCATTGCCGGGGTCGCATCAACTGCGTTCGCTGCCACTTGCCCGACAGCCCCTTACTCCGTCTATATTGTGCCAGGGTTCAGTTGTACGCTGGGGATTCTGACCTTTAGCAACTTGGCCTACGTTGGGACCGGGAACCCGAACGGAATCGCAATCCCGGCTTCCGCAGTCAACGTGACACCGATAACGACGCCCGGCAACGAGGGATTTCAGTTTAGTGTCAATATGAGTGTAAGCTCGTCAGGAGGCAGTTCGACGTTCCAGGACGACCTCATCACAATGCTGGTATCTGCAGCGACGCCTGCGATCACGGGTGCGACTTTGTCCTTCTCCAGCACTTTCACCGGGACCGGCGTAACAGGAGTGACTGAAAACCTCTGCCCGAATCACGACTTGATCGCATGCCCGAATACCAAACAGATAGCTGTGTTTAATCCGGCTCCAAGCTTCACCTCGTCTACGACCTTCCCTGCGGCCATGTCGCTATCTGTTTCGAAGGATGCTAATGCGACTTCTGGCGTAAATGGAACCGCCGCGGTTCCTCAATTTAGTAACACCTTCGCGAACAACTGTGGGGGTTCCTGTCCGACGCCTGTAACGCCGACCCCGCTGCCCCCCTCATTCTTTTTGGCGTTAACCGGCCTGGCGATGGCTGGCGGTTTCTATCACTTCCGGCGCAAGTTTGCGCGCAGTTGAGTCAGGACACTCGCAGCTTCATCTCGTTTTCACTTTCAATAGAATTGGCTGCGGAGCCATATACGTGCTCTGCAGGCCGGAGCGCGTTTCAACGACTCCGCCGACGTAGATAAGCTGCTCGACCGGCGCGGCGTTGGGTAGAGCTTCGATGGTGAAGCTGCGGCGCGTTTCGTTCTCATTGATCAGAACGCCGTTGAGGCCGATATCCACCAGTTTGACGCGCGGCGGCAGATTCATCACGGCGACGGGAACGCGGCCGCCGAAACCGTTCTGGCGCTCGATGGCTACGGCGATCTCCGCGGTCTTTCCGGCTTCGACTTCCACTTCTTTGGTCTGAGCCGTCATCACGACATCGGGCTTCGGCATGAGCGAGATCAGCTTGAGCGTGTCGTCGGGGTTGGCAACGTGTATGAGCTTTTGCGCGTGGCCGATGGCCTTCAGCGGAACGGCGGCGGCGAGTTTTGTATCCGGCGCGGCGCTGAGCAGAAGCGTGGCGGTGTCCTGGCCTGGCGCGATGATTCCGGCGCTAGCGTGCAAACCCGCGGGCAGATTGTCGAGCGTGACATCGATGGACCCGTCGAATCCGTCCATGCGAAATGCGGTGACACGCACGGGAACGGAACCGCCCACGGGCACGTTGGGATTGCGCGGGCTGACGCTCAGCCGGAAGTCGGGGCGCGGCTCGCGGATGGTGAGGCGGTAGGCCTGGTGTTCGCTCCCGATTCCCCGAAGGTCTTTGATGTGGATCCGATAGTCGGCGTCGGCAGGCGCGGTGAAGTGGATCACCGAGTCCTTGCCGTAGCCGGGGCCGCCGTCGTCGTTCTGATAGTAGAGCTGCACCAGCGGCAATCCGTTGGGCGAGAATTTCGTTCCAGGCGGATAGATCTGCACCTTATAGATGGGCTTGTCGACTGCGTGCGCTTCGGTGGATGTATCGAAGTATGCGATGCGCTGCCCGCCGAAGCTGTCGACATCGACGTCGGCGTCCGGGCTATCCGGAATCGCCTCGATGCGAACGATTTCGCCTCCGATCATGACGTAATCGCCTACGTTGAACCCAGTGCGTGAACTGAAACGAATGTTGCCCGAGGACGAATTACGCTCGGAAAGCGTCGTGGTGGTTTCCAGAATCGAGCGCACGGTTGCACGCTCGATAGGCCGGCCGTTTCGATCGAGCACTTCCAGGAAGGAGTCGAGATCGGAGCCGAGGCGCCGCGCGTTCACTTCGATCACCAGCTTTTGATCCTTGCGGGCGTGGAAGAGGTATACGTTGCCGTCGGGTTTCGTAATGCGGCCGTTGACGGTTGCCGGAATGGGGATCGATTCGCCTGGCGCAGCTTCGATTTCCGGTTCGACGCCGAGCGCCAGCCGAAGCTGGTTGAAGGAGTGTTCAGGTCGCAGCAGGATGGAGTCCTCGGAAGACTCGTCCAGTTCGCCTTTCACGCGAAGTTTCGCGGGAACGTTGTACCCATCGAGAGCGATGTCGCGGGTCTTGCCGCGCTCGACACCCAGCGGGAAGGCGGACGAGATCAGCGGATAACTGCCCACGATGAAGCGATAGAAGTTGCTGCCTCTGCCGCTCTGCTGATAATCGGCGATGCGAACGTAGTATGTGCCGGCCTTTTCGAAACGATGCGCGAAGCGGAGGGCTTCGGTGGCTCCGCCCGCGCCGAATTCGCGGATCACGGATTGATCTTCAGCCAGAATGCTGACGACAGGTTGCAAAGCCGAACCAATCAGCGCGGCGCCGTTCTGAAAGACGAGCTGCTGCCCGGCGTTGACGTGGATCTTGAAGTAATCGACGTCGCCGGGCCTGGAGATAGTGCCGGTCAGAATCGCGGGCAGGTAGGTTTCGACGGCGGTCTCGGGCGTATCGTTCGGCTCTTTGTCGGCGCTTTCGCCGTAATACGGCTCGATGAGGAACCGGCCTTCGGGGCTGGTGCCGAGCGGGGTTTGGAGGCGGAAGCGCACCGGGCCGATTTCGGCGTCGGGCGAGACATCCACTTCGACAGTTACTTGATTGCGCGGCGGCAGCGGTCCAAGGTCGACGGTAGAAGGCGTGCCGTTCGAGCCCAGGCGGATGTCGGGCAAATCCGGGAGTTCCTTCACGCGCAGAATTTTGCCGGTGACTCCGGGTTCGCTGAAGTAGATGGCGCTGGCTCGAGCGAGATTGAGTCCTTCGACGGTCATCTCGACAGTGGTGCCGCGAGCGATGCCGACGGGGTTGACGGAGTTGAGCGTGGGCGGCGTAGTGCGGTTACCTGTCGGACGATCAGTACTGGCTGCCGAAAGGGTCAGCGTCAACAAAGGAACGAGTAGATATCTCATGGTGTGATGGCGAGGTTGCCGTCGAAGCGGCCAATGGCGAAAGTTTTTCCATCCGGCGCGAACTGGAGTCCGTAGACCCAGTCGGGCTGCGGAAACGATTGAAGCTCAGTGAGGTCGCCGGCGCGGAACAGTTTCACCATTTTGTCAGCCGACGAGGAGAGCAGTGTCTTGCCGTCGGGCGACCAGGCGAGGCGGACGATGGCGTCCTCGTGAGCGATCTGAGAGTGCAACAGCGTGCCGCCGGTGTCGCCAAGCGACCAGATGCGGATGCTTTTATCGAGTCCGCCGGCGGCGACGAAGCGACCTGTGGGGTCCACGGAGACGGCGTTGATTCCATCCTGTGGCTCGGAGAGCGTGAAGAGCCGCTCCCCGGTGGCGACGTTCCAGATTTTCACGGTGCGGTCGGCTGCGCCGGAGATCAGTCGCTTGCCGTCGGGCGTGAATGCGACGGCGTAGACCGCATCGATGTGATCTTTGTAGGTGCGGATTTCTTTTTCAGTGGCGACGTCCCAAAGCTTGACGAGCTTGTCGTAGCTTGCGGTGGCGATGGTCTCGCCCGTGGGCGAGAAGGCGACGCCGTAGATGCAGTCCGAGTGGCCTCGGAAAGTGTGGAGCAGTTTGCGTTCAGCGACATCCCAGATGCGGACTTCGCCGGAGCGCGCGGGCAGACCGCCGGCTGCGGCGAGCAAACGGCCGTCGCGGGAAAATACGAGCGCGCGCACGGTGCTTGCGTGTCCGGCCAACGTAGCGAGTTGCTGCCTGGTGGCGGCATCGATCAGGCGGACTTCGCGGTAGCCTGCCAAGGCGAGCACTCTGCCGTCGGGACTGTAGGCCAGGTCGAAGATCTGCGGCTTCACGGGAACTCTCGGCTCGATCTTCGGCAGCGCTGCGGTTTTGGTGGTTGGCGCGGGTTCGCCCTTCGCGGGTCCTGGCGCGCCCGCGTCGATCCAGGCGCGAATCGTGTCGATCTGTTCCGGACTGAGCTTGCTGCCGTCCATCGGCATCGAGGGCATGGTTTTGCCTGAGATCAACTGGTACAGGCGGCTGTCGGCGCTCTTTCCGGCGACGATAATTTTGTGCGTGCCGCCTTGCTGGACGCCGTCCCAGGTTTCGAGATTCAGGCTGCCCATTCGTACCTCGTCGGCGTGGCAGCCCAGGCAGCGGGCGGAGAAGATCGCGGCGACGTCGTTGTAGGTTGGTGTCGCGGCTAAGCAGAGTGCCGGAAGAAGTGACAGCAACGCCGGCTTGAAAGCCGGCGGCAGGCAAGATTGCCTGCCCCACAAAACTGCAATCAAGACAGATGGTTGCATGTTAGTGGTTGAACAAGAATTCTTTGCTCGTGAGAAGTGCCCATAGCATGTCTTCCAGCGCCTGCTGGCGGGACTGCTGGCGTGATTTCGCCAGCTCCGCGGCCAGTGCGCTCTTTTCGGATTCCGTTGGATAGCGGCTGAACGCCGAAAGAAACAGGTGCTCGAGAATGCGCGCGTCCGACAGACCGAGCTTCAGTAAAAGCGCGACGTAGCCGTCGGCGGCGCTGAGTTTTTTGTTGAGCGTGTTGCCGTTGATGACGTGCAGCGCCTGCGCGATGGTCGGATCGACGGAGCGCTCGGTGGAATCGCAAACGTTGCGCGGCGGTCGTCCGAAAATCGTCAAAAACTGCGAGGTCACTTGCGTATCGGGAAGTTGCATCGCGCGCGTGCCAGCAGGATAGCCCGGATACGGCGTCGGAACGCCGGTGACCTGCGAGTATGCATCCAGGATCACTTCAGCCGGCAGGCGCTTGATGATGTACTTGGAATAAAAAACGTTGTCGTTCTGATTGGAAGCGTTCGATTCCGAGGATAACTGATAAACGCCGGAATTCATGATGGTCCGGATCAGGTGGTTGACATCATAGCGATGCTCGACAAAGTCGCGGGTCAGCGCTGCGATCAGTTCTTCGTTGGATGCGGGATTGGTGGCGCGAATGTCGTCTACCGGGTTGACGATGCCGCGTCCCATGAAATTGCCCCACACGCGGTTGACGAGAGAGCGCGCGAAGAACGGATTCTGCGTGCTGGTGAGCCAGTTGGCGAATACGATGCGGCGGTCGACGGGTGAATCGAGCGGAATGGATTTTCCGTCGAGCGGCGTGGGATCGAGCGGCTTCAACAGGCGCGGGTGCAGTACGTCGCCCGAGGTTTTGGCGAAGACGACGTTGTCGCCCGGCTCGTTGCCGTTCTTGATGCCGACGCGCGCGAAGAGATTCACCATCTCGTAGTACTGCCTCTGGGTCCACTTTTCGAGCGGATGATTGTGGCAGCGCGCACAGGTGATGCGCTGGCCGAGGAAACCTTCAGTGGTGGTTTCCGCCAGATCGATCGGGTCCTTGTGGAGCACGAAGTAATTCAGCGCGCCGTTTTCGCGGCTGCTACCCGAGCTGGTGAAGATCTCGCGCGCGAATTGATCCCAAGGCTTGTTCTGCTTGACGCCGGCCCGAATCCAATCGTAGAAGGCCCACATCGCCGTGGACCCCAGACGCTTGCTCGAAACCAGCAAGAGATCCGACCACTTGTAGGCCCAATAATCGACGAACTCGTCGCGCCCGATCAGCTTGTCGATCAGCGCCTGTCGCTTGGCGGGCGATTTATCGGCGAGGAAAGTTTCCACTTCTTCGGCGCTGGGCAGGATACCGGCGGCGTCGAGATAAGCGCGGCGAATGAAGGTTGCGTCGTCGCACGGCGGCGATGGCGCGATGTTGAGCTTCTTCAGCTTGTCGAGCACCAGGTCGTCGATGAAGTTGCGGCGCGGAAAGCGGCTGTACGCATCGGCCGCGATCTGGTTCGGGTACGGAACGGTGAGCCGCGAATAAAGCACGCGGCTGGAGTACCACAGAGTGACGGCCGCTTCGCCGGGCCCATTCATCTTGACGCGGCCGCTGTCGTCCACCGCGGCGACGCCTTCGTTGCTGGACGAATACTTCACCCAGTGCGTGACGTCTTCGGTGCGCCCGTCGGAGTATTTGGCGCGGACGACGAGTTGCTGATCGGCTCCGGCTGCGAGCGTTGCGGCGGCGGGGAAGACTTCGAGGCCGGTTATCTCGGCATCCTTTGCCGTGGGTGGCGGCGCTCCTTCCGCGATCCACTCGGAGAGAATCCGGAATTCGAGCGAGTCCGTCGTGAAGCGCTTTCCGCCTCCGTGCGGGATGGTGAAGGTCGGCTTCAGGAGGATCAGGCTTTGCGCGGGATCGGCGAGCGAGACGCGGCGGCCGACGGATTGCCGCGTGAGCGTGTCGTAATCGACTTCGGGATCGTAGCCGCGCAGCGTGAGCTTGAATCCGTTCTTGCCCGCCAGCGCGCCATGGCAGGCGCCCTGATTGCAGCCGACTTTGGTCATCACGGGGATAACGTTGTTGCGGAAGCTCCAAGTGAAGGGCGCTTTGGCGTTGGAGACGTGGATCTTCACCGACGCCTTGCCGTCGGCGCTGACAGTTGCGTCGCCGTCGGAGACTGGTTTCACCAGGCCGCTCGAGTCGACGCTGGCGATCTGCGGATTCGAGCTCGACCATTTGACTCTGCTGGTCCAGTCTTCCTGATGATTGTTGACTGCGGCTTCCGCTATCAACTGCTGGCGGGATTCGGGTGTGGATAGTGTGATCGTCGGTGGGAGGACTGTCAGGTTTTGTGCGACCATCGGCGCTGCAATTATTAGCCACGGATGAACGCGGATGAACGCGGATAACTTCATGCGAGCAACTCGGAGATTGGTTCTACTCCGCGATCTACTAGCGGGATCGGGCGGCCGCCTGCGCCGGGTAATTCTGTGCCGGGATCGATGCCCAAGCCGCGGAAGACTGTGGCTGCGATTTGGGCCGGCGTGGTGGGCCGGTCCTTGGGCGCCGCTGCGATTTCGTCCGATGCGCCGACCACCTGGCCGCCTTTTATGCCGCCGCCAGCCATCAGGATGGTCCAGCACTGCGGCCAGTGGTCGCGTCCGCCTGCCGGATTGACTTTCGGCGTGCGCCCGAATTCGCCTGTGGCCAGCACCATGGTCTTCGAGAGCAACCCGCGCTGGTCCAATTCTTCGAGCAGCGAACTGTATGCCATGTCGAACATCGGACCCACCAGGTCGCGATAACAACTGATGGGGCTGAACGGCTTCGATCCGTGAATGTCCCAGGTGATCTCGTCGAACACCGTTTCGAACATGTTGATGGTGACGAAGCGCACGCCGGCTTCGATCAAGCGCCGCGCCAGCAGGCAGCTTTGGCCGAAGCGGTTCATTCCGTACTTTTCACGAACCGCCTGCGGCTCTTTGTGCAGCTCGAATGCCTCGCGCGCTTTTTGCGAGGACATGAGCGTGTACGCCTGGTGGAAATTGGAATCGAGCAGGCGCGCATCCGGCGATGTTTCGAACATGCTGACGGATTTGTCGATCATTTCGCGCCAGTCACGGCGGCGGTCCACGCGCAGCGCGGTCAGGTAATCCGGCGGAAGCATGTCCGGGACTTTGAAATTCGGGTCGGATGGATCGGCGTTCAACACGAACGGATCGTAAGCCTTTCCGAGGAAGCCGGCGTTCTGGCCGTGCGGCATGTTGCCGCCGGTGTTTCCGATGGGGCGGGGCATCAGCACATACGGCGGTACATCGCCCTTCGGTCCTTTGAGCTTCGCCAGCACGCAGCCGACGTTCGGATATTCGATGCCGCCCTGGAACAGGCGGCCGGTCTGCATCATCTGGTGGCCGGTGTCGTGGACGGCGGCGGCGGTATGGTAGACGCTGCGGATCAGCGCGTACTTGTCGGCGTGCTTGGCCATGCGCGGAAAATTCTCCGAGATCTCGATGCCGGGGACGTTGGTGCGGATGGCTTTGTAGGGGCCGCGAATCTCGATGGGCGCGTTCGGCTTGGGATCCCACGTATCGAGCTGCGAGGGACCGCCGACCAGCATCAGGTGGATGCAGTTGACGTCTTTCTTTTCGCTCTCGACGGCGCCTTGCGCCTGGAGGCCGAAAACCTGCGGAAGTCCGAGGCCGAGGAAGCTCAGGCAGCCGGCGTGCAGGAAATCGCGCCTGCGCAATCCATCGCAAAATTCGACCGGCCGATCGGCATCTAAACGGAACATGGCAGACTGTTCCCCAGTTGGAAGTTTAGCAGGTGGGTGGTGGGAGGCGGTGGGACCTGCCTAACCGGCGCTCCCTGCCTTCAATGGGTTCGCATACGCGTTCGGATCGGGGTCGTCACTGTGGAGGCACTTAAAGTCCTTCTCAACCGCTATCGAGAGGTGCTTGCCGCCGGATAGCGGTTGGTCCCCCGTGACGCCGACGCGGTCCGTGGTAACCCATTCTTTGGCTGCGGCCGCGGGTATTTGAATTCGCAATTCGCCATTCTTGAACAAAGCCTGGGGCGCTTCGAGCTTCGAAGCCGATTCGAGGATGTAGGAAAGGCTTGCGCCGGGGCCGAACTCGATGATGTCGTCGATGTGGCCGGTTTTGCTGAACTGGGCGACTTCGGCTTGGTTCAGCCGGAGGCGCAGGCTGTTTCCGTGGATGCGCAGTTTCACTGGATTCTCGAGGCTCCTGAATAAATGTTAAAACGTCCGTCGCGGACGAAGCCAACCAGGGTGAGGTTGAAACGCTGGGCCGTTTCTACCGCGAGGCTGGACGGTGCGCCGACGGCGGCCAGAATCGGAATGCCGCCCATGAGGGCTTTTTGGGTCAATTCGAAGCTGGCACGGCCGCTAACCAGCATCAACTTGTCGCCGAGCGGCGTGTGGTTGCGCAGCATTTCCGCTCCAATCAACTTGTCGACGGCGTTGTGGCGTCCGACGTCCTCGCGCAGAAGCACCAGGTTGCCTTTGGCATCGAACAATGCCGCGGCGTGCAGGCCTCCGGTGCGCTCGAAGACGGTTTGCTGGTGGCGCAGGGCGTCCGGCAGGCGGTGAATCACCTGCGAGGGCACTGTCGGCGCATCTCGCGGTAACACGGGGCATCCCTGCATTTGCAGCGCCTCAATGGAGGCTTTGCCGCAAACACCGCAACTGGACGTTGTGTAGAAGTGGCGCTCCAGACGTTCGAAGTCCACTTCGACACCGGGCTTTAGCTCCACGCTGACGGAGTTGCCGGCCTGCCGGGGATTTCCCGCGCTTTCCCGACGGCGAATGCGATGGATCTGATGCGAGCCCGCGACGATCCCTTCGGTGAAGAGGAAACCGGCGGCGAGTTCGAAATCGTGGCCGGGAGTGCGCATGGTGATGGAAACGGTCTTGTCGCCGAGCCGGATTTCGAGGGGCTCTTCGATGGCGAGAAGGTCCTGGACGGGGCTCGAGGATTCGCCTTCGATGCGCTGGACGGGGACGGTCAGGATGTTGCGGTCCACGGAACTAAGATAGCTAGTTCCTTGGTTCACTGGTTCTTTGGTTCCTTAGTTCGGGGACCGTGCACGTCGATCGCGCTGCCGGAACTAACGAACGAAGGAACTAGAGAACCAAGGAACCCGGCCTCAGACCAGGTTCGGGATTTTGATGATTTTCTTCTGGATGGCGTATTGGACGAGTTGGGCTTTATTGTGGATGTCCAGCTTGCGCATCAGGTTGAACTTGTGCGCTTCCACGGTCTTGACGCTGAGATTCAGGTCGCAGGCGATTTCTTTCACGGATTGACCCTCGGCCAGCATCTTCAGGACCTCGCGTTCGCGGGTGGTCAGCGTGGCGAAACGGGGCAGGCGGTTGGCGGACTTGATGCGCGAGCGGAAGTCATCCACGAGCTGCGACAGCATGCGGGGGCTCAAATAGCTTCCACCGCGGCAGATATCGCGCACAGCCGCAACTAACTGCGCCGAAGGGCTGTCCTTCAAAACATAGCCGCTGGCGCCGACTTCCATGCCTTCCACCAGGTAATCTTCGTCATCATACATGGTGAGAAACAGCACTTTAGTTTCGGGACGGGTTTTCTTGATCTGGCGGGTGGCTTCGAAACTGCTGAGGCCAGGCATGCCGATATCCATCAGCACGACGTCCGGCCGCACCTCGCTGGCCTTCTCGACGGCATCGCCGCCGTTTGAAGCTTCACCGACCACTTCCATATCCGACTCCGCGGATATCAAGGTTCTGATGCCCTGGCGAAAGAGGGTGTGATCGTCCGCCAGCATGATGCGAGTCTTTGCCATAACGTTAGCCCCGAATTTCCTTTAGAAATTCCCTTTCCTCACTTCTCGTTTCCGCACCCGGTTCAGCGCGCGACGCTATGCGCCAACAGCCCTGATCTTCCGGGCGATTTTACTTCCGACCGGCTTGGCGGCGATCGGTTCGATCAAACTGAACGCCCGCGGCTCCTTCGCAACGGGAAGAGTGATCGAAATCTTCGTGCCCCGGCCCTTTTTCCTCCGATTGAACGGCAAACTTTCACCAGTTACTGCACTACTCGACCCATTTGCGGGGTAGCTTTGCACCACGAACGTTCCGCCAAGCAGGGCAACACGCTCCCTCATGCCCGAAAGGCCGAACGAATCCTTCCGAGCCAGCGCCTCCTCCACCTTAAACCCGACTCCGTTGTCCTCAACGGCCAGTCTGACCCATCCATCGGCGGAACTTACAGAAATGTTTACTCTGGTTGCCTCGGAGTGCTTAGCGATGTTGTTGCAGCACTCCTGAACCAGCCTATATACAATGATTTCCGTATATTGCGGGAGGCGGCCCAGACGGCCCAGAAGGAGTTTGACGCGGCTGGGATGCAGGCGCCGGAACCGGTTCACCAGTTGCCGTAAAGCCGCCCCCAGGCCGAGCTGTTCCAGGACCGCGGGGCTCAGGGCGGCGATCAGGCGGCGCATCTCCAGGATGGTGCGCTCGGTGAGATCGCGGGCCTCGCGCAGCTTGGCGATCTGGTCGGACTGCTCGGCGGGCATGGCTTGCTCGATCAGCTCCATCTGCAGCCGGATGCACAGCAAGGACTGGCCGGTCTCGTCGTGCAATTCGCGGCTGATCCGGCGGCGTTCCATCTCCTCGACGTGGAGCATGTGTTCAGCCAATTGGCGGATCTGCTCCTCGCTGGCGGCCAGGTCCTCCATGAGACGCGCTTTCTCGGCGGCCATCAGGCAGCGCTCGGCGGCCGCGGCCAGGAGTTCCTGTTCGCGCGGCAGCCATTCGTAGGGCTTCGAAAAAGCGAACTGCATGACGCCCGCGGTACGTCTGCCCGCGGCCAGCGGAATGGACCAGCACATCCGGTATTGATCCTTCCAGGCGGGCTCCAATAGCAACTGCCGAGTCCGGTTGCGAGGGTCGATTTGCTGGGACTTCGACAGCATGCTGAGCTTGGCCGGCAGGTTGGGGACTTCGAGCAGCGTGTGATGGTTGTTCCCGCGCGATTCGGCTTTCGCGCGCAGCACCCAGGCGGTGCGCTGATCGTTCAGCAGATAGAGGTGGCCGGCATCGGCCTGACACACTTGCACCAGAGTTTGGAGGAATCTGCGCAGGAGTTCGTCCAGGTTGCGGGATTCGAGCTCGACGCGGAAGAGTTCGTAAAACGCCTGTGTTTCGGCCTCGCGGACCTGATAGTAGGCATTGTTGAGCGTGAGGATGACGCAAAAATGAAGCTGCTCGCGCACCCATTTGAAGTTGGCGTATTCGTTGGGCAGCAGTTTGCGGAGCATCGGCGTCAGCAAGCGGTCGTATTCCTGAAGCGCTTCCACGATGCTGCTGGGCGGCAGATTCAGCTTCGCCAGACGGCGGCCGTTGTATTCAACCTGCTCGATGAAACGGAGGGGCGGCTGGCCACTCGCGAGTATTCTGGCGGCAGCGCCGGGCGTGAGCGCGGCCAACGCCGTGCGAATTTTCGATTCGAATTGCTTGGGCTCAAATTTGCGGTGCTTCAGCTTCGCCAGGAAGCGCCGGTCGAGTGTGGCGGCGTGAGGCAACAGAAATACGGCAAGCCGCTGCAAATGGACGCGTAACTGATCGCTCAGGACGTCCGCGGCATCGGCGAGTTCCGGGGCTATTTCCGTAAGTTGCAACCTAGGTGTTATATCGGCTTCTAGGGGAAAGGCTTTAGGGCTCGGCTGCGCCTCGCCCTGGTGGGGGGTGGGTTGTGTGGAGGATTACTTTATATGTTGGTGGAGGATAGCGGCTGTTTCTCTTTGGTTATTGGATTCGGCGGCTTCTAGTGGGGTTTGGCCGCGGTTGTTTTTGATGGTTGGGTCGGCGCCTCGGGTTAGGAGGAGGTCTACTACGTCGGTTCGGCCCCAGGAGGCGGCATAATAGAGGGCTGTCGCGCCGGATTCCTGGTCGCGGGCGTTGATTTCTGCATTGTGATCCAGCAGCAGCTTCACCACTTCGGCGTTGCCTCCCAGGGCTGCGTCGTGGAGGGGGGTGGCGCCGGATTTGTTCCGGATGTTCACCTTGGCGGCATGCGCTAGCAGGAGGCTCACGATCTCTTTTTGGCCCTTCAGGCAGGCATCGTTCATGGGCGTAGAGCCGTCCGGGCCAGACCGGTTTGGATCGGCGCCGGTGTCCAGCAACAGGCCGACAACATCGGCCTGGCCGTGCAGAATCGCGTCGTGCAGGGCCACCGGGGCGGATTCCTCCTGGCCGGGACTGCGGGCGCCCTTCGCCAGCAGCGCTTCCACGACTTTCGTCTGGCGATAGTGCAGAGCTGCGTCCAGTGGAGTTGCCCCGCTGGTATCGCGGACATTCAAGTCTGCTCCGGCATCGAGCAAGATCTTCACTACATCCACTTGGCCCTTTAGGGCTGCTTCATGGAGCGGGGTCATGCCGGTTTCCGGATTCTTGGATTTGATGTCGGCGCCGTGGGCCAGCAGGGCGCGGGAGGCATCGGCTTGCCCCTTCCAAGCCGCTTCGTCCAGCGGCGTGGCGCCGTTGGCATCCCTGGTGTTGACCGAAGCGCCGTGCGCCAGCAACAGTTCGACCATGGCTCGGTTGCCGCGATTGGCCGCCAGATGCAGCGGCGTTGCGCCGGCGCGGTAACGCGCGTTGACGTCGGCGCCCTTGGCGATCAGGAGCTCCGCGATTTCGACGTGGTCGGTGATGATGGCGTAGTGCAGCGGCGTCGAACCGGCTTCGGTGTGCCGGGCATTGACGTCCGCGCCGGCATCCACCAGCAATGCGACAATTTCTTTCTCTCCGGCCCACACTGCTTCATGCAGCGGCGTGCCGCCGCGCGAATCGATGCTATTTGGCGTTACCCCTTGTTTGAGCAGAGCGCGCACGCGCGCGACGTCGCCGGCGCGGACGGCGATGTGCAGGTCTTCGGTGTTTGCGCAAAAACTCGCGACGGCCAGGAGCAGCAAACCAACACAGGCACGAATGCCTGTGCCACTAAACCTTCGTTTCTTTGCTCGCTGCGACGATTTGACGTGGCGCACGCACTCGTGCGTGCCGCGTTCACACTCGTGTGAACGCTTGGTCTTCACCCAACCCAGGTGTCGACACGAGTGTCGACATGGCACGCAAGAGTGCGTGCTCCACAACTGGTCACGAACCTCTATCCAAAAGTTGCGGCGAAGGCGCGCTGTGCCACAGGACCATCGTGGTAACGCTCCACTCCTAGAGGCGGGCATAGATCTCTACCCATTGTCCTCTTTGTGTCCAGCGCTTCCTGAGGTCCAGCCCGAAGTGCTGGTGAACCTCATCCGCATTCATTTGTCTTTCGTATTGGTAGAAGTGCCGCAGAAAGTGCGCGACTTCGGGAACCTGGAGCACTCCCCAGTCCGGTTCCCAGGTCCGCGAATATAACACGAGCACGTCGACGCCTTTGGGATCGAGAGCGCTCAGAGTGGAGAAGCGCAGGTCGGACGTTTCGGCGGCATTGAGCTTCTTTTCAACATAGCCGAACGCGGGATTCCGCAGCGCGGCGGTGAGCGGCCAGGCAGTGTAGACGGTCTTGCTCGGATAGTTTTTCTGCAGAAACTCGGCCGCGGAGTGATGCAGCTCGACGAAATCCACCATCGCCAGATTATTCTCGAAGGGAAACGGGTACGGTGGATTGAAGAAGAGGCCCGCCAGCAAACCGGCGGCGACGACTGCGAGCGAAGCGTGGCGCAGGGATGGCCGCAATACGGACCAGGCCGCCGCCATCGCGATGTAGACCAGCGGCAAGACGGGCAGCAGGTAACGCTCCAGCTCCGCGCCTCCGAACAGGCTCACCATCACCACGTGCGCGGCGATGAACAGCCATGTAACCGTCCACGCCCGATTCCGATAAAGGCGCGTTTTCGTCCATGCGAAGGCGATGGCGAGCGTGCCGGCCCATCGGAAATCGTCGATGAACAGGTAATAAATCCGCCGCACGAAGCAGATGGACGCGCGAACGGGATGCATCGCGTATCCCAGATTGTAGTGCGTGAATCCGGCGTCGCCGAAGAGCTGGCCGGTGGCGCGCCACAAGACGAAGAACCATCCGGCTAGAACCACGAATGGCGCAAGGTAAAAGACGGCGTACTTGGCGCGCGTCAGATCGAAGAGCAGCGTCGCGCCCAGGATCAGCGGCAGCAGCGCTCCGGTCTCCTTGGTGAGAACCAGCGCGGTGCATGCCAGCGCTGCGGCCATGTGCCGGTCTTGGAGAAACAGCAGCAGCGCGAGAACGGTGAACAGCATGGCGGGCATGTCGAGCTGCGCCATCATCGACTGCATGTAGAACAGCGGGTCGAGCAGGAGTAGCAACAACGGCGTAAAGGCCGGGGCGCCTTCCAGTCCCCTGCACAAATGGATCGCCAGCAGGAATGTGCATAGCGCGGCCAGGCTTGCGAGCAGCAGCATGGCGATGCGCGTGGCCGGAATCGAATAGCCGGCGATCCGCCAGATCCCCGCCAGGTACGCCATCACGCCCGGCGGATGCGCGTTCGGAACCGTGGAATGAGGCACCCAGGCGCCGTCGTGATAAATGTCGAGCGCTGCGGGAACAAACTGGCCCAGCTCGTCCCAGAAGTAGGGCAAATCGAAATAAACCGCGTGCGTGAGGAAAATAACCAGCGCGAACGATACGAAGAAAAACAGGTACGTGTCCGGGCGGATGCGATGGGCTCGCTTGCGCCTTACCCGGGTGTGCGCCGGCGTCACTGGATCGCGCCGCCGCCCTGAGCGTGAGGCTCCAACTTGATTTCGCCGAACGTCGCCTCGTATTGCGAAATGTTCTGCGTCAGGATGTTCAACAACGCCTTGGCCTGTTGCGGGCTCAAGTAGACACCCTGAAAGTTATGGATCAGCACATTGTCGGGCGCGGTCTGATTCACGGTCCCGAACATGAGGAAGAAGTCCCAGAGGTTCACGCGGATTTGCACGCTATTGGCATAGCTTTCGCGGTAGTCGGGAGTGTTCACGAGCTGGAATTTCGGCTGTCCTTGTGAGGGTGTCATAGACACAACCATAGTGACACGATCGGGCGGGGGCGGTGCCACAATCGTGGCGCAGACTCTCAGTCTGCCGCGCCGGCACTCATGCCGGCGCATCGTGGACGTGCGAAGAAGAAGGTCGAGACGAGTCTCGACCCTGCAGGCACGAGTGCCCGCGCCACACAGTAGTGCTAGAGGACGGTGCCGGTATCTTGCGGAGGACTTGAAGCGCGCGCCTGGTGCTCGGGTTCGAATAGCTTGACAGCTTCCTCCGCGTAGGCTTGCGCTTCTTCGATGCTGTCGAAGGGTTCGAAAGCTACGTGCGTCGCGAAGCGGCGCGGTCCGTGCGTGGCGCCTCGCATGTCGCGAAGCGTCTGTGCAACGTCGGGCGTTGCGAAGACTTCGAGCAAGGGTTCGTTGGCCGGATCCGTCGCTCTCTTTTTCAGTTGCGTGCCCCAAAGCCAGAGCACTCCGACATGCTGGTTCAGCTTGGGAACAAAGCGGGAAACCGGCGCCCTTTGTTTTGGCGCGAGGGGAGTTTTCATCCTAATCTGAGCGTAGCACTCAAATAGAGAGGTTGACCGGTTCAATCGAGGTAGACAGCGGATACGCTGTCTGGTACACTCCAGTATCAGCGAACGGGTGGAATCAATCCAAGGAGACTGTCTATGAAAAAAGTACTGGCATTTTGCATTGTGGCGGCAGCGCCGCTGCTGGCCGCGGAGAGCGGAGCAATGACGGACGCCGAGCGCGCCTTTCTGGTGGAGCAGCTCGAGCAATCCAAGAAAGGCATGTTGGCCAGCATCGAGGGGCTCACTGCCGCGCAATGGAAGTTCAAGCCAGCGCCGGAAGTCTGGTCGGTGGCCGAATGCGCCGAGCATATCATCCTGGCCGAAGATTTTTTATTCGGAGTAACGCAGAAGATGCTGAGCTCGCCGGCCGTCCCGCGCCCCGAAACATCGACGTCTGAGACGGACCACAAGTTGGTGGCTATGATCGGAGACCGCAGCCAGAAAGCGAAGGCGCCGGAGCCGATCGTGCCGTCGGGGAAGTTCCAGTCGCCGGCCGATGCCGCTAAGGAATTTACAGCGCGCCGCGACAAGACGCTGGCGTACGCGCGGACCACCACCGACGATCTGCGGATACACGCAACCAAAGGGCCCGTCGGCACTATGGACGCTTATCAATTCCTGCTGCTATTGGCATCGCACTCGGCGCGCCACACGGCGCAGATCCGCGAAGTGGAAGGCAATGCGGGTTATCCGAAGGCTGTGGCGAAGGCGCAATACCTGGTGACCTACACGCTCGCCCGGGGGACGTTGGATCAAGTGACGCCGGAGCAGATGGCAGTATTGAACCAGCACCTCGCTTACCTCAAGAGCCAAGCCGACCAGGGCCTCATTACCTGGGGCGGCCGGGTGAACGATCCGAAGCGCCCACGCGGGTTGATGGTTCTTTCCGTTACGGGCGAGGCTGAGGCGCGCGATTATCTAAACAACGATCCGGCGGTGAAGGGCGGCGTGTTGCAAGGCACCGTCGAGCCGTTCGCGGAGGTGGTGCGGGCAAAGTAGGTACTGGCGCCGCTCGAAGTGAAGTCAGGTTTCAGGACTGAGGAAAGCCCGCCAGCGCCCGAATCTCGCGGATGTTCCCGGCGTGATTCTCCGCGTGGCGCGCGTTGGCCGTGAGCCATTGGTATCCGTCCAGCGGGCCAAGCACGGAGTGCGGTGCGAAATGGCTCCGCAGATCTTCCTGCGTGGTCCGGGCGTACTCCAGGGTTCGCTCGCGTGCTGCCAGAAAGGCTGCTACGGCGTCCGTCAGCGAGGCAAAACGGCCGTTAGGCTTCAGCATGTCGGGCGCGCGGTTGACGCCCCTCGGCATCGGAGTTGCGCGGATCTTGTCTTCGCGCTGTCGCCGTTCCTGCTCGGTCTCAGGCCGCGCCGGAGTCTCGAGACAGCGCTTGACCAGCGCAACTAGCTGGTCATCGGCAACCGCCAGGTGCTCCACATATTCGAGGATGGACCATCGGTCGACCGCCGGCTTCCAACGTGCCTGGGAGTCCGTCACGCCGTCGACGGCGTCCAGCACAACCTGGCGGCTGCGCGTGAGCAAGCCGATCGCTTTTTCGCGTTCCTGGTCCGTGATCATGGCAGAACCATGGTACAACCTACGCCCAGATTTCGGCGAGTGCCCGCTCGAAGTTTCCGCCCAGGATCAGTTCGATGTTCTGGCGCGAATAGTTGCGGCGCACCAGCCCTTCGGTAAGGTCGTAGATTTTCTTCGCGTAATCGATGCCGTCCAGGTCGTTTCTTTTCTTGGGACGAATCCGGACGTCGCGGCCGTCGAGGTCCACGTCGCTCCCGACGCCGGCATGCTCCACTCCGGCTAACGTGGCTATGCGGTCGATATGATCGAGCACGTTCTCCATAGTGGCCGAGCCGCCGTAGTGTACGAAATAGCGGACCATGGTGACGCCGATGACGCCGCCCTTGGCCGCCATGCGCTGGATCGCTTCATCAGTCTTGCAGCGGGCGCTGCCCGGAACCAGCGCACGGCAATTAGAGTGCGTGACCAGCACCGGTTTGCTCGAAGCTTCGATGGCGTCGAGCGTGGTGCGGTCCGCGCAATGCGAAATGTCGATGGCCATGCCCACAGTGTTCATGCGTTCCACGATCTGCTCGCCGTATTGGGTTAATCCGTTATCGCCGCCGATCCGGTTGGAAGCATAGGTGAGCTGCGAAACGCGCTGGCCGAGAGCGTAGAAGCGGTTCACATCGTCGACGGTCCGAAAGTGCTCGGAGTTCTGCTGGCCGATCAGGATGCCGATCTTGCCCAGCGCCTTGGCGTTATTCAGATCGGCGATGCGGTCGACGCGCAGGAAATGATCCGAGTGCGCCGCGATGAAGGCGTTCCAGCCGGTGATGTCGCGGAGCGAGCTGGCGTAGATGTCGCCCTCGGTGTAGCCGACCGCCGGGTGGAAAATGGTGATTCCGGAATCTTTCAGCTTCTGGAAATCCGCGTCGTGGAAACTGGCCGGCTTCGCCCGCCAGGCGGACAATTTGGTGAAGTCCAACGTCAGCAGGCCCAGCATGTCGATGACCGTGGAGCTATGGACCAGGTCGATCGTTAGGGCGGAGTACTCGGTATCGCTCTGTGCAAAGAGGGCAAATCGCCCTCTGTTCAGCATCGGCGCGCTTAGAGCAAGCGCCGCGCTCTTCAGGAGAGAACGACGGGATACCACAAGTTACCGGATTGATCTAGCTTAACACGGCTTTCGCCGCTGAGTTTCTGATCGGGAGTTGGGAAGGCGAACTATAGGTGTGGCACAGACATTCCTGTCTGTGTTGGTTCTGAACCCGGCCTGTTCCGCGTTCTACTTGTCTTCCCGTGCAGGACCTCGAACCAACCGGAGCAGTTCGAGATCGGTAATAACAGTAACGCCACGTTGTGAACAGAAGGTCACGACTGGTGTTTCATAGAAGTGTTCGTCCAGAGTGCAGATATAGGCGGCCTCGCCCCTGACTGCCGTCTGAACGATGTGAGTGTCTTTCGGATCGCGGATAGGCGGCGCGATCGTCTTATCAATTTCAACGATTTCAGCCGTGGCGGCGAGGAACGCGATGAAATGGGTGATTTCTGTTTCTGTCAGCGCAAAACGCTTGAGAAGTCGAGGGTAATGGAGAACTCGCTCAAACTTCCTCGAGCACGGAACCGGAAAGAACAAGCGTATGTCCGCCATCAAGAAGCTCCAGCAAAAGAGCTCTCGCGGGTCCCGTTGCCGCCTGATTTGCACGTACAAGGATAGTTGAGTCGAGCGTTACCCTCACTGCGTGGACCGGTAACCAGGCCTCACGCTGTGGATGGCTTCATCTAGGATCTCTTCCTTCTCGCTTCCGGGGATATCCTTAGTTTTCTCATCGATCTGGCCGAAGTAATCGCGTAACTCGTCCGCCACAGCGCGCTGCTGCTCTAGTGGCGGAGCTTCATGAAGCTGGTAGACTCGAACACTGATTGCTTCGTCATCGCTGAGAGAGCGGCCCAGGAGTTGCTCCAATGCAATTCTCACCGGAGAGGAGAACGTTCGGGCGCTGTAGAGCGAACTCTGTTGCATAAGCCTCTATGTCAATCGTATCAAGGACGATCGCTCGGGCGCGAGAGCAGGCAGGTTGGATGCGGGCAGCCGGCGTCTTAGGTTGCTTTCCCCGCGCTTCTCAGCCGAATCATCGCCGCCAAGCCTGTCGCCAGCGCGGCCACCAGCAAAACATGGATCACGAAATGCATCCCGTCCGGCGCCACGCGATTGCCGAACGAAGGTAGGATCTTGGTTGTCGGACCTTTGGCGTAATCGAGCTGCCAGCGGACATCGGTGCCAAAGAGGTAAGGCTTCCACCAGGACTGAAATTGCATCCAGAGCCAGGCGCCGTCAAAGCCCAAAGCTCCGATGCCGAACCAAAAACCGCGCCGCTTGTACGCCACCCAGAAGAGCACTGCCGGAACAGTGGCAAAAGCGAGCAGAAATATATCGTCGGCGCCGATACGTTGACCACTAAGCAGCGCAGGCAGGAGCTGCCCATCGCGCTGCCGGTTCCAGTTGCCCATAGGAATCCACGCCAGCAGCCACAGATAGGCCGAAAGCAGCACATGCAGCCACGCGCTGTATCGGAGCATCTCTATTCCGCCAGCGTCGCCGCGATCCGCTTCGGGTCGACGCGCCAGACCGTTTGCGCTTCCAGGTTCGACAGCCAAACCGAGCCGAGCCCCACCCGCAGCGCATCCCCTCCCTTGCCCGTGAATTGCTGCACCACCTTGTTCGTGGCCGGGTCGATGCGCGAGATCGGGAAATCGAACGATGTCACCCACACCGATCCTTCGCCCGCCGCAATGTCGCCGCCGCCCCCCGGAACTCCGACTTCGATGGTCGCCACCACCTTGTTCGTTTTCGCATCGATGCGCGAAACCGTGCCCTCGGTCTGATTGAGCGTCCAGACCGCGCCTTCGCCGACCGCGAGAAACCGCGGCGCCTTGCCCACGGGAATCCGGTCGGTGATGAGGTTCGTAGTGGGATCCACGCGGCTCACCAGGTTTTCCTCGGTGCTCGTAACCCACACCGCGCCCTCGCCAAACGCGACCGTGTAGGAACCGCGCGCGACATAGATCTCGGCGACGACTTTATTCGTGGCGGGATCGATACGAGCGAGCGTCCCATTTTTGTCCGTCATCATCCACACGCTATCGGGGCTCACCGCCAGCCCGCCCTCGGTATCGCCGATGCCCATCGGAACCGTGGCCGTGACTTTATTCGTCTTCAGATCCACGCGCGCCAGCGTGCGGTCGCCGCAGTTCGGCACCCAGAGGCTGCCGAATCCGATCGCCAGCCCGGAGCAAGGCTTGTTGCCGGACCCGATCACCTCGGCGACTTTGTTGGTTTTCGGATCGATCCGCGTCACGCTGTTCTTGGGCTTGTTCGAGATCCAGACGGATTCGCCGACAGCGATCCAGTCCGGCGCGCCAGGCACGTCGAACACGGCGTCGGGTTTCAACAACTCAATCGGAATTCGAACGCCCGGCGTTTTTACGCCAGTCTTGACCGGCTTCACAGGCGGATTCTGCGCGCCGGCGGCAAGCGCACAGGCCACGACTAAGTAAAATATTCGGTACCTGTGGCGCAGCCTCTCAGGCTGCCGCGTCGAGACTCGTCTCGACGCTTCCTGACAAGCCGAGCACAAGACTCGACACGAGTGTCGAGTCGGCAGGCTGAGAGCCTGCGCCACGGAAGCGCACGTCACCGTATTTCCAAAATCGAATACTAACCAAAGGCGGCGAAGTTTCATCGAGTAGATTCCTTTATACTTTATCAAGGGTGACCTTTCGCCTCGCGAATGCCTCGTTGCATAGGACTCCTCGCTTTGGCCACCATGCTCGGCGCAGCCACCGCGCCGGATAGCGCAGATTTCTTCGAATCTCGCATCCGCCCGATCCTGGCCAGCAGTTGCTACTCCTGTCACGCCGCTTCTCAGCTTGGCGGATTGCGCCTCGATAGCCGCGAAGCCATCCTGAAAGGTGGAAAATCCGGTCCCGCAATCGTCGCCGGCGATCCCGACAAAAGCATTCTGATTCATGCCGTCCGCCAGACCAATCCGAAGCTGAAAATGCCCATGGGCGGCCGGCTGAAGGATCAGGAGATCGAAGATTTGACCGCTTGGGTGAAAGCGGGCGCCAATTGGCCCGCGCCGCCCGCCGTTCTGAAACCTGTCGTGAACCCCAAGACCGGCGACTACGTGATCACGCCCGAGCAGCGCGCCTTCTGGTCGTTTCAGCCGCTCAAGACGCCGCCCGTCCCAGCGTCCAAAGACGCCCAATGGGCCAAAACAGACATCGACCGTTTTGTTCTGTCGAAGCTGGAGCATGAGGGCATGCAGCCTGTCGGCGCGGCCGACAAGCGGACCTTGCTGCGCCGCGCGAGCCTGGACCTGATCGGCCTGCCGCCGGCCATCGAAGCGATCGAAGCATTCGAAAAGGATTCCTCCGCCGATGCTTTCGCGAAAATCGTGGACAAGCTGCTCGCATCGCCCCAGTATGGCGAGCGCTGGGGCCGCATCTGGCTGGACGTCGCGCGCTACGGCGAGGACGACTACCGCAGCCTCGACCCGATGCGCCGCGGCTACAATCCGTATCCTTTTGCGTATCTTTACCGTGACTGGGTGATCAAGGCGTTCAACGACGATATGCCTTACGACGTTTTCGTGAAGGCGCAGCTCGCCGCCGACCTCATGGATGAAAGCTCGCGCGCGAAAATGCTCCCGGCGCTGGGGTTTCTGGGTCAGGGCCTGTGGTTTTACGACAACGGATCGGTGGAAGTGACGCGCGCCGACGAGCGGCACGATCGCGTGGACGTGGTCTCGCGCGGGTTCTTGGGGCTCACGGTCGGCTGCGCGCGCTGCCACGACCACAAGTACGATCCGATCCCGACCAAAGACTACTACGCGCTCTCGGGCGTTTTCCTGAACACCGTCTATCACGAGTATCCGCAGGTTCCCCAAAGCGTCGCCGACGAATACAAGAAGAGCGACAAGGAGATCGAATCGCGCCAGAAGCTGCTGGGTGAGTTCATGGGAACGGAGAGCACGCAGCTCGGCGAAACGCTGGCATTCCAGGCCTCGAAGTATATGCAAGCCGCCTGGAAGGTCACGGGGCCCGACAAAGCGGAACTAACCACTGTGGTCGATCAGGGAAAGCTGGATTACGAGCTGTTCGAGCGCTGGATCCGATTTCTCGCTAAGCCGCCCAAGCATTATCCGTACCTCACTCAGTGGCAGGAGATGATCAAGCGCGGCGGTTCGGCGGACGAAGCGAAAAAGCTCGCCGACGAGTTCCAGAAAACGCTGGTCGGAATCATGTTTGAGAAGCACGAGATCAAAGAGGAAAACGAGATCATCGCCGCCAAGGCGCTGCCTGGAACCAAGAAGAAGAAACCTTCGAATCTGCCCAACGAGTTCGTCACCAACGACGATTTTTGCCCGGGTTGCGGGCTGGAATTGAAAACACTGCCCATCGAGAAGATGAATCTGTGGACCGACGTGTTCCAGCGCGATCTGTCCGAAGGCGAAGATCCCGCGCAGATGCCGGACCGGGTGAAGCCCGGGCTGCTGGTCTTCCGCGGCTGGTCGCTCGAGCGCCAATTGAGCGCGGAACGGCGCGCCTATATCGACGCTCTGCGGGCCGACATCGACGGGCTAAGGAAAGCGCAGCCTCCGCACTTCCCCTACGTGCACGGCGTCACGGAAGCCGAAAAGATTCAGGAACCGAAGCTCAATCTGCGCGGCAGTCCGTTCAACCTCGGCGACGAAGTGCCGCGGCATTTTCTTTCGGTTTTGAACAACGAGCCTGTGCCGCTGAACCATGGCAGCGGGCGCCTGGAACTGGCGGACCAAATCGTCAAGCAGCCGATAGCCATGCGGGTGATGGTGAATCGCATCTGGCGCGCGCACTTTGGCACCGGCATTGTGGACTCGCCCAGCAATTTCGGCGTGACGGCCGAGCGGCCCACCAATCCCGATTTGCTCGAATACCTGTCGAAGTGGTTCGCCGATAATGGCATGTCCATCAAGAAGCTGCATCGCGAGATTCTGCTCAGCGCGGTTTACCAATTGAGCGACGCCGATTCGAAAGAGAACTACGAAAAGGATGCGGCGAATCGATTCTACTGGCGCGCCAACCGGCATCGCATGGACGCCGAACAGGTTCGCGATTCGATCCTGGCCGTCGCGGGCGATCTCGATTCGAAAATGGGCGGGCCTTCCGAAGATCTGAAACCCGACTACACGCGGCGCACCGTGTATGGAAGAGTGAGCCGGTATCGCCTGGATGATTATCTCCAACTGTTCGATTTTCCAAGCCCGAGTCTTTCCGCCGAGAAGCGCTTCGCCACCACGGTCCCGCTGCAACGGCTGTTCTTCATGAACAGCGACTTCGTCGAGCAGCAGGCCGAGCATCTGGCGCAGCGCGTGATAGGCGAGCCGGACAACACCGCTCGCATCCAAAAGGCTTACCGCTTGGTCTATGGCCGCGCGGCCACTCCGGAAGAAATCAAGATCGGTCTCGAGTATCTGCGGGCGGAGCCGATGAAGGAGTACGAAGAGCAGAAGGCGCTGAAAGCGGAGAAGGACAAGAAGGCAACCGCTAAAGAAGAAACCGCACCTGAGACGCCGCCGCAAGAATTCATGCCGGGCGGGATGATGTCGGGCGTCGGTCCGCGCGGAAAGCCGGAAGAGAAGAAGCCGCCGCTTCCGGTCACGGCTTGGGGCCGCTATGCGAAAGTGTTGTTAAGTTCCAATGAGTTTTTGTTTGTGAATTGAGGTCAAACCAGATGGACGCGCACAGATCGGCTATGCCATTTACCCGCCGCGATGCGCTCTGCCGCATCGGAAACGGATTCGGCATGCTGGCGTTCGCCGGCATGGTCGCCAACTCCGTGGCGAAAGCGGGCCCCGCCGACTTCGCGCCTCGCGCTAAACGCGTCATCTTTCTCTACATGAACGGCGGCCTGTCGCAAGTGGACAGCTTCGATCCCAAGCCGGCGCTCGAAAAATATCACGGCCAGCCGCTGCCCGGCGGAAGCATCGCGACGGAGCGCAAGACCGGCACGCTGATGAAGTCGCCGTTCCAGTTCAAGAAGTATGGCAAGTGCGGCATGGAAGTGAGCGAATTGTTCCCGCACGTGGGCGAATGCGCCGACGATATCTGCTTCATCCGCTCGGTCTACACCGATATTCCCAATCATGAGCCCGCCATGCTGATGATGAACACCGGCCACAGCCAGGTGGGGCGTCCGTCCATGGGTTCCTGGCTCACCTACGGCCTGGGCACGGAGAACAACAACCTGCCCGGCTACGTGGTGCTATGTCCGGACGTGCCGACAACCGTCGGGCCGCCGCTGTGGGGCAACGCTTTTCTGCCGGCGGTCCATCAAGGCACGTACATTTCAGACAAAGTGATCGACAAACAGACCGAAGCGCTGGTCGACAAAAAGTTCGATCCCAAGAAACTGATTTCCTACATCTACAACGACAAGTTCAGCCTGAACGAGCAGCGCCGCGAGCTGGATCTTCTCGAAAAACTGGACAAGATGCGCACGGAGCGCGAATCGATCCAGGATCCGCAGCTCGACGCGACCATCAAGTCCATGGAAACGGCGTACCGCATGCAGACCGAAGCGCCGGAAGTCTTCGACATCCGCAAGGAGAGCGAGGCCACGCTGAAACTCTATGGCCCAGGGAGCACGGCGCGCGGCTGCCTGCTCGCGGTCCGGATGGCGCAGAAGGGCGTGCGCATGGTGCAGGTTTATTACGCCAAGGGCGATCCGTGGGACGCGCACGCCGACATCCAGATGCATCGCAAGAATGCCAAGGATTCCGATCAGCCGTTCGCGGCGGTGATCAAGGACCTGAAGACCCGCGGGCTGTTCAAGGACACGCTGGTGATCTGCGGATCGGAATTTGGGCGCACGCCGGTTGTCGAGATCGGCGCCGGTGGCGGCGGCGTCCAGAACGGCCGCGATCACAATCCGTTCGGATTCACCGTGTGGCTTTCGGGCGGATGCGTGAAGGGCGGCACGGTCTACGGCGCAACCGACGAATTCGGATTCAAGGCCATCGAGAAGCCGGTGCACGTGCACGATCTGCACGCGACCATCCTGTACCTGCTAGGCATCGATCACACCAAGCTCACGTATCGCTACAGCGGCCGCGATTTCCGGCTGACGGATGTGTCGGGCAACGTGCTTCACGAAATTATCTCTTAGCGCACCGCGACGATTTGACGTGGCGCACGCACTCTTGCGTGCCGCGTTCACACTCGTGTGAACGCATGGTCTTCAATCAACTCAGGTGTCGACACGGCACGCATGAGTGCGTGCGCCACACGTATTCACAGTTTGACGTCCGTGTGGCACAGCCATTCTTGGCTGTGTTGTCAGCGACCGCTCACAGCCACTTCTTCTCGCCCCACATCTTCAATCCCGCCTCGGTCAGCGCCTTCAAGCCGGTAATCAATTCCGGCTCCGGATGGGTTTTGAAGTTGAAGCACGCCTTGCCCTGCATGCGCTTCTTCAGCGCGGGCGAAATGCTCTTAGTCAATTCCGGGCACATGTACAACGGCACCAGATGAAAGCTCACGTACGCTTTGCCCAGCCGCACCGAACCGAAATAAAGCGGCTGGCCCTTGTGCTGAGGGAATGGCGACGGAGACTTGGTGAGCAGCGTGTACTCCTTGGGCGTGTCCGCCTTGACGGTAAGCCGCTTCGCATGCTTCGCGAGCACAGGTTTCAACGTGTCGAATACTGCGGCAAAATCGGAAGCCATAAGGCATAGTGTACTGGAACTGGCCCCACCGGTAACTATCTGGATTGGCTGGTCGTCCTAATATACAATCGAAGATCGAATGACCTACGCTAAGATTCTGCTCGTACTGGCCGCCACGCACTTGCTGGCGCAGACTCCTCCGGCCCCGCCCGTCCGCCGCGGCCCGGCAGCATCCTTTCCCCAGCGCGCCCCCGCCGACCCCGCCGTGATCGAACGCGGCAAGGCCCTGTATGGCGTGAACTGCAATTTCTGCCACGGCTCCGACGCCCGAGGCGGCGAAGGCGGACCGAACCTGCTGCGCTCCGATATCGTACTGAACGACCAGAAGGGCGAGCTGATCGCTCCCGTGGTCCAGACCGGCCGCGGCGAAATGCCGAAAATCAACCTGACCAACGACCAGATCTCCGATATCGCCGCGTTCATTCACAGCTTCCGCGTCGGCGGCTACGACGTCTCGCGCATGACGCCGCCGAGCATCCTGGTCGGCGACGCCAAAGCCGGCGAGGCCGCCTTCAAAATCAAGTGTGCCGCGTGCCACTCGGCTAGCGGTGACCTCAAGGGGCTCGCATCCAAAATCTCCGACCCCAAGACGCTGCAGAACACGTTCCTGATGCCGGGCCGCGCGGGACGCTTCGGGCGCGGCGGCGGCCAGTCGCCCGTCAACGTGCCGCCGGCCACCGTCACGGTGACCCTCGCTGCGGGGCAGAAGGCCGAAGGCCGCTTGGTCCGTATCGACGACTTCATTGTCGTCCTCACCGAAGCCGACGGCGCGCAGCACACTTTCCGCCGCGATGGCGACTCGCCCCAAGTCGAGATCCACGATCCGCTCCAGCCGCACAAGGATCTTCTGCCTACTTACACCGACAAAGACATCCACGACCTCACTGCCTACCTGGTGACCCTGAAATGATCAACAAAACTTTGCCCGCCGGCCTCTTTCTGCTGGCAGGAATTCTGACCGCCCAACCTCTCGATCCGGCGCTGCTGGCCAAGCCGCTGGGCGACTCCTGGCCCACTTACTCCGGCGATTACTCGGGCCGGCGCTACAGCTCGCTGAAACAGATCAACCAGTCCAACGTCAAAAATCTGACGCTGGCTTGGGTCAGCAAAGTCACCGCGGGCGCGGGCAATCCGGACGGCGGCGGACGCGGTGGCGGCGGTGGACGCGGCGGATTTGGCGGCGGCGCTCCCACCATCATCGGAGGCGAAGGCACGGCTGACATGGGCGCGGGTGGCTTCGGCGGCGGCGCTAGCGTCCGCGCGTCCATCCTGGAAGTGAACGGCGTCCTCTATTTTTCCACGCCCGACAATGCCTGGGCCGTGGACGCTCGTGACGGCCATGAGTTGTGGCATTACTTCTGGAAGACCAAGGGCGGAACCCACATCGGCAATCGCGGCCTGGGGATGTGGGGCAACTGGCTCTTCATGGAGACTCCGGACGATTATCTGGTCTCTCTCGACGCCAGAACCGGCAAGGAGCGCTGGCACAAACAAATCGCCAATTTCAACCAGCAATATTTCTCCACCATGGCGCCCGTCGTAATCGGCAACCACGTGATCGTCGGCACGGGCAACGATCTCGACGAGCCCGGCTACGCCCAGGCGCGCGATCCCGAGACCGGCGATGTCCAGTGGACCTTCTACACCGTGCCCACCAAGAAAGGCGACGCCGGGCTCGAGACTTGGGGGAGCTTGGATGGCGCCAAACACGGCGCCGGCAACGTGTGGATTCCCGGCACATACGATCCCGAGACGCATCTATATATTTTCGGCACCGGAAATCCTTCACCGGCGTACACCAATCCGCCCAGCCGCGCCGGGGACAATCTGTTCACCTGCTCCGTCGTGGCCGTCAACGTCGATACCGGCAAGATGGTCTGGTATTACCAGTTCAACCCGCACGACACGCACGATTGGGATTCCACTGAAACGCCGATTCTCGTCGACGGCGAGTTCAACGGCAAGCCGCGCAAGATGGTCCTGCATGCCGACCGCAACGGCTACTTCTTCACGCTCGATCGCCTCACCGGCGAGCATCTGGTGACCGGGAAGTTCTCCAACGCCGCGAACTGGGCGAAAGAAGTGAACGCCAAAGGCCAGCCGATCCGCGATCCCGCAAAGGATACCAGCGTGCCCGGCTCGCTTGTTTCTCCGGATAACGCGGGCGCCACCAATTGGCCGCCACCCGCCTATTCGCCGGATACCGGCCTGTTCTACGTCCCCTCGAACGAAGCCTACGCAATGTATTATCTGACCGAGACCGATCCGCGCGGAGCGATGGGGCTAGGCGGCAAGCAGGAGGACGGCCTGGGTTCGCTCGGATCGTATCTGACCGCGATCGATTACAAGACCGGCAAGGTCGCGTGGCGCCATCGCTATCCGGGTACCGGCGGCAATTTGGGGAACGGCATCCTGACAACCGCGGGCAAGTTGCTTTTCGCCGGCGATATCGGCGGCAACCTGGTAGCCTACGATCCCGCCAACGGAAAAATCCTCTGGCATACGCATCTGGGCCAGGTGTCGAACGCCCCCGAGACGTACATGCTGGACGGCCGCCAGTACATCCTGGTCGCGGCCGGCGATACGCTGTACGCGTTCACGCTGTATTAAAGTTGCTGAAAAAGTTTTTGCTGTTGTGCTTCAAGCCACAGGCTGAAGCCTGTGCCACCAGGTTCAGCAAATTACGAGTGCTAGGTAGCACAGGCTTTAGACGTTGCTGAAAAAGTAAGTCGGCCGGCGACTGGGCATGCTAAGAGCACTCCTCGCCGAAGAAGCCTGTGGGCTTTCGATGCCTTG
>WNFJ01329879.1_pt3 | contig 62881 bp, 54 predicted proteins | sample 5400461 | NCBI WGS metagenome assembly WNFJ01 (sample SAMN13153349, study PRJNA577476) | soil metagenome | isolation source: 115 cm saprolite on Douglas fir-dominated hillslope | place: USA:California | collected 2013-09-17
TCTGCGCCGCGCTGTTGAGCTGGACCAGCGGCTGGTAGAGGGCCTGCGCCCGGGCGGTGTCGAGGTAGGTGAGCCCGGCATGCGGGTCAAGCGTGTCCGTGCCCGAGCTGCCCGACAGCCCGACCTTCAGGCCGCCTCCCCGCTTCCTGGCGCTCGTGACCGTGCTCGCCTGGCCGGTCGTGCTCGCGCCGCCGCAGGCCGCGAGCAGGCCGCCCGCGCTCGCGACCGCGCCGGTGGCTGCGATCCCACGCAGGAACTGGCGCCGGTCGAGGGTCGCTGCAGAAGTCGGCGCTCGGCTTCCGTCTGATCGATCCACGGGGTTACCCTCCAGTATCCGTTGCGCCCCCCGGCGTTAAGGCGGCAAGTACACCATCTTGCCTGCATAACACCGGTCATAGTCTCACAAGGTGCACGGGCGCAGCGGCGCTATGAAGCGAAGTCCAGCAGGATCTTGCCGAACTTCCCGGGCCGGGCCAGGTAATCGAAGGCCGCGGTCACCTCGGCGGCCGGGAACACGCGGTCGATGGCCATCGTCACCCGGCCCGTGGCCAGCAGCGGAACCACCGACCTGGCGAACGACTGCACGGCCATGCCCTTCTCCTCCGTCGGCCGGGCCCGCAGCACGGTGCCGTGCAGGCTGGCGCGCAGGCCCATGAGCCGGCGCAGCGAGACCGCCGCGTCCGCGCCCGCGTCGCTGCCGACGACCACGATCCGGCCCCGGGACGCGAGGGCGCGGAAATCGAGGTCAAGGTTCGGCGCGCCGATGAGCTCGAGCACGACGCTGGCGCCGCCCAGGGCCGCGAGCTGCTCGGCCGCTGTCTCCGGCGTCACGACGAGCGCGCCGGCCTCGGCTAGCGCGCGCGCCGAGTCGGGTGACCTGACGCTGGCGACCACGCGCGCCCCTGCGGCCAGCCCGAGCTGGACCCCGGCCGAGCCGACCGCCCCGTTGGCGCCGTTCACCAGCAGCACCTCGCCGAGCGCCAGGCCGCCCCGGGTGAAGACCGCGTCGTGGGCGGTGATGTACGCCTCGGGAACCGCGGCGGCGACGTCGTCCTTCAGGCTGGCCGGCACGGCCGCCAGGTGCCGCTCGTAAGCCAGCACGCGGTCCGCCAGGCCGCCGCCTCCGACGAGGCCGAACACCCGGTCGCCGGCCTGCCAGCCGAGCACTCCCGGCCCCACCGCGGCCACCTCCCCGGCGACCTCGAGGCCCGCGATGTCCGCGGGCGCGCCGGGCGGCGGCGGGTAGTTGCCCATCCGCTGGGCCACGTCGGCCCAGTTGATGCCGGCGAAGCGGGTGGCGACGAGGACCTCGTGGGCCGAGGGGACCGGGTCGCGGCGCTGCTCCAGCCGGACGACCTCGTTGCCCCCGTGCCCGGCGAATACGACGGCTCTCACGGCTGACCACCTCCCGCGTTACCGCTGCCTGGCGAGCCCCACTCGGCGTGGTGGTCAAGCCACCACGCGGCGATGTCCAGCCGCCGCATGAAACGGACGTCCGGGCGGGACTGCACGTACTCGACGAAGTCCCGGACCGCCGTGGCCCGGCTGGCCTGCCCGCTCCAGCGCTCGTGCAGCCCGACCGTCATCATCCTGGCCCCGTGGCCCGCGGCGGTCTCCTCGCACAGGTAGTCGACAGCGGCCCGCAGGTTGTCGAAGAAGTCGCGGGGGGTGGAGTACGCCGGGTTCAGCAGGTAGCGGTTGTCGTTATAGACCTTCGAGTAGGGCACCACCAGGAACGGAGCGCCCGAACCCGCGCGCGCGAAGTACGGCAGCTCGTCGTTGCTGGCGTCGGAGTCGTAGCGGAACCCGCCGTCGGCGACCACCAGCTCCCGGGTGTGCACGCTGGGGAACGACCGCGCGTACCAGCCGAGCGGGCGCTGCCCGGTGAGCCGCTCGATCGACTCGATGGCGCGGCGCATGTCGTCCCGCTCCTCGTCGCGGGTCATCTCCGAGACCTCGGCCCAGCGCCAGCCGTGGGCGAGCACGTCGTGGCTCGCCTCGGCGATCCACTCGGCGACGGCCGGGTTGCGTTCCAGGGCCCGCCCGCTCGCGCCAACGGTGACCGGCACCCGGTACCGGTCGAAGAGCCGGGCGAGCCGCCAGATCCCGGCGCGGGAACCGAACTCGAAGTGGGTCTCGGTCCCGAGGTCCCTGATGTCCGGGCCGATCTGATAGGAGTACTCGCCCCAAGTGTCGTTACGGCCGTCCCCGTCGGGCAGCGAGTACTCGCCGCCGGACTCGTAGTTGACCACGATGTTGACCACGAGGCTGGCCTCGCCGGGCCACCGCACCGCCGGAGTGTGCCGCCCGTAGCCGACGAAGTCCCGTACCGGACCACTCCCGGGATCCCGCTGTCCGTCCAGCCCTGTCATGGCTCCCTGTGTTCCCGGGCACGTTTCGTCCAGTACCGTGATGCCGTGTTGCGCCAGCATAGGGAGCCCACCAAGCGATCTTCAAGCCGGGGCGGCCCGTCGGCCCCCGGGGCCCTGGCGGCCGCCTGGGCGAGCGAGAACCCTCGCTCCGAGGAACTCAGCGTCCGCGCGCGGGGCCTGCTGCCCGGCGGCGTGACCCACGACGTTCGGCTGGCCGAGCCGTTCCCGCTGGCGGTCGCGCGCGCCGCGGGCTCGCGCAAGTGGGACCTGGACGGCCACGAGCTCGTCTGCTATGTCATGGGCCACGGGTCGCTGCTGGCCGGGCACTGTCATCCCGAGGTGGTCGCCGCCGTCCGCGACCAGGCCGCGAGGTCGTTTCACCCGGGGGCGTGCCACGAGCTGGAGAGCGACTGGGGTGAGGCCGTGATCGGCCTGGTGCCCTCCGCCGAGCGGGTCCGGTTCACCTCGAGCGGGACCGAGGCGTCGCTGCTGGCGCTGCGGCTGGCCCGGGCGGTCACCGGGCGCGGCCAGGTCGTGAAGCTGGCCGGGCACTTCCACGGCTGGCACGACCAGGCCGCCCTCGGCGCCGACCCGCCGTTCGACACCCCGGACACGGCCGGCCTGCCCCAGGACATCTCCGGCTCGGTGGCCGTGATCCCGGCCGACGCCGAGGTCCTGGCCGAGGTGCTCCGGGCTGGCGACGTCGCCGCGTTCATCCTCGAGCCCTCGGGCGCGGCCTGGGGGACGCTGCCGCTGCCCGAGGGGTTCCTGGCGGCGGCGCGCCGCCTGGCCGACGAGACCGGGACGCTGCTGGTCTACGACGAGGTCGTCACCGGCTTCCGGTGGGCGCCCGGCGGCGTGCAGGAGGTCGCCGGGATCCTGCCCGACCTCACCGTGCTCGGCAAGGTCCTGGCCGGTGGCATGCCCGGCGGCGCGGTGTGCGGCCGCTCCGGCGTCATGGATCACCTGGGCGCGCTCCGCGACGACCCGCGGCGGGTCACGCATCCGGGCACGCACAACGCCCATCCGCTGTCGGCCGCCGCGGGCGTGGCCACGCTCGCCCTGGTGGGCTCGGGCGAGGCGCAGCAGCAGGCGGCCCGGCTCGCGGCCGAGCTGCGCGCCGAGCTCAACTCGGTGTTCGAACGGTGCGGCGTGGCGGGCCGCGCGTACGGCGAGAGCTCGGTGTTCCACCTGCTGTTCGGGCCCGAGCCTCCGGAGCAGCGCGACCCGGCGACGCTGAAGGCGGGGCTTCCCCGGCCGCTGTCCACCGCGCTGCACTGCGGCATGCTGCGCGAGGGCGTGCACCTGTTCCACGGGTCGGGGTTCCTCAGCACCGCCCACTCCCAGAGCGACCTGGAACGCACCGCCGACGCGCTGGCCGTGACGCTGCCCCTCATGGCCGCCGAGGGGCTGGTGTGACCGACCTGGCCATCGTCGGCGCGCGGGTCCTGGACCCCGGCCAGGGCATCGACGCGACGGCCAGCGTCCTCATCAGCGACGGCGTCATCACCAGCATCGAGGAGGAAACGGAAGGTGTGAGGCGGCGAAGCCGGGCCCAGCCGGGAGGGCCGGCCGGAGGCTGGCCCGAGCGGATGGGACGCGGGGGGGTCTGGGGGGGTCGTCCCCCCGAGGCAACACAGCTCGACGCGTCGGGCCTGATCGTCGTCCCGGGCCTGGTCGACCTGCACACCCACTTGTACCGCGGCGTCTCGCACTACGGCATCGACGCCGACGCCTACTGCCTGGACCGCGGCGTGACCACCGCGGTCGACGCGGGCTCGTCGGGGGCGCAGACCTTCCCCGGCCTGCGCAGCTACATCATCGAGCCAGCCCGGACGCGGATCCTCGCGTTCCTGCACATCGCCGTGCAGGGCATGATCACGAACCTGCTGGGCGAACTGGAGGACCTGCGCTGGGCGTCCGTGGCCCAGTCGGTCGAGCGGGCGCGCGAGCACCCGGACGTCATCGTCGGCATCAAGGTCCGCCTCGGCTACCAGATGGTGGGGGACGACCCGGCGCCCGCGATGCGCCTGGCGCGCGAGGCCGCGGACGAGCTCGGCCTGCCGCTGATGGTGCACGTGATCGACATGCGGCCGCCGATCACCTGGCTGCTGCCCTACCTGGGCGCGGGTGACATCGTCACGCACTGCTTCCACGGCAACGAGGGCGGCATCCTCGACGCCGACGGCATGCTGTTTCCCGAGGTCCGGCGGGCGCGCGAGCGGGGGGTCCGGTTCGATGTCGGCCACGGCGTGGGCAGCTTCGCCTACCGGGTGGCGCGCCGCGCCATCGCCCAGGGGTTCCCTCCGGACACGATCTCCAGCGACCTGCACGCCCATAACGTCAACGGTCCCGCTTACGACCAGGCGACCACGCTGTCCAAGCTGCTGCACGTCGGGATGGAGATCGAGGACGTGATCCGGGCGACCACGGCCACGCCCGCGCAGGCCGCGAGGCGCGGCGACCGCATCGGCGCCCTGGCGCCCGGCCGGGAGGCGGACCTGACCGCGTTCGAGCTGCGTTACGGGCAGTGGTCGCTGCCCGACGCGGCCGGCGCCACGGAGGTGGTCGAGCGGCTGCTCGTACCGAGGCTGGTAATCAGGGGCGGAGAGGTACGCCGCCTCGACCCCGACACCGACCCGGCCCGCCGGTGACCATCCCGCCCGTCAGCCCCGCGGCGGTCGCGGGCGGGACGGTGGTAACACCCGACGGGGTGCGCCGGGGCGATGTCCTGATCAGCGACGGGAAGATCGCCGCCATCACGGACCCCGGGTCCGCCACCGGCCCGGCGGTTGACGCCGCCGGCTGCTACGTGCTGCCCGGCGGGGTCGACCCGCACTGCCATCTGATGTCGCAGGTCGGTCTGGCCACCGCCGCCGCGGCGCGCGGCGGGACCACGACCGCGCTGTCGTTCACGAACCCCGGGCCGGGCCAGGCCGACCTGGAGAGCCTGCTCCGTCGGCGTGAGGAGCTTGGCCGTGGCGACGCGGTGATCGACGTCGGCCTGCACGCGATGCTGTATGACCCCGATCGCGCGTCGCTCGCCGACCTGGCCGAGGCCCGGCGGGCCGGGGCGGCCGCGGTCAAGGTGTTCCTGGCCTATCCCGAGCTGGGGATCATGTTCTCCACCAGGCGCCTGCACCGCCTGATGTCGGACGCCCGGCAGGCGGGGCTGGTGGTCCAGGTGCACTGCGAGAACGGTCCGCTGATCGAGGAGCTGGTGGACGGCGCGGTGCGGGCGGGCCGCCGCGGAGAGCACGTCTTCGCCGACACCAGGCCGCCCGAGGTCGAGGAGGAGGCGGTCGCCCGCACCCTGGCCGTGGCCTCGCTCACCGGGGCCACGTGCTACCTGGTCCACCTGTCCACGGCCGGAGCGCTCGATCAGGTGCGCCTGGCGCGCCAGCGGGGCCGGCCGGAGGTCGTCGCCGAGGTCTGCCTGCACCATCTGCTCCTCGACGAGACGCGCTATGACGGACCGGACGCCGGGAGGTTCCTGGTCTGTCCTCCGCTCCGGGCGAGGGGCCACGTCGAGGCGCTCTGGAAAGCGGTGGCCGACGGGACGGTCGACGCGATCGGCTCCGATCACTGTCAGACGCGCTCCCAGGTGCTTGATGACATCGTCGCTCCCGGCGAGCGCTACGAGTACGGCATCGCCGGGATCGGCGCCCGGCTGCCGCTGCTGCTGTCCGAGGGGCTGCGCCGCGGGCTGCCGCTGGAGCGCCTGGTACAGCTCACCTCGCAGAACCCGGCCCGCGTGTTCGGGCACTATCCCCGGAAGGGAGCGCTGGCCACCGGCTCCGACGCGGACGTCGTGGTGTTCGACCCGGCCGGCGAGACCGTGCTCGGCGACGAAGCGTTCGGCGACGGAACCGGCCGCAGTGTCTACGCAGGCCTGCGGGCCTCGGGCCAGGTGCGCGCGGTCCTGCTGCGGGGTCAGCTGATCGTCTCGGGCGGGGAACTCGCCCCGGACCGGAGGGGCCGTTACCTGGCAACTTAGGCAATGATCGGCATTGCCCGGCGTTCTATGACCCGGATACGCTAGAAATGGTGATCAAAGGGATGAGCGCTCACCCGCAGCACCGTCGGCGCTGATAACGGAAGGAATCGATGACGTGCCAGCCCCGAGTCCTGAGGCGCGTTGCGTTATCGTGTTCCGCTGGCTGAGCCCACCGTGGCCGTAACCACGGCTCCTGCTCGGCGGGCGGCCTCCCACGACGCACATCCCATCGCGCACATGGTCCGGCGGCGCCTCGCCGTTGGCGTGCTCACGCTGTTCCTCGTGTCGGTGGTGGTGTTCCTCGCCACCGAGGTGCTGCCCGGCAACGCCGCGTACGCGATACTCGGGCGTACGGCCACCCCGGCCCGGCTGCACGCGCTCGAGGCATCGCTGCACCTGAACCGCGGGATCTTCGACCAGTACTGGGTCTGGATTTCCGGCCTGTTCACCGGCCGTCTCGGGAACTCTCTGGTGAACGGGCTGCCGGTGTGGAGCTACGTCGAGCCAAGGATCGTGAACTCCGCGGTCCTCGTGTTCGTGGCCGGCGCGGCCGGCGCGATCCTGGGCGTGGCCCTCGGCGCGGTCGCCGCCCTGCGCAAGGACAGCTGGTTCGATCACATCACCTCGGTCGTCGTGCTCGCGGTGACCTCGCTCCCCGAGTTCGTCGTCGCGATCGGGCTGATCATCCTGCTGTCCACCGTGGTCTGGCATATCCTGCCGGCCGTCTCGCTGCTGGCGCCGGGCACCTACGCCTGGAGCCAGCCCGAGCTGCTGGTCCTCCCGGCCGCCACGCTCGTGATCGTGATCGTGCCGTACATCCTGCGCATGATGCGCGCCGCGATGGTCGAGGCGCTGGAGTCCGACTACGTGGAGATGGCCCGGCTGAAGGGCGTGCCCGAATGGCGCATCGTGCTCATGCATGCACTGCCGAACGCGATCGCGCCGACGATCCAGGTCATCGGCCTTAACTTCCTGTACCTGGCGGGCGGGATCGTCATTGTGGAGTACGTGTTCAACTTTCCCGGCATCGGCCAGGGCCTGGTGTTCGCCGTCAACGACCGGGACGTCCCTGTGGTCCAGTTCATCGTCCTCGTCTTGGCCGCGTTCTACGTGGTCGTGAACATCGTGACCGACGTGATCGCCCTCCTGGCCACGCCGCGCCGAAGAATCGCCAGGTAGCCATGGCAGTGAATGCTCCAGCAGCGTCGCCGGCGGCCAGGACGCCGCCCCAGAATGTCAAGCGGATTCGGCGCCACCAGTGGGCGTCGCTGTTGTGGGTGGCGATCCGCACGCCGCGAGGCGCGATCGGGCTCGGGCTGGCGTCGTTCGTCGTGCTGGTCGCGGTCATAGGCCCGTTCGTGGCCCCGCAGTCGCCGTATGCCCTCGTCACCCTGGCGTTCGGCAAGCCGAACGGGCAGTTCCTGCTCGGCGGCGATTTCCTCGGGCGCGACGTCCTGTCCCGGGTGCTCAACGGCGGCTGGCTGCTGCTGATCATGGCCGCGTGCGCGACTGCGCTGGGGATCGTGGGCGGTGCCGCGGCCGGGGTGTCAGCCGCCTACCTGCGCGGGCGCAGCGACGGGATCATCATGCGGACGGTGGACGTGATCCTCGCGTTCCCGCAGCTGGTGTTCGCCCTGCTGCTGCTCAGCCTGCTCGGGCCGAGGCTGTGGCTGATCACGATCGCGGTCGGCGTGTCCCACGCCCCGCAGGTGGCCCGCGTAATCCGGTCGGCCACGCTCGACATCACCGAGCGGGACTTCGTCAAGGCGGCAGAGCTGCAGGGGATGAGGCCGGCCAAGGTCATGGCGAAGGAGATCCTGCCCAACCTGGTCAGCCCGCTCATGGTGGAGGCGGGGCTCCGGCTGACCTACTCCATCGTGATCATTTCCGGGCTCGCGTTCCTCGGCTTCGGGCAGGAACCCCCGGCCGCCAACTGGGGACTGATGATCAATGAGAACCGGATCGGCCTGTCGCTGAACCCATGGTCGGTCATCGTCCCCGCGGCGCTGATCGCGCTGCTGACGATCGGGACGAATACGTTCACCGACGCGTTCGCGCGAGTGACGATCGGGGTCGACCGGCGGCCAGAGGAGGCGGCGCTCATCGACGACCTCGGCGGGGAGGTGTCCGAATGAGCCACCGTGCCGCGCCGCCGATCCAGACCACGCCCGCCCAGCGGGGGATCAGGCTCAAGGTGGCGGACCTGGAGGTCCGCCTGGGCAGATCCGGGCCCGATGTGGTGAGCGAGATCTCCTTCGCCGTCCAGGCCGGTGAGGTGCTCGGCCTAGTCGGCGAGTCCGGCTCGGGCAAGAGCACGGTGGCCCTGGCCCTGCTCGGCCACGCCCGCCGGGGCCTGCGCATCACGGCAGGTCAGGTCCTGCTGGACGGGCAGAACCTGCTCGCGCTGCCCCCCGGCGACCTGCGCGCGGTGCGCGGCGCCCGGGTCAGCTACGTGCCCCAGGACCCGTCCTCGGCGCTGAATCCCACGCTCAGGGTGGGGACCCAGCTCAGGGAGGCGCTGCGGGTACACGCCGGAGTCATCGACAACCCCGCCGATCGCGTGGCCCAGGTCATGCAGGAGGCCTACCTCGACGCCACGCCGGAGATGCTGCGCCGCTACCCGCACCAGCTCTCCGGGGGCCAGCAGCAGCGGATCACCCTGGCCATGGCCTTCGCGTGCCGGCCGTCACTGATCGTGCTGGACGAGCCGACCACCGGTCTCGACGTCTCCACCCAGCGCCACGTGCTGGACACCGTCCGGAGCATGTGTCGTTCCTACGGAGTTGCGGCCGTCTACGTGAGCCATGACCTGGCCGTCGTCAGCGGCCTGGTGTCCGACGTGGCGGTCATGTACGCGGGGCGGATCGTGGAGATCGGGCCGACGGCCCGGCTGTTCCGCGAGCCGGTGCACCCTTACACCCGCGGCCTGATCGAGGCCGTCCCGTCGCCCGAGCGCGCCGAGGCGCTGACTGGCATCGACGGCCAGCAGCCCCGGCCGGGGCGCCGCGGCGCCGGCTGCTCGTTCGCCCCGCGCTGCGGCCACGCCATCGGCGACTGCACGACCGAGGACCCGGAGCCCGTGGTCATCGCAGGCCGGTCTGTACGCTGCCTGCGGGTCTGGGATATCCAGGCCACCCGCCCCGAGCGCGCGGCGGCCGTGGCCTGCCCGCCGGCCACGACCGAGGCGCCGACCCTGTCGGTGCGGGGGATCTGCGCCAGCTACGGCAGCACGCCGGTGCTCTTCGACGTCGGGCTCGAGGTGCCGCCCCGGGCCTGCGTCGCCGTCGTCGGCGAGTCCGGTTCCGGCAAAACCACGCTCGCCCGCTGCGTGGCGGGGCTGCACAGCAACTGGACCGGCGAGATCACCTTCCAGGGTGCTCCCCTGGCTCGCGGAGCCCGGCAGCGCGGCAAGGACGTGCTGCAGCGGGTCCAGTACATCTTCCAGAATCCGTACACCTCGCTCAACCCCAGGAAGACGGTCGGCCAGATCGTGGCCCAGCAGCTCGAGCAGTTCGTGGACCTCCCGTTCCGTGAGCGCTCCGCGCGTGTCGTTCAGGTGCTCGAGGACGTCTCGCTGGGCGGGGACTTCCTGTCGCGCTATCCGGACCAGCTGTCCGGCGGGGAACGGCAGCGGGTCGCGATCGCCCGTGCCCTCGTGGTCCAGCCGGACCTGCTGATCTGCGACGAGGTCACCTCGTCGCTTGACGTCTCGGTTCAGGCGATCATCGTGGAGCTACTGCGCCGGATCCAGCAGGAACGCCAGCTGGCCATGATCTTCATAACGCACAACCTCGCCCTCGTCCGCAGCATCGCCCAGTCCGCCGTGGTCCTCTGCGAGGGCGCCGTGGCGGAATCGGGCTCGGTCGAGCAGGTCCTCGAGCGCCCGGTCAATCCCTACACCATCCGCCTGATGGAGGACGTGCCGAAGCTCGTCGGGCTCGAGCGGCCCGGCACCAGCGGGTCTGCGGCCAGCGGCCGGCGGGTAGACCCTTAGACCCGCGGCGCACGGAGTCGGCCGCGCGAGCTACGCTCTCGTGCGAGGCGAGGAGTTACCGAGATCAGCTAGCCGTCCTGGAGGACGTCAATGGTGTGCCTGACTTGCCCCGCGTGCGCAGCCGAGGTCAAGCCGGACGACCTCATCTGCTTCACGTGCGGCGCCAACCTGCCCCGGAGACGGCCGGATGAGGACCCGCCGGCACCGGCCACCGTCATGCAGGAGTACCTGCGGCGCGAGGAACCGACAGGCTCGATCTCCCCCGCGGTGCTGCGGGTCGCGTTTCGGACGGGCAACGTCGAGGTGCCCGCCGGAACCTCCCTGCTGCTCGGCCGTGACCCAGCGGAATCTCTGGTCGCCGCGGCCTTCTCCGAGTTCGAGAACGTCTCGAGGCGCCACGCTACGGTCACCGTCGACGACGCGGGCCGCGCGACAATCCGCGACGAGCACTCCACGAACGGGACGTTTGTCAACGGTGACCGGGTGCTGCCTGGGACCACCGTGCGACTGGCCGACGGCGACACTGTGCGGCTCGGCGGCGATGCCACCGGAGAGGTCCTGCTCCCGCGGCAGGAACCCGATCCTGCCACCCTCACCCGCGACCGCAGCCAGAACGCGGACTGAGCGGGGGGGTTGGGGGGCGTCCCCCGAAGGGCGAGTGCCCGCCCGTATCACCCGTCGGGATCCGCGGAAAACCAGGGCTCAGGCGACTCACCCGCCATGAACCAGGGCCGGTAGGGCTCACGCCGACCGGAGATCGCGGCCGACCCGGCATCGGGCCCGCCCCATTCGGCGGGCCCGCCCCGCCCGCCGCGTCCGCCCGGTCCACCGCCTCCGCCCGGTGCGTTGCGCTCGTCCGGTCCGTTGCGCTCGTCCCCTCCGTTGCGCTCGTCCGCATCGGGATACTCGTCCGGCCCGTCTGCCTCGTCCCAGCCCACGTCCGCGCGGTCCTCGCCATCCGGCGACGACGGGTGGCCGGCCGGCAGCCGCTCCAGCCGCTGCCTCAGGTCGTCCCACTCGCCCCGCTGCATGAAGGGGGCCGGGGAGGCGGGTGGGGCGTCCGCGGCGTCCCGGGACTCGCGATCGCGGGGTAAATCCGTCCATCGCATGCGTCGATTGTCCCGCTACGCCGCCCCGGGGGCCACCGGCACGTGATCGTAGGCTGATCCGCATGAACGAGCAGTGGCGGCGGGATGAACGACGCATCCCCGCCAGGCCAACCAAGCCGACCCGGCCGACTAGGTCCGCGCGCCCAGGAAGATCGCTGATGCATGACGAATCTTGAGTGGTCCTGGCAGGAGGCCGCGGCCGCGGCATGCGGCCTGGTCGCCGTGACGGTCGCGCTGCGCCGGGCGCGACGACCGCGGCTGACCGCCACCGCGATGTTCACCCAGGAGACCGCGCTGGTGCTGGCGCTGTTCGCGCTATGGCAGTTCGCGGGCTCCTTCTCGGTCATGGGGCCGGGCGGCGCGCTGGGGCGGGCCCGCTGGATCTGGCATCTGGAGCGGGTGCTGCACCTGCCGAGCGAGACCAGCGTGCAGCGGCTGTTCCTGCCCCATCCGCTGATCGTTCAGGCCTTCAACCTGTATTACGACGTGCTGCACTTCCCGGTGCTGATCGCCTGCCTGATCTGGCTGTGGCTCCGGCACCGGGGCCGCTACATCCGGGTGCGGACCACGCTGGTGGCCTTCACTGGCGCGTGCCTGCTCATTCAGCTGATCCCGGTCGCCCCGCCACGGATGCTGCCCGGCACCAGCCTGGTGGACACCGCCGTGCTCTATCACCAGTCGGTCTATCAGACGCACACCGGTTTCGACGCCGATCAGCTCTCCGCGATGCCATCGGTCCATGTCGGCTGGGCGATCCTGGTCGCGATCATGGTGATCACCGCGGCGCGGTCCCGGTGGCGCTGGCTCGCGTTGCTGTATCCGGTGGCGACCACGCTGGCTGTGGTGGTGACCGCCAACCACTTCTGGCTGGACGGGATCGTGGCCGGGCTGCTTCTCGCCTTGGTGCTGCTGGCTCAGCACGCCGTCTCCCGGGTGGCGGCCAGGTACGCATACGTGCGGCTCCGTCCCTATCACGCGGCATTGGATCATCACGGCAACGGCCGCCCAGCCGGAACCAGCAACGGCCGCCCAGCCGGAACCAGCAACGGCCGCCCAGCCGGAGCCAGCAATGGCCGCAACGGCTCCGCCGCAGACCCCGAACGGACTCCGGCGCGATGCGATCGGTCCTCGTGAGGTCCTGACTGCGACGAGAACGCCGCGACGCGGAGAGCGCCAGCCCCGGCGCGCAGGCCGACTTCGCTGCATCCATCACGTGTTTATGACAACAGGTCATTTCGCTTGAATAACGGTTCATCGTGTGCTGCGCTGTCTCCCGGGGGTCGCGTCGTCCTGTGCGCGTGCCCCGGGGGGGATTGCCCGCATGGGAGACGAGCACCGCGATCCGCCGCTCACCCGGCGCGTGCCGGGTGCGACCCGGGCCGGTCCGAGTCCGTCGGACCGGCCGGCGCTGCCAGAGTCTTTGCTGCGACGCATGCAGGCCGTGGTCAGCGCTGCGCACGCGCAAGCAGCTGAGGAGCAGAAGCTCGCGAACGACCAGCAAGCCCGGCAGGGGCAAGCAGCCAGGCAGGATCAGGCAGTTCCCGGGCGGTCGCCCTCTCTGCCTCGGCGCATGCGGGCGGCCGGCCGGGCCAGGAAACCGCCACCGGGTTCGGCGCTACCGCTGCTGCCGCCCTCATCGCCGGCGCGCTGGTCAGACGCGGATGACGACACCTCGCCGCTGCCGCGCCTGACCACCTCAGGGGCTATTGCGACCCCGGCGTCCAGCAATATCAGCGTGGAGCCGGACCGCGCCGCGAAGCGGGGCAGCACCGCGAAGCCAGGCAGCACCGCGAAGCCAGGCAGCACCGCGAAGCCAGGCAGCACCGCGAAGCCAGGCAGCACCGCGAAGCGGGATCGCCGCCGGCCCGCTGCCGCCGTAAGGGCCCCGGCGGACCTGCCTGAGCAGCCCCGGCCGAGTGGGCGGGAGACACGAGGTCGCAGGCCGCGTCGCACGGCTGCCCTGGTCGCCTCGGCGGTTGTTCTCGTCGGCGCCGGGTCGCTGGCCATCGCGAGGTTCTCGCATGGCTCAAAGCCGGCCAGCGGCGCGCACGGTGGCGCGCTGGCGACTCGCACCCTGGCCGCGGCCTGGGTCGCCCGGCAGGTCAGCCGGACCGCCACCGTGGCCTGCGATCCCCTCATGTGCCAGTCGCTCAGGGCACAGGGGATTTCCGACGGCCACCTGCTTGTCCTGGGGCCGACGGCGCGTAACCCCTTGCGCTCCGACGTGGTCGTGGCCACGGCAGCCGTCCGCGAGCAGGTCGGCAGCCGCCTCAGCTCCGTCTATGCGCCGGGAGTCATCGCGAGCTTCGGCGCCGGGAACGAGCGGATCGACATCCGGGTGACCACACCGAACGGGGCCGCCCCGTACTGGGCCACATTCAGTATGGACCTGCTGGCCCGGAAGAGATCCGGAACCTACCTCCTGAGCAGCCCACGAATCACAGCCTCGGCCACGGCCCGGAGGCAGCTCATGGCCGGCCAGGTCGACACGCGGCTGCTGATCGTGATCTCGGCCCTGGCCGGGCGGCGCCCGCTCGACATCCTGGCGTTCGGTGACTCCAGCCCGGGCGCCACCGTGGGAATGCCTCTTCGTTCCGCCGACGTGGCCGAGGCCGTCGCGACAGCCAGCGTGCGGTCGATCCTCGCCCAGCTTCCCGTGGCGCTCCCGGCCTGGTTCCGGGCCGCGCATACCCAGACGACCCTGCTCGCGGGACGCACGGTCCTGCAGATCGAATTCCCCGCGCCGGAGCCGCCCGGGCTGATCAGCCCCTAGAACCCGTGATCAGGATTTCTCGCTGTCCAGGCGGCCACCTGACCGGGGTCGTACCGGTCACCCGCCGCAGCGTGCAGGCCAGCGAGTTCTTGACCGCGTTGGGGCTGGCGACGTACCCGATGCAGGAGCCCTGGGGGTCACGCTGGCCGCCGAACTTGACCTGGATGAACACACTGCCACGGCCGAACGCTGTCAACCCGGACACGGCCCTGCGGGCCGAGGCGCGAAGCCGCGACTGGCCCGTGCACGACTTCCGCTCGGGGCGCCGGGTCACCATGATCGCGCTGCCGATCGCCGCGGGCGCCGGAGCCGTGGCCGGGGGGGTGGCCGCGGGCGCATGAGCCGTGGCCGGGGGGTGGCCGCGGGCGCCGCCCTGCGCCGCCGCACCGGCGGCTAGCCGCCCGCCCGCGGGTTCCCCCGGTTTTCCATGATCTCGGACCCAAACCCATGCATATCGTGGTTTTCAGTCCGGGATCATGGAAGATGGCTGCTGGACGCCGCATATCAGGCCGCCGCTTTCGGACAGAACGGGCAAAGCGGGCTGCTGTGTGGGTGCGCACCGCGCCGCCGTCGCTGCCGGCGACGTGTCGCCGTTCCCCGGACTCCTGCGGGCGCGTCGGGTAGGCGCGGAACTTGTAGGCTCGTCTCACCTGCACCGGGCCCTGGTGTCCGAGCGTGGGTCATGGACGGCGGCGCTGCCGCCGCCGGACCACGTGCATCCCGACCATACGGCCCGGTACCGATATCCGGGCCCGGACATGCCGGAGGGGAGGGAGCGCGGATTCTCCTGCCGCGTGACGGTGGCAGTCCCCTCCGCGCGATCTTGATGGAACCCACCGTGATCACCAGATATGGCAAGGTCCGCGGCCGGGTGCGAGACGGCGTGGCCAGCTTCCTCGGTATTCCGTACGCGGCCAGCCCCACCGGTCTGCTGCGGTTCCGGCCCCCGGCTCCTCCCCCGGTGTGGGACGGGATCCGCGAGGCGGACCGGCTGGGCGCGACCCCGCCGAAGCCTGACTACGCGGCGCCGTTCGACGTGCTGCTGCCCGAGCCGAACATTGCGGGCGATGACTGGCTGACCGTGAACGTGTGGACGCCCGACCCGGGACGGGCCGGCCTTCCGGTCATGGTCTGGATCCATGGCGGGGCGTTCAGCAACGGCAACTCGGCTATCCCCGTCTACGACGGGCATGCCTTCGCTCGCGACGGTGTCGTGCTGGTCAGCCTCAACTACCGGCTGGGCATCGACGGGTTCGCGATGCTGCCCGACGTACCGGCCAACCGGGGGCTGCTGGATCAGATCGCAGCGCTGGAGTGGGTGCGCGACAACATCGCGGCGTTCGGCGGTGACCCGGGCAATGTCACGGTCTTCGGCGAGTCCGCCGGTGCCATGAGCGTGACCACGCTCATGGCGCTTCCGCGCGCCCAGGGCTTGTTCACCAGGGCGATCACACAGAGCGGCGCGGCCCAGGCGGCGGCCGACCCGGCCGATGCCGCCCTCGTGGCCAAGGAGCTCGGCCACGCGCTCGGCCGCGAGGCCACGGCAGCAAGCCTGGCCGAGGTCGGCCTGCCCGAGCTCATCAGGGCCCAGATCGCGGTGCGCGACGCGCTGGTCACCCAGCCCGATCCCGCGCGCTTCGGCGCGACCATCGTGGCCAGCTCGATGGCGTTCATCCCGGTCATCGACGGTGACCTGATCCCGGTTCACCCACTGACGGCGATTGCCGCGGGCGCCGGATCCGCAGTGCCGCTGCTGACCGGAACGACAACCGACGAGTACCGGCTGTTCCTCATTCCGACCGGGATTGCCGCCTATGTCACGGAAGAGGGCCTGGCCGACCTCCTCCCCACCCTGGGCATCGGCTCAGCGGTGGCCGATCTCTACCGGGCCAACCGGCGCGATGCCTCCCCCGGCGACCTGTTCGCCGCCATACTCACCGACCGCTTCTTCCGGCTTCCGGCGCTGGCCGTGGCGGCAGCACGCGCTGCCGGGCCAGCGCCCACCTACGTCTACGAATTCGCCTGGCCGAGCCCGGTGCAGGGGCTGGGCGCCTGCCACTCGCTGGAGATCCCCTTCGTGTTCGACAACCTCGCGGCGGAGGGCGCCGAGCCTGCGCTCGGCCCGGCTCCCCCTCCGGCGCTGGCCGACCGCGTGCACGCCGCCTGGATAGCGTTCGCGCGCGACGGCGACCCTGGATGGCGCGCCTTCGATGACACCTGTCCTGTCATGATCTTCGACGATCCCGGGGGCGGGCTTGAGCCAGACCCGCGCGGCGACGAACGCAGGATCTGGCTGCCTGGCTGAACTCCTGGCTGAGGGCACGGCTAGGCCCGCCACGGGCGCCCGCGAGCACGCCGGAACGCGCGCGCGGCGGGATCCGTGCACGTCATGCGGCCTGGCGGCGCCTGACATCGGAACGCAGCAGGCCTACGCCGCACACTCCCGGCAGACAAGCCGGCCGCCGCGGGTCTCCGCGAGCTGGCTCCTGTGGTGCACGAGGAAGCAGCTTGAGCACGTGAACTCGTCGGCCTGGCGTGGGATCACGCGGAACGACAGTTCCTCGTTGGACAGGTCCGCTCCCGGCAGCTCCAGCGACTCGGCAACGTCATCCGGGTCGATGTCGATTGCGGTCGATGACTTGTCCATCCGGCGTGCCTGAAGCTCCTGCAGGCTGTCCTCTGTCAGCTCGTCGTCGGTCTTCCTCGGGCTGTCGTAGTCGGTAGCCATATGGCCCTAACCCCTCCATCTTCTTCGCCTATCGCGCGGGTGTAACGCTCGGGAAGCCTCGGTTGTGCCCGGATCCGGGGGGGAATTCTGTCACGTCCCGCCGCCTGGTACACCTGCACAACGTCTCCGGCGGTTCGTGTGGTCGTCAGGCTCCCTCCCCAGATCGGGCGACCAGGCCGCTTTCCCCCTAAAGTCCCTGGCGGTAAGATGCTCGATCACCTCCACTAGCTGGCACAAAGTGCGTATGGTACGAACCGCACAGCATGTCCGCCTGCATGACCTCGCGGAGACGAGTTATGCCCCACGTCACGCCGCTGCATGCCGACGATCCGAGGAACGTCGGCCGGTATAGGCTGACCGGGCGCGTCGCGGGGATGCCGGTCGCCGGTCCGGTGTACCTCGCCAGGACCGTCGACGGCAGCGAGGTCACCATCACGCTGCTCGACGGCGACTGGACCTCCGATAGCGCGGCGAGGGACAGATTTACCGCCGAGGCGAACGCCGCGTGCCGGGTCGCGCCGTTCTGCGCCGCGCGGATTCTGGGGGCCGGCTTCGATGGCGGCCACGCCTTCCTGGTCAGGGAGTACGTCGCCGGGCCCTCGCTGCTGGAGTTCGTCACCGAGGAAGGGCCATGGGAAGGCGAGGATCTCGAGGCGCTGGCCGTCGGGACCGCGACCGGCCTGGCCGCCATCCACCAGGCTGGGCTGGTGCACGGGGAGTTCGGGCCCGAGCACGTCGTGCTCGGCGCGGATGGCCCGCGGGTGATCGAGTTCGGGATCACCCCGCCCTACGGCGCAGCCACGCCGACCGCGGATTTGCGGGCCTGGGCCTTCACGGTGCTGTACGCGGCGGCCGGCGGGCCCGCGGTTCCCGCGGACCTGGAGACGCTGGCTGAGCCGCTGCGCACGCTCGCTACCGAGTGCATGTCCGTGGGGCCCGGCGACCGTCCGACCGCACGGTCCATCGTGGTTGAGCTCCTCGGTGATGGTGATCCGCCTGCCGGAGTGCTCGGAGAGGGGACGCGGCGCGCGGCGCGCGCCGCGGTGCGACCGGCGCCTGCCCCCGCCCCGGATGAGCGGCTCCAGCCACCACCGCGCCGGGCCGTGCCGATCCCGGGCAGGCCCGCGACGATCTGGTGGGCGGCCGGGATCGCGGTGTGCATTCTGGCGATTGCCATAGCCATCCGCGCCGCGCAGAACCAGAGCGGCCAGCCGACTGATGCGGCCAGGCCCGCCCTGACAAACCAGCAGACGACGAAAGCAACGCCCAGCGACCGGCCAAGGGGATCGCCGACACCGCCGGCCACTGTGCCTTCCAGTCTGGCCGGCATCTGGTCGGGCCAGGTCCAGCAGACCAGCTCGGCCGGCACGTTCACCGTCAGTGTCCTGGTGAGCCTGGCCTCTGGCACCTCCGGGGGAACCGTCCACTACTCAGCCCCGGCAGCAGGGCCGGGATCGCGGCCGTTCTCATGCTTCGACAGTCTCGGCCTGGTGTCCGACCTGGCCAGCACGCTGACCCTGGACCAGGTAATCGTCCAGGGCCCATGCCAGCGTGGCGTGGTCACCCTCATCCCTGGCCGGGGCAGCACCGTGCAGTTCAGCTTCAAGGGGAACGGAGCGCCCGCCGCGGTGACAGGGACCCTGACCAAGCAGTAGCCCGCAGCGATCAGCCAGGTCAGCCGTCGCGTTCCGGGTCCAGGCTCGCCAGCAGGTCGTGCAGCTGGCCGAGCAGCGGAGGCGCCGCGGCCAGCGTCATCGACGGGCTCGGGGGCCTGCCGTGCAGACCGGTCACTCTGGCCCCCGCCTCGGCCGCGATCAGGCCGCCCGCCGCGATGTCCCAGAGGTTGACGCCGCGCTCGTAGTAGGCATCCACGCTGCCCGACGCCACCGAGCAGAGATCCACGGCGGCCGACCCGCCGCGCCGGATGTCCCGGACCTGCGGCAGCACGCCCCGCAGCACCTCGCCCTGTACGAGGCGCCGCCCCGCCTGGTACCCGAAACCCGTCGCCACGAGCGCCTGGCCGAGCGGCACATCCTGGTTGCAGGCCAGCCGGGTGGGCGCCTGGCTGTCCTCGCCGCGCCAGTCCAGGGCACTCGGGCTCAGCCAGGCGCCCCTGCCCCGTGCGGCACTGAACAGCTCATCGCGCCGTGGCACGAACACCGCGCCGGCCACGACGGTGCCGCCCGCCTCCGCGGCGATGCTGACCGCCCAGTCGGGAAGCCCGTACAGGTAGTTGACGGTCCCGTCCAGCGGATCCACGATCCAGCGCACTCCGGTGTTCCCGCTGTTCCCGGTGTTGCCCGTCGCCTGTGATCCGGAGCCGGTCTCGCCGCCCTCCTCGCCCAGGATCCGGTCACCGGGCCGCTTTTCGCCGATCAGGTCCCTGATCAGTGCCTCCGCGGCGTGATCCGCCTCGGTCACCACGTCGGTCGGGCTCGACTTGGTGGCCACGACCTCCGGGCGGCCGCCGCGGCCGATCAGCAGCCGTCCTGCGGCCACCGCCACCTCGCAGGCCAGTTCGAGCAGGTCGGCTGCTGCGGGCTCGCTCACGAGCCGTCCCGCGGGCCGCCGGCGGGCCTGGTGGCACCGGCCCCGCAGCAACCGCTGCCGCAGCTCCCGACGGCTGGTCCGAGATTGCCGAGGGCCCGGGGCGGCTGCCCGTCCTGCCGTTCCCGGACCAGCTCCGTGATCATTGCCACGAATCTGGGGTCCGTGCCGGGCGTCGCCGCCCGCGTCAGCGGCAGGCCTAGCCGCTCGGCGGCCTCTGCCGCCTCGACGTCGAGGTCAAAGGCGATCTCCATGTGGTCCGAGGTGAAGCCGACCGGGACCAGGACCACCGCCCTGGACCCGGACCGGGCCAGTTCGGCGAGACAGTCACCGACGTCGGGCCCCAGCCAGGGTACCGTCGGCGGGCCGCTGCGGCTCTGGTAGGCCAGCCGCCATGATCGAGCGCCGCCGACCCGCTCGGCGACCAGCCGCGCTGCCTCCGCGACCTGCCTGGGATACGCTCCCCCGGCCGGCCCGCTGGCGGCCGCCATCACCTCGGGGATGCTGTGCGCGGTAAAAACAAGATCAAACCCGTCATACTTAACGGCCAGCGGCTTGGCCGCAGCCCGAACCGCGTCGGCCAGCGGCTCGATGAAGCCCGGATGGTTGAAGAACGGTCGCAGCTTGTCGATCCGCGGCGCGGCGGGGCCCACCTGCGACCGGGCCCGCTCGATGTCGCCGGTGTACTGCCGGCAGCTGGAGTACGAGCTGTAGGCCGACGTCACGAACGCGATCGCACGCTGCCTGCCGTCGGCGGCCATCGCGGCGACGGTGTCGGTCAGGTACGGGTCCCAGTTCCGGTTACCCCAGTACACGGGCAGGTCGATGCCGCCGCCCGCCAAATCCTTCTCGACCGCGGCGAGCAGGTCGCGGCACTGCGGGTTGATCGGGCTGACTCCGCCGAACCGGTAGTAGTGCTCGGCCACCTGTCCCAGCCGCTCCCGCGGCACGCCGCGACCGCGGGTGACGTTCTCCAGGAACGGCATCACGTCATCGCGGCCCTCAGGGCCGCCGAAGGATACGAGCAGGAAGGCGTCATAGGACGGCATGCCACCAGTATTGCCGGAATCCCGCCTCGCGATGCCGTCTGCTACGTCGTCCCGTAGTCGCGGGCGTACTGCTCTGCGAGGCCGAGCACCTCGTTCACGTACCAGTCAGCGTGGTTGTAGGCGAAGATGGCTGATGCCAGGCCGCTGGCGCCCGCCGAGGCGCCGCTGGCACACAGCATCCGGGCGGCCGATGGCACCGCGTCGTAGGGGTTCATGATGTCCGGCGGCCCGGTCTGGCCGAACCCGTCGATGCCCCAGGCCGCCCAGGTGGACGGCAGGAACTGCATCGGCCCGAGCGCTCCGGCCGTGGAGGGGCCGTTGTTGGTCCCGTCCGCGCTCTCGATCTGGCCGATGGCGGCGAGCACCGTCCAGGACAACTCGGGGCAGTACCTGGCGGCGGACTCCTGGAACAGCTGCAGGTACGTCGCGGGCTGCTGGCTGGACGAGACGCTGGCGACCGGGAGCTGCTGCTGCGGCTGCTGCCGCAGGCTGAGGATCTTGCCGGAGGCCCCGAGCACCCGCTTGACCTTGGCGATCAGCACCGGCAGGCTAACGCCCGGCGCGCTGATCAGCGCCGCGACCCGGTGCACCAGGCCGAGCTGCCGTGAGGTCTGGGTGTTCACGAGCAGATCGACGCCCGTGATGCCCAGCGGGGCCGCGGCACCGAACGTCAGCGTGCGGCTGGTGCTTCCAGTCAGCTGATAGCTGGCCCCACGGCGCAGGCCCAGACTGCCCTGCGCCGCCCGGGAGGCCACGAACTGCCCGCTCGCCAGGGCGGTCCACAGGGCCTGGTTCGAGGCGGTCCGCAGCGGCACCCAGGACCGGAACGTGGCCGGGTTCACGCCGATGACGTTGACCGGCCAGCGGCCGGCGTTGATCTTCGCACCGTCGAAGGCGATCATGTTCCTGACGCCGGTGATCTTCTTCAGCCCCGCCAGCTGCTGGTCGGTGATCCCCGTGGGCGCGACGATCAGGAGATCGGGCAGGATTATCTGCCGGAACGTGCCCGCATCTCGGGCTATCGCGGCCGCCGGCATGGCCAGGGCGCTCCCCGATCCGCCGGGCGGTGGCTCCAGGGTCCGGGCCTGGGCGCCGATGGCGAGTATCAGGAACGCGCTGCAGCCCGCCACGCCCCGCAGCGCTGGCGTCATCGAGCGGCCAGCGGTGGTCACGGTGGTGGCGCGTGGTCCCCTGGGCTGGACCAACCGGTGCCGGATCAGGCGTCCCATCGCGATACACCCTAACCCGGCCCCGTGGCGCCTGGCGGGGCGCGGTACCCAAACCCGCAAGAACGCACGCGGTGCCAGAATGGGCCGATGCGCGAGAGTGACGCGGCCGCGCCCATCGGCCGGAACGGGGCCGCTGCGGCCTGGCGGAACTGGGCGGGCAACGAGTCGGCCCGGCCGCGCCGGGTGGCCACGCCGCGGTCGGCGGACGAGGTGGCCGACGAGGTCCGCAAGGCGGGTGCGGAGGGGCTGACCGTGCGGATGACAGGCGCCGGGCACTCGTTCACGCCTGCCGCGGTCACCGACGGGGTGCTGCTTCGCCCGGGCGGACTGACCGGCATCAGGTCGGTGGATGCGGCGGCCGGGCTGGCCACCGTCGAGGCGGGCTGCCCGCTGCACGTGCTCAACGCCGAACTGCTGCGGCGGGGGCTGACGCTGGCGAACATGGGCGACATCCAGGTCCAGACCGTGGCCGGGGCGATCCAGACCGGCACCCACGGCACCGGCCGCGACGTCGGCGGCATGGCGGCCCAGGTGGCAGGCCTGGAGCTGGTCCTCGCCGACGGCACGATCATGACCTGCTCTGCTCCCGCGCCCGCCGCCGACGGGCCCGCCGCCGCCCTGTTCGACGCCGCGCGGGTCGGCCTGGGCGCGCTCGGGGTGCTGACCGCGGTGACGTTCCGGGTGGTGCCCGCGTTCCTGCTTGAGGCGCGTGAGGAGCCGATGCGCTGGTCCGAGGTGATCTCCCGGCTGGACGAGCTGACGTCGGCGAACGAGCACTTCGAGTTCTACTGGTTCCCGCACACCGAGGGCTGCCTGACCAAGCGGAATAACCGGTCGGCGGGGCCGCCGCGGCCGCTCGGCAGGCTACGGTACGTGCTCGATGACGAGTTCCTGTCGAACACGGTCTTCGGGGTCGCCTGCAGGCTCGGCCACGCCGTCCCCGCGGTGATCAAGACGGTCAACGGCGTGGCCGGGAAGGCCCTCGGGTCGCGCAGCTACGTCGACGCTCCGTACAAGGTGTTCACCAGCCCGCGGCGGGTGCGCTTCAAGGAGCAGGAGTACGCGATCCCGCGGGAGTCCCTGGCCGATGTGCTGGCCGAGGTCAGGGCGCTGTTCGCGCGGCGGGACTGGCGGATCAGCTTCCCCATTGAGGTTCGGGTCACCCCCGGTGATGACCCCTGGCTGTCCACCGCCCACGGCAGGGACAGCGCGTATATCGCGATCCACGTCTTCCATGCCTCGCCACACCTGGAGTACTTCCGCGACGTGGAGGCCGTGATGATCGCGGCAGACGGGCGTCCGCACTGGGGCAAGATGCATACCAGGCGCGCGGATTACCTGCGCCGGGCGTACCCTAGCTTCGGCGAGTTCGCTGCGCTGCGCGACGAACTTGATCCCGAGCGCCGGTTCGGCAACGCCTACCTGACTCAGATACTCGGCTCGTGACCGCCGCCGAAACCGGACATGCTGTAGCATGCTGGACTAGTCTCGCGATACGACCCGGGAAGCTGCCTGCGACTCAGCCCAAGGGAGGGACCGCTTGACGGAACCGTGCAGGATGAGGTCCCCGGGCAGGAGGCGCTAGTGGAGGGAAAGGCGGCTGCTCTGGGTCGCGCGGACGACGAAACGCGCCGCCCCGGTCGCCTACGGCCGTCTCTCGGCGGGGGCACACCCGCCCAGGAACGCGAGCTCGGCCGGCAGGGGCGGGAGACCGTGCGGAAGCTGCTCGAGGCCGGCGTCGCCGAGTTCGACGAGCGGGGCTTCCAGGCGGTGCGGGTCGACGACGTGGTCCGCCGGGCGAAAACCTCGCACGGGACCTTCTACCTGTATTTCGCGAACAAGGACGACCTGTTCAAGACGCTGCTGCGGGACGCGCTGCACGACATGCAGATCATCACCGGGGACTTCCCCGTGGTGACCCGTAACGAGGCCGGACGCGAGGCGCTGCGGAGCTGGGTGCGGCAGTTCTTTGACACCTACGCGGCGCACGCTACGGTGATCCGGATCCTGAGCACGGCGGACGTCGTCGGCGAGGAAGTCTACAGCGACGGGCTGCAGCTGTTTTTCCGGATTGCCGAGGCCATCACCCAGGGAATGACTGCGGCCACGGCTGGGCGCGCCGTGCCGGGTCAGGAAGGCGGCCCGCCGGAGCACGCGGAGCTGACCGCCGTCGCCTGCCTGATGATGCTGGAGCGGGTCAACTACCTGCTGAGCGTCGAGGTCCGGCTGCCGAAGGAAGAGATGGTGGAGCGGCTCAGCGCCATCATCTACGCGGCATTCAACTCGGCGTAGCCAGTAACCGGGAATACCCGGCTGTCGGGCCTGGCTGTGTTCGGCACTCGCCGGCCGGGGGCAGAATCGGTGGAGTGCGATTTCTTACTGAGCAGCTTCCGTCCCACGACCTGGCTTACAGTGACGTGTTCCTGGTGCCGAACCGGTCGGCCGTGGCCTCACGGCTCGATGTGAACCTGGCCACCGGCGACGGCAGCGGCACCACGATCCCGGTGGTCGTGGCCAACATGACGGCGGTCGCCGGGCGCCGGATGGCCGAGACCGTGGCCCGCCGCGGCGGCGTGGCCGTGCTCCCGCAGGACATCCCGGTGGACGTCGTCGCCGACGTGGTGTCCTGGGTGAAGAGCCGCGACCTGGTGCACGACACGCCGCTGACGCTCGGCCCGGGGGCCACCACCGGGCACGCGGTCAGCCTGCTGCCCAAGCGGGCGCACGGCGCCGTGGTCGTGGTCGAGGACGGCCGGCCGGTCGGCGTGGTCACCGAGGCCGACTGCCACGGCGTCGACCGGTTCACCCAGCTGCGCCAGGTCATGTCCACGGAACTGCTCACGCTACCCGCCGGGACTGACCCGGAGCAGGCGTTCGGGCTTCTGCACGAGGGCAGGCACCGGCTCGCTCCCGTGGTCGACGGAAGCGGTCGCTGCGTGGGGATCCTGACCCGCACGGGCGCGCTGCGCGCGACCCTGTACCAGCCCGCCGTGGACGGCCGCGGGCGGCTGCGGATCGGGACGGCCCTCGGCATCAACGGTGACGTGGCCGGCAAGGCCAAGCTGCTGCTGGACGCGGGCGCGGACCTGCTGGTGGTCGACACCGCCCACGGCCACCAGGACAAGATGATCCATGCGCTGCGCGCGCTGCGGGAGCTGTCGCCCTCGGTACCGGTGGTGGCGGGCAACGTCGTGACCGCGCCGGGCGTCGCCGACCTCGTCGAGGCGGGCGCTGACATCGTCAAGGTAGGCGTCGGCCCTGGCGCCATGTGCACCACCCGGATGATGACCGGGGTCGGCCGCCCGCAGTTCAGCGCGATCCTGGACTGCGCCGCCGAGGCGCGCCGGCTCGGTGCCCGAGTATGGGCCGACGGCGGCGTGCGGTATCCCCGGGACGTCGCGCTCGCGCTCGCGGCCGGGGCGTCCAACGTCATGATCGGATCCTGGTTCGCCGGCACCTGCGAGTCGCCGGGCGATGTGTTCCGTGACGCGGACGGCCGGCTGTACAAGGAGAGCTTCGGCATGGCCTCGGCCCGGGCGGTGCGGCTGCGCACGTCCGCGGACTCGCCGTTCGAGCGGGCGCGCAAGGAGCTGTTCGAGGAGGGGATCTCCAGCTCGCGGATGTACCTGGACCCGCAGCGGCCCGGCGTCGAGGACCTGATCGACTCGATCGCCGCCGGGCTGCGCAGCGCCTGCACCTACGCGGGCGCCAGCGACCTGGAGGAGCTGCACCAGCGGGCGGTCATCGGGGTGCAGGGCGCGGCAGGCTACACCGAGGGCATGCCCCTGCCGTCCGGCTGGTGATCCTATCGGCGGGCCGCCGCCGGTTGCCGGTATCAGTCCCGGTCAGCGCCTACGGTGGGGGCCATGACAGGGACGACAGGAACTCTCGGGCGCGTCCCGGCGCCGGCTGGCTCAGGACCGAGCGTGCTCGTGGTGGAGGACGACCCTGGCATCGCCACGCAGCTGGTCCGCGGGCTGAGCCGGGGCGGCTACCGGGTCGATCACGTGCTGACCGGGGGCGAGGCACTGGCCTGGGGCGAGCCTGACGTCGTGCTGCTCGACCTGGAGCTGCCCGACTCCGACGGCGCGGGTGTCTGCAGGCGGCTGCGGGAGAAGTCACGCGCGGCGATCATCGTGGTGACCGCCCACGGCGAGGAGACCGACCGGGTGGCCGCGCTGGATGCCGGCGCGGACGACTACCTCGTCAAGCCGTTCGGCCTGGCCGAGCTGGAGGCCCGGATACGCGCCGTGCTGCGCCGCGTCCGGCCGGAGAGCGGGGTGACCAGGCATGGGCCGCTGACCGTGGACATGCGGACCCGCAAGGTGAGCGTGTCCGGGCGGGAGGTGGCGCTCACGCCCAAGGAGTTCGACATCATCGAGTGCCTGGCCGCCGACCCGGGCCGCGTGGTGAGCCGGCGGGAGATCATGGAGAGCGCCTGGGACGCACACTGGTACGGGCCGAGCAAGGTGCTCGACGTGCACGTCGCGGCGCTGCGGAAGAAGCTCGGCGTGCCCGGCCTGATCGAGACCGTATACGGCCGCGGGTTGCGGCTCGGCGAGGCCTAATGGCGCGCCGGATTGCCGCCACGGTCGTGACGCTGATCGCGCTGCTGCTGGGAGTCCTGGCCGTGCCGCTGGGATTGATCACGGCCGCGCACGACGGCCGCGCCTTCAGCAGCGACGCCGTTTCCTCCGCGACCTCGCTGGCCAGCGTCGCCGAGGAGAAGATCGCCGACCACACCGGCGGCCCGGCTCTCGGCATCGACATCAGCCAGCTGCGGCAGGGCGGTGACCGGGTCGCGGTGTACGACAAGGCCGGCCAGTGGTTCTCCGGAACCCCGGCCCGTCCGGCTGTCCCGGCCAGCGCGGTCGGCCGGGCGCTGGCGAAACTGACCCCGGCCACTTACCCAGCCGATGACCGGCTGCTCGTGGTCGCGCCGGTGGTGCTGGACGAGACCGGCTCGACCGTCGGCGTGGTCGCGCTCTCGCGTCCGACCGCGCCGCTCGATCACCGGATAACCGTCCTCTGGCTCTCGCTGGGGGCAGTGTCGATCGCGGGCCTGCTGGCCGCGGCCTTGATCGCGACAGCGCTGGCGCGCTGGGTGAGCCGCCCGCTCAGCCTGCTGGAGGCGGCCGCGCAGCGCCTCGGCGATGGTGCGCTGGAAACGCGCTCCCCGCTCGGCGCGGGTCCCAGCGAGGTGCGCAGGCTCGCGGCCAACTTCAACACCATGGCCGGGCGCCTCGAGGCCCTGGTCGACGGTCACCAGGCCATGATGGCTGACGTGTCTCATCAGCTGCGGACGCCGCTGGCGGCACTGCGGCTGCGCCTCGACGTGCTGGCGCAAGACTGCGACGAGCTCGTCGCGGTCGAGCTGGCGGGCGCGCAGGAGGAGATCGCCCGGCTGTCCCGAATGGTCGACGGGCTGCTGGCGGTGGCGCGCGCGGAAAAGGTGGTGGCCGAGCCCGTGCCGATCCCCGTGGACGCCGTGATCAGGGACCGGACCGCCGCATGGCGGCCGGCGGCAGAGGAACGGGAAGTCGCCCTCTCCGCGGTCAACCTGAACCCCATCCGGGCCCGGCTCGGCGAGGGTCACCTGGAGCAGATCCTGGACAACCTCCTGGCCAACGCCCTCGACGCGGTACCGGCCGGCGGGAATGTCAGGGTCAGCGCCACGGCCTCGGGAACGGGCACGCAGATCGTGGTCGCAGACGACGGCCCGGGCATGAGCCCGCAGCAGCAGCGGGCCGCATTCCACCGGTTCACCAGCACCACTGCGGGCGGTACTGGGCTCGGCCTGGCGATCGTGCACCGGCTGGTGACGTCCAACGGCGGCTCCGCGGTGCTGTCGGACACCCCGGGCGGAGGCCTGACGGTGACGCTTGACCTGCCCGCATCACCCCGTGAGCGCAGCTTGCGTCGGCCGGTCGCCATCTCATCGTGACCGTCTCACCGCTCGCGGAGCCTGCCCTGTCCCGGCATCTTTACCATTTCTGAACGGTTCCTGAACCGATTCCGCGAGCGTCACCGGGCAGGCTTTAGAACGCGCCAGCAGCGGGTGACCAGCACGGGACAAGTCAGCATCGGGAGGAGCGATATGCCACTGCCAGCCGACCACGCGGCCCGTCGCCGTGACCAGAGGCTCGCACAGGCCCGCAGGCTGACGCTATGGGTGGCGGGAGGCGCTGCTGCCGCGTCGCTTGGCCTCGGTACCGCGTTCGCGCACGCCCTGCCCCGTCACCGGGCGCCCACCGCGGCCGCGCAGCCGGCCGGGACCCAGCCGGCCGGCACCCAGCCAGCCGGCAGCCAGCCGACCAGCAGCCAGCCGACCAGCAGCCAGCCGACCAGCGCCCCGGCTTCCCCCCTGGCGCCGCCATCACGGCCGCCCGCGACCACATCAGCGCCGCCGCAGACCACCTCCGGAGGATCATGACCGCCGGGCCGAGCCCGCTATGGTATGCCACGCGAGCCACCGGCGTGATGGCCCTCGTGCTGCTGACAGCTACGGTCGTGCTCGGAGTCGCGGGCACCGCCCGGCTCGCGACGCCGCACTGGCCGAGGATGATCACCGCGCAGCTGCACCGCAACCTGTCGCTGCTGGCGGTGGCCTTCGTGGCCGCGCACGTCGTGACCACGGTCCTCGATCCCTACGCGCCGATCGGCTGGATCTCCGCCATCGTGCCGTTCGCCTCGCCGTACCGGACGCTCTGGCTGGGCCTGGGCACGGTCGCCTTCGACATGCTGCTCGCGGTCGTGGTCACGAGCCTGCTGCGGGCCCGCCTGGGCTACCGCGCCTGGCGGGCGGTGCACTGGCTCGGCTACGCCTGCTGGCCGGTCGCGCTGTGGCACGGGCTCGGCACCGGCACGGACACCAAGCTGTCGTGGCTGCTCGCGCTCGACACGGCCTGCGTGGCGGCCGTCACCGGCGCGGTCGGCTGGCGGCTGTCCCTGGCCCGGGGACGACCGAGCCCGCTGACCTGGCTGCCGGCCTGCGCCGCAGTCCCGGCGGCCACGGCCGTGTTCGCGACCGTCGGGCCGCTGCAGCCTGGGTGGGCGGGCCGAGCGGGTACCCCGGCCGCGCAGCTGGCGGGCCGGGCGGTCCCCGCCGCCGCAGCGGCGCCCGCCGCCCCGGCCGACGGCAGCTTCAAAGGGAGGGCGGCCCGCACCCGGGACGGGGCTTCCGGTGACGTCACCATCACCGTCACCGCGCAGACGAGCGCTCCCGCGCCGCAGAGCCTGGTCATCACGCTGCGGGGAGCGCCGGACGGGGCCGGAATCACGCTGTCCGACGGCACCGTGAGCGTGGGTCCGGTCGGGACGGCACCAGGGTACTCCGGCCCGGTTGTCCAGCTCGACGGGCATCGCCTGGTGGCAGACCTGCGCGGGCTCAGCGGGTCTGAGACCCGGGCCAGCATCACGCTCTTCGTCCGGGGAGCCGTGGCCACCGGAAAGCTGACCATCGGACACGGAGGCGGCGAATGACCACTCCCGCGCGGCTCACCGCGGGGTGGCGGCAGAGCGGGCGTTCGGCCACTCTGGACGAGCACCAGGACTGTTACGGACCATTCCCGCGCCGAGCCCGGCCGGGTGCCCTGGCCCAGGCCGTCGCGGAAGCCGGCCTTACCGGCCGCGGCGGGGCGGGCTTCCCGACCGGGACCAAGCTGCGTGCTGTCGCCGGGCGCCGCGGCCCCGCCGTCGTGGTAGCCAACGGCATGGAGGGCGAGCCGGCCAGCGAGAAAGATCAGGCCCTGCTGTCCCGCGCGCCCCATCTGGTGCTCGACGGTGCCGCGCTGGCGGCCCAAGACGTCGGCGCCGACGTTGTCCACGTGTGCCTGCCGCGAACCAGGCCCCGGCTGGTCGACCTGGTGCGGGAGGCAGTCGCCGACCGGGATCGGTCCGGAGCCGGCGGCGTGCCGATAGAGGTACACGAGCTGCCGCACCACTACGTCTCCAGCGAGGAGACCTCGCTGATCCGGTGGCTGAACGGAGGGGAAGCCCGGCCGCTCGGCGGTCGGGAGCGGCCGTTCGAGCACGGCGTGCGGCGGCGGCCGACGCTCGTCGACAACGTCGAGACCCTGGCCCACATCGCGCTCATCGCCCGGTTTGGCCCCGCCTGGTTCCGGCGGGCCGGGCTGCCCGACGCCCCGGGCACGATGCTGGCCACAGTTTCCGGTGCCGTCGGCCACCCCGGTGTCTACGAGATCGAGGTCGGCACGCCGATCGCCGACGTGCTGGCCTGGAGCCGCATCCGGGACGGAGTGGACGCGGTGCTGGTCGGCGGCTATTTCGGCACCTGGCACGAGCTGCGGGCCGTCGCCGGACTGCCCATGTCGAAAGAGCAGCTGGGGCGAGTCGGGGCGTCTCCTGGCGCTGGCGTGCTCGTCGCCCTCCCCGAGGCCGTGTGCGGCCTGAGCGAGACGGCGCGGGTGCTTCGCTACCTGGCTGACCAGAGCGCCGGGCAGTGTGGCCCGTGCGCCTTCGGCCTGCCCGCGATCGCCGAGGACTTCGCGCAGCTAGCCCTCGGCAGGCCGAGCGGGGCGGTGCTGGACCGGCTGGATCGCAGGTTCGGCGTACTTCCCGGGCGCGGCGCCTGCCGCCATCCCGATGGCGCGGTCCGGCTGGCCGCCTCGGCGCTGGCCGCGTTCGCGCCCGACGTTCAGGCCCATGCGCGCCACCGGCCGTGTGCCGCGGCGCGGCGCGGCGCGGCCGCGGGAGGAGTGCTGCCGATTCCGCGCCCACGGGCGGAAGGAGAGTGGAATTGATCAGCAGGCTGCACCTTGACCCGGCGGCGTGCACCGGGCACGGGCTCTGCGCGGAACTGCTGCCCGAGCTCGTCGAGCTCGACGAGTGGGGGTTCCCCATCCTCCGGGCCGACGCCGTCGGCCCGGACCTGCTCCCGCACGCCAGGCGCGCGGTCACTGCCTGCCCGACGCTGGCCCTGCGCCTGCTCAAGACCCGCGCGACCCGGAAGCCGAGCCACCGTTGACCCTGACGACGAACGCCCGCCACCGCCGTCGCGCCGATACCACCGGCGGCGCGGCCGGGAACGAGCGGCTCACCGCGATGACCGGGGCCGTGCTGCTGGTCCTGTTCGCTGCGGAGGGCGTGACGATCCTGCGCGTCCACCAGCTCCTGACGGTGCACTTCTTCGTCGGAATGCTGCTGATCGGCCCGGTGGCGCTGAAGGCCGCCTCGACGGGATACCGGTTTGTCCGCTACTACTCCGGTACCTGGCCGTACGTGCGGAAGGGCCCACCCGCCTCGCTGATGCGTCTGCTCGGGCCGCTGCTGATAGCTACCTCGCTCGCCGTGCTGGGCACCGGCGTCGCGCTCGCCGTCGTCGGCCCGGGCGACCGCCAGTGGCTCTTCCTGCACAAGGCCTCGTTTGTACTCTGGTTCGGTGTGATGACGATTCACGTCCTGGTCTACGCCCCGCGGCTGCCCCGGCTGCTGCTCAGCGGCCAGGCGACCGGACGCACGATCGCCGTGCTGGGCGGCCGGGGCACCCGCTGGCTGCTGCTGGCGGCCTCGCTGGCCTGCGGCCTGGTCCTCGCGGCGGCGACCCTGCATCTCACGACCCGGTGGGGAGCAACCGGGTAACGGCCCGGCGACAAGATGCCGTCGGCGTGGATCGGACTGGTGCTCGCGTTCATGTCGGCGCTCGTCACCAACACGGCCTACTCGTTCGAACACGACGCCGCGGCGGCGCTGCCGCCGCTCTCGCCGCGACGCCCGTTCCGGTCGGCGGAATTCCTGTTCCGCGACCGGCGCTGGCTCAAAGCGTTCGCGACCGAAAGCGCAGGCTGGCTCCTGTATGTGGCCGCTCTGCGGCTCGCGCCGCTCGCGCTCGTGCAGTCGGTGACAGCGTCCGGGGTCGCCGTCCTCGCCTTCGTGACAGCGCGCGGGCATCCGTCCCGGCTTGCGCGGCACGAGCGGTTCGCCGTAGTTCTCGCGCTGGCAGGGCTGCTGCTGCTTTCCCTTTCGCTAGTAGGGACAGAGGCCTCCGACCGACACCCGCCGGTCGCCGGCATCGTCATCTGGCTCGGGGTGTGCGGTGCTGGCGCGGTGCTGCTCATCGTCATACCGACACATTTCGCCCGCGCCGCATCGCTCGGTCTGGCCACTGGCCTGCTGTTCGCCGACGGCGACATGTCCGCGAAGCTCATCGGCTACGGCGGGCTCTGGCTGGTGGCGCTGGTCACGCTCATCGTCGGCTACGGCACGGGCACCAGTGTCCTGCAGTCTGCGTACCAGCGGGGCGACGCCCTGACGGCCGCCGGCACGGCGACGGTGGTGACGAACGCGGTCCCGATCGCGGCCGGGTTCGTGCTCTTCGGCGAGACGCTGCCGCAGGGGATGCGGGCCGTCGCGCAGGTCGCAGCCTTCGCCTGCCTCGTGGCTGGCGCCGTCGCGCTCGGCCGCCAGGATGCGCCGCCCGCCACCGAGCCGGTTCCGGGTGCTGATCCCACCGGCTGAGGAACGCGGACTGGGTCACCTGGCGGCGCAGTATTACGATCAGCACGACCCGCCCCCGCCCCAGTTGAGCCGGAGTCGCCCGTGCGCCCGCATCGCCTCCTGACCGTCAGCTCCGTCGCCGTCGCGATCGTGGCGGCAGCCTTAATCTTCCCCGCGCCGTCAGCCACCGCGGCAGCAGGGGCGCGCCCCGCTACCGTAGTGCGGCTGGCGACGCTCAATGCCGACGCGCCGAGCGGCGTGCAGGCCAGAGGCGCCGACCTGGTGGACGCGGCGACCGGTGCCCGGCTCTGGAGCCGCGGCCTGAACATCGAGCGGCCGATAGCCAGCATCACGAAGGTCATGACCGCGCTCGTGGTAATCCGCGCCGGCGATCTGAACCAGGCGATCAGGATCACGCCGGGCGTCGTCAGCTACGTGCAACAGCACGAGGGAAGCAGCGCGGGCCTGCGCGCCGGGGACATTCTCACCGCACGCCAGCTGCTCGAGGGCCTGCTCCTGCCATCCGGCTGCGACGCCGCCCTGGCCCTGGCTGGTGCCTACGGTCCCGGCTGGCGCGCCTTCGTCAGGAGGATGAACGCCGTGGCCCGCGCCCTGGGCATGCGCAGCACTCACTTCGCCAACTTCGACGGACTGCCCTGGCCCACCGAGTACACCACCTACTCCACGCCCAGGGACCTGATCACCCTGGGCCGGGCGGCCATGAGGCTGGCCACCTTCCGCGCCATCGTCGGCCAGCGCACGCACTACGTCGCGGCGACCTCACAGCACCAGGCCTATTTCTGGAGGAACACGAACCAGCTGCTGGGCTCGTATCCCGGTGCCTTCGGAATCAAGACCGGATCCACCCGCGGGGCTGGGTACAGCCTGCTGTTCGAGGCGCGGCGGCCCGGCCGCACCCTGATCGGCGTCGTGCTGGACAGCAGCGGCACGAACCCCGTGGCCGCCTTCGCGGACGCGGCTCGCATGCTGAACTGGGCCTTCGCCCGGCTCGGGTAGTCCGCCGGGACTGCGTCAATGTTGTCGTCCGGCCGAGGGGACGCTGGGCCGATTTTGAGGTCAACTTCGATTACCATGTTCGTCGTGGACGTGGAGGCGCGCATCTTCGACTTCGACAACCACTACTACGAGTCAGAGGACGCCCTGACTCGGCACCAGGACAAGGCGCTCGGCAACCGCGGCGTGCGGTGGGCGGACATCGGCGGCCGGCGGCGCCTGCTCGTCGGTGGGAAGATCAACTCCTACATCGCCAACCCTACGTTCGACCCCGTCGCCCGTCCTGGCTCGCTGTACGACTGGTATCGGGGCAACCCGCGCCGCCAGAAGATCACCGAGGCGTTCGGCGAGCTGGAACCGATCCGCCCCGAATACCGCGATCGCGCCGCTCGCCTGCGCGTGATGGATAAGCAGGGTGTGGCGGGGTTGCTGCTGTTCCCGACCCTCGGCGTCGGCATCGAGGAAGCGCTTCGCGACGACCCCGACGCGTGCGCCAAGGTCTTCCACGGGTTCAACCAGTGGCTCGACGAGGACTGGGGCTACCAGTACGAGGGACGGATGTTCGCCGCGGCGTACATCCCGTTCCTCGACCCGCAAGCGGCGGTTGCCGAGCTTCGTGACGTGCTCGGCCGGGGCGCCATCGTCGTCAACGTCCGCAACGCGCCCGTTCCCGTGCCGGGCGGGTACCGATCCCCGTTCGATCCTGCGTACGACGGGTTCTGGGAGCTCGCCGAGGAGGCCGGCGTCGTCGTCGCCACGCACGCCGGGGTGGACGGCTACGACGCCATCGTGCAGATGTGGGAGCCCGGCAGGAGCGAGAGCTCGCTGTTCCGCTCGCCCCTGCGCGGTGTGCTCACTAAGGGGCGCGCTGTTGCCGACTTCTACGGCGCCGCGGTCTGCCACCTGCTCTTCGAGCGATTCCCTGGGCTGCGGCTCGCCAGTGTGGAGAACGGTGCGAGCTGGATACCCGACCTGCTGCACCGGCTCGACGACGCCGCCAGCCGCAATCCGGGCTACTTCCGCGACCATCCCCGGGATGTCTTCAGGGAGCACGTGTGGGTGACGCCGTTCTGGGAGGACGACGTCGGCGCGCTGGTCGGCGAGGTGGGGGTCGACCGCCTCCTGCTCGGATCGGACTGGCCCCACGCCGAGGGGACCGTCGCCCCCGCCGACTTCGTCACGGAGTCGCTGGCCCATCTCCCTGACGACGACGTGCGGCGGATCGCCCGCGGCAACGCCCTCGAGTTGCTCGGCATCGACGTCGCCTGATGGACGCCGCACCGGGACTCGACGCATGAGACTGCGCAGGCACGACCCCCTCGAGTTCGACGTCATCGCCGACGGGCTCGGCTTCCCCGAGGGCCCGGTCATCGCCGGCGACGGCGCCGTGCTCGCGGTCGACATCGACCGCGGGACGGTGGTGCGGGCGGCCGGCGGCCGCCTCGACGTTGTGGCCACGCCCGGGGGCGGACCCAACGGCATGGCGATCGGCCCCGACGGCCTGGCCTATATCGCCAACAACGGCGGCTTCCTGTGGACCGAGGTCCATGGCATCCGGATCCCGATCGACCACGCCACCCACACGAACGAGCCCCCGGGATTCAAGGGCGGGTGGATCGAGCAGGTCGACCTCCGTTCGGGAGCTGTTACACCGCTGTACGACCACGCGGGCGGCCGGCGGCTGCGCGGCCCCAACGACCTGGTGTTCGACGAGATTGGCGGCCTCTGGTTCACCGACCACGGGAAGGGCCGCCTCGAGAGCGTCGACCGGGGCGGGCTGTATTACATCCCGCCCGGCCCCCCCGGCCCGCCGGGCGGACCGGTGCGGGAGGTCGCGTTCCCGCTCCTCGGCCCGAACGGCGTGGGGCTCTCCCCAGACGGGCGCCGCGTATACGTCGCCGAGACCTTCACCGGCCGGCTCTGGGCCTGGGACCTCGAGGCCCCCGGCCAGGTGCGCGCTGCGACCGGGTCGATCGCCGTGCGCCACGGCGGTACGTGCGTGGCCGCGACGCCGTTCTCCTTCGACTCGCTCGCCGTCGAGGAAGACGGCCGCATCGCCATCGGGGCGATCGGCGACGGCATCGTCGTCGTCACGCCCGACGGCGAAGAGGTCGACGTCCACCCCATCCCGGGCGACGTCACCACGAACATCGCGTTCGGCGGAAACGACCGGCGGCGGGCCGTCATCACCCTCTCCCGCTCCGGTCGGCTGATCGAGACAACATGGCCGAGACCTGGGCTCGCCCTCCACCAGTGAGCGAGCCGGAGGGGCGCGGCGCCGCCTGGACTGAGGAGCGAGGGACGAGCGACGAGGGAAGGCGGTGCCTTAAGGCACCCCGGAGGCGAGCGGGAGACACCGCATGACTGCCGAGACACGTGAGGCCTTCCGCGCCCGGGTGCGGGCATGGCTCGATGCCAACGCCCCGCGCAAGGGCGATCCCGGCGACTTCTCCGCCGCCCACCTGGTCAGCGCGAGCACGCCCGAGGACTACCGCCGTCGGGAGCACGAGGCACTCGCCGTCACCATGGGGTGGCAGCGACGGCTGTTCGACGCCGGCTTCGCCGGTCGTTCGTGGCCACGCCAGTACGGCGGAGCGGGCGCACCCGCTTGGCAAGACGAGGTCGTTGCCGACGAGCAGTCGCGCTACGGCGTGTCCACGAAGATGATCTCCGTCGCCCTCGAGATGGTGCCGCCGGTGCTCTTCGAGCACGGCACCCACCAGCAGCGGGCGGAGCACCTCCCGAGGATCCTCCGCGGCGACGAGAGCTGGTGTCAGCTGCTGTCCGAGCCAGGGGCCGGATCCGACCTCGCCAGCGTGAGCACCCGGGCGACCGCCGTGACAGGCGGGTGGTCGGTCGCCGGCCAGAAGGTGTGGACGTCGGGCGCCGGCACCGCCGACTTCGCCCTGCTGCTGGCGCGGAGCGAGCCGGCGCCCGGGCGGGCGGGACTGTCCTGCTTCGCCGCCGACATGCGCGCGCCCGGCTTCGAAGTCCGCCCGCTGCGGCAGATGTCGGGCGGCTACCACTTCAACGAGGTCTTCCTCGATGACGTGTTCGTGCCCTCCGGCGCGCTCATCGGGAGGCTCGGCGGCGGCTGGGGGGTGCTGCGGACCATGCTGACCAGCGAGCGCGCCGCGATCGGCGGCGGGACGAGCGGGCGCTCGGCGGTGCAGCTCATCGCCCTGGCCAGGCACCTCGGCCGCACCGACGACCCGGCCGCCCGGCAGCTCCTGTCCTCGGCGTACGTCCGCGAGCACGTGCTCGACCTGCTGCAGGCGCGCGTCATCGGCGGCTCCGACGTCCCGGCCGGCGGCTCCCTCACCAAGCTGCTGTACTCCGAGCACGCCCGCCGCACCGCCGACGACGCCATGCGGCTACTCGGTGCCGTCGGCCTGACCAGCGGGCACCCCGACGCGGCCCCGTGGGTGGAGCGCCTGCTGTTCGCGCCCGGCCTGCGGCTGGGCGGCGGTACTGACGAGATCCAGCGCAACACGATCGCCGAGCGCGGCCTCGGTCTCCCCCGCGAGGTGACCCGCGGCACCCAGCCAGCCCAGCGAGGCCCCTCCGTTCGGAGAAAAGCATGACCACCGTGGCCGACATCCTGCGCGGGCGCGCTAGCAGCGACGCGACGGCGTTCCTCTTCGGGGACGAGGCCTGGACGTACCGCGAGCTGGCGGCGGAGGCGAGCCGCCGTGCCGCCCTCTTCGACGAGTTGCGGGACGACGGCCGGCCGCCGCACATCGGGGTGCTCCTCGAGAACGTCCCGGACTACCTGTTCTGGCTCGCCGCGGCGGCGCTTGGTGGCGGCGTGATCGTCGGCATCAACGCCACGTACCGGGGCGAGCAGCTCGGCCAGCTCGTCCGGCACACCGACTGCCAGCTGCTCGTGACCGCGAGCGAGCTCGCCCCGCTCCTCGACGGCCTGGACACCGGCGTAAGCGCCAACCGGACGCTGGTAACGGACGCGCCCGAGTACCGCGCTCGTCTCGCCGCCCACCCGGCGACGGTGCCGGACCGCGCGATCGACGAGGATGACCTGCTCCTGCTCATCTTCACGTCCGGCTCGACCGGGCTGCCCAAGGCGGTCCGCTGCACTCAGGGCCGCCTGGCCCGCACCGGGACCCACGTGGCCAGCGTCGCCGAGCTGAGCCAGAGCGACGCGGTGTACGCGCCGCTGCCGTTCTTCCACTCGAGCTCGCTTTTCACCGGGTGGGCATCGGCGATCACCGCGGGCATCCCGATCGCAACCCGGGCCAGGTTCTCGGCGTCGCAGACGATGCCCGACATCCGCCGCTTCGGCGCCACGATGCTCACGTACACCGGAAAGGTCCTCAACTACATCCTGGCCACTCCCGAGCGAGCCGACGACGCCGACAATCCTCTCCGCCTCGCCATCGGCAACGAAGCGTCGGCCCGGGACATCCGCGAGTTCGCCCGGCGCTTCGGCTGCATAGTGCGGGACAGCTACGGCTCGACCGAGGGGATCATCATCATCCGCCGCGATCCCTCGATGCCCGAAGGCGCCCTCGGCTCGGCCAGCCCCTCGGTGAAGGTCCTCGACCCCGAGACAGGCCAGGAGTGCCCGCCAGTTACCCTCGGCTCCGACCGAGGCCCGACGAGTCTCGAGGAGGCGATTGGCGAGATCGTCGAGACCCAGCCCACAAGCGGATTCGAGGGTTATTACCGCAATGAGGAGGCGACCCGCTCCCGCTTCCGTGATGGCTGCTACTGGTCCGGCGATCTCGCCTACCGCGACAACGACGGCTGGCTGTACTTCGCCGGCCGGTCCAACGAGTGGTTGCGGGTCGACGGTGAGAATTTCGCCGCCGCTCCCGTGGAGGCCATCATCGGGCGTCATCCGGACGTACGTTCGGTCGCTGTCTACGCCGTCCCCGACGATCCCGTAGGTGACCGGGTGATGGTGGCGCTCGAGCTCCGGGCCGGTGCTGCGTTTGACCCGGCAGCGTTCGATGCCTTCCTCGCCGAGCAACCCGATCTCGGGCCGAAGTGGCTGCCGTCGTTCGTCCGGGTGACCGACGAGCTGCCGAAGCTAGCGAGCATGAAGGTCGACAAGCAGCGACTGAGGCGAGAGGCATGGCATCCCCAGCCGGCGTTCTGGCGACCGGGCAGAGGAGAGCAGCTCCGGCCCCTCGACGATGCCGACCGCGCCCGGCTCGCGCCGCTGCTTGGCGGCCGCGCGAGCCCCAGGGGAAGCTATTGAAGCGCAGCCTGCGCGACACGACCGGGCCAGCCATGCCTGCCGTACTGCCGGCGGTGGTGACGGTCGGTCATCTGCTTTCCGGTCCTGCCAGTCGGCCGACGACACCGATGCGCTGGTTCGGGCAGGCAACGGTGTCAGCGCACTGGAAACCGGCCCAGGGCGTACCGTCCGGGCCGATGGCGACGCTGAGATAGAAGAACCGATCCTGGAAGGTGTTGGGGCTGGCGGGGGTGGCCAAGGGCAGCGAAGGCGGGTTCACTGCGGCGCTCCAGAACAGGGGTTTTCCGTCCAAGACGTTGTGGCTCGCGGTGATGAAGCCGTCGAAGTTCGTGCCGTCGGTGGTGCCCAGGTAAGCCAGGGCCACCTGGCCACGGCCGGCCGCGGTCACCGCGACACGGAACCCTGGGCGTCCGCCGGACTTCATTGGCGTTTCGGTTGTCTGCCTCGGGACCGCTATGCGTGACCGGTGAAATTGCTGAGCGGGACCCGGGCGACCCAGGAGTTCAGTTCCCCGGACGGGGGCAGGCTTGAAGGTGAGTCCACCGGGTTACCTGACGTCGGTCGCCAGTCACCCCACGCCCCGAATACGTATTGAGTCGTCACCGCTACCCAGGAAACGTCATCCTCTGCGAACTGATTGGGGTCGGGTGGGGGTGATGGCGCCGAGTTGAGCTGGACCGGATCAGTGAATGTTGTCCCGTTATTGCGGGAGATGGACACGAACACGTTCTGTGTCCCGGGCACCAGACCTGACGCCCGATTGTACGGAGGGTATGCATTCCGCCACAGAACCGCCAGGACCCCGGTGGGGCCATTACGACCTTGCTGAACCGACGTGTAGGCAATCCAGGGGCGGTTGGTGATGTGCGCCACCGGTTCATCGCCGAAAGTTGCCGGCTGTGACCAGGTGAATCCCGAGTCGCCGGTCGTCACCACCCGCACCTCCTGCGGGACCACTCGGGTTGGGGGAAGTCCTGCCAGTCCGCCCGACACCAGATCCCCGGGCAGCACCAGCACGGCGAATCGGCCCGAGTGGTAAGAGTCGGCGGCTACGAACACATTGGACCCGGCCGGCAGATTGTCGAAGGGCACATGCCGGCTCCAGTGGGCTCCCGCATCAGTGCTGGTCTCGAACACCGCGCAAGGGCAGGTATGGCCCGGGGCGGCACTGGCGATGTACGCCGCGGCCAGGACACCCTTAGCGGCCGCGATATTGCCTCCACCAGACTCGGGATAGGCACCGCAGGTCACGTCATGGTTGGCGTCAGGCGGGGTCACCTCGTCACAGTCCAGCGCCTCGATGCGCCCCCAAGTAGCCGCGTGGTCATGGGAGACGACGACGTAACGTTCCGGATGCGCCGTGGTCGACACGTACACATCACCGGTTGAGTGGTCAACCACCATCCACGGCCGGTCAAACGGGTTAACACCGATCCCTCCCAGGGAAGGGCTCATTCCCCGTTCGATCATGCCTTGCAGTTCCAGGTCGCTCAAGACACTGCTGTTCGGGCCAAACGTCCTGCCGCCATCGGTGGACCGGGATACCAGGATGGCGCCCTGGGGCACACTCAGGAAGGGGAAAGTGCTCGTGGGCACAGCGTGCGCCGCTACGCCTCCCGCATAGATGGACCCGTCCGGCCCACTCGCTTCGATCGGGTCCCCCGCCCCGCCAGTGGCCAGGGTAAACCCGGTAGCGCCGGGGAAGCCATGAACGATCAAGAACTGGTTCGGCCCTTCCGTAAAGCTCAGCCCGCCGGAGATCCGATCACCCAACGCCTTATCCGGCGTCCAGGTCTGGCCGCCGTCAGCGCTCACCTGGAGACCGCCATCTACGGACGCCAACACATTCCCAGGGTTGGTGAAAGTGTTCCCTACCACCGTGTGGCCGACCACCAGGTCCTGGGGATTCAGCGGATCGATGGCAAGCTCGGGCTCCCCGCCTCTGACCGGCTCGTTCATCACGTCGACTTCCAAAGCACTGGACGGCTCGGTCGCGCTCCCATGCCCGGGCGGTGACGCCCCAACGGCGGACCCAGGAGCCATAACGAAGATTGGCGCGGCAAGCCCCACGGAAGCCAGAAGCATCAACCACCGCGCCCGACCACGACGAATACGCATGACCGTCGTCCTCCCTGCGCCACGCTCCGTTACTGACATCGACATCAATCCTCTTCGGCGGCAGTCTAGCCCAAGGCATACGCCCAGAGGTAGTGCCCTTGCCGCTGCCGACTACGGAGATGCGCCCTAGCCAGGGGTCGCTCCGCCACGTGTTGATATCGACGTCAAGAAAAGCCCGATGAGCACTCCGTCTTCTAGGTCTTCTAGGTCTTCTAGCCAGCTTGGTCAACGGCCCGGCGAACTCCGTCACCGTGGGACCCCATTCGTCAGCGATCTTCTGCAGGGCCTACATGGCCTGCATGGCCTGCAGGCCCTATCCGTACACCTCTAGCGGCCGCCCCCCGCGATGCAGCTTACATTATCTGACATCAGTATCAACTCTAGCCAGCCGAACGCCGCGATGTCACCGGGGAAGTTAACATTATCTAAGGTCGTTATCAATTCTTGTCGCTCGAGCGTTTGCCCGCCAGCGCGGCTGCCTGAGCTCCCGCGAGCGATAGAATCCTGCACACAGCCCTGGGGCTTATCCGCATCACCAGCACCGCGGTGACCTGCTGAGGAGAACAGAGGCACTTGCCGAAGACTCGAACCAGCGCAGCGAGCGCTCGGACGATCACCCCCCTGCAGTCGCCCCGCACCGACAAGGGGGCCCGGACCCGTGCCCGCCTGGTCAAGGCGGCCAAGGAGATCTTCGAGCGCGACGGTTTTCTCGACGCCCGCATCTTCGACATCACCAAGCGAGCGAAGGTCTCGTACGGAGCCTTCTACCACTACTTCGAGTCCAAGGAGCAGATCTTTCGGGAGGTGGCCGCGGCGCAGGAAGACCGGCTTACCGCTCCTCCCGAGCAGCCGCCCGCGAGTGACGAAGAGCCCTCGATGTACGAGCGGATCCGGCGGGCCAACCGCCGGTACCTCGAGCGCTACCGCAGCGAAGCGAAGATCATGGGCGTCATCGAGCAGGTCTCGCGCTACGACCCGTACGTCAACGCCGCCCGCATGGCCAGCCAGAAGCATTTCGCGGCGCGCTCGGAGCAAGCCATCCGACGGTTGCAGAAAGAGGGCCAGGCGGACCCCCGGCTCAACCCCGCAATCGTGTCTGACGCGCTGGGCGCCATGGTCGGCCGCTTCGCCGAGCTGTGGCTGACACAGGGCTACCGCTCCTACGACTTCGACGAGGCCGTCGAGCAGCTGACCATCATCTGGGCCAAAGCCCTTGAACCAGCGCCGGAGACGCGGTCGGAATTAAGGCGGCGGGACAGGAAGACGACCGGCTACAGCGCTTGACGCGTCCCGGCTGGCGCCCAACGGCGATCCTCTGCAGCCATTCGAGACCTCCGATCTCTCGATGCGCGGTAACGCTCACCGGATCTGATGGTCGCAGACCAAGTAACCGTCGAACGCGGCTCAGCCGAGTACGACTACCGAACAGCACGCTGATGCCACACCCGCCGCGCGCGACTCGTCGATCCGTTCCGACGAAAGGCCGAGCTCGCACGGCGACCGCGGCGCTAAGTTCTCATTCTCAAGAACCTAAGACAAAGGGCGTTTCATGCATGGGTTGAAGGACAAGGTCGTTCTGGTCGCTGGCGCCGCCACCGGGCTAGGCGCGGCCTCGGCGCAGCGGCTGGCACGGGAGGGCGCCAGGGTCGTGGTCGGTGACCTGAACCTGACGGGGGCCGAGCAGACTGCCACAGCCATCGCCAGCGCTGGCGGCCAGGCAGTCGCGGCGCAGTTCGACATCGCAGACGACGCCTCGGTCCACGACCTGGTAGCCCTCACCGTGACCACCTATGGCGGCCTGGATGGCGTGCACATCAACGCCGGCGCCATGCACCTGGTCGGCAAGGACACCAACGTCGTTGACATCGACCTCGACGTCTGGGACGGCACCGTCGCGGTCAACCTGCGCGGCCACATGCTGGTCACCCGGCACACCGTCCCGAAGCTCATTCAGCGTGGCGGCGGCGCGATCGTCTACACCTCCTCCATCGCCTCCTTCACCGGTGAGCCCGAACGCCCCGCGTATGCCGCGACCAAGGCAGGTATCAACGCCCTGGCCCGGCACGTCGCGTCCCGATGGGGCAAAGAAGGCCTGCGCGCCAACGCCATCACCCCCGGCCTCGTCCTCACCCCCCAGATCCAGGAGGGCGCACCGCCGCAGATGCTGCAGGCCATGCTCTCCCGGACCCGCAGCACCCGCCTGGGCCACGCAGACGACATCTCCAGCATGGTCGCCTTCCTGCTGTCCGACGAGGGATCGTGGATCAACGGACAAGTTGTCAACGTCGACGGCGGAACCGTCCTGCGCTGACTTGCCCGCGTATTAGTTGTCGGGGACGCGCCCGTGACGTTCCTGGAGGATTCGGCGCAGTACCTTGCCTGAAGGCAGGCGCGGGATCTCGTCCACGAACTCCACCCGGCGCGGCCTCTTGTAGGAGGCTAGCCGACCATCCACCAGCGCGATTAGGTCTGCTGCGGCGACCGGCTCGCGCGGGAGGACGGCAGCGACGATCGTCTCCCCGTCCGCCGAGTCGGGCACTCCGAACACCGCGCAGTCGGCGACGGCCGGATGGCCGTGCAGGACGGCCTCCACCTCAGCGGGCGCGACCTGGAACCCCCGGACCTTGATCATTTCCTTGAGTCGGTCGGTGATTCGCAGCCAGCCGTCCGCGTCGACCCAGCCGACGTCACCGGTCCGGTACCAGCCGTCCTCGATGGCCGCCGCAGTCGCCTCCTCGGGCAGGTAGCCGGCCATCAGCGACTCCGAACGCGCCTGGATCTCCCCGCGATCGCCGGGACCGGCCGGCGTGCCGGTCTCCAGCGAGACCACTCGCAGGTCCACACCGGGTACGGCGCGTCCCACGCTGTCCAGGCGCGCCCCGTCGACCGGGCTGCAGGCGATGACAGGCAGCTCGCTGGCCCCGTAGGCGGGCACCCAGCCCACCCCCGTCCGCCGGGTGACCGTCTCGGCCACGCTCGGCGTCACCGGCGTCGCGCCCCACATGATGTAGCGCAGTGACGACAGGTCGTATGACTCGAGGCTGGGATGGGAGGCGATCGCCAGCGCGATCGGCGCAACCGCCATCTCCACGGTGATTCGATCCGACTCAATGTGGTGCAGTAGCTGGTCCAGATCGAACTTGCGGTGCAGACGCAGGCGGACGCCCGTCTCCAGGGCCGTGACGATGTTGAGCAGGCCGAGGATATGCGAGGGCGGTGTAGCGATCTGGATTCGGTCGTCGGCTGTCAGTCTCAGAGCGCCTCGCCAATGCCGGACGGCCCCGTTCAAGGATGCATGGGTGTGCCGGACCGCCTTCGGCAACCCGGTCGTGCCCGAGCTGAACACCAGCACGGCGTCCGCCTGTGGATCGGGCTGCGGGAACGGGCCCTGCCCGGGCGTGATCGGATCGTCCAGGTGCCGCATCGCCATCAGTCCGGCCAGCACCTGGTGGTCGCCCACCGCATCCGCCGGTTTCGTGATGGACAGAGCATGCTCGACGTCGCCATGTTTCCACGCTGGGCTCAGCAGCACCGCCGCCGCGCCCAGCCGCCAGATCGCCAGGACTGCGACTATGAATTCGGGGCGGTTCGACGACATAAGCGCCACCCGTTCCCCGGCCCGCACGCCGCGCTGCGCCAGGTCCGCCGCCAACCCGCCGGCGAGCGCCTCCAGCCTCTCGAGGCTGTACTCCCGCTCCTCAAAGACGAGCGCGGTTCGCTCGCTCACAGTCCACCTCCCAGGACGGCCTGTGGGTCAGCTCGGCCGAGGTACTGCAGAGTGCACCGTCGGCCGCGATCAGCGCCGTGCTCGGGGATGGTCTTACCGTTCATGCTGAAATCAACCTGGTCTTGGCGCCGACCACGATCTGAGCCCTGTCATCTTTGAGGTCCACTGCTCCTATGCCCTGACTCTGAGGTCAACCCGTCAGAAGACGCAGCATCCCAATCGCTTGGGACTGCCTAGAGGCGATCTCGGTGCCGGTGGCGCCAGTCCTCCCCCGTAGTAGTGAGTGTCGAAGTCGAAGATCCACCGGCCCAACTTCACCTGAATATCAGACCATCTCGGCAGAGCATTGCAAATATTGACATCGACGTCAATGAGCTTGGTGTCACATGCAGCGGCCGGTCGCGCTGGCACAACATGGCGCGCCTGGCGCTGACTCCTGCCGGGTGAGCGCCGCGTCCCCCGGCGCCGGATGACCACCCCTCATGCTGGGCGAGCACACGCAGCGCTCCCCGCGGGTTGCGCCCGACCCGGGCGTGGAGGTGCGCTCGCCACTCGTCGAGGTGCAGACCGTACGCCGGGGCGAAGCTTACGGGCCCTAGGTCAGTTGCAGCAGGCCGTGCCGCACCGGAACGGCAGGGCCGCGACCGCGTCTCGGTGAGCAGGACGCCTCGCTACGCGCCGCCGCTCTTAGCGCGCACGCCTCGACGCGCGTTGTCTCGGATGCCAAGCGAGTTTGCCCACAGCAACGTCAGCTGCTCGACAGCCACATCGAGGTCGAACGCTATACCCGCTATGAACATCATCTCCGCGAATCTCGCGACCATGCCGCCCAATGCGATGGCCGCGTACCTCGTGTTGATGCGCGTGTCCGCATTGCCTTCGGATTGCAGCCGCGCAATCGCCGACTCAAGCCGGGCCGCCAAGTGGTCATCGCGCTTTGTCCGCACGCTGCGCACCGTCTCGTCGTAACGGCTTACCTCTTCAATGACCCGCATAATGCGGGCTTCCTTCTTATACGCGGTCAGGTAAGACCTGTTCGCCGCCCGGATGCGATCGATAGGCCCCGACTCATGGTCGACGCGGTGCGGGATATCGTCCATGGAGACAAGGCGAACCTCGACCTCCTCCGCGATCTCCCGGAACATAGCCTCCTTGGAGTCGAAGTAGTGGTAAAAGGAGCCGTGCGCAACCTGCGCTTCAGCCGCTATGTCGGTGATCCGCGCTTGCAGGAACCCATCGCGCTCGAAAATGGTCTTGCCCGCTTCCAAGAGCCGCGCCCGTGTTCGGCGACCCTTGGCGGAGCGGGGTTCCACTTCCATTACAACTCCTCTAACGCTCGACCTGACGGCAAACCATACTCGCCGTTACGAGACAGCCGCGGGTCGCCGCGCTCTTCAGCGCTGGCCTCCGTGTAGCACTGCAGGACGCTTGTGCACCGCGCCCACGCACGAGTATAACCGGTGTTGTGACTTCGACGTCGATATGTTGCCTCGGAACACTGACTCGCGCGGCCACGTCGGCCGCAGGCTCGGTCCCTCGGTGTTCTCTAGGGCCTCGACCGTCTTGATATGATCCTGCCATCGACAGCCCCGTTCGCCACGCTCGGGCTCTCCTCATCCTTCCTAGCGGCCATTCGTGCCTCACTGAAATGTCCGACGGGCCGAACTTGCTCCGCCGCTATCCGCATGAGCCAGTGAGCATCCAGCCCGAGAGCGTCTGGCTACCCGGACCGGACTGTTGTGCGCGATAATCAGCGTCGATTAAAGATTAGCGCCGGGATATCCCTTTCCGGCGGCATTGGACGACCGCATCGGCGTCACCGAGGTGCTGATCTCTGATTCTGCTCGCTTCGGGATCGACCCTGACTGGATAGCGGTCGGAGGCAGCAGCGATGGCGCCGGCCTTGCCGCCGCCATCGCCTGGCGCTGAGGGACGCCGACGGACCGCCGTTGCGGCTTCAGCTGCTGCACCAGCCGGTGCTCACGCGAGATCGAGTCACAGCCCCGAAGCCAGCGCGTCTCCAGGTATGAAATGACTCTGACGTCAGTTATGGTTATCTCGCCAGGCCCGTGTCGTCGTCTGCTGCGGGGCCGGGTGGATGACCATGAGCGCAGGAGGCAGGTTCATGGCAAGGCAGCCCATCGCGGATCAAGGAGGACCTTCGAATGAGCCGACTGTTCGGTTCCGTTGAACCATGGGGGGAGAACGTCCCATGAAGCGACGCCGTTTCACTCTGAACCGGGTGGCAGGTTCCCTGCTTGCCATGCTGTTGGCGCTCGTTGGGTTGCCGAGTCTTCTGCTACCTGTCGAGAGCGCCTCGGCGTCAGTAGCGAGTCCCACCGTCTCTGGGCCGGTGGGCGGTGGCACCCCGGCAGAGTTCATGTTCTCGACGAACTTCAACCTGGCCCAAGTCGGCTACCAGGAACAGGAGTTCTTCATCTCCGGCACGGCTAAGAGCTACACGTCGACAACGCCGCTGACGACCGACGGCCTGTGGAACAACATCATCCCGACTGGCACGACCGCCGGATACACGACTCGGGTTGTCGTCCGGCGCCCGATCGACCCGGCGAAGTTCAACGGGACCGTTATCGTCGAGTGGCTCAACGTGAGCGGCAGGATCGACGCCGGGCCGGATTGGACGTTGTCGCATAATGAGCTGATCCGGGACGGTTTCGCGTGGGTCGGGGTGTCGGCCCAGTGGCAGGGCGTACAGGCGGCGAAGGGTAACGCGCCGGCCGTGGTACCTGGTGACCCGGTGCGCTACGCGGCGCTGTCGCACCCCGGTGACAGCTTCTCGTACGACATCTTCTCGCAGGCCGGGCAAGCCATCCGCGACCACGCGGCGCTCGTGCTGGATGGCCTGACCCCGAGCAAGCTGATCGCGGTCGGCGAGTCGCAATCGGCGGGACGCCTGGTCACCTACATCAACGCCATCCAGTCGCGTGACCACGAGTACGACGGCTTCCTCGTGCACAGCCGGGGCGCGACCGGTGCACCGCTCCGGCAGTCGGCACCGGGCACTCCGGTTCCGACGACAGCGAACGACGCCGTGCCGGCGGGGACGAAGTTCCGCGGCGACCTTAACGTGCCGGTGTTCCTCTTCCAGACCGAAACCGACATCTTCAACAGCAACGCGTCCGTCCGCCAGGCTGACACTAACCGGTTCCGCTCGTGGGAGGTGGCGGGCAGTTCGCACTTCGACTGGTACGGCCTCAACATCGGGCCGAACGACACCGGTAATGGGCAGGGCGCAGTCCAGAACCTGGCCGCCGAGCTCAGCCCGTCGAAGGTCACCGCGGCCGGCAACTGCGCCCAGGCGGTCAACACCGGCGGCACCCACTGGGTGCTCGATGCCGCCATGTACTGGACCAACCTGTGGGTCAGCAAGGGCATCTTGCCGCCTGCCGGCCAGCCGTTGCGGGTGTCCAGCGTGTCTCCGGTTGTGTTCGCCAAGGATGCGAATGGCAACACCCTGGGGGGTGTCCGGAGCCCGCAGGTTGATGTACCGGTCGCGGCGTTCGGCGGGATCGGCAACACACCCGCCTTCTGCGTGCTGTTCGGGACGACGGTGCCCTTCTCTCAAGCCCACCTCGCCAGCCTGTACGAGAACCACGGAGAATTCGTAAGTGGGTGGAGTCACGCCGCCCAGAACGACGTCAAGAGTGGCTTCCTGCGCCCCGCTGACGCCGAGGAGCTTATCGAATCCGCGGCGATGTCCAGCGTCGGAAACTAAGAGTGGGCTTAACACAGATCGCCTGCCGTTGACAGTCAGGGCCATGACGACCCATCCTCCGGGATGGGTCGTCGTGGCCCCGGTGAGCTTCCGTTGCTTCGGGGTAACCGGCCCAACACCAGGTGACCGGCGCTGTCCCAAATCTCCAGCATGGTCATTGAGTTCCGCATGCGCTGTCTGTATGTCGTCGCCGATAATTGCGGACCGGCCGCCGAAACGAACCGAAGCCGTCATCGCTTACGGACAAGGCATGTAAACATCTCGTGTCGAGGCGGACGTGGTGCCGCTACTGATGATTGACATCGACGTCAGTATAGACTCTTATCGAAGCAGCATGACAGGGTCGCTCTGCGAAGTCGGCCGCGGCGAGGAAGGCAGTGCAGCACATGCGGGATCGCGCAACGGGGGCCGTCGCCAGTGTCTGGGACGAGCGCTGATGGACGTTCGGTTGTCACCGGAGCAGCAGGCACTGCGGGAGTCGGCCGCCCGGCTCGTGGAGGACCTGGGACCCCGCTCGGTCCTGCAGCTGGACGACGCGGAACGGGCTGCCAAGCTCGACGCGGCCATCGACGCCGTGGGCTGGCGGGAGCTGCGGACCGACGACGGCGAGGGCCGCGCGCTGGCCTCCGGCGTGGAGACCGCGCTCATCGCCCAGGAACTCGCCCGCGGACTCGCAGACGCGTCATTCCTGGGCCCCACCCTGGCCGCCGAACTCCGGCGGCTGGCAGGCGCGCCAGCGGCCACCAGCCGGGAAACCGTGATGCTCGCCCACGGGCTGTCCCGGCTCGCCACCCTCCCCGACGCTGGCACCGCCACCGGCGCGATCGCCGTCGACGCCCGCGGCTGCACCTCAGCGCTCTTGCTGGCCAGCGGCCCTCCCGGCTTCCAGCTCGCAACGGTCCAGACCCCACAGGCATTCGCGCACATCGATCTCACCCGTTCCGTTGCCGGACCCGGCACGGCTCCTCCGGCACGCATCCCCGGCCAGACCCGGCCGCTCACGAGCGACCGCCTCACCCGCTGGTCGGCCTTCGCGATCGCCATGACCTGCGCGGACCTGGTCGGAACGATGACCGGTGCGGTCCAGCTAGCCTGCGAATACGCCAAGATCCGCCACCAGTACGGCGTCCCGATCGGCGCCTTCCAGGCCATCCAGCACAAGCTCGCCGACGCGCACGTGGCCACCGAAGGTTCACGCAGCGTCGCTCAGCACGCCGCCTGGGCAGCCGACTCACTTCCCCCCCGCGACGCCCGCACCGCCGCGGCCATCGCCAAGGCCTACTGCAGCCGCGCCGCGCGGACCGTCTGCGAAACCACCATCCAAGTCCACGGCGGCATCGGCAACACCTGGGAATGCACCGCCCACCTCTACCTACGCCGCGCCCTGGTGTCCACCGAGCTACTCGGCGGCACTGGACCGAGCCTCACACACGTCCTGACCCACTACCTCCACTAGAGAACACTCCATGGACTACGGTGACTCCCCCGAGGAAACTGCATTCCGCCAGCGTCTGCGCGCCTGGCTCACTCGCAACAACCCAGGCCTCCCCTCATTCTCCACATCCGACCAGTACTGGGACGGATCAGCGTCTTGGCACCGCGCCCTGCACCAGGCTGGATTCTTCGGCCTGTCCTGGCCAACCCAATACGGAGGCCAGGGCCTGACCAGCGTCTATGACGTCATCCTGGACGAAGAACTCGCGGCCGCAGGCGCACCGCCACGCCCCAGCCTCGGGTACCTCGTTCAGGGCATCTTGCGGCACGGCAACGAGGACATCAAGCGCCGCTATCTGCCCGGCATCATCAGCGGCCGCGACCGCTGGTGCCAGGGATTCAGCGAGCCCGAGGCCGGATCGGACCTCGCCTCCCTGCGCACCCGGGCCGACCGCCACGGCGAGGACTGGGTCATTAACGGCCACAAGGTCTGGACTAGCTACTCCGACAGCGCAGACTGGTGCATGCTGCTGGCGCGTACTGATCCCGATGCGTCCAGGCATAGCGGCCTGTCCGCCTTCGCCGTGTCGATGCACCAGCCAGGCATTCAGCAACGACCACTCAAGATGATCAACGGAGTCACCCGGGAATTCGGCGAGGTTCTCTTCGAGGGCGCGACAGCACGGTCCGCAGACATGATCGGATCGGCGGGCGAAGGATGGGCCCTGGCGATGACTGTTGTCAGTCACGAACGTGAACCTGGCGAGCTCGGCTACGTCGCGCGCTACAGCACTGCTGTCAACGATCTTGTGGAGCGCATCCGCGAGGATCCCACAAGCTACACAGGAGAGGAACTCAGGACCATCGGCTGGGCCATCATCGAGACTGAGATGCTGCGGCTGCACGTCTGCCGACGCCTGTCCGATCGCCTCGACGGCATTTCCCACGGCCCCGAAGGCTCGGTCGACAAACTGCTTATGACGTCGGCGGAACAAGCAGTGGGACACGCCGCACTCGCGGTCAGCAGCTTCGCCGACAGTCCGACTGACGATACGTGGCTGAGCATGTACCTTTACAGCCGATCACAGAGCGTCATGGGCGGAACCTCTGAGATTCAGCGCAACCTCATCGCCACCCGCATCCTCGGACTCCCTAACCCATAGCCTGGTATGCAGGGCGGTGTCGCAGGCGATTACGGGAGCAGGCCCAGCTGGCGTGCGCGGGCGACGGCCTCGGTGCGGTTGCCCGCGCCGAGCTTGCCCAGGATGTGCGTGACGTGTTTCTTGACGGTGTCGGGGGTCACCACGAGCTGGCTGGCGATGGCCTGGTTCGGCCTGCCCGCGGCCAGCATCCCCAGCACTTCCTGCTCGCGGCTGGTCAGCGGCTCGACGATGCCCGGCACTGCGGTGGCGGTGCCTCGCCCGTGATCTGGCGTGGCGTGCACTGCGTCAAAGGATCTTCGGAGCCGGGCCAGGCAGTCGAGCGGGACCTCTGCGGCGGCGTGTCCGGCTCGCTGGGCAGAGATCAGCCGGCCCAGCAGCGCGGCCATCGGCGGACCTTCGTCAGTGAAGACCCGGACATAACCCTGCGGGCAGGCCAGGGTGAGGGCGCCAGCCAGGGCGGTCACCGCGGCGGCTTGCTCGCCGCTAGCCGCCAGAGCCAGCGCCCGCAGCGCGCCGGCCTCGATGACGCTGCCGATCCGGTCTTGGCTGACCGCCGCCGTGTACAGCCGGTCCAGCAGTGCGAGTGCATAATCTGGCTGGCCCTGGGCGAGCAGCACGCGCGCCAGCAGCAGATGCTCCGGCTCGGACGGGTAGTGCGGCTCGTCGCCACGGCCGAGGCCCTTCTCTTCCGTCCAGCGGGCGGCTCCGACCACGTCCCCTTGAGCCAGCAGCAGCTGCGCCCGCTGCGCCGGGACGGGGTTGAGCAGACCGTTCACCGCTGGGCCCGGTGCGAACCGCCCGGCCTCGTCGATGGCGTCCATGGCCCCCGCCGGATCACCGGTGGCCTGACGGATCCATGCCAGCGTCACCAGGCCGGAAGCCAACGGCGCGGTGTAAACGAGCTGGCGGCTCAGCGCGATGCCCTCGGTGACGTGCTGAAGCGCAACGTCAAGCTCGTTCCGCTGGTAAGCCACCTCGCCGAGGCCCACGTAGGCGGCCCCAGCGGCCGGTGCTACCGACTGTCCGGACGGCGCGGTGATCTCCAGCGTCCGCTGGCAGGTCCCGACGACGGCGTCCAGCCGGCCCTGAGCGCGCTGGGCCTGGACGAGGATGTGGCAGGCCCAGGCAGCGAGGAAGCCCTCGCCGGCCGCAGCCCCCTGAGCGGCGGCCGGCGACAGCGCTCGTTCGGCCTCGGCTGGCCGGCCTTGCAGCCACTCGGCCATGCCCAGATACCACCGGGTGAGGGAGCAGAGCATCGACTCGCCCTCGACGATCTCGGCCCGGGCGCGCAACGCAAACACGGCCGCATCCTCAGCGTCACCGCGGAACTCGGCGATCTGCACACGAAGCAGCGCGACGGCCGCCGGGACGTTCACCAGCAGGCTCGCGGCCTTCCCGGCTGACGGCTCGAAACTCTCATCGGCGGCATCCGCGAATCCGCGCTCAGCCGAATTCAGCAGGCTCTCAGCCTCCTCAGTGCGGCCGTTGAGGAGGGCCAGGCGTGCCTGCGCCAGCAGCAGCCGAGGCCGCGAGCCGGCCTGCTCGGGCGGCAGCATGGCAAGCCACCGCCGCACTGTTGATCCTTCGCCGCGCAGGTAGAAGGCGGCATCGAAGTGCTGCTCGATCAGCCGGGCGGCCCAGGTCATCTCCCCCGCCGCCACCGCGTGCCGGATCGCGTGATCGGCCAGGCCGTGCTCCTCATGCCAGACCACCGCGCGGCGGTGCAGCAGCGCCGCGTGGCCGGGCCGTTCCTGCTGCAGGCGCGCGCGCAGCAAGTCGGCGAACAGCTGGTGGTAGCGCCACCAGCCGCGCACGTCGTCCAGCGGCACCAGGAACAGCCCAGCCCGCTCCACCTGCTCCAGCAGCACCTGGCTACCAGCGCGGCCGGTGACGGCATCGCACAGCGGGCCGCTGAGCCGCTCCAGCACCGAGGTCTCCAGCAGGAACTCACGCACCTGCTCGGTCTGGCGCTCGAGCACCTCTTCGGCGAGGTAATCCAGCACATAGCGGTGGCTGCCAGTGAACGCCGCCACGAACCCAGCGGCACCGGTCTGCCCGCGCAGCGACAGGGCAGCCAGCTGCAGACCGGCCGCCCATCCCTCAGTGTGCGCCGCCAGCGCCGCCACGTCTGCGTCGGGCAGGGCCACGCCCGGCCCGGGCGCCACCTGCTGCAACAGCGCCGCCGCCTCGTCCGCGGTGAACCTCAGGTCGGCGGTGCGCAGCTCAGCTAGCTGCCCGCGGGCCCGCAGCCGCGGCAGCGCCAGCGGCGGATCACTTCGGCTGGCCAGCACCAGGTGCAGCCCCGGCGGCCGGTGCTCCAGCAAGAACCCGACCGACGCGTGCACCTGCTGAGAGCCGATCACGTGGTAGTCGTCGAGGACCAGTAGCACGTCGCCCGCACCGGGCTGAGACAGCTCGTTGATCAGAGCCGTCACCAGCCCGTGCAACGATGGCGGCACCGGAGAGCCGAGCAGCTGACCCATCCGCTCGGCGACCCCCGGCCGCGCCCGGTCCAGCGCGGCCACAGCATGGCGCCAGAACCGGGCCGGGTCATTGTCGCCCGCATCCAGCGACAGCCACGCCACTGGCCGCTGGCCGCGCCGGACCCAGTCGGCCAGCAGCACCGTCTTGCCGTATCCGGCCGGGGCGCTGACCAACACCATCCCCGAATCAAGCCCCTGATCGAGGCGGTCCGCCAGGCGCAGGCGGGGTATCAGGCCCGGTCGCGGGCCAGGCACATGCAGCTTGGTGGCCAGTAGCACATCCCGCTCGGCCACTGCCGCTCCCGGCCCAGCCGCTGGCTGCCCAGCCACCGGGACCTGCACGCTCACCACCTCCAGCCATCCGGTGCCTGGAAGGTGTACCGCCTCACTGCTGTCTATCGTATGGCGACGTTAATCATGGCCATCGGCCGACCGGCTGACCCAGCCACCAGGAGCAGCTCGGTGGCTGGCAGACATCCCGTTCGGATGCACCGATCGACCAGAAGATTCCACCAGCCATGTCCACTTTCGGGTGACGCACGGCCCGCCGGGCCCGCTTAGCCTGCCGAGGAGAGACGTGCACACCAGCAGGAGGACCGATGGCTGCTCTTAAGCCCCACCACCTCAAGTCCAGCGGCGCGGACGCCGCATTCAGCCCGCCGGCGGCACAGCACAATGCCTGGCCAGTAGGCGCGCGCCTGTGAGCGGCCCGCAATCGCCTGCACACTACGAGATCCGCGTCGAGGGGGTCCTCGACAAATACTGGTCGGCCTGGTTCGAGGGCCTCCAGATCAACAGCGAGGGCAGGCAGACCGTCATCTCCGGGCCATTGCCTGACCAGCCAGCGCTGCACGGGGTGCTGGGCAAGGTACGTGACCTCGGAGTGTCCCTTATCTCGGTCCGCTGGCTGGACCCAGAGGAATCGGGGGAGGCGAGCCCGCCATGAGGTGCCACCTCGATGAGCGCATCAGCGCCGGCTCAAGACCACGACCGGAAGAGAGGGACCGCAGATGAGGCAGATCCGCAAAGGGAAGCGCCGTCTCGGATCTGCCAGGGAGCGGCAAGCGCCACTGCCGGCCGAAGCACGCGACCCCGACATCGTTCACGCGCATCAGGTTGCCCTCCGTGCCAGCCGTTCCCGTCCCCGCCGAGCGCAGCGCAACCCGATGTAGAACGCGCGCGGCTCAGGAGCCCAGGCGCCACGTGGTGGAGCAGAGCCTGGATGCCGCTCTGGCCGCGTCATCGGAGCGGGACTGCCAGGTCGAGCAGGCCGAATCGCGTGACCTGGTGGTGCGGGCGCTCGGCGCGAAGGGCTGGACCGTGTTCGACATCGCCTGCCAGCGGCCCTTGACACGCTCTGCCGCAAGCTCCGACTGGACCTCTGGTAGCCGCTCGCGCTGCGGCAGGGATTTGCGGCCTGCGACCCATCGCGGTAGCGGAATGCCGTCGCCGGCGGCTGCGCGGCCTGGGGGAAACCCCCCAGCTGAAGACGGCCGCTAGCCGGATCCCGCTCGGGCGGCCGCGTGCTTAGCGTGATCTTCCGGAAGGCGCGTCCGCGTGCGAACGGAAGGAGCTCCGGTGATCGAGGCTCGGGATCTCACCAAACGATACGGGCCGACGGTCGCGGTCGACGCGCTCAGCTTCGACGTGCGGCCGGGCCGCGTCACCGGCTTCCTCGGCCCCAACGGATCGGGCAAGTCCACCACCATGCGGCTGATCTTGGGGCTGGACCGGCCTGACGCAGGCCAGGTGCGGGTCGGCGGCCGCCGTTACCGCGAGCTGCGCTGGCCGCTGCGCGAGGTCGGCGCGCTGCTGGAGGCGAAGGCGTTCCATCCGGGCCGCAGCGCCCGCAGTCACCTGGCCACGCTGGCTGCCAGCAACGCCATCCCGCGATCACGGGTGGACGAGGTGCTCGGCATGGTCGGCCTGGCCGGCGCGGCCCGGCGGCGGGCGGGGAAATTCTCGCTCGGGATGGCGCAGCGCCTCGGGGTCGCCGCGGCGCTGCTGGGCGACCCTGCGGTGCTGCTGCTCGACGAGCCCGTCAACGGCCTGGACCCGGAGGGGATCCGCTGGATCCGCGACCTGCTGAAGTCACTGGCCGCGCAGGGCCGCACGGTGTTCGTCTCCAGCCATCTGATCAGCGAGATGGCGCTGACCGCGGAACGGCTGGTGGTGATCGGCCAGGGGCGGCTGCTCGCGGATACGACGGTCGCCGAGCTGTCGGCGGGAGCAGACTCGCTCGAGGATGCGTTCTTCCAGCTGACCAGCGGCGCGGTCGAGTACCGGCCCACTACTGGGAGGACGTCATGACAGACACTGCAGTAACCCACGCGCCCCGCGGCGGTTACGGCCCGGCGCAGGCGGCGCGAATGGAATGGATCAAGCTCCGCAGCCTGCGTTCCACCTGGTGGACCCTGGCGATCACGGTCGCCGGCACCATCGGCATCGGCATCGCGGTGGGGATCAACACCCGGAACGCGTCCGGCGACCTGACCAACAACGCGCTGGCCGGCGTGGTCCCCGGCCTGCTGCTGGCCGGGGTGCTCGGTATTCTCACGATGACCAGCGAGTACAGCTCGGGCATGATCCGGGCCACGCTGGCCGCGATCCCGCGGCGCCCGCTGGTCCTGGCCGCGAAGGCGGCCGTGTTCGGCGCCGTGACGCTGGCCGTCGGGGAGGCCGCGTCATTCATCTCGTTCTTCGCGGGCGGCGCCGCGCTGCGGCACGGCATAACGGCTCCCGCGCTGAGCCAGCCGGGCGTGCTGCGGGCGGTAGTGCTGTCCGGCGCGGGCTTCTGCCTGATCGGGCTGCTCGGCCTGGGCCTGGGCGCCATCATCCGGCACAGTGCGGCCGCGACGGCGGTGCTCGTCGTCGGCGTGTACGTCGCCGCCCAGTTCATCGGCGCGATCGCGCACGGCGCGGCGGCCTACATGCCGATCCTGATCGTCGGGAACTCGCTGACCACGACCAGGCCAGAATGCGCGCGCACGGCAAGCGCGCAGTGCGTCCACTTCCTGTCGGCGTGGGCCGGGCTCGGTGTGCTCTGCCTGTACGCCGCGGTGGCGCTGGCCATCGGCGGCTGGCTGCTATCCCGGCGGGACGCCTGAGCAGGAGGACAATGACGACATGGGCATCACCGGCCCGGTGACCGCGCCGGACGCGGACCAGGGGTCTGGCGGGCGGCCAGCGGGCAGGAACGTGGGCGCGTTCGTCCGTGGGACGGCCGCGGCGCCGGTGCGCGGCCGGGCCCGCCGTGAGCTCCTGTTCTGCCTGGCCGGGCTTCCGTTCGGCCTGGTCAACCCGGCGGTGGCTTTCATTATCGTGGTTGACCTGATCTGGGGGCTGACGCCGAACCGACCGCCGAACCCGTCCGGGCCGGACGTCGCGGCCGCCGTCGTGGTCACCGGGCTGCTGCTCGCGCTGCTGGTGGCGACGGGCGCGGCGCGGGAGCTCGGCTCGCTGCAGCGCCTGCTCGCGGCCCGGCTGCTCGGCGCGCGGATCGGGGCCCCGCCGCCGGTCCGGCGGCGCCCGGGCCGGCTTGGCCGGCTCGGCCCCGGCCTGCGCGACGGGGCCGGCTGGCGGGAGGCGGCCTATCTGGCGGTCAAGCTGCCGGTCGCGCTGCTCGGGCTGTACGCGGTGTTCTTCTGGGCGGCCGGGCTGGTCAACCTGAGCTACCCGGTCTGGTGGGGGGCGTTCCGCAACCATCCGCAGGGGGTTCGGCTGAACCCGGTGCCGGTGTTCACGCCGTTCGGCTGGTTCGGCCAGAGCACGTTCCGCGTCGCCACCCTGCCCGGCACCTTTGCCGCGGCCGCCGCGGGCGCGGCGATGCTGCTGGCCGCTCCGTGGGTGACCAGGGCGGTCGCGTCCGCGGACCTCTGGCTGATCCGGGGCCTGCTCGGGCCCGGCCGGCTGGCGCAGCGGGTCCACGACCTGGAGCAGAGCCGGGCGCTCGCGGTGGACGACGCGGCTGCAATGCTGCGCCGCCTGGAACGCAACCTGCACGACGGCGCGCAGATCCGGCTGGCCACCCTGGCCATGAACCTCGGTATGGCCAAGGAGAAGCTCGGTGACGACGGCGACATGCCGGATCCTGCCGCCGTCCGCGAGCTGGTCGACGCCGCCCTCCGGGGCGCCAAGGACGCGCTCGCCGAGCTCCGCAGCCTGGCCCGGGGCATCCACCCGCCGGTGCTCGACACCGGGCTGGCGGACGCTCTCGCCACCCTGGCCGCCGACAGCGCGATCCCGGCGGAGCTGTCGGTCAGCATCCCGGTCCGGCCCACCCCGGCGATCGAGACGATCGCCTACTTCTGCGCGGCCGAGCTACTGGCCAACGCGGCCAAGCACAGCTTCGCGAACAAGATCGAGATCCGGGCGGACGGGCGGCAGGACGTGCTGCTGCTCCGCGTCAGCGACAACGGCGCGGGCGGAGCCGACCCGGCCCGGGGCAGTGGCCTGGCCGGGCTCGCGCACCGGGTCGCGGTGGTGGACGGCCGCCTGGCTATCGCGAGCCCACCCGGCGGCCCGACGCAGATCACCGTCGAACTGCCGCTGAGGGCATGAGCGAGCCGGAGAACAGGGCATGAACGCGCCCGCCGCGCTGCGGGTCGTGATCGCCGAGGACGCGGCCCTGTTCCGGGCGGGACTCGTCCGGCTGATCGAGGACCACGGCCACCGGGTCTGCGCCGCCGTGGCCGACGGCGACGCGCTGCTGGGCGCGGTGGCCGAGCATCATCCCGATGTCGCGGTGGCCGACATCCGGATGCCGCCGACCCACACCGACGAGGGACTGCGCGCCGCGCTCGAGATCCGCCGCGAGCACCCCGGCACCGCAGTGCTGGTGCTATCCCAGTACATCGAGACCAGGTACACGGCGCGTCTACTGGAGCGCAATGCGGCTGGCGTGGGCTACCTGCTCAAGGAACGCGTCGCCGACGTGGCCGAGTTCGCCGACGCGCTGGAACGGGTCGCCGCGGGCGGCACCGCGCTCGACCCCGAGGTCGTGGGCCAGTTGCTGCGCGCCAGCCGTCACGCCGGCGGCCTGGCCGCGCTCACCGCGCGCGAGCGGCACGTGCTCGCGCTGATGGCGGAGGGCCGGTCCAACGCGGGCATCGCCGCCGCGCTGGTGGTCTCGGGCGGAACGGTGGAGAAGCACGTGGCCGGCATCTTCGCCAAGCTGGGGCTGCCGCCGGACGAGGGCGACAACCGCCGCGTCCTCGCGGTCCTGCGCTACCTCAGCTCATGAGCCGGACACGGCGCGCTTTGGCGCGCGGGCGGAGAGGAGGCAGGCGAGGGCGGCGACGGCCAGGAGGATGCCGCTACCTGACCGAGCGGATCGCCAGCCTGGACGGCGTGAACGCGCTCGAGGTCGCCCCGATCATCCGCACGGTCAACCGTGCGGCCACAGTGCTGCCGCCTGCCTGATCAGGCGACCGCGTTGGGGGCCGCCGCCACGGGCACGGCCCCCCGGACCCAGCCCCCGATCCGGTCCAGCAGCGCGGGGGTCTCGGCGGCGCCGGACTCGGCATGGCCGAAGCCGGGCACGATCCACAGCTCCTTGGGATCGTGCGCTGCCTCGTAGAGCTGCCGCGCGTGGTCGACCGGGAAGTAGCCGTCCTGGTCGCCGTGCACGATCAGCAGCGGGGTCGGCGCGATCTTCGCCGCGGCGTCCGCGGGCGGGACCGGGACCGGGTCCCACCTCCCGTTGCTGATCCTGGTGTTCAGCAGCGTCCTGGTCACCAGGCGGCCGACCCGGTGCTCCACCGCCCAGTGGACCTTGCGCATCGGCCTGGTGCCCCGGTAGTACCACCGGCCGGGGCCGCTGACCGAGACCACCGCGTCGGCCCCGCCGATCAGGGCCGCGTGCCGCAGCACGATCGACGCGCCCATGGAGAACCCCACGGTGGCGATCCGCTGGTAGCCGAGTTCCCGCGCGTAGCGGAGCACGACATCGACATCCCGGATCTCCCGGTCGCCCAGCGTGGACACCCCCCCGGAGCGGCCGTGGCCGCGGAAGTCGAAGGTGACGACCCCGCAGGCCCGGTTCAGCCTGGTGGCCGCCTTCCAGACCGCCCCGTGCTGCCAGTGCAGCGTAAAGCCGTGCGCGAGCACGATCGCGACGTCGTCGCTGCCCACCAGGTGGACAGCTTCGATCGCGACGCCGTCGTCGGTCACCAGCGTCGTGGCCTTGGGAATCGGTCGGGTCATACCCCCATTCTGCGCGACGGCGCGTGTGGTCATGCATGAGCGGGAGGCTCCGCGGGAGCGGGCCCCGGAAGGCCCCCAGGCGCCCCGCAGGCGAGCGGGAGACGCCAGCGGGAGACGCCAGCGGGAGACGCCAGCGGGAGACGCCAGCGGGAGACGCCAGCGGGAGACGCCAGCGGGAGACACTGCCTTCCCAGTTGGCCTGGCTTACGGCAGGCTAGTTGCGTTCGCGGCAGCTTGCTTACCCCATGCGCACGAAAGGCCTGCCATGCCCGTGCTCGACGCCCTCATCTCAGCGATACGCGACGCCACGGTCGAGGTGATCGACCTTACCTCGCGACTCGACTCGGCCACCCCGGTGATCAGGCTCCCGGAACCATTCGGGAATACCCGGTCATTTGCCCTGCACGAGATCAGCCGGTACGACGAGCGCGGGCCCGCGTGGTACTGGAACGACATCAGCACCGGCGAGCACACCGGCACGCACTTCGACGCGCCGGTGCACTGGGTCACCGGCCGTGACGGCGAGGATGTCGCGCAGGTGCCGGTGACCCGGCTGATCGCGCCCGCGGTCGTGCTCGACTTCAGCGACCAGGCCGCTGCCGACCCCGACTTCCTGCTCGAGATCGAGCACGTCACGAAGTGGGAGAGCGAGCACGGCCCGCTGCCGGCCGGCGGCTGGCTGCTGTACCGCACCGGCTGGGACGCCAGGTCGCTCAGCCAGGAGGAGTTCCTGAACGCGAATGAGACCGGGCCGCACACGCCGGGGATCTCGGTGGAGTGCGCCCGGTGGCTGGCCAGCGACGCGCCGGTGATCGGGCTCGGGGTGGAGACGGTGGGCACGGACGCAGGCGCCGCGCACTCCTTCGACCCCCCGTTCCCCTGCCACGCCTCGCTGCTCGGCGCGGGCAAGTACGGGCTCACCCAGCTGCAGAACCTGGCCCGGCTGCCCGCGACTGGCGCGGTGGTGATCGCCGGGCCGCTGCCGATCGCCGGCGGGTCCGGCAGCCCCTGCAGGGCGCTGGCCCTGGTCGAGCGCTCCTGATGCCGGCCCGCTGATGCTGGTCACCGACGCCGTGGCCGCCGCGCTGACCGAGCTGGGCGCGGATACCGTGTTCGGGGTAGTGGGCAGCGGCAACTTCAAGGTCACCAACGCGCTGATCAGCCGCGGCGCGCGTTACGTGGCGGCCCGCCATGAGTGCGGCGCGGCCGTGATGGCCGACGCGTGGGCGCGGATGGCCGGGCGGCCGGGCATCCTGTCGGTGCATCAGGGCCCGGGGCTGACCAACGCCCTGACCGGGATCACCGAGGCCGCCAAGAGCCGGACCCCGCTCGTGGTGCTCGCGGCCGACGTGGCCGACTCGGCCCTGCGGTCCAACTTCCGCATCGACGTGGCCCGGCTCGCGGCGTCGGTGGGCGCGGCCGCGTTCCGGCTGCACTCCCCCTCCTTCGCGGTCGACGAGACCGTGCGCGCCTACCGGACCGCGGCGACGCAGCGGCGCACCGTGCTGCTGGCGATGCCGCTCGACGTGCAGGCCGGGGCGTGCACCTGGCCGGGCATCGACCCGATCGAGCCGCCGCCGGCCATCACGCCCCCGGCCGCGGCGGTCGCCTCGCTGGCCGAGGCGCTGGCCCGGGCCCAGCGGCCGGTGTTCATCGCCGGGCGGGGAGCGCGGGCCGCCGGGGCCCGCGCCGGGCTGGAGCGGCTGGCCGACCGGTGCGGCGCCCTGCTGGCCACGTCGGCGGCGGCCAAGGGCCTGTTCCGGGGCAGCCCGTGGGACCTGGACGTCAGCGGCGGCTTCGCCTCGCCGCTGGCCGCCGAGCTGATCCGCGGCGCCGACCTCGTCGTCGGCTGGGGCTGCTCGCTGAACATGTGGACGCTGCGGCACGGCAAGCTGATCGGCCCGGACGCGACCGTCGTCCAGGTGGACCACGACCAGGCGGCGATCGGGGCGCACCAGCCGGTTCAGCTGGGCGTGACCGGCGACGTGAGCGTGACCGCGCGGGCGGCGGCCGACGCCCTGGGCGGCGACGAGGCCGGCTACCGGTCGGCGGCGCTGCGGGAGCGGATCGCCAAGCAGGTCCGCTGGCGGGACGTGCCCTACGCCGACGAGGGCGACGGCAGCCATATCGACCCCCGCACGCTGACGATCGGCCTGGACGACCTGCTGCCCGCCGAGCGGATCGTGGCGGTGGACTCGGGGAACTTCATGGGCTACCCGAGCATGTACCTGTCTGTGCCCGATGCCGACGGGTTCTGCTTCACCCAGGCCTACCAGTCGATCGGCCTCGGGCTGGCCTCGGCGATCGGCTCGGCGATCGCGCGGCCCGGCCGGCTGACGGTGGCCGCGCTGGGTGACGGCGGCGCGCTGATGGGCATCAGCGAGCTGGAGACCGTGGTCCGGCTCGGCCTGGCCATGGTCATCGTGGTCTACGACGACGCGGCCTACGGCGCCGAGGTGCATCATTTCGGCCCGGACGGGGACTCGCTGGACACGGTCAGGTTCCCGCCCGCCGACATCGCGGAGATCGGGCGCGGGTTCGGCTGCGCGGGCGTCACCGTGCGCGGGCCCGGGGACCTCGGCCAGGTGCGCGCGTGGCTGGACGGCCCCCGCGACCGGCCGCTGCTGATCGACGCCAAGATCACCTCGGAGCGCGGCTCGTGGTGGCTGGAAGAGGCGTTCCGCGGTCACTGACGGCGTGGTGCTGCCCTGGTACGAGCGAGCCCGGGCACCCGCGGCGGCCAGTCCGCGGGTGCCCGGGCCAGAGCTCGGCGTGAGCCCCTAGCGCTGGCTCAGTGCTCCTCGGTGAGCACCTTCTCGTGATGATGCACGTCCGGAACCGGCTCGCCGGGTATCTCGCCGAAGGCAGGCTCGACGTCCGGCTCCTCGCTCGGGTAGGCCACCTCGCCGTGAACGGCGATGTCACCGGCCACGAGCTCGGCGTCAGGCATGCGCAGCTTCATGAACAGCCCGATGCCGCGCAGGATGAGGAACGTCACCAGGCCGTCCCAGATGATCACCGTCAGCGCCGCGCCCGCCTGCCACAGCAACTGCTTCGGGTGGCCGTAGAACGCCCCGGCCGTGGTGGAGGGCGCGGCCTTCCCTACGCCGAGGTAGACGATCATCTTCGGGTCGGCGAACAGGCCCACCAGGAGCCCGCCGCACAGGCCGGCGAAGCCGTGCGTGTAGACGACGCCGAGCGCGTCGTCGACCTTGTTGAACGGCCAGACCTTCCGCGGCAGGTAGCCGAACAGGACCCATACCACCGCCGAGGTGAACAGGCCGATGACGATCGCGCCGAGGCCGTTGACGTAGCCCGCGGCCGGCGTGATGCCGACCAGGCCGCAGATCATCCCGTTGACGCCGCCGAGGAAGGTCGGCTTCTTCTCCTTCGTGAACGCCATGTCCATGATGATCCAGGTCATCATGGCGCAGGCCGTGGCGAGGTTGGTGTTGACCACGGCCGCGGACGCGTCGGCCCCGGCGAAGTACGGGTCGCCGCCGTTGAAGCCGTTCCAGCCCAGCCACA
>WNFJ01226449.1_pt1 | contig 62396 bp, 53 predicted proteins | sample 5400461 | NCBI WGS metagenome assembly WNFJ01 (sample SAMN13153349, study PRJNA577476) | soil metagenome | isolation source: 115 cm saprolite on Douglas fir-dominated hillslope | place: USA:California | collected 2013-09-17
TACTTCGCTGGTCTATGGTGAGTGGTTGGCGGCGGCGGGTCTTCAGAACAGGAGGCGAGCAAGAAGGCCGCAAGGAGCGCAAGCGACAATGAAAATTTCATAAGTGTAAGGACTGTCCCAATCGTATCCGGAGTCCGATTCGTTGCCAATGATTAAATCACTTTTTTCTGAAGCGCCCCACGGATGTTTGAGAAACACGGCGACTAATACAATGACCGGGAACGTCTCATCCGAATCGGAAGAAGAGATGTCTGATAAATCCCGTGCAGAAATTTTGGTCGTGGACGACGACGCCATGAGTCGCAGGGTCCTCGCGCAATTGCTGACCGCCAGTGGTTATGAGTGCCGCGTATGCAAGAACGGCTCCGAAGCTCTAGAGGCGGTTCAGGCCCGGCCCCCTTCACTCCTGTTGCTGGATTTCGATATGCCAGGATTAAACGAAACGGTGCTGAGGTGTTACGACGCCTGCGCTCGGATGGGAATTCGGCGGTCGCGCAAATTCCAACCATTATGTTGACTGCCCACGGAAGTGAAGAAAGCGAGGTGTCTTGTCTGCAGGCTGGCGCGGATGATTTTGTGACAAAGCCGGTCAACGCCGCAGTATTGCGGGCCAGAATCGAGACCCAGCTTCGCCTCCGCTCGATGCGGCAGCAATTGGAGCGGCAGAATGATGAATTGGAGGAATGGCGTCGTAATCTTGAGCGCGATCTGGCAGCTGCACGTTTAACACAGCAGTCGTTAATTCCACAAAAACCGCTGGCGTTGCCGGGTTGGGAGGTTGCAACGTGTTATCGCCCAGTCATTCAGGTGGGTGGCGATATCTATGGCTGGCTGCGAATGAAAGATGGCCGAGTTTTGTTCTGGATCGTAGACGGCACCGGTCACGGAGCCGCTGCGGCGTTGCTTACTACGCTGGCAAAACTTCTCTTCCACCATGGCAACGTCGAGCAGGATACACCGGTCACCATGATGGAAGCCGTGAACCATGACTTTCGCAGCATCTTTGGCTCACGCTCTTTTATGACGGCGATGTGTGTGGCGCTGGATCCTGCAACGGGAAGTGCCAGTGTTGTAGGCGCGGGTCACCCCCCGCTTTTGGTCACGCGCCATAACGGCAAGACGGAATCGGTGGCCTCGATTACGCCTCCGCTGGGCTTAATCGAACAACCGGAATTTGCCGAAACGCCGATCGATCTTGAGCCAGGTGATGCTTTTCTTCTGTACACAGACGGTTTGTTTAGCTGGACAAAAGACGAAGACCGTCGTTTGACTCCCCAGGAACTCCAGAAAATGCTGGATCACTCCGCGCCCTCTGCCGAGGCGTTGCTCAAGGGAGTCTTAGCGCACGCGGCACCAGATAACTCGGTGAACTCTTCACCGGACGATATGACGGTTCTGGCCGTACGCCGGATGACCGGGCAATAAAATTTTTTAAGTTTGCCTAAAATTTAGTCTTGCTCTCTTTCAAGCGAAACGTTAGTCAGCCTCCATGCCGAAAACCAAAAAGAAAACTTCCAAGCGCAAACCGAATCCCGCCTTCATGAGACCGGTTCAACCTGATGACAAGCTCTCTGCCGTCGTTGGGTCGCAGCCGCTGCCACGCTCCGAGCTAACAAAGAAGCTCTGGAACTACATCAAGAAGCATGGGCTCCAAGACAAGAAGAAAAGAACAATGATCAACGCCGACGACTCACTAAGGCCGGTATTTAATGGCAAGAGCCAGGTGAGCATGTTCGAGATGACCAAGCTCGTCTCGAAACATCTGCGTTAGGTTTCGGTTATCTGCAAATAGCCCGGCGTTGTTCCGCCGGGCCATTTGCGGGCTTGGTAAAAGAATGATTCCCGCATCGGCGGTGCGCTGTACCGCTGTTGCGCCGGGCTGTAATTACATCGAAGATGGTGACGTGAAAAGGTATCGTCTCATTCCTCTCGTACTCGCAATCTCTGTTTTTCTCGCTGGGCAATTCGCGCGCGCGGAGTCTGGCTGGCTGAATGATTACAAGAAAGCACAGGAAGAGGCTAAGGCGGCTAACAAATTTCTTCTCCTTAATTTCACCGGTTCGGACTGGTGCGGCTGGTGTATCAAATTCGATAAAGAGGTTCTGTCGCAGCCGCAATTTAAGGATTATGCGCGCAACAACCTGGTGCTGGTAGAACTCGATTTCCCTCGCGCCAAGGCCCAAAGTGCCGAGGTTCGAAAACAGAACCGGGAATTAGCACAGCATTACGAGGTTGTCGGGTTTCCCACGATCGTCGTGCTCAACAGCGACGGACAAGCCGTCTGGCATTACGATGGTTACTTCCCTGGCGGGCCTGAGGCATTCATCGCGGAACTGCAAAAATTACGGAAAGGTTAAAAAGCGCGTTGCCCCGACCGTTTTTCGGTCCCCTTGTAGGGGAGGACGCGCTCAATTCTTTGCCTGCCGTGCTGTCCGGCTGCTTGTTGCACGTGATTGACCGCCTCCGCTAGACACACGCGTCCAGTGTGTCACTTTCGTGCTCATGTCTGTTTACCTTTACTTCGCGACAGCAATCGCCGCGCTCGGCATCGGAGCCGAATCCATATCTGCAACGCAGAATTCAGCGCGAGAAAATCCGACCGCGCCAGAGGAATCAAGAATCACGTTCAATTCGGTGCATGTCGATGGATCTTACATCGCCATGACTTTTGACGACGGACCAAGTGCAACGCTTACCCCAAAATTACTTGATCTATTGGCCGCGCATCACATAAACGCCACATTCTTCGTCATCGGCGAAAACGTCGCGGAACATCCCGAGATTGTCGCGCGGGCTGCCCGGGAAGGGCATGAAATTGGGAATCACAGTTGGTCGCATCCCAACTTCGGCAAAATGCCGGACCAGGGTGTTCGCAGCCAATTGCAGCGAACCGATGACGCAATCAAAAACGCAACCGGCCAGCGTCCCACATTAATGCGGCCCCCCTACGGATCGATTACGGCACGCGAAAAACGCTGGATTCACGATGAATTCGGATACCGGATCATTCTTTGGGACGTTGATCCGCTTGACTGGAAACGGCCCGGGCCGGCTGTGGTTCGCAGTCGCATTCTTAAGGAGACTCAACCCGGTTCGATTGTGCTATCCCACGACATTCACCCTGGAACAATCGAAGCGATGCCCTCCACTTTTGATGCCCTCGAGGCCAAGGGATTCAAATTCGTCACCGTATCGGAACTGATTCGTATGGCGAAGCCGAAAGCTTCTCATCCAAGTCCATCGCCCAGCGGAAACGCGCCGACGAGCGCCATTCCCGCGGTGTCACCGTCCCCTACCCCCGCGCAGCGGGCTTCTCCTAGCGGGTAGGTCGCCGACAGAAAAGCTACTTCTTCGCGGCGCTTACGTTTCGGTCAGCCATTCGCTGTTCGGTCTTACTGCGCGCAATGACGAAGTGATTATTTTCGCCGTAGCTTCGCCACGGACCGGGAGGCACGTCACGCACTTCGACGAATTGCCAATCGGTTACGTCGGTCGGCGCCAGTCCCAGATAGTCACGCACCGCCGGCGAAACATCCAGCCCTGCACCATGATTAAGATTTGGCTTGGGGCGTTCGTTTCCAAAGACATACTGAAAATGATCAGTGCGAAAAGGGCCGCAGTCTTCCCATTGCGCATAACAAGCACGGTTGCCTTTACGAATGGCAAGCCAACGGTGCCAGCATACCGACTGCCCCTGCCCCGTATAAGATTGCTTGAACCACGGAATCACCAGCGGCGCTTCCGGTTTGAACTGGCCATGCGTGACATCGTTGTACGGCAGCGCACAGTAGAAGGGATTTTGTCGCGGTATGAACGCGATTGGAAGATAACTACGCCGCGCTGACGGATCGGGGTTATCGAAGCCGCCGTAGTTGTTCGTCCAATTCGCGTCCCAGGAACTTCTGTAATTGGGAACCGGATTATTTCCCGCAGCCTGTTCTCCGACCCAGAACACCGTTGTCACGATGTTCGTTTTCCACGGGTAACGCTGGATCGCAGGACGAGAACTGGTCGGGATGAAAACTTGCGGTTCCACCTTGAGCAATGCCTGCTCCCGCAATTTCATTGCGTATTTGGCAAAGTCTGCCGCCGTTGCGTATGGGGAAGTGGATTGTTCATCCCCGAAGACTTTCGGGGCGGCAGCAACTGCCAGACTCAAACAAGCCGCAAGAAGTCTCCTCATGTTAAGGCGCCGGCTTCTTCTATCCGATTCCGCGCTCTGAGGCAAGCCGAATCTTCTCAGGTGCACGGTCGTGCTGCCCCAAAAACATTTGGGGCGCGTTGTACGCGGTACCTTATCCTGAGCCCGAGTCAGCCCCGGCTGAGGATCGTATCGTGCTTGAATTGTCGATCGTCCACCTCTGGATAGTCCAACGTGTAATGCAACCCGCGGCTTTCTTTGCGGCATAGCGCAGAATCGACAATCAACGCGGCTGTCGCTGCGAGATTGCGCAGCTCGAGCAGGTCAACTGAGACTTTAAAATTCCAATAGAACTCGCGGATTTCGCGCTGGAGATTTCGCAGCCGCGCGCTCGCACGCTGCAGTCGCTTGTCCGTTCGGACAATCCCCACGTAATCCCACATGAGACGTCTGATCTCGTCCCAGTTGTGATAAATCACGACCAGTTCATCGACGTCCTGCACATTCCCTGATTTCCATTCCGGCAACGGGATTTTTTGTTTCAGAGTCGATCGCACTTGCACAGCGGCCGCCGCCGCGCGATGTGCAACCACTAAACCTTCCAATAGCGAATTGCTCGCAAGCCGGTTGGCTCCGTGCAGGCCGGTGCACGCGACCTCGCCGATCGCATATAGCCCTGGCAAACTCGTTGCGCCATTGATGTCCGTTTTGATTCCGCCGCATTGATAATGCGCTGCCGGCACTACCGGGATCGCCTGCTTCGACATGTCGATCCCGAACCGCAGACATGTCTGGTAAATATGCGGGAAACGCTCCCGAATGAACTCCGGCGGTTTGTGCGTGATGTCCAAAAAAACGCATTTCGCACCTGAGCGTTTGATCTCGGCGTCGATTGCGCGTGCCACGATGTCACGTGGCGCAAGTGAGCCACGCGAATCGTAGCGCTTCATAAAGTCTTCGCCGCGATCGTTACGCAAGAGACCTCCTTCGCCGCGCACCGCCTCGGAAATCAGAAATGATTTCGCCTCAGGATGAAATAGACATGTGGGATGAAACTGGATGAACTCCATGTTGGCGATCTCGACGCCTGCGCGCCACGCCATCGCCACGCCGTCTCCAGTCGCGATGTCTGGATTCGTTGTGTACAAGTAAACTTTCCCGCAACCGCCGGTTGCCAGGACGATTCGATTCGACCGGATCGTTTCCACGTCACCGGTTTTTTCGTCCAGAACATAGACACCAAGGCAGCGGTCTTCTGTTGCGAAACCGAGCTTGGCTGCCGTGATTAAGTCCACACCCATATGATTTTCCAATAGCTCGACGTGTGATTGTCGCCCCAGCTCACGCAGCAACGTTTCCTCGATTTCCCTCCCGGTTACGTCTTGAACATGCAGGACCCGACGCTTGGAGTGACCGCCCTCCTTGCCCAGATCAAGCTCGCGATGCCCGCCGACCTCGCGCTCATCGAACTGAAGACCGAGCTCTGCCAACTCGCGGATGCGCTCCGGTCCTTCGGTCACAATCATGCGGACCACCGCTTCGTCACACAGACCAGCGCCCGCCTCAAGCGTATCGCGCACGTGTAACTCGAATGAGTCTTCGTCGCTAGTCACGCAAGCGATTCCGCCCTGTGCCCAGGCGGTGTTTGTGTCGGCGCCTTTGCGTTTCGTAATAACAGCTACCGATCCATGCTTTGCAGCTTTCAACGCAAAACTCAGACCGGCGATGCCGCTGCCGATTACCGCGAAATCGTATTCCTTCATGGCCGTGAAGGAGGCAATCTTGCCTGCCAGGGATAAATGCTCAAACACGCAGACAGGATTGTCTGCGTCACGATCTGCTCCTTCATTCTAGCCGGATGTTATCGATCAAGCGAGTTTTCCCAAAATACACGGCCAGCGCGAGCAGCGAATTAGGCCTGATGGTTTCAACGGGATCGATCGTCTCCGCGTCGACAAGCTCCACATAATCAATCCGCGCCAGCGGCGCTTCGTTGATCACCTTCCTCGCAAGTGCGATGAGATCTCTCGCAGGTTTTTTGCCGGCATCTGTCGCGGCCAGCAACGCTTTGTACAAAACTGTCGCTTGTTTCCGCTCTTCCACATTCAAATACTGATTACGCGAACTGCATGCCAGCCCGTCCTGTTCGCGCACGGTAGGCACAGGAATGATGTCGACCTTAAAATTGAGATCGCGCACCATGCGGCGAACGATCGCCAGTTGCTGAAAATCCTTCTCGCCAAATACCGCCGCGTCCGGCAAAAGAATATTGAACAACTTCGCGACCACGGTGCAAACCCCGCGCAAATGTCCGGCTCGCGATTTTCCCTCCAGCGTCTGCGAAAGGGACAACTCATCGACGAACACGGAACGATCGTCGGCATACATTTCTGCGGCACTGGGACGGAACAAAAAATCTACGTCGTTATCTCGACAAAATTCCTCATCAACTTCCTGCCGGCGCGGGTACCTCTCGTAGTCGCTTCCTGGTTCAAACTGAAGTGGATTTACAAAGATGCTCACCGCCGCTTGACCGTTGCGGCCAGCGTTTTCACGAGCCACGCGAATCAACTCAGCATGCGCCTTGTGTAGCGCTCCCATGGTGGGCACCAGCACCCGCCGCTTTGAGACCTCCAGTGATTGCGCTTCAGCAACCGTTGTAATAATTCGCATCGCTGAATGAGAGTTGATCATCGAACGGTTTCCAGAGATTCCTCCGAGCCTTCGCACAAGGCTACGGCGAGGCAAGCGACTTCGCTCGGAATGACACGCGAGCGCAGCGTCACGGTGCTTCGAACCAAATGGCCTGCCGCGCGAATCGAAATCTTTTGTGACCAAAATGCTCCCAGCCGGCGCGCAGCGCGAGATCACGCATTTCGGTAAATGAAAATGCGCGCGCGGCCGAAAGTCGCGCGTCATGGCGTGTCATCCGTTCACGAAAAATCGACTCGGTTAAAAGGTAAACGCCACTCTGCACGAGAAATCCGCGTCGCAAGTCCGACACCAGAACAAATTCCCGGGACAGCTCGCGACATCGTCGCAGCACAGTTACAGCGTCCCCATCGCTGAAATGATGAAGCGCAAGCGTACAGAGCACGACGTCATATGTTCCAACGGATTCCCATTCGAGAATATCGGCTTGGCGATAATAAATTTCCGGGTAGCCGGTGCTCAATTTCGTGGCGACCTCCAATGTTGCAGGCTGCCGATCTAAAGCGTCAATCTCGACTTGCGCGCCAATTTCGCGTGCGTAATCGGCAATTAATCGCGGAATGTCTCCGGAGCCCGTGGCAAGATCGACAATACGGGTGCGAGTACCCGGCTTGATCCAGCGGCGCATAAACACCAGAACAAGACGATAGCTGCCGAACCAGCGATTCAGTTGCCGGATACGTTGCAGGTCGCGCTCTAGCTCGGCCGAAACCGGTTGCGGCCGATCCATCATTTCCAACACGGCCGGATCGAAACTTCGCTTCATAATGGTACGGACGCAGCGCCGCGGCGTTCCGTCGGCGCAGCGCGCCGATCTTACCGATTTACGTCTTCAAGAATTTTTGCCAAGATTCGGGCAACTCTGCACTCTCGACTTCGCTTGCGATGCGCCCCTCGAATTCGGGATGAAAAACGGTGCTCGTCCCATAAACCATGACCACGTCTTCCGATCCTTCTACCCGAATGGCGTGCGCGACCCCGGGCGGAACGACCACTCCCACATTGTTGCTGCTCTGGCGATTGTCGCCATCGATGAAGAAACGCATAATGCGCTTGGAAAAACCAGCCCGCACATCGCACAGAATCATCTCCACTCGTCCCTGGGGAAAAAACATGACGTCCCACTGTTCGTCATCGTAACGACGCAGCGAATAATTTTGCGGTACGCGCATGAACAAACGTCGCAGCCATTTCTCGGCGGTCGTATCGAACGGAATACTCGGTGGATGGACATGAAATCCTTTTGCGCTGAGTGCAAACATGCGCGCAGCCGACCATTGCTTCGGCCAAAATCCAATTTTCGACAGGATTCCCTGGTCACAGCGGACAAATTCACCAAAAACTCCGCGATGACGCTGGGAATGGATCGTGCGAGAGAAAATTTCCACGCCGGGAATCCACGCGCGCTTTATCTCCGGCCTCGACCGGTCCGCCTTTGCCAGTTCGCCGGCAGGAACACCTGGGTGCGCGATTCGTTGCGGCAAAGAGCTCAATTTATAATCGCGCGGACTCAATGCATTTCGCGCCGCCTCGCTCACGCCCAGCCATAAATTTGTTTCGCTCTTACTCATGTCGATCTTTCAAAAGCGTCTACTTGCCTAGCGAGAAATCGGCGCGTTCGCGAGAAAGATTTGGATTGTAGTAAGGATCGCCCTGCACAACGCCAGCCCACTGCTGCTCCATAATTGCCTGTCCAGTCTTGTCGATTTTGCCAGGTGCGCCATGCCAATAAAGTCTTACAAAAGGAGTGTAAACAATTAGAGAACCCGCACGCCTGATTTTCAGACAAAGATCCACGTCAGCCAGTGTGCCTGACACATTTGCGTCGAATCCTCCTGCCTGCTGAAAAACGTCGCGCCGCGTGATCATACACGCGCTCGATACCGCGCTGCAGTTGCGGGTTAATTGTAACTGGCGGTTCGCCGCTCCGGCATGTTCCGCGGGGAAACCACGAAAAGCCGGCTGTGCAATGTTATTGACGCCCACAACAATTCCCGCGTGCTCAACAGCCGTGCACCTACCGCGCCGACCTCCGGCCGCTGGACATGCTCAGCCATGATCGTGAGCCAGTGCGGGTCGATCACTTCGATGCTGTCGTCAAGAAAGAGGAGCCACGGGCTGTCGGTCTGCTCGACTGCGTAATTTTTCGCTGTGGAATCGTTCGCCGTGCCCGACAAATGCAGCAAACGATGCGAGAAACGCCTGGCTTCGGGGAATTTCTCGTCAGCGTGGACGATGACGATCTCGTAGTTCGGGTAGCTTGTCTGGGCCGTCAGCGTTTCGATGCAGCGCTCGAGCGACTCCAGGCCGTGGCAACTCCGAATGATTACGGAAATTTTTCTAGCTTCCAACAGTTCGCGTCTGACACAGAATGCGTGCGTTCGCCAATCCACAGCAACATGGGCCAGCTCGCCGCGACGCTTCAGGTGATCTTCAATTGCAAGCCGTGAGGCTTCCAGCTGTCCCGGTTTTTGCCGGACGCTGATCGCGCTGGAGCTCTCACTCCGCCGCCAGTGATACAGCACACGCGGAATATGATGAATTCGGTTGGTGCGCTCGATGACGCGAAAGAAAAGATCGTAATCCTGCGCGCTATCGAATTGTGAACGGAACCCACCAGTCTTCTGCAGAAGGTCCCGCCGCACTGCGGTCAAATGACCCAGATAATTACAGGAGAGAAAGAAGTCAGGCGACCAATCCGGTTTAAGCAAAGGCGCCTCAAAACCATCATCACCAAGCTTGTCTTCGTCGGAATAAATCAGATCGGCATCGGGATGCTTCTGCAAAAGCTCCACGACGTGGAAAAGCGCATCGGGTTCGAGCACATCATCATGATCAAGAAAAGTGAGCCACTCGCCGCGCGCGAGTACGAGTCCATGATTTGAGGCCTCGGAAATGCCTCCGTGTTTTCCGAGACTTGCCAGTACGATGCGCTCGTTGCGCGCGGCGACGCGCGGCAGCATCCGCAGCAATTCGATTGCAGTCGATCCATCATCGACGAGCACGAGCTCCCAGTTGTCATATGCTTGTGCGAGCACTGATTCAACGGCTTCCTCAAGATGTTGTACAGGCGTATCGAAAACTGGCGTAATGACACTGATGAGCGGCCGTGAGCCGAACACGCGCGCCTCATCCCGCATCCGCTTCAGATCCGGCGCACTCGCACGATGTCGTTCGAACCACGTCTGGTATTCGCCAGGCGCAGCAGGCCTGTGTTTTGCCCGCTTCCGGTCAAGCCTTTTCCATACTGTTTGAGCCAGCTTTTGCGGAAGGCGATACGGTGCGAGCAATATCTGACCTACCCTGCGCTCCGGGGATTTGCGCAGTTTTTGTTTCTGCTCTTTTAGCGATCTTAGTTCGCGCCGGTATTCTTTTAGTTTGAGGAGTTTTTGCTCCAGTGCAGCGATATGACGCTGTGCCCCTTCCAATTCGGAGCCGCGAATTTCAAGTGTTCGCCGCAACACACCCAGTTGGCGGTTGAATCTGGCAAAAGCTAACTCCACAGCAGCCACCGCCTCGCCAGCTGCTTCCCTTGGCGGGTGCCGAAGGCATACGGCTCCCGGATGCAGATCGATCAGGTCGCATTCGTAATCGGGCACGAACCCGAAGCGGTTGAAACGCTGCACAAGTTCGGAACGCCGCCGAGCAGGGTCCGCGCCAGGTCCAGGCACCAGGATAATTGTGTCTGCGCAGTCCGAGAGCGCTTCCGCTACCGTATCGTCCTGATTTTCTGCTGAGGAATAAAACCAAACTGCGGTTTGAAAGCGGGCTTTGCCTGTGTCCTGACTTAGGTTCGAAGCGAGCTCGTCATAAGACCACGCGTCAGCTTCTCTTTCCGCTTCTGCAAATTGGCATTGCAGTTTCTGAGCGTTCGCTCCGACGATGAGAAATCGGCCGTCCCCGAACTTCCGCGAGATCGAGCGCGCGAAATCGGGATCAAAGGAAGAGTGATCTGCTGACGACACCGCTGACATTATATTGGTTGAAGCAAGCCGCAGGCAAATCTACCCTGCCGCGCCACACGCCGATACTGCCGGTTCCGCAATGCTCGATTTTGTCGTTTACGTCCTCTTTCGCGCGGGGTCGGCCATTGCCGCGGCACTGCCATTGCGGTTGCTGTTTGCTGTTGGGCAATTGCTCGGCTCTTGTGCGTGGCTCGTTTCTGGGAAATATCGGCACCTCGCAGAACGCAACGTTGCGATTGCGTTTGGCAATGAAAAATCGCCGCGCGAATTGCGTCGCCTTGTACGCGACCATTTTCGGCGGCTCAGCGCCAATTTCCTTTGCAGCGCCAAACTCACTGCAATGCCACCGGAGAAAATCCTTCGCCGGGTCAAGGTCGAAAATATCGAGGCGATGGCCCGCGAATTTCGCGCCGGCGTTCCCGTCGTGCTCGTTTTGAGTCATCTAGGTACATGGGAGTTATTCGCGCAATTGATGCCGAACTTTGTTGGGTTCGTGCGAAATGCGAGCGTTTATCAGAAACTTGGCAATCGTTTCATTGACGAGCATGTGCGTCGGACGCGCAGCCAAACTGGATTGGAATTGTTCGATCGTCAGGTCGGATTTGAGCCGGTGATCGAATTGCTGCGCTCCGGCGGTGGCGTGGGCGTTTTGTCCGACCAACACGCTGGCGACCACGGACTGTGGACGCCGTTCTTCGGAAGACTGGCGTCCACTTCGCCTCTGCCTGCTTTGCTCGCGAAGCGCACCCGAGCGGCGATTATTGCTGCTGGGGTTTACACAATCGGTCCAGCGCGCTGGCGCATGGTGTTTACCGAGCGGTTTGACCAACCTGGCGCTTCCGTTGCAGAGCTCACCTCGCGAATAAATGAGATCATCGAGCAACAAATTCGCGTCGCCCCGGAAGATTGGTTTTGGGTTCATAATCGGTGGAAAACGCCCGAGCCAAATTTTCTTCTCGCACGATACAAACGCGGCGTCTATCTGCCGCCGGGGATTTCAGCTCATGATCTAAAGCCATTTCGGATTCTCATTCGTTCAAGCAACTGGTTGGGCGATGCTGTTATGAGCGTGCCCGCAGTGCGCGCGATCAAGAATGGGCGTCCCGACGCGCACGTGACGATCGCTGCGCCCGCGAATATTGCGCCGATGTGGAAGCTTGTTCCTGAAATGGATACGATTATTCCATTGCCAAATGATTCGCTTCTTCCGGTTGTCTCGTTGCTTAAGCGACAACGGAATTTCGACGTTGCGATTCTTTTTCCAAATTCGCTGCGAGTTGCGCTCGAATCCTGGCTAACCGGAATTCCGCGCAGGGTCGGTTATCGTGGACACTGGAGGAGGTTGCTGCTGAACCAAACCGTGCGCGAGCCGCGAAAACCGGGTCCGCCAGAACACCAGTCGCTCCGGTTTCTTCGGATCGCGCGCGAATACGGCGCAGAAACGTCCACGATCCAAGATTCAACTCCGATAAATCGCGAGCAGGCATCCGATATCCGAACTGCGGATATCCATCAGCCGCTGAAAATCGGGCTCTGTCCAGGCGCAGAGTATGGCCCGGCCAAGCGATGGTTGCCAGAGCGATTCGCCGATGTCGCCGCGAAGGTTAGCGCGCAATCAGCGGCGCAATGGATTTTGTTCGGCACTCAGAACGATGTAGCAATAGGTGAGCAGATCCAGATGTCCATCGGCGACCATTGCGTGAATCGGATAGGCCGTACAACGCTCGATCAACTTATCGACGAGCTGCGGGAATGCCGCTTAGTGCTTACCAACGATACCGGCACGATGCATCTGGCCGCTTTGCTCAGCGTGCCCGTGGTCGCTATTTTTGGTTCCACTGAGCCGCGCCTGACCGGCCCGGTGAGGAATGGCCATATTGTCCTTCGACACCACGTCGAATGTAGCCCCTGTTTTCTCCGCGAATGCCCAATTGATTTCCGCTGCATGACGGCCGTCGGCACCCAGGAAGTGGCCGACGCAGTGCTTTCGATTCTGGGCGAGAAACCTCAAATCTGATACTCAAGCGTGCCATGGCCGGCCCTCGAATCCGCACAGACGTGCAAGTGATGTTTTTCGATACCGACTGTGGAGGCGTCGTTTCTAACATCGCTTATCTGCGTTTCATCGAGATCGCCCGCACACATCTGGCCGAGGAACTCGGCCTCCGTCTGGCAGAAATGGCCGAAAAGCAAACTTATCCCGTGGTGGTACGCACGGAGATTGATTATCGCCGCCCGGCCAAACTCGGAGATCGGCTGGTAATTGAGGGGTGGCTCGATCAGGTGGAACGTGTCCGGTTCTGGTGCGGATTTCGGATCACACGACCGAAGGACAATATGTTAATTGCGCAATGCCGTCAGACGCTCGCGCTTCTCGAGATGCCATCCGGGAAACTGCTGCGTTTGCCTGAGCACTGGCAAAAATATCGGAACGACAACTCCGTGCAGTATCCCAGAGGCGAATCTCATATCGGAAATGTTTCCGGCGAAGAATGCATTGAATGACCGCAGCCACCCGAAGCTTAAGTCTTGAAGAAACTCTGCTTGAGCCGCCGGCGCTGTCTCCGCCGCCGACGCGTCACGCGTTGTTCGCGATTCTAATTGGATTAGCAGCGCTGTTGCAGGTAGCGACGATAGGCAGCGGCGATCTGTACAGTGAGACAGAAGGGCAATATGCTGGAGCCGCCCGAGAGATGGTCGAATCCCATCAATGGCTCCTGCCAACGAACGACGGCATCCCGCGCCTGCAAAAGCCGCCGCTGCTCTACTGGCTAATCATTGTTTCCTTCAAGCTCTTTGGCATAAACGCTGCAGCCGCTCGCCTCCCGGTCGCGCTTGCAGTCGTCGCCTCGGTTGCCCTGATTTTTCTGATTGGGGAAAAGCTCACGGATTACTGGCACGGCTTCATTGCCGGCCTGATTTATCTCAGCTTTCTCGGCACATTTCTGCTCGCGCGGATCGTGATGCCCGAGCCATTGGTCAGCGCGTTCATCGCGGGCGCGATTTTCTGTGCTGTGTGCGGTTATCAGCGTCGCCAGCATCGGCACGCCTGGTTCGCCGGATTTTGGATTTGCTCCGCCTTCGCGTGCTTGACCAAAGGTTTGCTCGGCATCCTTTATCCGGCGGCGATTCTTGTATTGCTGTCAATTTTTTATCGCGAGGCACGGCTGCGCTATCGCGCGCTTTTGCGGTGGGAATATGTGGCAATCTTTCTTTTGATTGTTGCTCCCTGGCACATCTGGGCGGAATGGCATTTTCCCGGTTATTTTCGGTATCAGATCAGTACCGAATGGTGGGGTCATCTGCGCGGGGTCACCGATGAAACGCATGATTACAAGGGCATGCCTGCGCACCAATTTCTGCTCATGCATTTGGCTTGGTGGTTTCCGTGGTCCTTCGCACTGCTGCCCGGTGTGCTTTTTGCATGGCGTCGCGTTATGCGGCCGCATGACATCAATTTCGCCGATGCGTTGCCTCTCTGCTGGATGGCGCTCGTTTTTGTGCCCCTGCTTTTTCTGGGCCAACGCCAGGATTATTATTCGATGAGTATGTGGAGCGCGGTTGCGCTCTGGGCAGCAGTTGTATGGGACCGAATGCCGCAGAAGTTGCGCGCCGCAGGCGCAATCGCAGTGGGTCTGTTCGGAATCATCAGCGTCACGGCGGCACTGTTCCTTGTCGGCGCCGCGCGCCATTTGAACGGAAACTGGGGAACGATGGATGCGCGATGGACGGCATGGCGGGCATTACAGGAAATGCCGATCTCAGCCTGGCTTGTAATTCGGCCGGTGCTCGCGACTTCCGGTGTTTCCCTGGTGCTTCTCTCACTGGTGGCACTCTATTTTATTTTCAAGGAACGCGAGAAACTCGCTGCCGTCACGTTGGCTGCGGCCATGGTTCCAGGCGGGCTCAGCATGATCGAAGGGGTCGCGCGAACCGCGCCTTACTTCTCACTCGCCGATGTGGCGCGATATTTAAATCCGCGCCTGGAGGCTGCAGGTGATGCGATTTTTGAAGGGCCGTTCGACGACAGTAGTAGCCTGGTTTTTTATCTGAACCGGAAGTTCCTTCTAGTTAATCAAAACAGCCAGAAAGCGGCCCCGATCGGCAGACCCTCGATAGATATCTTCGTGAACGAAGAGGCTGTTTTGGAGAAGTGGGTTGGAGCTGATGCGGTTTATCTCATCGTGGAGCAAAGCCGGGCGGATTACTGGAAACAGCTATTGACCAGCCGCTTTCACATTTATCACCAAGTCACCACATCGGGAACGTACGTAGTCCTTGGTAATCAACTCTGAGCGCTCCGCTGGAGCGTTTGAAAAATTCCCGCGCTGGCTTAATGTGGCGGCTCGTTTTCATTCTAACTCTTCTAACTTTCTAGCTATATACATGTCGCAACATCGCAGTTTAAAAGGGGCGAGCACCATTGCCGCCAGGCGGAATGTGCTGAAACGCTTTGAGCGGGTCGAGCTTCTGAAGAAGCGCGGTCAATGGAAGAAAGATAGTAAAGTCATTGGCCTGCCGAAAACGAAGCCGGACGTGTGACGCGCTCACACGCGAAAGTGAACCGTTAAAAGAGTTACAAACGTTACAAGCTAAAATGGGCGGTGCGTTGTAACGATGTAACGCTTTTAACCTTTGTAACTCTTGCTTTGCGTCTCAATCGCTTCCTTGCTTCCGCTGGGATCGGTTCGCGGCGACATTGTGATGAGTTGATCGCGGAGGGTCGCGTCACTATCAACGGTAAAGTCTGCATAGACTTCAGCGCACAACCAGCCGCGCACGACTACGTCAAAGTCGACGCCAAACTTGTTCGTGCCGCTCCCGCTCTCACCATCATGTTGCACAAACCCGCCGGATTCGTTTCGACCCGGAAAGATCCGCACGCGCGCGATACAGTCTTCGATCTGCTTCCACCAAAATTTTCCCGCCTTTTCAACGTCGGTCGTCTCGACGCGCAAACTGAAGGTCTGCTTCTGCTTACGAACGATGGCGAACTCGCGCAGCGACTTACTCACCCGCGATTCAAGGTCGATAAGGAATATGAAGTGACGTTGGATCACCCGTGGGACCCAGCCCTCGCGCCAAAATTGCTGCGCGGAATTTTTCTCGACGGCCACCGAGCAAAAGTCACGCGGCTTCACTCCGTTTCGGCCACGCGTTTGCGCGTTGTGTTGCACCAGGGAATAAATCGGCAGATTCGCCGCATGTTTGAAGCTGTTGGTTATCGCGTCAAACATCTTGTCCGTGTTCGACTCGGAAATCTTCGACTTGCCGATTTGCCGCACGGACATTGGCGAGTCCTCGCGAAAGAAGAGCTGCGATCTTTGGAGGGGCGAGCTCTGGCGAGCTCGCGCTCGGCGTCGCAGGAGCTCGGCGCTCCACTATGACACTCGACGGTTGTAACGCCCTCATCACGGGAGCTTCCGCTGGCATTGGCCGCGAATTTGCGCGGCAACTCGCCGGGCGTGCGCGCTCGATGATTCTGGTTGCGCGGCGTGAGGACAGGCTGGCTGAGCTGCGTGATGAACTGCAACTGCAGCATCCAAATCTTGTCGTTCAGATTCGGCAAGTTGATCTCGCTGATCTTGCGCAATTACACGAATTGATGGAGTGGCTCGATCGCGAACGCATCGATGTCGATGTTGTAGTGAATAATGCCGGGCTCGGCGACAGCGGTCCTTTTGCGACAAGCGATCCTATTCGCAACGAGCAAATGACGCTCGTAAACGTGGTGGCGCTTACTTCACTCACTCGCCACGTTCTCCCGCAAATGATCGCGAAGCGCGGCGGCGGCATTCTAAACGTCAGTTCGTCAGCTGGCTTTGTTCCGATGCCTGGTTCCGCCGTTTATGCGGCTACCAAGGCTTATGTTACCAGTTTCTCGGAAGCGCTTCGAGCCGAACTCCACGGAACAGGCGTAAGCATATGCGCTTTGTGTCCAGGCCCTGTTCGAACGGAATTTCAACAAGTCGCCCAGCGCCCCAATGGTCGGCCGGAGATTGGGCCGGAATTCGTTCTTGTTCCAGTCGAACAAGTCGTGCGAGACGCCCTAAAGGGACTTGAGTCGGATAGGCCGATCGTTATTCCTGGATTTGCGATGAAGCTTGCAATGCTTCTGGCTCGACTGATGCCGATGCCGCTGTTGCGCTTGCTATTGCGGTGTTACTCGAGCCGAGACTCAGCTGTGTAGCCTTAGTTTGCACCGCCCCCGAAAACTGCCGGAGACTGTTAAATGTGAAACCAGTTGTGTTCGCTAGCGAAGACCTCGTGGTTTGTAAAGATCTCCGAGGCGATGACAAATACGATGATTACGCCGAGCAAGATCAGCGGCACAGCTGAATTGATCCGGCGGAACAGGTAGCTAATCCCGTACACATAAAATAAGGCGAAGGAAATCAGCGCACCGCTGAGTAATCGGCCCGAGGTAAAATATGGGTGCGCTCGCGACGGATTAACGCAATTGCCGAAGTCGAACTGAATCGAAAGCAACGCCAGGAATCCAACCGACGCTACGAAGCTGAGTGCGGTAACGCCTATTGCTTGCCGCTGAAAAGCAGAAAGCCCCGCCTTTTTTCGCAATCCGATCAGCGCCACGACGAGCAGTGCCAGGGAGGAGATTACATAGAATCCGTCAGCAGGCGGCCATCGTACCGTTTGCCCGTGCCATTTGACCTCTCCCCGCCAAAAACTCGCGATTAGATCTGACCAGAAGATCCAAAGGCCACGCAGCGTAAAAATCGGGTGCTGCCACCAATCCGTGAACGGTTTTCGGGTCCAACCGAGTGATGCAATTTTCGCTGTTGATCCGGTCAGATCGCCAAACTGATATTGCGTCCAAAGCATCCAACTCCCGATCGGGATTGCGGCGCAGATCACGATCGCGACAAACGCCATCAGGCCAGCGTCCGCTGTTCGTCGCGTAATCAGAAGCAATCTTGAAATGATCACAACCAGCGCAACCGCAATAAGCGGCAGGTTCGACAGCTTGGTCAGGTACGTCGCTGCAATCGCCAAACCGGTGAGCGCGCCAATTAAAAACGTCGCACTATTCGCTCTTAACCACTGGAGAACGCAAAGAAGTAACGCGCCACCGCATACCGGTGACAGAACATCGTTGTTGATCGCGTAAAAAACATTCTGAGGAATGAAGGCAAGCAGCAGCGGCACGCCGATCCGCAACTCCGCTCGATTGGGCGCGACTGTGCGCGCGATCACATAGCCGAGCCACACCATGACCGCGACCGGCAGCACGTTGAGAAAACGAATCCAGTAGAGCGATTCTAGCTCGTTGAGTCCAAGGCGTTGGTTAATGCGCCACCAAACGCTCGCGAGAATATAATACAGCGGCGGCTGAGAGGATTCGAAATTGATCTCGCTGCTCCACGCAGCTCTTGTCGCGGCAATGTCCGCTCGGACATCCGGGACAGTTTGCTTCCACAACGGCGGCGGAAATTTCCCGCCTGGGAATTGCTCCGGCGTGAACAGAAATTCCGGCGAAGCGTAGGGAACAATCCAGTTGAGAGTTTCGTCCTGTAGCGGCTCGAAACTGCGCGGAACCCTGCCATGCGAATACTGCGTGATGAGGTCGAAATGAAGATCCTCGTCGATGTTGCTAAAGAATGGAAAAGCGGCAGAAAAAACAAAAACTCGAAGAGCCGCAACAACGCATAGAAGCAGAATCAGGACACGCTCATTCCAACCGAAAAACATTTTCGATTCACCAGACGCCATGGAACTTGCCTGCAGATTCGCACCTCTGTTCGCAAACAAAAAGCGGCGGCCACTTGGGCCGCCGCTCAAAAATATTTCGCAGGCTACACACCCGCGACAATTTTAAGACGACTTGTATTTTACCGAGCAACCGTATGGTTTGGTTTGTGGCGTGGAGACCGATTTGCCTGCCAACGATTCGTCCAGCGCCGCCTTTACGTAGTTGGTAGAACTGGGAATATCAGCCGGGTTCGGCGAGGCTTTGCTGTCAATCGCACCTTCGTACGCAATTTTTCCTTCCGGGTTAATGATAACCATGTTCGGGGTATTCTTGGCGCCAAATGCGCGGCCCGCTTTGCCTTCTGGATCGAGAAGCAATGCCGTCTGATGCGTCTTCCACGAATCGGCGATCTTTTGCGCCTGCTCCGAGGTTATGCTCCCCTCGGTCCCCGGGGCATTGGAATCGATGGTCAGCCAGACAACTCCCTTGCCCGTATATTGATCCTGTAACTTTTGCATGTTGCCGCTGCCGTAATGCTTCTTCACGAACGGGCATTCCGGATTAAACCATTCGAGCACGACGTATTTGCCTTTGTATTGCGACAGCGAGTGCGTGCCGCCTTTCGCGTCCGGGAGCGAAAAATCCGGCGCAGCACTGCCCACCGGAGGCGGGTCGAAGGCAAAGACTGCAGTGGCGATCAATGATGTAAAAACGGATAACAATATTTTCGTGTTCATAGATTGGTTAGAAACATACTTTCAGAGATGGTTCAATTTCTCGCAAGTAACACATTTCTAAGAAACCTGGCAAAAATTCAAATGCAGGATTGGTAGGGCGCGATCGCCACGACGGAGCCCGTCCAGGGCGGAGGCGGGCCGGGCGGCCGAGGATTGCGGGAGATTTCGCGAGTGCGGTTATTCACGAAGCGCCGAATCGTCGCCCACATTTTTTTCTGTCGGCGCATCCAATCACGCTGCTCACCAGACCCCGAGGTATTCTCTCGATTTTATTGTGACGCGACTCTGCGCGCGACGATTTCGAGTTTCTCCAGGACCATGCTCTTGGTCAGCAGTTCCGGAAAAACGATTGGCTCTTCGTTTTTACCTGGGTAAAGCACGTACAGCGGAACGCCGGGGCGATCGAATTGTTTTAACAATTTCGTGATCACTGGATCGCCGTTGGTCCAGTCGGCTTTCATTTTCACGATGGCGTGACGTTGAAACGCCTCTCGCACGTCCTGACTTTCGAGCACATTGGCCTCGTTGAACTTGCAGGTGAGGCACCAGGCGGCGGTGAAATCGACAAAAACAGTGTGGCCTTGCTCTAATTCAGCTTGCAAACGCTCGGGTGTGAAAGCCTGCCAGTCGCCTCGAAGTTGTGAACCGGCGGAAGCGACATTGGCAGAATGAAACTTATCACCAATGAAATAGATGCCGCTTCCGAGCATCAGCAGGAGCATGAGCACGAGCACGACGCCCCGTTTGGTGGCTGATGCGGTTGGCACAACGAACACGCCTTTCATCCAACACGCGACACTGATTACTAATAGGAAGCAGCTTGCCCAAATCGCTCCTTCCAGACCGCGCTGAGCGCCGAGCACGTAGAGCAGAAAGAGCAGCGTCGCGAGCAGCAGAAAGCCCATGAATTGCTTCACATGCACCATCCAGGCGCCGGGCCTTGGCAGAAACCGCAGCCAGGCCGGTTGCGCGCTTAAGAGTAGATACGGCGCGCTCATCCCAGCGGCGATGGCGATGAACATCGCCAAGATGATTGCGGGCGATTGCGAAAATGCGAAGCCAAGCGCGGTTCCGAGAAACGGCGCAGTGCACGGCGTGGCCAGCACGGTTGCGAACACACCTTGGAAGAATGAACCTAAGTCATCTTTACGCTCGGTCGTCGAAAGTAAGCCGCGCGTCATGCTTTGAGGCAGCGAAATTTCGAACACACCAAAGAGGTTTAAGGCGAACACGAGCACAATCACGCTCAGCACAAGAACGAAGTAAGGATTGGTAAACTGAAATCCGCCCCAGGTGACGTCGCGTCCCGCTCCCTTGAGTGCAATCAGCAGCAGCGCCAGCGCGATAAACCACGCGAAAATCCCAACCGTGAACGCGATGCCGCTACGCAAAATTTTCTGACGGCTTTGGCCCGCTTGTTGAATGAAGCCGAAAATCTTCAGCGAGATCACCGGCAACACGCACGGCATCAGATTCAGAATCATGCCGCCGAGAAAACCGAACAACAGGAAAGTGAGAATGCCCCGTGCGGGCGCTGGACGAGCCGTCGAAACAACCGGCGCAGTCGTAATCTGCCACGCGGCGCGATCCGCGCCGTTTGGCTGCTGGGAAAAAACCACAAGGCCCGCCATGGACGACAGATTCTTCCCTGACGACTCAATCGGAATCCGAAAGACAACTTCATTATTTTTGCGCGATTCGACTTTTGGATGGCCAACAACGGTGCCTTCGTCCGGCAACGGAAAAAAATCGAACGCCGGATACTTTGCCAGGGTTTCGGTCGTGACTTTCAGGCGAAGATCGGACCCAACTCGACTCCATTCGGCAGTAGCCACGTTTGGTCTGGGCCAGTTTTGTGGCAGTAGATGCCGGTAACGTACGAAAAGCTCGGTGTTCGCAGGCTGGCTATTTGCCGATGTCGGCAGTTCCAACTGCAACGTTGCGCCCCCGGGGATGCAGATTTTCTCGCAGACCAACCAACTTGCGTCAGCGGAAAGCTTGACGGACGAATCACCAATCTTCGCCGGTGGAGTCATTTCCTGCATCAGCAGGACTTCATCTACGTATCCGTAGGTTTGAATATCGCCCGGATCGATCGTCTTTAGTGGAATCGGCCACTGGATCTCACCGATTTTCCAGCCCGGTGGCAGCTTCCATTTCAATTCGGTGGGAAGACCCGCGTCTCCGGAAAATTTCCAGTAGGTATGCCAGCCAGGAGCCATTCGCAGCAGCAACCCAACGGCAAATGGCTTTCCTGGGACAACAGCGCTTGTGTCGGCCAGGAGCTCCGCCTTGACGAGTTGCTTTCCTTGATACGTCTGGCCGAGGCCGTGCGGCGCGAAGGCAAGAACCAGCCAGCAGACCATCGAGCAGAGCACGAGTCTTGATACCAGTCTCATGTTATTAGTTAACATTCGCGCGCGTCTGCGGCAATGTCTGGGGAGCACAGGCTGCCAGCCTGTGCTCCCCAGAAGCACGTCACGTAACCTAGGGCACGACAAAAATTTTGTCGGTCCACGGATCCTTTACTTTCGTCCCGGAGGCGTAACCGCTCACATCGACATATCTTCCGCTGGTATCAAACGGACTAAACACGTAGCCAGGCTTGTCAGGCACTGCTTTCGCAGTTGGAAAGTCCGTCTGAGGATAGGAAGCATGCGTTGACGATGATGGTTTTGCATTTGCCTGTGTCGTTTCGCTGCGAGTCACCTGCGGAGTTGTTCGAGACGAGCTTTGACTGCTTTCGGCCTGAAGCTTCGAGCGGCGCTGCGGCGCGGCGGTCACCTGTTGTGATGAAACAGGTCGCCCAGGCTCAGTCACATCGGATGACGTTGCCTCTGTCGTTCCAACCATTTTTGGTTCGCCGTGGCGCCCCAAAGCGTAATGCACCGGTGCGGTAGCGACACGATACGACCCCACGGCAACGTCGCGCGTCACATGGTAAGAAGTCGCTGCGACGTTTTTAGTCGTTCTACATCCAACAAGCAAAACTGCTGCAAACAGCAAAGATCCATCCAATATGTTCATTTTGTTGCTAACAGATGCGCCGTCGTTGCGATCTGTTCAATCATTTAATCGCGACAACATCGGCGAGCAGACCTGAGATCTCCTCCTCGGTCGTTGACCACGAACACATCAAACGGTAAACGTCGGGCTCGATAAACTTGTAAAAACGCCAACCGCGCGCATGGAGACTGCTGGCGAGTCGCTCGTCCATCGAGACAAACACCGCGTTTGCCTCGACTGGAAATACGCTCTCCATCCCTGCCTCCTTTCGCAGATGGCTCGCAAGGCTGCGTGCCGCACAGTTGGCATGCTGCGCGTTGCATAGCCAGGCGTCCCCAGTCAAAAGTCCGAGCCAGGGCGCAGCGAGAAAACGCATCTTCGATCCGAGCTGCCCGGCTTGCTTCGCTCGATACTCAAATTCGCGCGAGATCTTCTTATCGAAAAAGATCAGCAACTCGCCGACAGCCGCTCCATTTTTTGTTCCCCCAAAACACAGAACGTCAATCCCAGCCTCCCATGTGATCGCTTTGGGCGCGCAGTTAAGTGATACGATTGCATTGGCGAAACGCGCGCCATCCATGTGGAGAAACAGTTGGTGCGTGCGTGCCAGGTGAGCGATTGCCGCAATTTCGTCGCGCGCATAAACTGTTCCGAACTCCGTCGCTTGTGCAATGCTGATCGCGCCCGGTTTATGCGAATGCAAGTCGTTGTGGCGGGCCAGCAGGGCTTCCACCTGGCCGATGTCGATCTTGCCAGCGGCGCCGCCAACCAGAAGCAATTTGGATCCTCCAGTGAAAAATTCAGGCGCGCCGCATTCGTCCGTCTGCATGTGAGAATACTGGTGACAGATCACGCTCTGAAACGACTTACACAGCTGCGCGAGCGACAGCGCATTTGCTGCCGTGCCGGTGAAAACAAAATAGACATCGCAATCGGTCTCGAAGATTTCACGAACCCGACCGCACACGCGCGCAGTCCAACGGTCCTCGCCATATGATGGCGCGTAATGCACGTTTGCTTCCTGCAGTGCGGCCCAAGCCTCCGGGCAAATGGGTGCGACGTTATCGCTCGCAAATTCATGGCGCTCGACGATCATCTCGTCCTTTTGCTACCCAAGTTTTGCGCAGGATCAAATCAGCCCAAAAGAGATTGCCTAACAGCTCAGAGCCCTGGGCCTCCGAACTCTGCCAGGCAAATCTCGTTCGATTTGCTCTTCGAAATTGCGTGCAGCAGTCTCATTCTTATTTCGGAGACAGGTGGCCAAGTGATCGTGTCGCCAAGGAAAATATTTACGTTTCAGAGAGACGCCTGGTTCCCTTTTTGCCTAACGCACGGGGGCGGACTAGCTTCGCAAATGAAGGCGCTCCAAGGCGAAATTGAGCAGCGCGGCAGGCGCATCTTCGAGCTCGTCGATAAGCATCCAGAGCCGCTTTTCAGCAAAGCAGGATTTTATCAGCGGTTGATGGCGCTATCCATGCGCGACGAGCGGTTCAAGGTGCAACTGTTTCGGTTTGTCGATGTTCTGCCCTCGCTGCGCCGCTCCGGCGAAATTGTTGGGCATCTCAACGAGTATTTCTCCGATGACGGCTTCGGGCCGCTTGTTGACGCCGGTGTTCGTCTGGCACGCATCGTTCCCTGGGTGAGCGGCCCAATCTTACGCTGGAACGTTTCGGGAATGGCGCGGCAGTTTATTGCGGGAAAAAATCCAGACGACGTAATCGCAACATTGCGCAAGCGCCGTGCGCAAAAAATTGGCTTTACTGTCGACCTTTTGGGAGAAGCAGTCGTCAGCGAAGCGGACGCGGATGAATATGCAGCGCGTTATTCGGATTTGCTGGAGAAACTCGCGCGGGAAACAAAAATTTGGACAGACCCGCTGGGCAAAAATTCGGAGCTCTTTCCAGTTGTAAATCTGTCGGTCAAAATTTCTGCGCTCTATTCGCAAATGAATCCAGCCGATCCGGCGGATGCAATTGCCCATCTCGCGCCCAAGCTGCGGCCGCTTCTGCGCCGTGCACGAGAGGTCGGCGCTTTTATCAATTTCGACATGGAAAGCTATGTGCACAAAAATACCACTCTCGAGCTGTTCAAAACCATTTTCACCGAGGGAGAGTTCCAAGATTGGCCGCATGCCGGGATCGTCATCCAGGCGTATTTGCGAGATTCGGAGGCGGATTTGCGCGACTTGATCGACTGGGGCCGCAAACGAGGCACGCGCTTCGCCGTACGCTTGGTCAAAGGTGCATACTGGGATTATGAAACCACGAAATCGCTCCAGAACGGCTGGGATTGTCCCGTTTATTTTCAGAAGCCGGAGAGCGATGCGAATTTCGAGATGCTCACGAGGGTGCTTCTGGAAAATGAATCGATCGTGACCGCTGCTTTCGGATCGCACAACGTTCGCAGCATCGCGCACGCGCAGGCGTTTGCGGACGAGCTTGGGATCGATGCCAGCCGCTTCGAGTTTCAACTGCTCTACGGCATGGCGGGACCAATCAAGCGGGCACTCGTGGAAATGGGTTACCGTGTTCGCGAATATTGCCCGGTCGGCGAACTGCTTCCGGGCATGGCATATTTGGTTCGGCGTTTGCTCGAGAACACATCGAATGAAGGATTTCTGCGCGCAAAATTCGCCGAGAACGTCTCCGCGAACGAATTGCTTCGCGATCCGAGGGAATTGATAAAACCAGACGAAGCGAATCCGGCGCCGTTAGCAAGCGCAGTTACTATGCAAGATCAGGATCGCAAAAATTACGCTTCCCTTGACAGCGCGCCGAGCGATGTTTACCGAAATTCGCCGCTTGTGAATTTCGTTTACAAAGATAGCCAGGACAAGATGCGAAGCGCATTGCGCGAAGTGCGCAAACGCTTCGGCGAAAAGTATCCGCTTGTCATCGGGGGCGAAAAGGTCTGGACCGATGAGTTGACGCCTTCGGTTAATCCCAGCGTTCCAGACGAGATTGTCGGTTACGGAAGCGAAGCAGGGATTGCCGAAGCGGAGCGCGCCGTCAAAGCTGCGCGCGAGGCATTTGACAAATGGAGTCGGACGCCGGTCGAAGAGCGGGCGCGCTTGCTGGAGCGCGCGGCGGACATCATGGAACGCCGGCGGTACGAACTCTCCGCAGTCGAAGTCTTCGAGGTTGGCAAGCCGTGGAATGAAGCCGATGCCGATATTCGCGAGGCGATAGATTTTTGCCGGTTCTACGCACAGCAAATGCGACGTCTTGGACGCCCAAAGCTCACACAACGTGTTCCCGGGGAGGATAGCTATCATCACTATTGGCCACGCGGTGTCGCGTTCGTGATTGCTCCATGGAATTTTCCAATGGCGATTCTCTGCGGAATGGCGTCGGCCGGCGTCGTAACGGGTAACGCCGTGATCATGAAACCATCCGAGCAATCGATCGTCTGCGGTGCCATGCTGATGCAGGTGTTCGAGGAAGCGGGTGTTCCGCCAGGCGTTTTGAATTTTCTGTCCGGGCACGGCTCTGTGATCGGAGCCCACCTGGTCGATCATAAAGATGTCGATTTGATCGCGTTCACCGGATCGCGTGAAGTGGGATTAAAAATTTGGGAGTCAGCTGGTATTACTCGACCCGGCCAACGCGAGCTAAAGCGAGTCATTTGCGAGATGGGCGGCAAAAATGCGATTATCGTGGACTCCGACGCCGATGTTGGTGAAGCAATCGGCTGTTCCATCTATTCCGCGTTCGGTTTTCAAGGACAAAAGTGCTCTGCGCTGTCCCGTTTGATTCTTCTTGAGGAAAATTATGATCGCGTGATGGAACGTCTGATTCCGGCGGCGGCAAGTCTGCGTGTTGGTAATCCTGAAGAATCCGGGATTATGGTGGGGCCGGTGATCGATGAGGCCGCTTACCGGCGCATTCTGGATTACATCGAGATAGGCAAAAGTGAGGCGACGCTCGCTTATCAAGCGAAAGATTTGCCGCCGAAAGGTTATTTCATCCCCCCCACGATCTTTACAGACGTAAAACCAAACATGCGCATCGCGCGGGAAGAAATTTTTGGCCCGGTGTTGAGCGTGCTAAAAGTGCGCGATCTCGACGAAGCGCTCGAAGTAGCGAACGGCACGGATTACGCGTTAACCGGCGGGTTTATATCGCGCAGCCCGGACAACATCGAGCGCGTAAAAGCGCACCTGGAGGCGGGAAATGTCTATATCAATCGTTCGTGCACTGGCGCGATTGTTGGACGCCATCCCTTTGGTGGATTCAAAATGAGCGGCAGCGGCACGAAGGCCGGTGGCGAAGATTATCTCCTGAATTTTCTCATCCCTCGCGTGGTGACCGAAAACACCACGCGCCACGGCTTCGCGCCAGAGCAAACGCCAGAATATCGCGACGAATTTCTCTGGCCAAAGCCGCAATAGTCTTGCCGTATTAGTCGCGGAGATCTAAATGCGGCGCGGTTCGATGCTCGACCAGATGACTACGGACGTCCCTTGCTTAGCAACTTCACCACCGTGACAACCATGTAGATCACTGGCCACGCGGAGGTCAGAATAATCGCGGCAAATGCCGCCATCTCCTTGGCCCGTTCGCGCGCGGCTTCGATACGATATTCGCGTCCTAAGTTGTAAAAATTCCTGAACTCCGACCTATCATCTCCATCATAAGGAGAGAAATACCCACCGCGCCATTGGCCGAAACCGGAATGGAAAAAGTAGTCCGTCTGCGGAAATCGCCTCTTGCCCGTAGAAGGACTCCTCGGTTTCATAGCTCTGGCCTACAATTCGGGGTGGGAACTAGGAATTATGATAACACGTTAAGGAAAGGAATCAGCCTGAAAAAATTACCTTTAGAGCCTGGGAGGCCAGCGCAACACTCCCGCGAAGGCAGCTCGGACGACCCAGCTCTGCCGCAGTAGCCATCAGGATGAAACCTGTCACCACTTACATCATTGCTTCTGTTCAGCGCAGCGGTACGCATTTGCTTTGCAGCATTCTCCGAAGCACCGGGGCCGCCGGCTCGCCTGGTGAGTTTTTTTTATGCAAGCCTGGGGAAACGTGGGAAGAACGCTGGGGCACTTCATCGCAGGCCGCATATGTGGAAGGCGTGCTGGAGCAAAACACGACCACCACCGGCGTCTTCGGCACTGTCGTGATGTGGAGTTATCTCGACCGAATGCTCCAGATGTTGCAACAAATTCCGACATACAGGGATCTCACTGGAGCGCGCCTTTTGGCCGCTGTTTTCAACCAACCGAAGTACATTTGGATGCGCCGCCGAAGCCGAGTTGAGCAAGCTGTCTCGTGGGCAATAGCATGCCAGACAGGTGTCTGGGCTCAAAAAACGGGCGCACAAACAAAACCGCGCGCAATCCCCGAGTTCGATTTCAAGGTGATCGATGAATGGTGCAATCGCATCGCCGAGCATGAAACGGGCTGGGGTAACTATTTTTCTGAAAATCAGATCGAGCCTCTTGTTCTTTTTTATGAAGATGTGGTCGAGTCCAGGCGTGCCGCCGCTAAACGCGTCCTGGAATTTCTAGGATTACCATTTTTCCCAGCAATTGAGATCGCGCCGCCGGTGTTTCAAAAGCAAGCCAACAAAATTTCAGATGAGTGGGCAGCATCTTACCTGAAGGAAAAAAATAAGAGAAATAGCAGGCTTGCCCGCATCCTTCGTCGCATCCGCATCTGAGTTTTGCCAAACGAGGAATTTCCGAATCTCGAAGCAATCACTGCTAATAATTGACAATTCGATGCGCTCGCATTTTCACAAATTCGCCAACCGCGCCGCAGCTCTGCTGATGAAAGTCCTGTTTGGCTGCGTCGCGCGTGTTCACGTGCTGAGACGCGAAAATGCAAATCGCCCCGGTGGATTTTTGCTCGCAGCGAATCACATCAGTCATTTCGATCCATTCATCATTTCATCAGTAGTCGGACGAAAAATCGACTGGATGACGATGGCGGAATTCTTTCGGTCTCCCGTTGTGGGATTTTTTTTGCGTGCGGTCGATGCATTCCCTGCAGGTCGCGACCGCGCTGATCGAAAAACCATTCGGACGGCAATCGAGCGACTGAAAGGCAGGCGCGTCGTCGGTATTTTTCCCGAGGGCGGGATTCGCGATGGCGTACACTCGCTGCTCGAAGGCGCGCCGTTGCGGCCGGGTGCTGCGACGCTTGCGCACATCGCTCGGGTTCCGATTTTACCCTGCGTCATTCTCGGCAGCGATCGGCTTTATTCGATGAAATCCCGAAAGCTTTCGGGACTGCGTCGCACGCCAATCTGGATCGCATTTGGGAATCCAATCTCACATTTCCCAGAGCTGCAAAAATCAGAGGCGCGCGAGCAGATCGAACACGAGCTGGCGGCGGCATTCAAGAATCTTTACGCCGAACTGCAACAAAAATTTCGCCTAACCACGGACGACTTGCCGCACCCGCCGCGAGAGCGTTTTGGAGAGCGCGGCCGCGTTCGCGCTTTAAAAAGCGGTCCGGTAGCTGCCGCATCGCCGCACAGCAAAATTGCACGTTTCGCCGCGAGCGGAATCGATGGACTTCTATGCGCGTCGATGAATCTCCTCCAGTCGCGCCACCGGCTGAACGGGCGCAGCCGTCAGGATATGGAGCATTACATGGCTGGATGCGAACGGCTCACCGCGCAGGAATATTACCTCGCTCCGGACGACATCGATCTTGCCAAACAGTTCGAGGACGGTCGCGCGACCGTCACATGGCGCAGTCCAATCGAGACACAATTCCCCGCTAACAACATCGCGCGAGCGGAGTTTTTTCCGTGCGGAAAAGGCACCAGCGCACCGACGGTATTTCTCTTGCACGCGCTTATGTCCGCAAGCCACATCGGGTATCGTCGTTGCGCTGCGCGCTTTAATGCGCTCGGTTGGAATGCGTGCTTCGTGCACCTCCCGTACCATTACTCACGGGTACCGCGCGGCTATTGGAACGGTGAGCTCGCAATCACTGCCGATCTCATTCGCAACGCGGAGGGGTTGCGTCAGGGGGTAATCGAGACGCGGCAATTAATGGCGAAATTGCGCGAGCGCGGGTGCGAAGAGTTCGGTGTGCTTGGAGCAAGTTACGGCGGATGGATCGGTGCCCTTTTGGCGATGGTTGAGCCGGATTTTCGTTTCGTGGCGCTGATGGCACCGATCGTGAATGTTGAGCACGCAATCTGGGGGAGCCCGGCGTCACGATTCATGCGACGCGAGTTGCATCGCGCGAATGTCGAGGCGTCTCTCGTCGCTCGCCATTTTCATCTGAGCTCACCGCTGCATAATCACCCGCTTTGTGATTCTGCTCGCGTTCTATTCGTAACCGGCGAGTTCGATTTGATCGCGCCAGCCGAGCAAATCGAGGCGATCCACCAAAAATGGCGCGGCTCGGAACTGCTGCGCGTGCGCCAGGGCCATTTCGGGTATCGCATGATGCGCGAAACGATCGCGCAGCTGAAAGAGCGCGGTGATTTGTAATCAGCCGTCTTCTTCGATCCTGATCTCATTAACACACGGCTTTAGCCGGGTTGCCGTGTCGATGTGCACCAGCACTAAGCCGTTTAAACGGCTTTTAAGAAATACGTCAGCGTTAACACCGCGCTAAAACACCGTGTTAATGACGGTTATTGGATTCCAAGAAATTCCAAACTTGGTCCAAGATCGGCAAACGCAGCTTCTGCAAGAACGTCATGTCCCTCCGCCGACGCGTGCCAGCCGTCGATCGGATGGAGTAATTCCACGCGGCCAAGGTCCGCTGTCGCGAGCGCGTGCGAATACCGCAACTGGATATTTTCCGCGTCTTCAACGTCGCGATTCAATTCTTTCAGCAGTGTGCGCAGTCCTTCGTTCATCATTGCGGCGAGGCGGATCGAATTGCACCGGTAAGCTGGATGAAACGAGACCAAGTATTTGTAAGTGGTTTCCAAGCGCGGATACAGCCGTCTGTCCGATTCTCGAAGACGTTCGGCTATCTCACGGCCTTTAAAATACGATTCGAAATTTACCAGGCCGAACACGAGAACGGCCACGCGATGCTTTTCAGTTCGCGCGCGTCCAAGCAAACGGCGCAGCTCACGCGCGTAATTTTGGCGGAACTCCTGGCATTGATCGTTCAAGCGGCGCTCCGGCGCATTCAACTCATCAGGCGGACATCGCCATGCCCAATCGACATTGTTGTGCCCAATTGAAATCAAAATCAGATCGGGAAAACGGGGCGCTCGCAGCAGTTGACTGACTTGTCCGGAGAGATTGCGCGTTCCAAGGATGTGGCGAAAAAAATTTAAGCGGCCGTCCTCACGTTCAACCAACGCGCCGATGCCGGCATATTGGATCGCAACGAAAGGCGTGATCTCTTCCAGCCGTTTGGAAATGCTGCGAATACCCAGGTGCGGAGAACCAGTGTTGACAAACCAGTTCCTCCCGCGGCGGGTGTGCGCGCGCCAGAACGTGCTCCAGGGTGACGAGATGTAGATATCCATGCAGACGCTGTCGCCGAGCATGGCAACGTGTGGCAACCGCGCGACCACCTCATGTTGCGTGATCTTGCGGTCTCGATACGACAAGTAAGCTGGGTGAAATCGCGATGCGGGATCAGCGATTCGCTCTAGAAAATTTGAGCTAATCACCGAAGCAGATTTCATAATCAGCTTTTCCCTTGCGATTGTAGATCTTCAATCGAGCCAGTCCATAGCATCGACCAAACGCCGGAACTGAGGGTCGTTTGCATCGAGCGCGGGCAACCATTCGCCGATTCGTTCGCGCTTCCACCACGCCTGGTCACCAATCGGCGCAAACTGATAACGGTAAAGCCGTGCGCGGACATAATGAGGCGGTGCATTCGGAAAGGGATTATTCGCCAGGAGCGAGAGTGTGCCGCGATCGTTGTGCAGAAGTTTCCAGACAAAATGCAGCGTCCACGGATAATCGGCTGGTGAAGCCATCGCGGCGAACCAGATTTGCCAGTCAATCCGCGGTTGGTATGGGGCAACGAAAGGCGGTCTGCGATTCGGATCACCGGGTTTGGCTTTGAATTCATATTCCCTCCATTGTGTATCGCCGGTAATTAGCGCGTCGTCCGTTCCCTCAAAAATAATTTCGTCGCGTTCGCGTCCGACGGAGCCAAACGCGCCGTAAGTATTCACGAGATCAAGCGGATCGTAGGAGTAGTTCATGAGTTGACGGCCGGAAAAGAGATTCAGAACGGGCGCGACGCTCAGATAAACAACCACAATTGATAACGCCACCGCGATCGTGTTGTTGATTCGCGACGGCTCCGATTCTTCAGCCGCTCGTTCGGCGCGCTGAACTAATGCTCTCGGTAAGAAATGGCGCAGAAAGGTATCGTCAAAGCACGCTAGGAATGGAATGATTGTGAGGTAATTGAGGAACGAAAGATTGCCGCTGACGATGAGAAATATTTGGAAAGTGACAAGTAAGACGCCGGCAATGTGCCTCGCCTGTCGCGGTCCAAACGAAAACCACGGCACGACCAGTTCGATGAAGTGGTTCCATGCGGTCTCAAGTTTGTGGAACCACAGCGGCGCAAAGTGAAGATAACGACTGATCGGGCTAGGTATCGGCTGGGTTTCGTAGTGATAGGAAAGGCAAGTGAGATCGCGCCAGCACGGGTCGCCGCGGAGTTTGATCAGACCGGCGCCAATCATGATTCGGAATCCGAGCCAGCGAAAAAGCCAGATTACCAGGATCGGCGGCCTGGACTTTGGGAATGGCCGCCCATCGAATAATGGGCAGAGAAAGATAGATAAGAAGCCAGTCTCAAGCAGCTGAATCTCCCAACCGTAACCGTACCAAATCTGCCCGACGTGAACGATCGACATGTACATCGCCCAAAGAATGCTGAGGATGATCGCGTTTGCGTATCCAACCACGACAACAACAGAAAGCGCGAACCCGACCCAGGCGAAGATCGACATCGCGTGATCGGAAATGCCGATCCAAAAGAAGGTCGGCACGCGCAGCATGCCGGCAGTGCGCGAGCCGAGTTGCATTTGAACGCTCGCAAGAAAATGATTCGCGGGAGTTAATCCGTGCTCCCCAATCAATGGGACGAGTTGCTGCGCGGCAACCAAAAACGCCACTGCATAAACAAAACCCAACAGCCGCAGAATGACGAAGCGCGTCAGCCAATACGAATTTCCGAGTGCGAAGAGTTTTTGAAAGATGTTTTCCTGATTCATCGCCGGTAGAAAACGTCCAACGCCGAACCCGCCTTCGCAATTGCTACGGCGCGGCAGGCGTCCAACGTCCAACGCTCAATGCTGAATCACTCGGGCAAATCGGAAAATCGGCAATTTGAAATCCAACTTCCTGCCAGGGCCGAACTGCCGACTGACCCCGAAAGCCTTCGGGGCCGCTCTACCGCTGCAAATAGTGAATGGCGAGACGGGGATTCTTTTTGGCTTTCAGCGGTCGATCGATGCTCCGTGCCTCATCGAGTGTTACAATCTGTTTACTCGCAACGGCCTCGAGTCTTTCGCCGAGTCGTTTCGTTGTGCAGGTATGTCCACGTCGGTGTTGCGCCAATCGGGCATTCAAAGCGACCGCAGATCCGATGTAGTGTCTGCTCGAGGACCCGCAGAATGTAGACCCAAGCCATAATAGATATGCCAGGGGGGAGATTCGAACTCCCGACCAAGGGCTTATGAGTCCCCTGCTCTACCACTGAGCTACCCTGGCATTTTGGCGGCGACAAACGTCAATCGCATGAGATGGAGTGTCAACGCGACAAGCCCCAAGAACGGTTGTTCCTCTTCCTCTCCGCCTGTCGCCAGATGGACCAGAGGAAAAGATTAAGAGGAAGCGGAAGAGAAGAGCTCCTACTCTTTGCTCTTCGCGATATACGGTTCCAAATCCTTCTCGCCTCCCCGCAGCGCGGCCATAAAGCATACCCCGCTGTGTTCAGTCACTGCGCCGGCCCAGCCTTCCTGATGAACATAGCGCCATCCGGGAAAATGCAGCACCGCGCCGGTTTTCACATTCCGTTCTGCCGGAAAAAGAAATAGCTGCATCCGTTTTTCGGCAAGCCAGATCTGGGCGATACGACGTGACTCCTCATCATCGAAAACACGGCAACCAATTGTGCGAAAATCGGCGAATTCGTCTGGAACGTCGTAATGTTCGAGGCCGTGTTTCATAAAAAACAAATCACTCAAAGTACCCGCTTCGGCGCTCACCGGATCGAGCATCACCGGTCGCGTGGAAGCAGCCACAGCAAGTAGTTTCCGAGCAGTCGCTGATCCGGGGAAATCATTCAAGCGCCCAAGCAGCTGGAACACAGAGACGCCGGCGATAACTACGACCGCGATACTGATCGCAAGCACGGCCGGATTCCGTACCATTTTTTTCCACGTCCATTTCGACCCGACGACAAGGTCTTGTTCCGAGAACCATTCCGCCGACTCCGCGGGAATGGGAACGAGACGGACCAGCGCCGCCACCGCTCGATCGAAGTTCTGTTGATTCACAAATTCATCCGAGCTGTCCGCACGAGATACCGCTGACCGCATGGAACGGTCGGCCAATTGGTCGTGGTTAAACGGCGCGCAATTCAAAAGGGCGCGTCGTCGGCGCAATAGCCGCAGCGTCTTCATACCTCGGGTTGTTCGGGATGCTTGGCGTCCAGCCATGCCTGAAGCTGTCGCCGCCCCTTCACCAGGCATCGCGAAAGGGTGCTCAGCTTGAGTTCGGCGATCTCGAGAATTTCGGTGTAATCGAATTCGTCGAGATAAAAAAGTGCCAGAGCGGTCCTCTGAGGATCGGGCGCGGCGGAAATCCAAATTGCGAGTTGTGCGGGATCAAGCTGCTCGATCTGTGATGCGGCGCCCGGATCTATTTCATGTTCGTCAATTTCGAACGACTCCGGCTGTAAGTCCGTCTTGGTTGCTTCCAAACAACGCCAGCGCGCGTCACGGAAGAGCCAAAACGGTTCCTTTGGTAGTTCTCCTTGGGCAGCGCGGAGGGCCGCTTCGCGCAACGTGGTGTGAAAAACTTCCTGTGCCTTGCGCGAGTCGCCCAGCATCAAGAAACAAAAGCGATAAAGTTGCGGCAGGTTTTGCTTTCGATCCGGCACTCTCGTTTTCCCCGAAAAAACTCAGCGAACTCTACGCGCATCGCCCATACCGACAAGGGCAGATAGGTGCTTCCAACGCAACTTGTTGAAAAGTGGTGCTCCTTCCAGCAATCAGCGCAGTTTCTTTAAACGGCGCGCTACTTCTTCGGCGTTTTCTCGGCTATTAAACGCCGAAATACGAAAGTAACCTTCACCCTGTGCCCCAAATCCGGCGCCCGGCGTGATGACGACATTCAACTCGCGCAGCATCCGGTCGAACATCCGCCAGCTCGTGAGGCCGTCTGATGTTTTCACCCAGATGTACGGCGCATTTACACCGCCGAAAGCCTCCAGCCCAGCATCGGTTGCGGCGTCGCGAAGAAGTCTTGCATTTTCCATATAATGATCGACAAGAGCGCGCACTTGCTTGCCACCTTGTTCCGAATACAAAGCCTCGGCGCCACGTTGAACGGGATAACTCACGCTGTTCGATTTTGTGCTCCAACGCCGTTGCCAAAGGGAATGGAGCGGCAACCGGCGGCCGTTCTCCGTCCGCGCGAGGACAGATTTGGGCATGACGGTAAACCCGCAGCGCACGCCCGTGAAACCGCCATTCTTCGAAAAGCTGCGCAATTCAACGGCACACTCGCGCGCGCCAGGCACTTCGAAAATTGAGCGCGGAATGTCCTGTTCCGAAATGTACGCCTCGTAAGCCGCATCAAACAGCAGAAGCGCCTCATGCTCGCGCGCGTAATCGACCCAACGCGAGAGCTGCGCGCGCGACGCCACCGCGCCGGTTGGATTATTGGGAAAACAAAGATAAACCAGATCGACATGTTCCTTCGGCGGCTCGGGCGCAAAATTGTTTTCCGCTGTGCAGGGCAAATAGAGAATGCCTTCGTAGCTGCCGTCTTTTCTGGCATGGCCCGTGTGGCCAGCCATCACATTTGTGTCGACGTAAACCGGATAGACTGGATCGGGGACGGCGACCTTGTTTTGATCGCCGAGAATGTCGAGAATGTAACCGCAATCGCATTTTGATCCGTCCGAGATAAAAATTTCATCATCGGCAATTTCGATGTTGCGGTCGCGATAATCGTTCTGGGCGATGGCCGATCTTAAAAATTCGTAGCCCTGTTCCGGACCGTAGCCGCGAAATGTCTCGTGATGGCCGAGCTCTTCGATGGCGCGCTTCATTGCTTCGATCGCAGCGCGCGGGAGGGGCTCGGTCACGTCACCGATTCCGCATCGAATCAAACGTTTGGTCGCTTCGGGATTCGCCTCGCAAAACTCACGGACGCGGCGCGCAACTTCTGGAAACAGATATCCAGCTTGGAGCTTAAGATAATTTTCGTTTAGATACGCCATTTCTTCTGCGATCACCAAACCGTACAAGGTTAGCGGCGGTGCCCGCCGCTACGGCAAGAATTCGTCGGCGCGAATCAGTAATTCTCCGCCGCCGCGTCCCAATTCACCACGTTCCACCACGCCTTAAGGTAATCAGCCCGGCGGTTTTGGTACTTGAGATAGTAAGCGTGCTCCCACACATCGACGCCGAGGATCGGAGTGTTTCCATCCATCAAGGGACTGTCTTGATTTGGTGTTGAAATAATTTCGAGCTTTCCATTCTTTTTTATCAGCCATGCCCAGCCGCTGCCAAACCGGCCCACGCCGGCGGCCGCTAATTTCTCCTTAAAATCATCAAAGCTGCCAAACGTTGATTTGATATCATCGGCGAGTTTGCCTTTCGGTTCGCCGCCTGCGTTCGGCCCCATGATTTTCCAGAAGAACGAGTGATTGGCGTGCCCGCCGCCGTTGTTGCGCACCACTGTGCGAATATTTTCCGGAACGGCATTCAGATCGCTGATCAAGTCTTCCACGGATTTCTTCTCGAGATCGGTGCCTTTGATCGCCTTGTTAACGTTGTCGATATAAGCCTGGTGATGCTTGGTGTGATGGATTTCCATCGTGCGCGCATCAATGTGCGGCTCCAAAGCATCATACGGATAAGGTAATTTTGGTAGTTCGTAAGCCATAATATGTACAGTTAGATCGAATTATGCCGCGCGATAGGTTTTATTTTTCGCGCCGGAATAGATCGCCGCGCCCGATGGTCGCGTCCTACCGATCGCAACGATAAAAGCCTGCGCGCGTGCCCAGATCGCTGCGGTAGTTCACGTACGTTGCGAGAGCCAGCAGCGGAAAATTCTGGCGATACATGTCGTACTTCAAATAAAACACGCTTGGAAAACCGGTGCCTGTGATTTGCTCTTCATCCCACGAGCCGTCGGGCTTTTGTGAGCGAAGCAGGTAACGCAAGCCTCGTTGAATGCTCGGGCGATCAAGATCGCCGCATGCACACATTCCCATGATTGCCCATGCTGTTTGCGATGCGGTGCTCTCGCCAATGCCTTTGCTCAATGGATTTTCGTACGTCCCACATGTCTCACCCCACCCGCCGTCGTTATTTTGACAACTCTCAAGCCAATCGCGGCCGCGCAGTATCCAGTCCTGCGTCATATCTTCGCCAATTGCGCGCAAACCACGCAGCACCTGCCAGGTACCGTAAATGTAATTTACTCCCCAGCGGCCATACCACGAGCCGTCCTCATCTTGAGTATCAATTAAATACTGAATGGCATCGCGGACGCACTTGGCTCTCCGATCGAACCCAATATAACCAAGCAACTCAAGCGTGCGCGCAGTCAGATCGCTGCAGGTGGGATCCAGAATCGCGTTGTGATCCGCAAACGGCATGTCTTCCAGCCAGGGAGTTGTGACATTTTTGTCGAACGCTCCCCAGCCGCCATCCCGACACTGGAAACTAAGCTGCCAGCCAAGCGCGCGGCGAAAGAGCTCCTCGAGTGACTGGCGGTCTTTCGGTTGAACCAGCCGCAATGCCAACAACACCATCCCCGTGTCGTCTGTGTCTGGATAATAAATATTGTTGTATTCAAACGCCCAACCGCTGGCTTGGGGATATGGATTGTTTACCGCCCAATCACCACGGATGCGAACTTCCTTCCCGATCAACCAATCCGCGGCGTTCTGCAGTGCGGGATGCTCCGGCGAAACGCCGGATTCCGCCAGCGAGATGATGCTGATGGCTGTGTCCCAAACAGGAGACAGACACGGTTGAATACGAAAATCTTCTGGATCGTCGATAAACAGCCCCGCAAAATCTTTTTCCGCTTTGGCGTAAACCGGATTTGTTTTGGTGTAACCGAGGACACGTAAAGCAATCATGCAATTGAGCATCGCCGGGTACACAGCGGCAAGGCCATCACTTCCTTCGCCAATCCGTTCGATCATCCAGTGCTCCGCTGCTTCGAGCGCACGCCGCCGCAGCGGCGCAATTCGAAGAGGCCGCAGGAACTTGAAAACGTCATCTATTCGCAGAAAGAAATTGCGCCACGTCCAGAACTTCTCGCTCCGGGGCAAGCGCAAATCGCTTTGCTCGGTACCGATGGGATAGAGCTCGTGCAATTGCTTTTCTCCCGGCAAAAGGCGAGTCGGTTTAAAATGGTTGATGATCGCCAGCGGCATGAGCATGGCGCGGCTCCAGGACGACATTTTGTAAATGTGAAATGGCGCCCAACTCGGTAAGAGAACCATCTCTACTGGAATCGCTGGCAAATATTTCCACGGGAACTGGCCCAGCAGCGCAAGATAAAGTTTGCTGAATGTGTTCATCTGCGGAATGCCTCCGCGACGCATGATACTGGCACGCGCCTCGCGCATAAACGGCGCGTCCACCGAACAACCTGCGAGTTTCAGCGCAAAATACGCTTTGACTGACGCGTTAATCTCGCTCGGGCCGCCATGATAAATATTCCAGCCACCGTCCGGCAGTTGGCGTTTGAGAATGTGACGAACGCATCGACGCTGCAATTGAGCATCCACTTCGCCGCACCAATGCATGAAAACGACGTAGTCCGAGCAAAGGGTGCTATCGACAATCAGCTCGCCGCACCAATGCCCATCGGGTTTTTGCTGGCGCAGCACGTTCTCCTGTGCGCGCCTGATTGCCCGTGTTAGCTCTTCGTCCGCTACCGAATAGGACTCGGACACGTCCGGCCCTGCGCTGGGCAATACTATCAATTCCCTCGACGAATCCGGCATGTGGGTTTCTACGACGCTTGCGCAGTTGGTTCCGCCCGCTTGCCAGTGATGTGACCGTTTCCTGAACTTACACCGTTAAAAGCGAGCACTTCATTCGGCTTCGCGCCAAAGTTGAACTTAATCGTTTTCCAAGTGTCCCCGCGCTGCGCTTGCAGTCCCAACGTCGCCGTCGGTTCGTAGCCGCAATGCACCATGCAATTTTCGCAGCGGCTGTCGCGCGCCACCCCATTCACGACGCCGTACCTGTCCCATTCCGTTTTTTCCAGCAATTCGGCGTAGCTTGAGTAGTGCCCGTCGGTCATCAAGTAGCACGGTCCCTTCCACCCGCGAATATTGCGAGTTGGAATAGCCCAAGCTGAACACGTCAAATCACGTTTGCCGGCCAGGAACTCAAAGTAGACCGGCGTCCCAAAAAACGCATATCGCCTCATCCATTCCTCGATTTTGCGAAACTTCTGAATCGTCATGGCGCGGGTGAGAAAGAAGTTTTCGGGGCGCAAATTGAGCCGCTGAATCATGTCCTTCTTGGCCGCGTCGTACTCGTAACCGGGAGTGATCGTATGGCCATCGACGCCAAGATCGGAAAGATAATCGAACATCCGTTCGATCTCCTGCATGTCGGCTTCCTTATAGACAGTCGTGTTGGTCGCGACTTGGAAGCCGAGCACCTTCGCCATTTTGATTGCCAGAATGCACTCCTTGAAAACTCCCTCGCGCTCCACGATCAGGTCGTGCGTTCGCTCAAGACCATCGAGGTGCACGTTCCAGTACATCCACCTGGTCGGCGCAATGGTCGGCTTCGCCTGATCTTTCGGGCCTTTGCGAATCTCAGCCGCGTCTTTGTCACTTAGCAATCCCGCGCCAAGCAGCGTGGCGATTTTTTCTTCAACAAATTCCGACTGCGCCGGCAACTGCGAGGCCATCCACTCGCGCATTTTTTTGCGCATGAACATGGCATTCGTGCAGATGTAAACGATGCGTTTTTGCGCGAGCAGCCCTTCGACTAGCGCCTCGATATGCGGATAGATAAGCGGCTCGCCGCCGCAAATTGATACCATTGGCGCATTACACTCTTCTGCCGCCCCCAGGCAGTCCTCCAAGCTCATCATGTCCTTGAGGGACGTTGAGTATTCTCGAATCCGACCGCAACCGGTGCATGTCAGGTTGCAGGTGTGCAACGGCTCGAGCTGAAGAACGGTCGCGAATCTCTTCGTGCCACGCAGCTTATGCCCGATCACGTAGGCCGCGATTTTCACTGTGAGTGGTAACGGAAATCTCATGAGAGCGAGGATAGTAACAAGAGAGCCCAGCGTGTCAACGACCCGAGGTAAACGCTCAGTCTGTTAATTTGAATCGACCGTCGGGCCTTGGTTGGACTTCGATTGCGCGCAAAATAATCCACCATCGCTAAAAGGCAAAAGAAAGATGCGACTGCCGCCGATATGTGTGGTTTAATAAGATGCAAGTGTATCTCTAGAAACGGAGTATAAACAATCACAGACTATGAAAAGATTATTTTTAGCAGCATTTGCTGCCGCCCTCATCGGCTGCGCGGAGCAGTACGCACCGCCAGCTGTGACAACCGGTTACACTTATTCCCGTTACGCTACTACGGCGGAGGTATGGGGCTATCGTAGCCCTAGATATCGCGACTGGACCACGGCCCAATTGCAACAGCGCCGTCTCGAACTCTACGGGATGACTACACTAACCCAGACTCGCAACGGTGTGCCTGCTTATATTTATCACGATCAGGCCCAGCCTGCGCAAGACGAGGCCAAGCAGATCGAAGTTGAGTTGAATTGGCGTTATCAGCATGGCGATAAGGGCGCGGAATTGAAAGAGTTCTGGCCCAGCGTACGCCGGCATATTGCCAGCGGCGCACGCTTCGAATCAGGTTTTTAACTTCGAGTGATCTCGGAGTGATGTAATCCGGCGGTAGGCCGGGCCGCTGGCGTCTTCGGCAAAAAAATTAGCCTGGCTCGCGTTCGGGACTTACGCCCCGTGCCAGCCGCGGCGAATCAGACTGACCGCAATGGCAGCAAGAAGGAGAGCGACAATCTTCGATACGCCGCGCAAACCCTGCCTGCCCATCCAGTGTGCGACCAGATCGGCATTCCAGAACGCGATCGCGACCAGGCCAAGATTGACCAAGAGCGAGAGCAGAGTAAACACCACCCCAACCGTATCTACAAGGATCAGTAGTGCCGTGAGCAGCGCTGGTCCGGCGATTAACGGCATTCCGAGCGGGACAACTCCAAAGTCGTCACTCGCTCCACGGTCAGCCGACCCAACGTTGAGCAATTCGCGACCTGCCAGCCCGAGAAGAATAAGGCCGCCGGCAACTTGAAAGTCTGCAACGGTAATTCCGAGCGCGACGAAAATAATTTTGCCAAGGAACATAAACCCCACAGAGATACAAAGAGCAGTGAAGATTCCCACGAAGCCCTGCCGATGCCGCTCTTCACGTGAAGCACTCCCGGCTAGACCCATAAATACCGCCACAAGCCCAATTGGGTCGATCGCAACAAAAATCGGGATAAAGGCGACAAAAAATTTGTGGATCATTCGTGGCAGGCGTTTTCCCTAAGGACCAGTTTTCGCCACAGATGAACACATATGAAACACAGATTCATCAAAATTCGTTCTGTTACGTCCGAAAATCTGTGTATATCTGTGGCCGATTCCGCCTTGTCTTAGTCGTATGAAATCATCTCTTCTTTGCGTTCTATTCATTGCTGCTACTTCTTCGAGTCTGCTGACTGCTGACTTAAAAACTGTCGATGATTTTCGTAGCGCTGCGGCAAAGGCAAACGCGGTGCTGACGATTCCTGATTGGGAGCAAACGCCGGAGGCAGTCGAGGCTTCCAGGAAGGATGCAATCGCAAAGGCGAATGCTGCGCTGGATCAAATCGGCGCCCAGGATCTCGGCAAAGTTACCTTCAAAAGCACTGTGGTCGCGCTAGATGATGCCACTTATCAGGCAGGACTCGCCGCAAATAAGGCCACGATCATAAAGGAAACAAACACAAACCCTGCAATGCGCACCGCGGGAGAAAATGCGGTAAAAGCCTTCCAGGAATGGGCGGTCGGCATTGATTATCGCGAAGACGTTTACAAGGCGATCAAAGCTTTTGCGGACACGCATCCGAAACTCACGGGCGAAGACGAGAAGCTGCTCAGGGAAACGATGCGCGATTATCGCCGCGCCGGCCTGGAGTTACCACCCGATCAGCGGAAGGAAATTGAACAACTGCGCAAGGAACTGTCCAAACTCGGCACTGATTTCGACACCAACATCGTGAAAGCCACTGCACCGGTCATGTTCACAAAGGCGGATCTGGAAGGCCTGCCCGACAGTTTCTTTGCCTCGCCAGGCATCAAAACCGGCGATGACGTTTACACGGTGATGGCAAACGTCACCTGGCAATTCAATACCGTAGAAGAAAACGCGAAGCGCGAAGCGACGCGCAAGCAGCTTTATCTCATTCGTGAAACGCTCGCCAAAGACACGAATGTCCCTCTTCTCAATCAAATGCTCGCGCTCCGGAACAAAATCGCGCTGCGGCTCGGTTACAAATCTTGGGACGATTACCAGACGGAAGTCAAAATGGCCAAGACGGGTGCGAATGCGGAAAAATACATCAGCGATTTGGTCACGGGCAGTCAGCCCAAATTCGACAGCGAAGTCGCTGAATTACAAAAGTTGAAAGCCGCTGATACGAACGATCCGAACGCTAAAATCGAGGTATGGGACTGGCGTTACTCCAGCAACCAACGCAATAAACAAAAATACGCGGTCGATAAGGAAGCGTTGCGCACATATTTCCCGTTCCAAAAAGTGCTCGATGGAATGTTTAACATTTACCAGAACATCTTCGGTCTGAAGTTTGAGAAAATCGCCGCGCCTTACAAATGGATCTACGATCTGGAGCTTTATTTGGTCACCGATTCCGCCACGGGGGAGCCGCTCGGAATGTTTTATCTCGATATGTTTCCACGCGAAGGGAAATTCAACCACTTCGCGCAGTTCGACATTATCAGCGGCAAACTATTGCCGGGTGGAAAATATCAGCGGCCAACGGTCGCGCTGCTTTGCAATTTTCCGCCCGCGGCCGCCGATGAACCCTCTTTGCTGACACACCAGGACGTCGAAACCTTGTTCCACGAATTCGGTCACGCCCTGCATTCGATTGTTACTCGCGCGAAGTACGGCCGCTTCGCCGGGACCCACGTTCCGGGTGATTTTGTCGAGGCGCCATCCCAGATGTTACAAAACTGGGTTTGGGACAAGAAAGTGCTCGACACGTTTGCAGCCGATTACAGGGACCCCTCGAAAAAGATTCCGGCAGAAATCGTCAAAAAAATGAATGACGCCAAGCTGGCAAACGCCGGCGTTTTGTATCGGCGTCAGTTCGCGTTCGCATCACTCGATCTCGCGCTGCACAATCAGCACCCCGAAGATGCAACTTACGACTGCGTGGCCATATCGAATCCGATCCTGGAAAAAGTGTTTCTACCAATCGATCCAAGCACGACGTTTGTTTCCTACTTTGGACATCTCAATGGCTACGATGCGGGTTACTACGGCTACGCCTGGGCCGATGCGATCGCCGCCGATATGGCGACCGTTTTTGAAAAAGCGAAGGACGGCTACCTCGACAAACAAGCAGGCATGAAATTGCGCCGCGAAGTTTACGAGCCGGGCGATTCGCGTGACGTCAACGTTTCCATCGAGAAGTTTCTCGGACGCAAACAATCGGTCCAACCATTTCTGAAAAAGATCGGCATTGGGCCACAAGAAAATAAGAAAGCGCCGACTGGGCCGACACACGAAGGCAGATAGTTTTTGGTAGAGGCGCTCGCTCGCGACGAGCGCCTATCCGAAATTCACTTCTGTTCGGTTTGGCGTTTGACACAAACGCCGCTACAACGTCTGCATATACGATGAAAAAGGGGTGGCGGTTCGCTATAATCCTTTGCTTCGCTGCGACGCACCTCTTTGCCGCCGATGAATTGGCGTTGCGTTTGCAGCCGGCGTTGGAGGCGATCACGCCCGACGGCTTGCTCGCGCACATTAAGATCCTCGCATCGGATGAATTCGAAGGGCGCGCGCCCGGGACGAAAGGCGAAGAACTTTCGGTCAAATATATCAGTGATCAGTTCAAGAAGATCGGATTGAAACCGGGAAATCCGGATGGGACTTACACGCAGGAAGTCCCTCTGGCTGGCATCAAGAGCGAACCGCGAATGTCGTTAATCACTGGCGACAAGACGATCGATCTGAAATATCCGGATGATTTCGTCGCTTCATCGGCGCGTCTTCAACCGGAGATCAAGGTTGAAAAGTCCGATGTGGTCTTTGTCGGATACGGCGTCGTCGCGCCGGAATACGGCTGGGACGATTACAAAGGTGTCGATGTGCGCGGCAAGACGTTGTTGATGCTGATCGGTGATCCCGCGATTCCCGATCCCAAAGATCCATCAAAACTCGACAACAAAATGTTTAAGGGAAAAGCGATGACGTATTACGGGCGCTGGACTTACAAATATGAGATAGCCGCTCAGAAAGGTGCCGCGGCCGCAATCATCATTCACGAAACCGAACCGGCGGCTTATCCGTGGCAAGTGGTGAGATCGAGCTGGGGCAAAGAAAACTTCGAGCTCGATAACCCGAACAAGAACATGGACGCGGTTTCGGCGCGTTCGTGGATCACGCTCGATATTGCAAAAAAATTAGTCGCCGATTGCGGACAGGATTTCGACGCGCTCAAGAAATCTGCCATCACCAAAGATTTTCGGCCGGTCGCGCTGAACGCCAAAGCAAACATTCAGATCAAGCAGCAGATTCGCGAGTTCAAATCGCACAACGTCATAGGTGGACTGAAGGCAAGCGATCCGAAATTGAAGGACGAATACATTATTTACACAGCGCACTGGGACCATCTCGGGCGTCATCCTGAATTGCAGGGCGATCAAATTTTCAATGGCGCAATCGATAACGCATCGGGCGTGGCGTCGGTCATGCAAATCGCGGCTGCATTTATGAAATTAAATCCGCCGCCGAAACGCTCGGTGTTGTTCATGGCAACGACAGGGGAAGAAGCGGGATTACTCGGCGCGAAATTTTATGCCGAACACCCGCTTTATCCGCTGGAGAAAACGCTTGCCGACATCAACATCGACGGCGTGAATCCGTGGGGCAAAACGCACGATCTTGAAGATCTGACCAATGGCAATTCAGCCTTGGACGACTTGTTAGGCCAGGCCGCGGCGCGACAGGGACGCGTAATGAAACCGAACAGCGAACCGGAAAAAGGCGGCTTCTATCGCGTCGACAGTTTCGAATTCGCCAAAGCCAGCGTACCCGTCCTGCACGCCGCCCGCGGGATTGAGATCATCGGCAAACCGCCGGAGTACGGAAAACAGAAGCGCGATGAATTTGTCGCGAAACACTATCACCAGCCGTCCGACGAAGTTGATCCCACCTGGGACCTTTCGGGCGCCGTGCAGGATGTTCAACTTCTGTTTGAAGTCGGCTACCAAGTCGCTAATGCCGAGAATTTTCCGGAGTGGAAACCCGGCAGCGAGTTTAAGGCAAAGCGCAATGCAATGCTGAAGAAGTGATTGGATTTAGACGGGATTTTTGGGTCTAATTCTCATTAGACCAGTTTGTACGCCGCGAGCAAAGATCCCCGTAAGGTAGCATTAAGGAAACAATGGAAGGAGCAGCAGCACCGGGAGCTGGAGTATCCCAGCGGTATTTGACGGAGTTTCACTACGGCTCCGCAGACGCGGCGCATACGAAAGCATATTTGTGGCCGCAGATCATCACGCTGTGCGCAGAGTTGGGCGCACGCCGCATCATCGACATTGGATGTGGTAACGGCGCATTATGCCGCGAGCTTGCCAGCCTGGGATACGAAGTAATTGGTTGCGAGCCGAGCGCCGACAGCGTTCGGCTGGCACAGAGTTCGGCTCCCGACTTGGTGTTCCACCAGCTCGGAGTAGATGACGATCCGTCGGCGCTAGGCAACGAGTGCTTTGACGTAGCTATTGCTACTGAGGTGATCGAGCACCTCATTCGACCTCGCAATTTGCCTCGCTTCGCGAAGCAGGTGCTTCGGTCGGGCAGCCATCTTATCATCAGCACTCCGTATCATGGCTATCTGAAGAATCTCGTTCTTGCGCTCGGCAACAAATGGGACTCGCATCTCACGCCACTCTGGGACGGCGGCCATATTAAACTGTGGTCACGCAAAACTCTCTCGCAGTTGTTGAACGAAACCGGTTTCCGCGTCGTTCGATTCATCGGAGCGGGTAGAGTACCTTTCCTGTGGAAGAGCATGATCATCGTTGCACAGAAGCCGGAAGGACCTGGCCAATGACGCCTACGACCGCAACGAAACTAAGTTGCAATGCGGCGGATTAGATGGTTGAATCGCGATTCGCAAATCTGGAAATCTGAATGGGCTCTCTCAAGAAAAGACGGAAAGCAAAAATCGCCAAGCACAAGCGCCGCAAGCGCATGAAGGCGCATCGGCATAAGAAGCGTCTGCGATACAAGGCGTAACCTGCAATGGTCGGGCGACCAGAGAACGTCCAACGCTCAACGTCGAATGCCGAACGCCGAGTTGAAGATTTCTTCAGTTGATCGTGGGCTGTTACCATAGAGGCGGGCGTGTCGTCCGCATCGAACAGCGCAGGATCGAGGAAAACTGGCCTGTCAGGCCGTAGCCGTGGCGGAGGTTGGTTTGCGGAAGACAGTGGCGAAAGATAGAATCTCGAAGATGAGAGAGCGCATAAAGTGCGGAATTTTCGCCTGCACGGGAATTATTTACGCGCTCATTTTTCTCACGGTGGCGACTGCGTTTGCCGACCCGATCACGAAAACTTCGCCAGCAAAAATTCCGCGTTCGCAGCAGGGAAAGCAAAGCGTGCGGCAGGATGATTCGCTCAATGTAGAACGAGCTTCAGACCTCGCATTGCGTCCGGGAGGCGAACGCAAAGCCGGCGCGCTCACGCATTTTGTTGAAGGAATGGTTTTCGAAGAAAATGGCGAGACGGATCGCGCGCTGGACGCGTATCGCAAGGTGCTCAACGTCGATCCGGGCCAGTCGCAGCTCGCCGCGCGCGTAGCGGGTTTGCTGATACAGGAGGACGATTTTCCACAGGCTATCGACGTGCTGAAAGACGCTATCAAGGCGAACCCGAATAATGCCGAGCCTTATCAGCAGCTCGCTTTTATTTATGCGAGGTATCTCAAGAAAACAGACCAGGCGATCGATTATGCCAACCGAGCCATCGCCCTGAATCCGGCAGACGTGGAAGGTTACCAGCGTCTGGTCGAAATCGAAGTTGCAGCCGGACAAGAGAAGAAGGCGCTCGACGCTCTGGATCGCGCCACCAAAGTTCGCAGTAACGATCCCAATTTCTGGATGCACCTGGGAAAGCTTTACATGGCCATTCTTTTCAAGTCTGACTCGCAGCCGAAACCGGACGAATTGAAAAGGGTCAATGAAATTTTCAAAAGAGCAGCCGAACACGCCGGAGACGACCCCGCGATCCTCAAGGACGTAGCAGACTATTACGCGGCGTCCCAGCAATTGAAGGAAGCGATCCCGCTTTATCTGCGCGTTCTGGAACTCCAACCGGAGGACGCAAATGCGCGAGAGAAACTGGCGACGGGTTTTATTCTGACGAATCAGCGCGGCAAAGCTGTCGAGATGCTCGAGCAAATCATCAAGGAGCACCCTGACAAATATCAGCCCTACGATCTACTGGCACAGGTACTGGATGACGAAGCGCGATCACTGCAGCGCGCAAACCGCTTTGACGAAGCAAAAGCGAAGTTTGCGAAAGTAGCCGCCAATTATGAGCAAAGCCTGTTGATTAATCCAAATCACGCTGGCACCTATTTGCATTTGGCAGAGTTGCTTGTCGGGCCGTTGAAAGATCCAAGTCGGGGGGTGCAATTGCTGGCAGAAGCTCGGCGCCGATTTTCCGGCGCGCCCGAGATTGTTTACTACCTGGCGATCGCTCAGCGCGAGGCGAAGCAGAGTCAGCAAGCCGTGGCGACTTTCGAAGAGGCATTACACGAAGCACAGCTCGACCAGGATGACGATGTGGTAAACGCCAAGTTTTACTTCAATTATGGAGCGGCGGCCGAGCAAGCTGGTCTCTACGAAAAAGCGGCTGATCTGCTTCGCAAGTCAATTGCACTCGATCCAGCGAGCTCAGCAGAGGCATGCAACTACCTGGGTTACATGTGGGCGGATCACAACATGAATCTCGATGAAGCTGAAACCATGATCAGGCGCGCCCTCGAGGGCGAACCGAGCAATGCGTCGTACCTGGACAGCCTTGGTTGGGTGGAATTTCGAAAAGGCAAGTTTGATCAGGCATTGACCGATCTGCTTCGCGCTGCAAAAACGGAGGAGCGCGACGACCCGGTTGTATTCGAACACATCGGCGACACTTATCTAAAATTGAATCGCATCCCGGAGGCATTGGAAGCCTGGCAAAAAGCGCTGACACTCGACCCGAAAAACAAAAACCTTGCGGAGAAGGTCGAGGGCACCAAAAAGAGAATCAGCAAAGATTTGCCTAAAACGAATCCGACGTAGTGATTACGATCTCGATCCAGCGCAGTTCCGGGGAGAGTTGAAGGCGCGGGAGATGCATAGATGAAGGAATATCCCACGCCGTGGCAGCGCAAGACCATGTGGGCGGCGCTTACTACCTGCTTTGTGGTTCTTCTCGTCATCATCGTCGGCGCTGTCATCTGGGCAGCGGCCAATGTCATTAGTTTCCTACAGCCAATCCTGATCCCGGTAGCTATCGCCATGATCCTCGCTTACCTGCTTGACCCGCTGGTGACGAAAATGTCTCGCGGAACGCTCAGCCGCACGAAAGCGGTGGCTCTCGTATTCGCGATTGCTTTTTTCGCATTGGGAGGATTGGCCGCGTGGCTCATCCCCACGATCTCAATCCAGAGCGCGAATTTTGCGAGGCAAGTCCCCGCTTACACCGAACGAGCGCGAGACTACGCAGTGGACCTCATTTATCGATTCGACCAAACATTCGGATTATTTGGCGGAGCGCACGGGAAAACTGCATCGACAAGTTTTACGAACTGGCTGATCGGTGGCGCTGCATCTCCTTCTCCTCACGCACAACCCACCGCACCCCCAACCGCTTCGCCGGAAGCCACTGTGCCGGCAACCGAAATTATTGCTCCAAGTCCGCCGAAGCTGACTACTGCTGAACGCCAGCGCATTCAGGCTTATGTAGAAAAACAAATGCCGAGATTGCAGCAAGCGCTCCCGGCAGTGCTGGGGAAGCTCTGGGACATTCTGAAGAAAAGCATTGGCGGATTTCTTGGAATCACAGGTTTCCTGCTCAGCCTTATCCTGGTACCGATCTATCTCTTTTTCTTGCTCACTGAAAAGCCGCGCATTCAACAGCGATGGAAAGATTACCTGCCGTTGCGCGAATCGCCCTTTAGAGATGAAGTCGCGGAGGTGCTATCAGAAATCAATCGTTACGTCACAGCGTACTTTCGAGGCCAGCTACTGGTGTGTCTGGTGGATGGCATACTCATTGGGACGACGCTGACGATTTTGGGTCTCAATTTTGCGCCGCTGATTGGTGTGCTCGTCGTCATCCTGACCATGGTTCCCTATATCGGGATCATCATCTGCTGGGTGCCAGCCGTTCTCATTGCAGCTTTTCAGTGGGGCGACTGGACGCATCCGATCATCGTGACCGCAATTTTCATCGTGATACAAAATCTCGAAGGCATGTTTTACGCTCCGCGAATTGTCGGAAATTCTGTCGGATTGCATCCGATGACGGTGATCGTGTCGATCTTTGTCTGGGGCCTGATCATTGGCGGGGTAATCGGTCCGCTCCTTGCCGTGCCGCTCACCGCGACAGTCAAGGTCCTTCTCGCGCGTTACGTTTGGGGCCGACGTTTGAGGCAGCAGGTTCTCCAATCAACTGAAGGGGCCCTTGCAGTTCAACAAACCGAGGTAGCGACTCAGGCGTAACGCGGGAACGAAGATGCTTGGAGAGACAAGCGGACCGGGGCGCCTCCAACGAGGGACACGAAATGGCAGAACGAATCAAATATGCCGGACACGGAAGAGTTCGCCAGTTGTTTGTCGGTCTGTCTCTGTTCCAACAGCGGCTCTGGCTGGTTCGCCTCGGCGTTATAGTTGTCGTAACGGCAATCGCTTTCCTGCTCGGTGTTGTTTTGTTCATTTACGGGTCAGGGTTGTACGATGATTGGCGTCAAAGCCATTTGCTGCGCCGCGCGACTGCGCTGCTACAGGAGGGAAAACTCAGCAAGGCGGCGCAGACGGCGCAAGAAGTCCTGGCACGACATCCCGATTCTTTGCCGGCCCTTCACGTTTTAGCAGAGGCAGCGGAAAAACAAAATCTGGAAGAGGCCGTTAGGTGGCGCGAGCAAATAGCGCGATTGCTACCAACCGACCTGGACAGCCAACTGAATTTTGCTTCCGCTGCGTTGCGCTTTGGGAAACTCGATCTTGCGCGACAAGCGCTCGACCGCGTTCCTTCAGGTGATCGGGACAGGGCAGCTTTTTACGTCGTTGCAGGCTGGCTGGCTCGTGCGCAGGGTAATTTCGCCGAGCAAGAGGAACAGTTCGCGGCAGCGGTAAAAAAAGAGCCCACCAACGATCTTTATCAGTTCAATCTCGCAGCTCTGCAGATTCGCTCTCGCGACCCGGAAAAAAGCGTGAGAGCGCGCGATACTCTCCAGCGACTAAGCAAGGTGGCTCCCTACCGAAGTGGCGCGCTACGGGCATTGCTGAATGATTCGGTGGCACGCAACGACCTCGCCGCGGCGGATAATTTTGCGCAACAACTCCAAATGTCGCCAGAGGTCACGTTCGGCGATTATCTCCTCTGCCTGAATTTTTATCGGAAGCTCGACGAAAAAAAATTTCGGCTGTCATTGGAAAGAGTAAAACCGTTTGCTGCGCGCGATCCCTCCAATCTCGCATCGCTCATGGAATGGATGAATCAAAACGGGCTCGCAGGAGACGTTGTTAAGTGGATCGACAAGTTGCCGGCAGCACAGCTGAGTTCGACGCCGACATCTGTGGCAGCGGCTGATGCATATGCAAGAGTAAAGAATTGGTCGCGTCTGAGGCGTTGGACGCGCACTGGAATGTGGGGCGACGCCGAATACCTTCGTCTCGCATATCAGGCAATTGCCACGCGACAATCACGGCCCCGCAGCGGGACTCCTAACACCGAGTTCGAATCGCTCTGGCGTTCTGCAGAACAACTGGCGAGTGAGCAGCCAGAAAGCGAACTGACGTTGGCGCGGCTTGCCTCCAAGTGGGAACTTGAGAAAGAATCCGAAGAACTCTGGTGGCGCGTCGCAGAAAATCCCCAGACGCGGCGGGAGGCTCTTGAGGAGCTACGACGGCTTTATCGCGGGAAGAATCAAACAGCCAAGCTTTACGATGTTCTCCAGCGCCTTCATGAGAGCTCTCCGAGCGAAGCGCCGATCACAGCAGACCTCGCTCGGCTCGGTCTCAACATCGGGCAAAATACAGAGCAATCACATCAACTGGCCAAGGAAGCGTATGATCGCGCGCCGACCGAGGTTAATTGCGCTCTGACTTACGCGTTTTCGTTATCACGATTTGGGAGAAACGCCGAGGCTGTTACGATTGTAGAGAGTTTGCCGCCCGAGCAATTGCATGATCCGCATGCAGCCGTTTACGTCGCGCTGTTACTGGCTGAGGCGGGCCAGATCGAAGCAGCCAACAACTACATCGCGACCGCTGATGACGGGAACATCTACCCCGAAGAAGAAAAGCTCCTCGATGAAGCAAAAACCAACCTCGCAACCGCAGCTGCAACTCCGTCACCTATGATTTCGGCGGTTCCGTCTGAACAGAGCCCGACGCCAACGGCTTCGCCACGCTGATTTGTTAAAAGTTACTCGTTACAAAGTTCCAGTGATGGCCTTTGTAACTGTTGTAACTCTTCTACTACTTCAATGCGGGTTGCTCGCTGCTTTCTCTTCTTTCGGAATCGCCTTCGTCCATTGCGCAATATCTTCGGAATCCATGTGCACACGTTCTTCCAGCCGGGCATCCTGAAATCCCCACTTTTGCACGTCCACTAAATATTGCTTGCGCGAGAGCAGCGTTCCGCGGCACAGCGGTTTGTGTCCGCTAACAGGCTCCTCCTTTCGCAGCCGCCGGATCAAGTCGTCCATGATGGCCATGGGAATTCGTCCCTGCTCGCTCGGATAAATATAGCCGAACAAGATCAGGTGGCTCAGCAACACACGCCAATCAGGACCAAAGCGCTGAACCAGATGTTGCCGGTCGAGTTTCTCTGCGCAGCTCAAAAGAATATGCGCAATATCCGCGCCATCGAACCGTTCGCGCTCCATGATGTACGCTCTCATCCAAATCGTTTCTTCAGGCGCGCAAAGTTTCACGGGCGACCCGAGCAATTCGTGATCGTGCGCCCGCTCGAACCACGAATCATCCACTTCGCATAATCCATTGCCGGCACGAAAAATCAGGTCGACGTAATCTCGTCCGTATCTGGCCTTGGCAAGCCAATGCGGAGATGTCACTTCTGTTTTGTAACCGGCGCGGGCAAGCGCATCCAAGGCCGCATCGAGATGACGTGGTCGAACATATACATCGAAGTCTTTCGTTTGTCGTGAAACGCCGGCATACACCTCCACCACATACGCGCCGCCGATTAAGAACGGAACACTCGCATTTTGCAGTGCTGCAACTGATCTAAGATGAAAATTGTTGGGGCTACTTTTCGCCCTGGTGGCTGCTGCTCTCTTTGCAGTCATCACACATCATAACGCAATCGAAGCTCATAGCGCGCGCATGGAGGGGCGAACTCGCGCGAGCCTTCACGCAGGCGTCGCGGAGCTCCGCCCTCCAATTTCCCCGTTGGAACGGAACACCGTGAGCACCCGCGAAAAACGTCCATTGCGGCTCGCGATTCCGTTTCTTTAAAACAAATGGCTGAGCGACCATTCCGGATCGCGGCGACTGCTGATCTTCATTACGGAAAGCATTCGCGCGGTATGTTGCATGATGCGTTCGCCGAGATTTCTGGCAGCGCGGACATCCTGCTGCTCTGTGGAGATCTTACAGATTACGGACTTCCCGAAGAAGCCGACGAACTCGTCGCCGATATTCGCGCTGCTGTAAGAATTCCGATTGTCGCAGTGCTCGGCAACCACGACTTCGAATCGAGTCAGCCGGAAACCATTTCTAAAGTTCTCGACGAGGCAGGTGTGAACGTGCTCAACGGCGAAGCCATCGAAATCGCTGGAGTTGGTTTCGCTGGAATCGCGGGATTCGGCGGCGGTTTTGGGCGGCGAATGCTAAACGCCTGGGGCGAACCGCTCATTAAACAATTCGTCCAGGAATCTATTAGTCACGCTGTTCGCCTGGAGCAGGCGCTAGGCAAACTGCAAAGCGAAAAGCGGATCGTAGTTCTTCATTATTCTCCCATCCGCACCACGCTTGAGGGGGAAGATCCGGAGATCTATGCGTTTCTCGGGTCCAGCCGATTAGAGGAACCAATCAATCGCTTCAAAGCGACCGCCGTCTTCCACGGTCATGCCCACAACGGCATCCTCGATGGCAAAACTTCGACTGGAATTCCGGTTTACAACGTCTCCGCTCCTGCGCTTCGCAAAACCGGCAAGCCGTATCGCATCGTCGAACTGTAGTGCGTCTGACATTTGTTGAGCGTCTTGAAGACAGTGGCCGTTCTCTCATTAACACCTCGCTTCAGCGAGGTGTCTTCGGAGAGCCGCGGGTGGAAACCGCTTTAGCGGTTTTCCATCGCGCTATGAACAAAACCGCTGAAGCGGTTAACGATGTTTGCGTGGGCATTTTGGCACCCCGCTAAAGCAGGCTGTTAATGACAATCACAACCAGCGTTAAACAGATACATGACTTCTGCGTGCCGACAGAGACCAGCTATGCGCCCAAGCTTTTCGCCGCTATCACGCGCCATGCTTCTATGTCCGCGCGGCTTTGTGTAGGTGAAATGCAGCGGACAGCTTTGAAGGAGTCGAAAATGACTTCCGAAAACGGCATCTTGATGGAATCCGCCAATTCGCGGCAGACTATGGCCGGCATGTTTTTATAGAGCAGACTCAAGTGCGGGTCGAGCTCGTAATCGAACGAATCTTGCGCAGCATTGCGAATGGTCTCATGCAACTGCCGCAATTTTCTATTCGGCGCGAATTGCACAAAGAGCGTCTTGATAAACTCATCGGAGTTACCGATCTCCAGCGCTTTGAGCTTGATTAGCTGGCATTCGCGCGAGGCTTTCGAGAGCACTTTCTCAGCCGCATCGGGATGATTTGCCACAACGTGAATCGTCACGTGCGGTTCGAAGCGAGGTGCTTCACACCGACGCGCGAGATCTTCGATCAGCCGCTGAAAAAACGTGTGTGCTGGCTCTGCCGGAATCAACCAGTAAGCGATAACAACTCGTCTGTATTTGTTTAGCGTGCTCAAGCGGGCGTCTTCCTGTCATTCTGATCCCGCAGCCGCGGGAGAAGAATCTCTGATCATCTCGCCTGGCAGCGTGTCAAGGCAACCAGAGATGTTTCGCTTCGCTCAACATGACAGATTGAGTGATCTGCCGGGGATCGAGCGCGCTAGGTCCACTTCTGCAATTCAATAATATTGCCTTCCGGATCTCGCGCATACACAACGCGAAGGCTGCCAACCCCACTTACTTCTGTTGTTGCAATGCTTCCCACTGCGCCGCCGCCAGCCGCAATTACTGCCTGCAACGCCTGATCCACGTGTTCGACCGCAAACGCGATATGAGCGAAACCGCACTGGTTCGCTGCTGGGAGATTGCACTCTATCAACTGGTCGTAACTGAAAATCTCAAGTGTAGGACCATCATCGCCATCGCCAGGCAGACGCAAATGAACGCCGGTAAGGTGCGCATTCCGAAGCGAGGTAAGGCTGTCGAGCCACGCGCCGGACATATCACGTTCGGGACCCGTGGGTTCGCACCCGAACACCTCGCAATAGAATCGAACCAGCCTTTTCTATCTCTGTCCCTAGAACGACACTCTATCACGAGGGAAAATGGGCATTGTCAAATATCCTTGAACATCAGCGGATGTTATGAGTCTAATTATGACCATATGGCGAGCCTCCACAAAGACCCACGCGGTAAATCGCCCTTTTGGTACTGCGCTTACAGGCTCCCGAACGGGAAACGCGCGTTTCGATCAACTAAACAGACTGATCGACGGACGGCGGAAGAATTCTGTCGCAAACTTGAATACGCCTCGCGCGAATCCAAGGCCGGGCGTTTAACAGAAGTCCGCGCGCGAGAGTTAATCAGTGAGATTGTCGAGCACGCATCGGGTGAACCGCTGCGGAAAAACAAAAAAGCAACCAAAAGCGAATCGACGTTTCTCAAGTACGAGAACACCATCGAACAATTTCTCACGTCGTTAGGTCAACGGGCAAAGGTCAGCATTACCCAGATTACGCCACGCGATATTTTGCGGTTTCTCGACGCGCAGATTGCGGACGGGAAACACCCGAACACGTGCAACTTCATGGTCAAACATCTGCGGATGCCGTTCAACGTGGCGCGGCGGCAGGGATTGATCACGCATAATCCGACTGAGCCTGTGGAAATGCTGCCCGTAGATAGCGAGCCGAGCAGGCAACCGTTCACCGTGGAGCAGGTAAAGGCGATTCTCAAAGCTGCCGAGGGCGATTGGCGCGGAGCGATCATGGTGGCCCTTTACACGGGCGCGCGGCTGCAGGACGTGGCGGACATGCGGTGGGAGTCAGTCGATTTGCAGAACAAATGGATAGCGTTTCGCGCGGGCAAGACAAAGCAACGCCTCAAACTGCCGATGCACGAGGCGCTTCATGAGTTTCTATTGGAATTGCCAGCGCCAGACAGCTGCAAGGAATTCTTGTTCCCGTCACTGGCCGGGAAGCGCACAGGCGGTATAACTGGGCTTTCGATGGCGTTCAAGCGCATCATGGAGCAGGCGCATGTACGCGGCGAAGTGGTTCGTGAGCGGACAGGCGAAAAGGGCCGCTCCGTAAACAGTCTCAGTTTTCATTCGTTCCGACACACGCTCACCAGCATCATGGCAAACGCGGGTGTGCCCGTCGAAGTGCGCCAGAAGTTTACCGGTCATGCCAGTGCGGAAATGAACCAGCATTACACTCACCACGAGATAGCGACCCTACGCGCTGCCGTTGAGAAGCTGCCTGAATTACGGCCGTGAACGCCATGGCAGCGGTTGCCGGGCATACACACGTGAGCCAAAAAAGAATTACTTGCCTAGACCATCCCCAGGGGAAGCCGACCTACCCCCGACCCGGCGACGCGCGGCGTACGCCAAGTCCCCTCTCACGAAAATTGCCCGTAGAATGCCTTTCGACTCGTTACGGTACGCGCGCCAATGGCACGTTCTTAGCGCTAGGATGCCCCAGGAATCGTTTTGATAAGGCTCGCGTCACTAAGTACGCAGCTATCGCTGCGCTTCCGCCAGTGAAAGCAAGGGTGCGCTGATGGCAAAGCGTGCGGCAAAAAAGCGCAACGGTGTGGACAAGTTAATCTCGGAAATCCGTCGAACCAATTTGCTGGATTGGCGCGAGTTCAACTTCTTCAAGGCTGGCGGACTAGCACGGGATGATCAGCTTTCCATTCAGGTTTGCCTTGACTACGAGTTAGGTCGCGAGTGCCCGCAATTACCCGAATTTGCCGCATTTTTCTCGAAGATGCGGCAGGACACACAAAAGAAACTGCAACAAGCGACGGCAGAATACGGCCGTTACATTACGATAGTCCTAGAAGAGGCCAAGCCATGCAGCGGGTGGGAATCGTTTCTGCATCCACTAGTATGCATAGCGACTCCATGGTTCCCGTCGCCATGGCTTTCTGCCCCTGTAGAGGACCGAAAAAAAATCATCAAGATGGTTGCAGCATTGTACGAGGACAAACCGGCGGCGTCACGGGAGTGGCAATGGCTTTCTGCACTCCCCGAATGGGACAAGGAGATGCACAAGAAATTAACAAAGCTCACCGAGCGGGTAACAGGTCGTATCTCCCGAACACTTGCTGTCTTTGATTTTCCAATGAAGGATCAAGAAAAGGAAAGAAGTCTCATTGCAACAACTGCGGAAGATAGCAACATAACGCTCCATGTGTTTGCAATCAATCGAGCGCAGACGAAATCAGCCCTAGTCGCCGCTTTCAAGGCTTGGATTGAGAAGCAGCCAAACATCAGCGGCAAGGAATCGCTCCGGGGTAGAGTCAAGGCAGTCGCAGCATTGCGTGATCTGGGCTGTTACCGTCTAATGACGAAGCTAGACGCTTTATCAAGGCAGGTCGCAATGGATGAAGCTGGTTTCAAGCAATCAGTACCCAAATTATCGGAAGCCAAACGGCGTACGCAGAAGCGCCTCCGATCTATGGGTTACATCTAAGTTCACGCTTTGAGTTTCTTTTAATCCGTGAAGCATCCGTGCTTGTGATGCGCTTTCTTTGCGCATCATGAACTCAACTGACTTTCCGCGGACATCTACCCCCCTGCTACGGCCGGAGTTTTTCAGATTACCAGCGTCCGGGAGCGGTGATCCATTTTTCGGTCTGTCGCGCACGTACTACTATGAAGGCGAGAAGCGCGGTTACTGGAGATTGGCCCGTATTCGAGAGCGGGGAAAACTTCGAGGGGTTACGTTGGTACCTTATGATGCAGTTTCAGCGCACGTACGTTCACAGATGGAGGACGCTCAGTGAGCGGGCGGCCACCAGTAAAAGAAAAAGGCCGGCGCTTTTGCTACCGGCCTGATGAAAGATTGACAGTAGGTTATCGACTTCTGGGGCTGTTGCAAGCGCCGTTCGGAAAAATTTTCTGGTTCATTGAGCAACGCAAGGCGCGTATTCAAGACCGGATCGAAAACGAGAGGTCCAGCCAATGAGTGACACCGCGTTGCAAGAAGCAAAGCGACGGCTCATTCTGCCAGCGCTTCTGCATCAACTCGGACTGGGCGAACTAGCGAAGAAAAGCGCGAAGTGTCCCTTTCACGATGACGGCCGTAATTCGTTTTCGGTGTTCAGGGGAGAGGGCGGCGCGTGGTTCTGGAAATGTTTCGCCGGTTGCGGGCAGGGCGATGAGATAACATTCCTGGAGAAACACAAGGGCATAACGACGGGTGAAGCAATTAAGCTTTTCCGTGAGATGGCCGGCTGCGTGCCGGTTAGTACGCCAAAGAGAGAGCGTGTTACCGTCAGCTATCAGCAATCAGTCATAAGCAGTCAGGAAACTAACGGCTTCGACTGGCAGGCGTGCGTTGATGCACTAACCGAGAGCGATCTTGAACGACTCGGAAACGAACGCTGCCTCTCGCGCGCGTTCTGTTCAAGAATAATTTTGTCGGTCTCTATCAGGGTCGCGTCTCTTTTCCTAACGGCAACGGAAAGATCACCAACGCGCACGTCTGGTTCGGTGGTAAAGACTGGAAGCATCTTCCGCCGGGAAATCCGGTGGCGCCATTCATCATTGGCGACCTTGCGAAAGCGAAACAAGTTCACGCCGGAGAGAGCCAGTGGGACATGCTGGCAATTGCCGATAAAACTGATTGGTACAAGAACAACGACGTTGCTTTTATCTCTACGCGCGGGAAGGGCAACGCGAGGCTAGTTCAAGACTTGATTCCAGAGGGCGCTTCTGTCTGCGCGTGGCCGCAGAACGATAAACAAGGGCAGGAATGGTTAGACGACGTCTCCACGATCGTGCCAAAGCTTGGCGTTGCGCGCGTGCCTCATTCGATCACGAAGCGCAACGAGTTTGGCGAGCTGGTAGAGATCAAGCTCAAGGATGCCAACGAGTGGACTAAAGCGGGAGCGAGCGCGGCGGATCTATACCAAGCGTTTTGGCGCAATGAACTATTCCAACCGGTCCCGGCCGAGAGCGCCAGGCAGTCCGTGCCCACCGCACAGCTGCAAGGCGAAGAGGTGGATTTTGCAGACGTGGAGCCGTGGCCGGAAGCCGTAAATGGCGCAGAAGTGTTGAACGAGGTGGCGGAAACGTTTTCGCGCTACTGCGCGCTTCCAGAGGGCGCTAAAGATATCCTCACCCTCTGGTGCGGTTACACTCACTGTTTTGAGGCGTTTCAGTGTTCGCCCCGGTTACGCGTTACGTCCCCTGAGAAAGGTTGCGGCAAGACAACGGTACGAGATGTCATTAGGCTATTCGTTTCACACCCGTTGATGACAGAGAACTTCACGGTCGCTGTCCTTTTCCGCCTTATCCAACAACACAAACCGACTGTACTTGCAGACGAGGTTGACACCCACGTATGCGAGAAGAACGAGGAACTGCGCTGCCTGCTTAATTCCGGGCACCGGCGTGGCGGAAAAGTTTATCGCTGTGAAGGTGAAGGAAACGAAGTTCGCGGGTACAATGTTTTTGCTCCCGTTGTTCTTTGCGGACTTGGCAAACTACCAGAAACGTTGTTGGACCGGAGTATTGTCATCCAGCTTGACCGGGCCGTAGAGGGCGAATTACAGGCGGAGTTTAACTCTCACCGGGTGGAGAAGGAAAAGGACCTTTGCCGCAAGGTTGCTCGCTTCATTGCTGATAACAAGGCGCGATTAAAAGCGTGTAATCCGGTGTTACCAGAGGGCATTTACAATCGCCTGGCCGACAACTGGCGTCCACTCTTTGCTGTGGCTGAGATTGCGGACGGTGAATGGCCAGCGCGCGCCAAAGCGGCATTCAGGAGTCTGACAACAACTGGCGACCCGGACACGCAGAGTCTCGGTGTAACTTTGCTCAGAGATATTCGTGAGGTATTCGATGGCGATGAAATGCTGTCCCGCGAGCTTATAGACAAACTCAGCGCGCTGGAAGAAAGTCCATGGGGAGAATTTGGAAACCTCGCAAGCAGATCACGCCCCGGCAACTAGGGAATCTGCTCAAACTCTACCGCGTTCATTCGCGCGACGTTCACTTAAACGGGAAACACGGGAAGGGATACCGACTGGCCGACTTCCAGAAGCCGTTTAAGCGCTATTTACCCTCTACCCTGCCTTCGATCCGTGCAAACGTGCGAGATATTGATTATGAGGGACTTATGCAAAGTTCTATCCGTGCGCTTGCCCAAGATCCGCACGGATGAAAATTTACGTAAGTCGTTGATACTCAGGCTTTCGCACGGGAGCACGGATAAAAACCCCTGGGCGGAGAAAGGCGACACATGCAGAAAAGAATGCTTCCCGTGAGTCATCTTGGCGAAGGGCGACCCACCCCCGCCCACTGCACGAGACGACGGCGGCATGTCCCCGCTCTTAAAATTGCAAGCAAAGGAAAGTGACTATATGAAAACTGATAACGAACAACACGAAGCGCGTACAGGGCGACCGACCCTCAAAACCCCTGAGCTATGCGCGGAAATCTGCCGGCGAATCTCGGAAGGCGAAACAATGCAGGCGATCTTGAAGGAGCCCGGAATGCCGGGTTTGACGACTGTCCACGACTGGAAGAAGGCCGACGAGTCTTTCCGCCAAGCGCTAATGCGAGCGAGGGAGCAGCAAGCCGAAGTGTGGGCAGAGGAGATAATGTCCATTTCAGACGATGAGCTTCCCACACACGAGGAGATAGGCCGCGCACGTCTCAGGATGCAGGCAAGGCAATGGCTCGCTGGCAAGTACAACGCGCAGTTCGCGGACAAACCTAACCAGACACAGGTCAACCTAGGCGTTTCTGTAGTGCTTCCTGAGGCCGACCGGGTGAAGCTCATCGAGAGGCGCGACGCAGCGTTACGGGCGAACCAGGGCAAAGGTGAGACCAAGGAAGGGGAGTAACAACACGAACAAAACAGACATACCTTCGGGGGCACGTGTAGAACCAATCTATCTGAACTACGTCGAAGAATTTTCGAGGAAGGGGCCAAAGACGCCGAAAACCGAACCAGAGGAAGCCTGGGTGAACGGCACTTACTGTGTCCACGTAACCCTTCGCGAGGACGGGAGTGTTAGGCGCTTGTCGATCCGGAGGCGCGACTGGGCTGCTGTCAGGGATTGGCGGGACCTGCAAGCCATCAAGAACCAAATTTGCGGGCCGGAGTGCGAAGCGGCAGAGCTTTACCCGGCAGAATCCAGCGTCCTAGACACTCTGAACTGGTTTCACCTGTGGGTACTGCCTCCCGGGGAACGCTTCCCTTTTGGTTTCCGATATGGAGACAAAAAAGAGGCCACATGCTACAACCAGCGGCCACTCGAACGCCAGACCGATTCTACTCCACTGGTGCGAGGCAAAACACCATGCACAGCGACGAAATAGCTATGAACGTGAAGTGTGCATGGTTAGACATCGTCAAGCACTTGGCTCATCATCCGCGGACAGAAACCGTGCCTTTACCGTCAGGCTGTTCGCTCGTGCCAAACAAATACACTCGGCTGCAAAGGTCATTCCTTGATCTCGTGGAAGCAGCCAGACACCTTCGCCAAGCTGCACGATGTCTTCGTTGGTCTTGGCTAGGTGTTCGAGCCGCTGTGCGAGACTCAGCCATTTGGCGTGTTGCGCGTCGTCTGTATGTGGCGGGACTTCGACAGAAAGAAGGATGTAATGCTTCATGTGATACGACGAAAGTGCCAGCGAATCGCGCGAGTGGAGCGTGCGCTGACGTGGGAACCGCTCCGGCCCGTGCAAGTGGCAGCGGAATGACCGCCGATTACATGCGGCGGAAAGAGGACGCGAAGAAAGAAGCCTTCGCGGGATTGGGATGCTGATTACTCTGGCGTTGCTGTTGCCTCTGAAGTTGTCGGTGACGCTTGCGGCGTTGCTGACGGCGATTCTGTTGCCCTTGGCAATCTCATCGGTGAGGCGGTCGGTGCCGTTTGCGGCAATGACTTTGGCGCTGATCGGAATGACGTGGCGCGCAGAAGCTTGGAAAACGGTATATCTGCAATTAGAGCGACAAGCATTGGAACAACGACAGCCGCAGCAACCGCCCACCTTGCCCAAAATAGGATTTTCCGACCCTGTCCTATGGCCTCGCCATGTTGCCGTTGGCTATGTTCCTCCATGCGGCGCAATTCCATTTCGCTTCGTAATTCGGGCATTCGATCAGCAGCGGCTTTCACCATTTGTGGGAGTTCAGCCTCTCGGTGCGCTTCCGAAAAATAATGGTAGCACGCCTCCAGTGATTCAGTCGAAAGATCGGCCAGTTTATTTGGCGTTGTATCGGTCATCTTCTGCCAAAACTTTTGTAAGTCTGCCACAAAGTTACTTTAGGCCGCGCAGCGGCTGAGAGCAGTTAGAAAGAAAAACGTTATGGAAAAACCTGAACAAACATTGAGCCTGAAATTGCCGGACAAGACTTTAAGCGTCCTACGATGTTTCGGGATTAGCCCGGAATGGTTCGCGACGGAAGTCTGCACGAACTTTTTCCGGGGCATGATGGATGATGAAATGAATTTCATCGCGATAATGCAGGCTTGGGCAGCGCATAAGGGGCTGTCCCTAGAGAACGACAGCAAGCAGACAGCGTAGCCTTAACACAGCAATAGGCGAGAGAGGCGCGTGTTTTCAACGCACGCGCTTCTCGTTTTTACCACAGTTACTCTCCGCAGGCGAATGGAATACTCACCTCTTTGGAACTGCTGCCCCCTCTGATACGAGCAGTCACGCTCAAAGGTTCGCAGCCTATATCAGGAAGCCAAAACCCGGTGTGATACACACCAGTGGAACTGAGCACGCCTACGCGCTTGCGCTGCTTACTAAGAACCGTGCCGCGCTTTGCGTTCTTCACCATAAGCTCCACAAGCCAACTCTCGTCATAACCTCCCGGCGCACCCAACACAACAACATCTACGAGCAAAGAGGACGATGGCTCACCAGCAGAACCCTCCCCGA